>Ga0315286_10005043_pt1 | contig 12713 bp, 12 predicted proteins | sample YL17G10_0_MG_FD_205038 | JGI IMG/M metagenome (GOLD analysis project Ga0315286, IMG submission 205038) | Sediment microbial communities from Yellowstone Lake, YNP, Wyoming, USA - YL17G10_0 | ecosystem: Environmental > Aquatic > Freshwater > Lake > Sediment | place: USA: Wyoming | collected... | reverse complement strand
TCGAGGGACGGGTCGCTTTCCTGACGGACAGCGAGAAAGCCGTCGTGAGCGCTCCCAACGCCGCGTTCATCCCGGGCGGGTCGACGACGCGCAGCATGGAGGCCGATGAGCCTTCGCTCGTCCTGGCCGTGCTCTGCAAGCGTGAAGCGGACGGCCCGGTGGGAGGGCAGTCCGCGAACGAACCATGATCATTCTCTGGATCATCACCGGAGTCGCGTTGCTCGTTTCCCTGGCTGCCGACCGCAGCAAGACGCAAGCTGCCGTGATCAAAGGTCTGAAGATGTTCGTCGGCGTCGTCCCGCTTCTCTTCGGTGTTCTCGCTGCGGTGAGCCTCGTTCTTACGGCCGTCACGCCGCGAATGCTCGAGGGGATCCTTTCGGGAACGGGCCTTCTTCCGTTCCTTTCCGCCCTCGGAGTCGGCAGCATCGCCTTGATTCCCGGCTTCATCGCCTATCCTCTCGCCGCCGTTCTGCGGCAGAACGGCGCTTCGGTGCCGGTGCTGGCCGCGTTCATCACCTCGCTCATGATGGTCGGAGTCCTGACGCTTCCGCTCGAAGCGCGCTACTTCGGCTGGCGGGCGGCGCTCCTGCGCAACTTACTTGCGCTATGCGGGGCGGTGATCGTTGCCGCCGGCATGGCCTGGGTGCTCCGATGAACGGCCGCCCTGTCCGGAAGATGAGAAAGGCCGTGGGGAAAACCTGGCCCTGGTTTCTATTCGCTTGTGTCGCCGCACTTTGGGCCTATAGCCTGCCGCACGCGGATTTCGATTTCGGGAGAAAAGCCGGAAGGAACCTGGGCTCGTTCCTCGTTGAGATGGCGTCCGTGCTGCCCCCCATGTTCCTGCTCGTGGGATTGTTCGAAATCTGGGTTCCCAGAAAAGTCATCGAGCGCTACGCCGGTCTCCGGTCCGGGATGCGGGCGGTCCCGTGGATGATCCTCTTGGCGACCGTCCAGGCCGGTCCGCTTTATGTCGCGTTTCCGGTCGCCATCGGCCTTTGGCGAAAAGGCTGCGCGCCGCGTAACGTCTTCATCTACCTTGGCGCTTTTTCCGCGATGAAGATCCCCATGCTGACTTTTGAAGTCGCCTTCCTCGGTTGGCCGTTCTCTCTCGCGCGGACCCTGATCAGCATTCCCGTGTTCGTCGCTCTCGCGGTCGCGATGGAGAGACTGCTGCCCCGCGATTTCCGCCCTCCCGCGCTGGAGGAACCGAGCTTTGGGGGGGATGGTCGAGGTCCGTCGTCCTTGGAGGAAGGAAACTTTTGAAGTCCGTCGATTCGTCTCTTTCGATCCGTTTTCCGGAGCGGACAAAGGTGCAAACGGCCCGGATATTCGGTTTTGCTTTCAAACGGGGTTTCATGGTTAGTCGGCTGGAAAGGAAAGATCATGAAAAAAAGGTCCGATGTTCGCTCAAGGACTTTAACCACGGTTGCCGCGCTTGCGGCGATGGTTCTCGCGGGAATGTCGACAGGCTGTAAGGCCGGGCTCAAACCCACGGGCGTCCCTTCTCCGACTGCGGCGATCGGCAAGGGGCTCGGCGTCTGCCCGCCGTTCCCTCTTCGCGACGAGACCGGCAATGTGGTCGATCCGGTCAAGAGAGTGAACGACACCGTGCCGTATTCTCCGCGGCAAACTTGCGGTACGTCCGGATGCCACGACTATCGGAAGATCACCGAGGGTTTCCACTTCACCCAGGGCAAGGGGGAAACGCCCCCCCCCGGGTTTACAGCCCGCTACAACTGGGTCACGTCGCCGGGGAATTACGGCGGCACTTGGTGCTCGCCCGCGCCGCTTTACCGCCAACTCGCGCCCAAGACGAATACGAGCGCCCGCCTCATCGATATGACATCGTTCGACTTCGTGACGGCCACTTGCGGGAATTGTCATCCCGGAGGCGGACCGTTGGAATATGACCGTGAGGGCAAGCGCTATGAGGCGTGGATGCGCGACCCCGCTTCCGGGCTGAGCCCCGGCTGCGAAAACAACCTCGACGGAGATTATTATAAAGCGCGCTGGTCCGAGACGGGCGTAATCGAAGCCGACTGCCTCCTCTGTCATCAGCCCGAATACGACCTGAAGAAGCGCAACGCCGAGCTGGCCGGGCTCAACTTTAAGTGGGCGGCCACGGTTGGCGCGGGCTTCGGCGTAGTGAAAGGCCAAGTGGCGGCCGGCGAGCGGCCCGTCGTCGCCTATGAAAAAAGCAAGTTCGACGCCGACGGGAATGTCCTCATCCACATGGCGCCTGAGCCGCGGAACGAGACCTGCCTCGGCTGTCACGCCAAACCGGATTGGAAGAAGCGCGGCGCTTCGTACACGGTCCGGACCGATGTCCATATGGCGGCGGGTTTGCGCTGCGTGGATTGTCATGCGGCCGGCCGCCGGGCTGCGGATCCGCGCATCCGCGACCGCGAGGCGCATCAGTTCGGCAAGGGCGACGACCCTTCCGGCTGGGTTCGGAACGACCTCGACAACACGGTGAGGAGCTGTGAGAGCTGCCACCTCGACGGGTGGCGCAACGCGCCGCGTACGACCCATGCATGGCTGCCGCCTCTCCACATGGAGAAGATCGCCTGCCAGACTTGCCACATTCCGGCGCGCGCGGTGAAGAGCGCCCTCGTTCAGGCCAGCGACGTCTATAACCCCGCTCCCCGCATTACGCCCCCGCCCAAGCACATCTGGGCCTTCTACGACCAGGAGATGACGTTCTGGAACCATTACGGCGAGCTCGAGCTGTTCACGAGCAAGGACGAACCCACAGACATCACAAGGCCGACGCTCATCCGCTATAAGGGGAAAATCTATCCGGCGAACCGCGTCCATAGTGCCTGGGTCGGGTTCGAAGAGGAGGGCAAACCGGGACTCAATCAGCTGTTCATGAAAGACTTCTTCCAGATGTGGACGCAAAACCGCGGCGAGCCGAAATCGAAGTTTCCTCAACTTGCCGGGATCACTGACGACAACAAGGACGGCGTCATCGAGGTAAACCGCCCTGAGGAGATCGACGCGCTTCTCGCGTCGGTGAAAGCCTATCTCTCGGAGACCGGCTTTCCGTTGGAAGGCCGCCGCCTCGTTTGGGTTTCGGACGACCGGGCTTATTATTCATCCAAAGAGTCCCGGGACCTCCCGCGCGAGGCTTATGAGGCCACTCCCTACGCCTCGGTCTACAAATTCTCGCACGATATCGCGCCCGCAAGAGCGGCGCTCGGCACTGGCGGCTGCACCGATTGCCACCGTGGCGGGTCGGCTTTCTTCCAAGGAGCGGTGTTGGACAAACCCTTCACGGGCGATGACGCGCGGCCGAAGTGGATTCCAAACTCTCAAATCCTCGGCTTGTCGCCCGTTTGGGTCCGCCTTGGCGCTTTCCGGGAAGAATGGCTCAAACCCGCGCTTTATGCTCTGATCGGAATCCTCGCTTCTCTAGCGACGCTCCTCGGTCTTCGTTGGTTAGTGGTTAGATGGGGTCTCTTAGGCGTCCGGACGGCTTTTTGGGCTACGGTGGTCATAGCTATCGCCGGCGCCGTCGGCGGGGCGATCGTGGCGACGACGCCCGGGTTGCTCGAGTATATGACCGTCCGCCGGTTCAGCCTCGACGCGAACCACTTCTGGATCGCCTGCGCGGTTCTGGCTACTGCCGTGATTGTCCTCCTGGCGAGGCCGCGGTTGCCGGTGCGGTTCCGGACAGCCGAGCATATCGTTGGAGGAATTGGATGGGGATTTCTTGCTCTCGCCGGCGTTTCCGGGGCCTTCATGTTGCTTAAAGTCGGCTGGCTGGAAAACTTGACGAGGCTTTCTTATACCCTCTTCGACTTCAGCCTCGCCGGCGCGGCTCTGATGGCGGCACTCCTGATCAGTCTGAGATGGGGTCTGCCGGCGCGGGCCTTGAAGGCCGGAATCTCGGGGACCACATCATGACCTTCAAGGTCTCCCACCCACCCGGCAAGGCATGTTAAACCAGGAAACCGTCAAGGATGTCAGCGTTCGTGTCGTTGCGGAATGAGATTTCAGGAGGATAGAGTGGTCTAAGAAAGGGATGCGGACCGAGTGTGGTGTATCAGCAATGACATTACTATGTTGTCATTCCGGACTTGATCCGGAATCCAGTCTTTTTTTAATTTGGATTCCCGCTTTCGCGGGAATGACAGTTCCTGGATTATTGTAAAGCCGTTACTGAGGCGCAACACTTGCTTGTCAACATAAATGGCAAGGCAAATGAACTTTCTTGACATCCGAATTCAAGCAAAATATAATTAGAATCTCTTCAAGGTGATGGAGTTCGCCTGAACCGCTTTTCTGTAAGCTGATAACTCCTACGACATGTGTTTGTGTGGAGGCTTGCATGAACGCGGACGTCATACCCCTCGTCGTCGGGGGACTGGTTTTTCTCTCCAGCCTGATTTCCCTGAAACTGGGCCTTTCCGTCGCCATCATTGAAATCCTCCTGGGCGCGGCGGCGGGCAATCTGGGCCTCCATCCGGAAGAATGGATGACCTACATGGCCGGATTCGGCGGCATCATCCTCACGTTCCTTGCGGGGACGGAAATCGACACTCGCCTGATGAAGGAAAAATTCAAAGCGAGTTTTCTCATCGGGATGCTCTCATTTCTCCTTCCCTTCGCGGCCGTGTTTCTTTATACGTACTTCGTGGCGGGATGGACCTACAAAGCCTCCCTGATAGCCGGGACCGCATTGTCGACCACCTCGCTGGCGGTGGTTTATTCCGTCTTGGTCGAAACCGGCCTCTCCAATACGGCCATAGGGAAACTCCTCATGGCCTCCACCTTCATCACGGACATGGGCACCGCGCTCGCTTTGAGCGTTCTATTCGTCAAGCCGACCCTTTATACGCTGATATTCATTTCTGTCTCCCTGAATGTGATCTACCTTGCTGACAAATTGTCTCGTCACGTCTTCACGAATCCTCTGTTCCGGAACAAGGTCATCGAGCCGGAAATCAAGTATGTCTTTCTGCTCCTGCTGGCCTTCATGTTCTTCGCCAACCTGGGCGAGGGCCATGCCGTCCTTCCTGCCTTTCTCCTGGGGCTCTTGATGTCAGGTCATTTCAAGGAAGCGGCCGAATCCCGCGTCGTCAGGAACAGGCTGAGAACCGTGGCTTACGCGGTCATAACGCCGATCTTTTTCATCGTGGGCGGCATGAAAATCTCGCTTCCCCTCATCGCAACCGCCCTCGGATTGTTCCTCATCCTGTTCATGCTCAAAATCTCGGCAAAATTCCTCGGCGTGTTCTTCCTGGCCAAACGATTCATCCCGCAGGGAAGGATATACACGACTTTGTTGATGAGCACGGGCCTGACGTTCGGGACGATCGCCAGCGTTTTCGGCCTGAATTCTGGATTTATCAATCAGGTTCAGTATTCCGTGCTGGTCGGGGTCGTCATCGCCAGCGCCGTCATTCCGACGTTCGTCGCCCAGAGATGGTTCCGCCCGGTCCATTCCGAAGACATCGTCGAGGCCGAATCCGCAAACGGGAAGAACGGGTCCTAAGAACAATGAAACGGAAATCGGGCGGCAAAAAGCATGTTTCTCTTTAGCCTCGTGATCGGCGCCGTGTTTTCGACGCTGGCGGCGCTCTGCGCCTTCGTGATTACGTATGAAGAATACCTGAAGCACTACCCGGACAAGCGGCGGCCTTTCCTCATGGCCGCGAAGACCTCTCTGGCCGCATTCGCCTTCTTCATGGTCGTGTCAGTGTTGCTGCTGGTCATCATAAATCCATTCTAAAAGCGAATGTCTTTCGGCATTGAATTCAGATTTTTTGAAGGCGATTCCATAAGATAATATAATGAGCTGAATGAAAAACTCTCGTTTGTCCCGGAGAACCGCTCTCAAATTCGTCATTTTGCTCGGCGTTGTGAGCCTCTTTGCGGATGCGACCTACTAGGGAGCGCGGAGCATAGCGGGAGCGTACCTTGCCGCCGGATTCGCCGACTTTCCTTTGATCGCTTATCACTTCAATAAAGCGTCTGTTCTCTCGGACGAATAGGTTCCTGTATTTTATGCCATCGCCATGGGCGTCGATGCGCTAGCCGCGCTCGTGTTCGGCCGCCTGTTCGACCGGAAAGGCATTCCTGTCATGGCTTTTGCCGCGATCATCTCGTCGCTTTTTGCCCCGCTGGTTTTTCGGAAGCGCCCTGATGGGAATACTTTATGACCTCTCGTTCCCGCCGATGATTCTATTCTCCGTCACGGCTCAGCTTGCTTCTGTCCCCTTATTCATTTGGATTGACCGGCTTAGGCAAGCAAAATCATAATAATCATGCGCTGATATTTGGCGCTTTTCATCCGCGCATTTCGCACCTGCCTATCGTATAAGGTCCACAAAGGCAAGGTGACGAGAAAGAGGTCTTAAAGACGATCATTTCTTCCCCAGCGCCAGAAGTAGGGCGGGATAAGGGTCAGAGCCGCGAAGAGGGCAGGACAGGATTGATTTTAAATACCAGAGAAGGGGGGATCGCGGAGGATCCCCCCTTCTCTCAATCGTTTAGGCGACTCTTTACTTCTTGCAACCGGCTTGGGATCCGCAACCTTCGGTGCCGCATCCCTTGGCGCCGTGTCCGCCCTGTTCCATCTTGCCTATCTTGTGTGCACGGCATCCGCCGCCGCCGCAACCGGCTCCATGGCCCATTCCGGCCCCGCAGCTCATGCCCGCACACTTCTGGTCAAGGGCTTTCTTCTGCTCATCCGTCAACAGGCGGCCGACCTCATTCCGGTGCGCCAGGCATTTCTTCTGGATGTCCGCACCGACCTTGGCCAGCTCGTCGATCTTGGCTTCGAGCCTTTTCTCGTCGGCCTTATCGAGCATGAGCTGACGCAGGTCGAGCCGTTTGGTCTTCAGATCCGCCTGGAGGAGAAGAAGGGCTTTCTGGTGTTCGATCTTGAGTTTTTCGATCTTGATGGCCTGGTCGGGAGTCAGGTTGGGGATGCCGCACGCTTTTTCTGAAGCCCCCGGGGCTGCTTTCTGGGCCAGCAAGGGGAGCGTCAGGACGAGTGCAAGTCCGACCAGGGCCGTCACCGTCAATTTTGTCAACTTCATATGTTATTCCTCCTGAATAAAGATTACCGTTCAAATTCCTGGGGACAGTTCGCATGGCCGGCGGCCGCGGAGTTGCGATCCGGCCCGTTCTTGCGAGGGCAGACGTAGTCCTCGAATAGCCGGAAGAACGTCGCCTTCTGCTCGTCCGTCAGGACGTCCTTTTCTTTCAGAAGATTGAGGACGGCCTTTTTCTGAATCTCCGCCTGGAGCCGGCTGATATCTTCGATGAGCTTGTCGATCGTCGCGCTGTCAGGCGATTCTTTTTTCATCTCCTCGACCATCGCCCTTCTTTTATCCTGCATCCGCGCCTGTACGTCGTCAATTTCGGCATCAAAGGAAAACCGGATATCCTTGATGCACTTCTCCTGCTCTCCGTTCAGGCACAGCTGTCTCGTGAAGGGGTCCGCCAAGGCCGGGCTCGCGGCCGGCCGCTTTCCCGGTTCTCTGAGCCAGCGATTGTAGGCAAATGTCAACAGCGCCGAAACATTGATGATAAAGATCAGGATGAGCCCTGACGTCCATAGCTTTTTTTTCATTCGAGGTCTTCTTTCTTCGAACTCTGACGGCTGACGTAAAAGTCGCCCACCGAGCCTGGCGGGATATTTTTGAAGCTGTCGAGAAATCGACCAGCGAACGATTCTTCAGGAGAGGGGAGGTTTTTTCCAGCCTTCCCCATTTCGTAGCCGGTAAATATCCCGCCCAAAAAGACCGCCGCTGCCGCCGCCGGCCGGAGGATCCTCCAGGCGACGGTGAGGACGCCTCGCCTGACGGGCCGGAGCTCTTCATCGGCCTTGATTCTTTTGATGAGACCGGGGAAAAAAGACAGTGGAGGTTGAGTTTCTTCCGGCACGGCCGGATTTGTCCAGGCACGGGCGAATCGTTGGACGAGAAAAGCGCACTCCGGACAGGAATCCAGATGATTCTGGACATCCGGAGACGCCGCCCCTGCGATATCTTTTTCGGCGACGGAGATCAAATGACTCCGGATGAAGGCGCACGCTTTGTTCCTGCCTGACGCGGTTTTTTTCATGTCTTTACCATTAGACACGGAAACGCGGTTAAAACTTGCGGTCTCGACAGACCTCCGGAAACTGGGGAGCCAGCTTCTTCTGAAGGTTGAGTTTGGCGCGGTGAAGGCAGGATTCCACGGAAGGCAGGGAGACATCCATGATCTCGGCGATCTCTTGATAAGAGCGGCCTTCGAATTTATGGAGGATGAGCATGGCCTTCTGCTTCTCGGGCAGAGAAGCGACCGCCTTCCGGATGAGTTCTCGCGTCTCGTTCACTGTCCAGGCGGACGCGGGGTCGACCCCGTCGGGCGCCACGAAGCCCGGCCCGCTCCAACCCTCGTTTTCGAGCCCGCGGCCGAGTTCTCCCCACCGCCCGAATTTCCTGTTATCGCGATTGAAGTTCCTGCAGCGGTTGACGGCGATCCGATAAACCCAGGTGGAGACGCGGCAATCGTGCCGGAAGGTCCCGGACGATTTATACACCTGGAAAAAAACGTCCTGGGCGACGTCCTCGGCATTCTGAGGGTGGCTGAGCAAGCGGGAGCAAAGGCCGAGAACTCTGTTCTGAAAGCGATCGACGAAAATCTTGAAGGCGCCAAGGTCTTTGGCCGCGATTCTCCGCAGCAATTCCCCATCATCGACCGATTCCGGAATTTGAATCGCGGCACTCCTCTAAATCAGGTAAATCAGGCGCAAAAAGACCGCCTTAGTGTATTATTAGACACCGCGGCCGCACAAAACTTGCGTCACGGGTTCTCGCCGCCCGGGCACGAACCCGTTTCACAGCCCGACTCATCGATCTCCATCTGGAACGTCGTGTGCTGGATCTTGAATCCGGACGCGGAAAAACGCTCCCCTGACGTTGAGATTCCGGCCGCGGCCCCGAAAGAGGATGGCTCCTACGGCGATGTTGGACAAGAGGCCGAGGACGGCGACAACCATCATCATGCCGCTGTTGACGTTGGGAGGAGCCTTCAGCCTCTTGAACGCCTCGTAGGCGATAATCCCCGAGACGACCCAGAGGGCAAGACCATTGATAAGAGCCGCGAAAATCTCAAAGCGACGCCAGCCGAAGGTCCGGGCCCCATTTCATGAGGACGGGCGGGATAAGAGTTAGGGTAGCGAAGAAGACCCAGGCCACGAGCAGTGGCACCGGCCGCAAACGATAATATTTCAGGGTCCACGTCATAAACTTTAATACCGCAACCCATGGCCGGACCTGGTAAGGGAATTCGAAAAAGCAGAGAGCTTGGAGGGATCCCTAGGTCGGGCGATGCTATTCCGCTTCGCCCCCGTAATTGTAGCCGTTTCGGTCGAACTCGTATAGAATCACCAGCGTTAACCGTGATCCCCGGAAGGGATTCTGACGAAATGAAAGTCGGCGGACTAGCTCAAGATGCTCTAAAAAACGCCGGCGCCTATTCGGAAGCGTTTCAGAACATATTTGAAGAAAACAAAGCGCTGATCTACTGTTTGTGTTTCCGCCTGCTCGGCAACCGCCAGGAAGCGGAAAACCTCACCCAGGAAATCTTCTTGAATGCCTTTAGATCGTATCCGTACTTCCGCGGGGAATCAAAGGTTTCAACGTGGCTTTACCGCATCGCGATAAATCTGAGCAACAAGGACTTGAGGAGGAAGAAACTCAAAAAGTTCGTATCGCTGAATTTCCTGTCCGAGGAATCGGGTAGAACGCCGACGATCGAACCCGCCCACACCCGGAACGGTCCTCCTGCCGAGCTCGAGAAAAAAGAAATGGAGCGCATCGTCCAGCGCTTGATAAGATCCTTACCTGAGAGGCAAAGAATCGCGATTACCCTGCAATACTATGAAGGCCTCGCCTACGAAGAGATCGCTTCAGCCATGGAGATTTCTCGGTCCTCGGTCGAATCCTTACTTTTCCGGGCCAAACAGAACCTAGGGAAGCGTTTAGCTCCCTACCTAATAGACTCTTGAAATGAACCGCAAGTTTTTATGTCAAGCTGCCTCTAATGGAGTGAAGATGAAAAAAGACGCTCATGCGGAAATCCGGAAGGACCTCCTGAGTTTCCTGGCCGGCGAACTCCCGGAAAAGCGACGGGAGACGGTCCGCCTTCATCTGAGCCAATGTCCGGAATGCAGCAGCTACGCGGAAATTCTCGCCAAGGCTTGGAACGCTGAATCCGTCGAACGGCCGCCCGTTCCCGTCTCATTATCATGGGAAAACCTCATTCAGAGGATCCAAGAGCATGAAAGGAAGAGCTGGATAGAGCACGCCCGCGGGTTTCGCTTCCGCCTGCTCTCAGCCCGCCGCCTGGTCGCCTTCCCGATCGCGCTTTTTCTGGCCATCGCGATTGGAATCTATATAGGCACTCCCACAGTAACTGGAACGGCCTCGACCACAGAAACCTCGCAAGCTTTGTCGAGAGGAAAGATCGAGGCGTTCGGGCTTGAACTATTCACCGTTCTGCCACCCGGCTCGCTGGTGGAATCTCTGGCGAATCTCGAATGAGCCTTGATATAAATCGCGAGCTGACATGAAGAAAAAGTTCATCATCTACGCCCTGCTCATCCTGACGGCCATCAATCTGGCGGCTTTGGGAACCTTTCTCTTCCATCGATTTAGAAGCTACGCCCGCTCCGGAGAAGACCACCGGCAGGCCGAGGGCTTCGAGCAGATCAAACAGGAGCTTTCCCTCTCCGCGGAGCAGATTGTGAAGTTTCAGGAATTCAGGAAAGCGTTTCATGCGGAGCTCGATTTTCTCTCCGCCCAGCAGAACGACCTGCGGCGGCAGCTGATCCAGGAGCTCGCCGCTCCGAAACCCGACCGAAAGCGGCTTTCGGAGATCAATGAGAGCATCAACCGGCTGCAAATCAAGGCGCAGGAAAGGGTCATCAACCACCTTCTGGACGTCAAGGCCATACTCGGTCCCGAACAGCAGGAGAAGTTCCTTTCCATTATCCTCCAAAGGCTCACTTCCCCGATTGGGCCGGGAAAGTACCTGAGAGGAAACTGAGCCATCTTCTTCGGACCCATGCCATTAATTTATCGGAGAGGAGCAAATCGCGAGATGTACTTTTCAGATAGAGCCAGGTCCATCCTGATATTGTTTCCGGCTATATTCTTCCTGGGAATGCAGTCCCCGGCCCCCGTTCGTCTTACCCTTGACCAATGTCTATCGCTCGCCCTCCGGAATAACCCTCAGATCCTCTCCTCTCGCTACGATGTCATGGAAAGCAAGGAACGGATCACCGAAGCGCGAGCAGCCTCCTTCCCGGCGTTAAGCCTTTCGGCGGGCGCGGATAGATTCCTTCGCCAGAGTGGACAGTCTGGAGGCTCCACGGACCCTTATTCCAGCTTCAGCGCCGGGTTTTCGGCCCAGTATTACCTGTTCAAGGGTTTCCGGACGGTTTCTACGATCTCGGCCGCCCGGTCTAACCTTGAAGCGGCATCTCATCAGCACGAAGGCAACGTCCAGGATTTAATCCTCAAGGTGAACCAGGGCTATTATCGCCTGCTTCAGGCAGGCCATACGGTCAAAGTCGCCGAAAAATCGTTGGAGAACGCACGATACCATCTGGAGTTTGCCAAGGCCCGTTTTGAGGCCGGATTGGCCACCCGTTCTGATATCCTGAAAGCCGAGGTGGAGGTTTCAAACTCCAACCTGACCCTGATCCGCTCCCGGAACAGTCGACGATCGTTCCAAGGATCACTCAACGTTCTCCTGGGCCAGTCCGCCGATGCGCCCCTTGAAGTCGTCGATGACCTTCAAGACCTTCAGCAAAAAGAGCCGACCGACTTCCGCACCCTTTTGGCGCTGGCCTATGAACACCGTCCGGAACTGCTGGGAATGAATTCCCAGCTCCAGACCCAGAGATCGAACATCCGGCTGGCCCAAAGCAACCTGCTCCCCTGGGTTTCTGCCGATGCGAATTACAGCTTCAGCGGCTCGGCCCTTTCTTCGTTGAACAAGGGCTGGTCGTTCGGTTTGAGCTTGAGCTATCCCGTTTTTTCCGGCTTTTCTCTCGCCTCCCGGGTTACCCAGGAAAAGATCGCCTTCCAGGCTATGGATAAACAGAAATCCTCCCTTGAGCAAGGGATAAGTCTCGACGTCTGGAACGCTTTTTTGGCGTTGAACGAGGCGAAAGAACGGATCGAAAATACACAAATATTTCTGAAGAATGCCCGCGAAAACCTCGGCCTAGCAGAAGAAGAATACCGGGAGGGGGCGGGTTCCATGATCGAAGTGATCGACGCCCAAACCAACATGGTGGCGGCCGAAGTGAGCCTCATTGAGGCTCTTGCCGATTTCAAGATCTCCCTTGCCGTTTTGGATAGGGTTCTGGGCATCGACCTCTGGTCGAAGGACGCGGGAGAGGTGAGATGAAGAAGAAATATTTTTTTATAATCATTGTCATCGCACTCGCCGTTCTGGCCGTGCTTGCGGCCCGCCGTTATTTCGGCGGAAAGGAACGGAAAGGCCCCGCCTATACGACGGCCGTGGTAACCCGCCGCGATATCGGCTCCACGGTCCGGGCCACCGGGATCATCAAGCCCATGGTCGGGGCCGAGGTCAGAGTCGGATCCCGTGTTTCGGGCGTGGTCAAACGGCTGCGCTCCCATATCGGCGATCTCGTGAAAGAGGGCCAGGTCATCGCCGAACTGGACGATGCCGAG
>Ga0315286_10005042_pt1 | contig 12713 bp, 7 predicted proteins | sample YL17G10_0_MG_FD_205038 | JGI IMG/M metagenome (GOLD analysis project Ga0315286, IMG submission 205038) | Sediment microbial communities from Yellowstone Lake, YNP, Wyoming, USA - YL17G10_0 | ecosystem: Environmental > Aquatic > Freshwater > Lake > Sediment | place: USA: Wyoming | collected... | reverse complement strand
CGTCGTCGTCGGTGCCCGGCTCGAGCGGGACGTTCACGTTGCAGCCGATTCCGGCGCCCTGCCCCGTCTCGCGCTCGAATCCTCCCCACGGAAAGAGCGTCTTCCCCGTCTCGTGGATGGAGATCGTGAGGACGGCGGGGTCGGCATAGTACGCGTTCTGAACGGCGTCGCCGTGATGCGCGTCGATGTCGAGGTAGGCGACCCTGAGCCCTCCCCGCCGCAGCTCGTCGATCGCGATCGCGATGTCGTTCACGTAACAGAAGCCGGACGCCCGGTCGCGGTGGGCGTGATGAAAACCGCCGCACGGATTGAACGCCGCGGAGGCCCCGCCGAGCATGAGGCGCGCCGCGGCGAGGCTCGCCGTCGCCGCGAGCGCCGAGAAATCGTAGACTCCCTTGAAGACGGGATTCTCCGGGGAGCCGATCCCGTGCTGGAGCATCTCGACGTCGATCTCGGTGCCTCCGTTCGCGCGTTTCAGGGCGGCGACATACTCCGCCGTATGAAAGCGCTCGAGGATCCCCTCCTCGGCCTCCTCCACGTCGACGACGCGCACGCGCTGATCGGAAAAAAGGCCCCGCGAGCGGCACATGCGAAAAACGCGCGTCACGCGCTCGGGATTGAACGGATGATCGGGGCTGAAACGGAACGCGCCGAGGCGATTCGAGTTGATGAAAAAGGTGTCGGCCTCACGCGCGGCGCTCACCGGGCTTGCTCCTCTCGGCGAAATCGATCCGGATGGAATAGACTCCTTCCTCGAGGCGGCTGTGGACGGGATAACCGCACTTGTGGAACACGTGGAGCATCTTCTTGTTCTCGGCGAGGACGTCCGCCTTGAAGCCCTCGGCCCCCATGTTCTGCGCGATCGTGATGAGCGTGTTCATGATATACGTGCCGATACCGGCGTTCTGCCAGTTGTCGTGCACGACGAAGGCGACCTCGGCGTAATCGTCCGCGCGGTCGAGCTTGAATCGCCCGATCGCCACCATCTCCTCGTCTCCCGGCTCCCCGAGAAGCCCGACGATCGCCATCTCGTCGCGGTAATCGATGTTGACGAGCGGCTGGAGCTTCTCGTGCGGCATCGTCTTGACGATATTGAAAAAGCGGTAGTACACCGTCTCGTCGCTCAGCGTGTAGAAGAACGCGCGCTCGATGGCCTCGTCCGTCGGCTTGATCGGCCGGAAAAAGACCGACCGGCCGCCGATCTCCGCCGTGTGCTCGTACTGTTCGGGATAGAACCGCCCCGCCACCGTAAGCGGCATCTGGTCGAGGTGGACGAGGTGGCGCTGCTTCGCGTAGTTGAGGAGGTCATCGCGGAAATCGGGATGGGCGACGCTGATGAGCGCGAGGGCGCGCTCGCGGAGGTTCCGCCCGTGGAGGTTCGTGATCCCGTATTCCGTCACGACGTACGCGACGTCCCCGCGCGACGTCACGACCCCCGCGCCCTGATCGAGAAACGGCACGATGCGCGAAACGGTCCCCTTCTTCGCGGTCGAGGGAAGCACGATGATCGGCTTTCCCCCCTTCGACCGGGCGGCCCCGCGCACGAAATCGACCTGCCCGCCGATCCCCGCGTAGAAATACTCCCCGATCGAATCGGCGCATACCTGCCCCGTGAGATCGACCTGGATCGCCGCGTTGATCGAGACCATGCGGTCGTTCTTCGCGATGAGGAACGGATCGTTCGTGTAATCGCACGGGTGAAACTCGATGAGCGGATTGTCGTCGACGAAGTCGTACAGGCGCTGGGTGCCCATGCAGAAGGTCGCGATGATCTTGCCGTTATGGAGCGTTTTCTTGCTGTTCGTGACGACCCCCGACTCGACGAGGTCGATGATACCGTCGGAGAACATCTCGGTATGGATGCCGAGGTTCTTCTTGTCCTTGAGAAATCCGAGGATCGCGTTCGGGATCATCCCGATCCCCGCCTGGATCGTCGCGCCGTCTCCGATGAGCCGCGCGACGTTCTGCCCGATCCGCATCGCGACGTCGTCCGGCGGGGGCGGGGTCCACGTGAGGAGCGGGACGTCGCTCTCGATGACGTAATCGATATCCTTGAGATGAATGAAACAATCGCCGAGCGTGCGCGGCATCTGCCGGTTGACCTCGGCGATGACGATTCCCGCCATCTCGGCGGCCGCCTTGACGACGTCGACCGAAACGCCGAGCGAGCAGAAGCCGTAGTTGTCGGGGGGCGCGACCTGGATGAAGGCGACGTCGATCCTGAGCCGTCCCGACCGGAGGTACCAGGGAAGCTCCGACATGAAGATCGGCGTGTATTCGGCCCTTCCCTCGTTCACCGCGTCGCGCACGTTCGCGCCGATGAAGAACGCGTTCTGGTGGAACGGCTTGCTCAGCACCGCCTCCGTGTAGGGAGTCGTTCCCAGCTCGATGAGGTTGATCGTCTCGTGGTCGGCGATCGACTTCCCTTTTTCGATGAGAACCTTGACCAGGGTCTGGGGCTCCGCCGCGCCCGAGCCGATGAAAATGCGGCTCCCCGCCTTCACGATCTTCACGACGTCGTCGATCCCCCGTTTCCGGGACTCGTACAGCTCGAGAACCGATTTGCCCATGCTCGTCATCCCTTTTTGATACACGTTGCTCCCACCTCCTCGCCGGGAAAGATATTGCAGCGCCGGGCGATTTGCCACCCAATTCGCGTTACTTCAGAAGAAGCATCTTCTTCGTCTGCGTGACTTTGTCGGCCTTACAGCGATAGAGATACACGCCGGTCGAGACCGGTCTGCCGGCATTGTCGGTGCCGTTCCATTCGGCTCGATATGAGCCCGCCTGTTTGGTTTCGTTCACCAGCGTCCGCACTTTCCGGCCGAGCACGTCATAGATTTCGATGAGGACATGAGCGCGTAACGGAACGCTATACTCGATCGTTGTCACCGGGTTGAACGGGTTCGGATAGTTCTGCGACAGGTTGAACCGGTATGACGGGATGTCGCCGCGGTCCTCGTCCTCGCTTCCGTCGTCCCCGATGCCGGTTCTCACGTCGGCCGTAAAGGCGGCGTACACGCCCGTTTCCTGGATCGGCGCGTATACGGCGTTATTCACCGTATCGATCGAGCCGCCGATCGGCTCCCATCCGGTGGACGCGTCGACCCAACGATACGCAGCAAGCGAGGATTCGACGCCGATAGCATTATCCCCCACCTTCAAATCGGCGTCGTCATAGCGAATGATGATTTGATTGCCGCCAACCAGCGGATCGCCGGGATACACCGACAGGCAATGCGCCTGCCCCGCCTGAACGGCCTGGGGATCGAGACCGGTGCGAATAACGGGATAGGGAGAGGATAGTATCAGCGAGCGATCCAGCGATACGTTCGAAGAATCGAGCTTGAACTCGCTCTGCCCCTCGGGGCCGAGGAGCCAGATGAACGGCTGGTCGTGGTCGATGCTTGAAGCGATATATCCAGTCGGCACGAAGAACGCGGAGGCTGAGTCATCCACTGCCCAGAGGGTCAGGGAACCGCCCGTCCCGAGACTGTCCGCCACGACTGCTTCATACCCGTTCGCCGAAGGAGTGAAAGCATAAGCATGCGATCCGCCGTATGACGGCCAGAGCTGGACCGTAGGATCCGCCGAAAACGGCTGAACGGTCGTCAGGCTATATCTCACATCCCTGGCAAGCAGCTCAGCCTCGCAGATGAGCGGATGGTAGCCCTGCACCTTGTTCATCTCAATCATGATACTGTCTTGGCCGCCGCTGATGGCATACCGATTGCCGACCTCGCTCACCCCCGGGCCACCCGATTCCGCCATCCCATACAGCCAGTCGGTCGTCACATCCCCGGCCGCGGATGCATATTTCAGCCGCGTCACGGTGGCGCCGCCGCCTCCCTTGCCGGCGAGGATCTTATAGCTCGCGTTCTTCACGCCGAGCACCCACGCTCCCGCCGCGTCCGATGTCCGGCCTTGGTTGATGATGGTCTTCGCGCCGGTCGTCGGATCGTTGATCAGCTGCACATCGGCGTTGTCCCCGCCGTCGGGGTGACTCACCTTGACATGCTTGTCGGAATACCCCGCTGCTTGAGGAGAGGGAGGGTTGGGAAAAACTACCTTGGCTCCCACGTCGTAATCGAGATTGGCCAAATCGTCGTTGGGACCGCCGAAGAAGACGTCCGGATTGGTGACGACCCGTTCGCGTTCATCCGCCGCGTCCGGTTTGAGGATGGGAACATACAGATTATCCGCCCCCCAGCGAACCGCTTCCACCCACCGCTCCAGATGGTCCCAGCAGGACACGCCGTTTATTCTCCATTGAGCGGTATTGCGACAGGAGACCATATTATACCGGAAGGCCCCGGATATCTCGGAAGACATCACCCCGCCGTTCTCAAACTCATAATCCATGAAGCCGTAATGAAAAACGGAGATCGGCAAGCAGCGCAGCAGATTGTCGGACGAATAGCTGCCTTTGCCGGCATCCCAGAAGAGATACTCATCGAAGAAGTTCAGGGCGTAATGTCCGAACTCGTGGGCCTTGGCCCGGTAGTCATTCGAGATTGCGGCGAGGTTCAAGGGATACACCCGGTCGGTGTAGTTTCTCATGCTCGTCGAATCGCCGGCGAATATCCGCGGCATGTACAGGTAGTTGAAATCGCCCCTCAACAGCCCTCCCGCATCGGCCCGGGGCCATTCCAGATTGCTGGCGAAAATACGCATATCCGCTTCCCTGAAGAGAACGGCGTTGTCGAATACATATACCGTGTCGAGCCGCAGCTGGCCGTCCGTGACGTCATACAGGTAATCGGACATGAGGCGGAAGTTGTTCTCCAGCGAGGCCAGATAATCGCCGGTCGCTTCCCACTCCACCGACGCCACGAGATTGTAGCGAAGCTCGGTGTGGTTCAGCACGACGTCCTGGTTGCCCCCGGTCAACCGATCGAATGACATATGACCGTCCTCGGCGAAGCGCGCGTTGTCCAGATGCATCGAGTACATCGTCCCCATAACGATCGGATGCTTCACGGCCGGCACGTTCTGCACACGCTTGGCGATCTTGAGGCGGTCCCCCACCACGAGCCGCTTCGCGCCCGTGCTCAGGTCCACGGAAAACGTGTCGCCCGCGACCGGGATCAATCCCAGCTGTCCTTCGATGTCGGTGGTAAACGCCCCCAGCGTATCCTCGGTGAAGAACGGCGCATCGTCGGCGACCTTGATGAGGTCGAACTCGACATCGGGTATGCTGTCGTTCCTGGCGTCGCGGACGGTAATCGTCGGCCCGGGGGTGAGGAGGAAAAGGTGACCTATCCCGGGATGGGAGCCGACACCCATGCAGAGAATCTCCCCTTTGTTGTTGATATCGAGGGCGTATTCCAAAACGACATTCGAATTCTCAGGTATCAACGTGTTCAGGTCTACCGTTTGCCCCTGAGTGAACATGAGAGCGCGAGGAGCCGAAGAACGATTGCCGACAACAGTACCGCTATCATTCACGGCGCGGGCGACCGCGTCGCCGGCAAGAATGGTCGGAAGCGTATCTCCTATTTCCCAAAGCAAGGCATTTGAACCAGAGACAGAATACTCGTAACCGGCAATCTGACCGAGATTGTTTATTCCCAGCGCTTCACTGTCGGTAAACTGGGGGCCGGACGAATTCAACATCACCAGGTCATTGTGATACACAAATGCGCGGAAATACATATATTGTATCTGGATAATACCTACGAACTCGCCAAGATCATTGGCTCCATAGAATGTTATGAAATCGCCCACCCCCGAGAAATCCAGAAACGCCGACCCGATGAAGGGAACAGGATTGGTCGCGGGTGTCGTCTGATAATATCCGCCCATGACCCCGAGGGAATTGATACACCGGACGGAACCTCTGATTTGACTATTCGCATCGGGATCCGGATCGCTGCCGAGAAGAAAATTCTCGCCCCCGTTTATCCAGCAAACCGGCCGACTTGCATCTTCTCCAACGATTACGCCGCTGCTGTTGATATCGAACGCCCAGCAGCAGGCGGGGCTGTAATGGGGCAACCAGGTCACCACACCGTCTTTCCATTGAAAGGCTTTGCAGCCGCTCCCTTCATTCTCTCCCGTTCCAACGACAACGGAATTGTCACTGAGGGCGCCCCAGTGCTGGAAAGTCTGGGTTGGCCTGACGGGGATTTCCCGGATTGAGTACTTCGCCCCTTGTGCCAACGACAAAGGATAACTCGTCAACAGGAATATTATCGCAAGACATGTGATGTGCGAGCATCTCATGGAACGAATCTCCTTTCGCTCGGGCTTCTGCCTCCTGTGCCGGCGCTCGATCCCCAAGGGCGCTGCGCGGATGAGCCCGAGTATACTCCAGTCTCCCTTGTTCATCAAGGGCCCGAGCTTCCGCGCTGCTCCCGCCGTGCGGCGAACAATAGGCTTTATCGCGGGCGGCGACCGGTATATATTCTCTCAATCATGAGCGAGAAGAAGACAATCTTCGCCCTCGGCTGGGTGAGCTTCTTCATGGACGTCTCGAGCGAGATGATCTATCCGCTGCTCCCCGCCTTCCTTTCGTCCCTCGGCGCGGGCGGAACGGCGATAGGATTCGTCGCCGGGCTCTCGGAGACCATCGCGTCGCTCTTCCGCGTGATTTCGGGCCGCCTCTCGGATCGATTCAGAAAGAGAAAATCGGCGATCATCCTCGGCTACGGGCTCTCGACGCTCGCGAGGCCGATTCTCGCGCTCTCGGCGAGCTGGGGTCACGTCCTCGGATTCAGGCTGCTGGACCGCGCCGGAAAAGGCGTGAGAACGCCTCCGCGCGACGCCCTCATCGCCGACTCTTCATCGGTCGAACACTACGGACGCGCCTTCGGGATACAGCGCGCCATGGACACGGCGGGCGCCGTGCTCGGACCGGCGCTCGCGACCTGGATTCTGACGGCCGGCATGGGCTACCGCTCGGTGTTCTGGATTTCCTTCATACCCGCGGCGATCGCGGTCGCAATCATCCAGGTATTCGTCCGCGAGCGCGGTCGATACGCGGGTCCTGTCGCCGATTTCACCCCGCGCGTGCTCGCTGGCGCTGCGCCCCGCGCGGGGGCCCCATCGGCGCCACCCGCTACCGGTGCCCCTGCGGAGGGCACATCGGCGACAGGACCCGCGTCCACCCCGCTCTTCACCCGCGAGCTGAAGATCTTCCTCGTCGTCACGGCGATATTCTCCCTCGGCAACTCCTCGAATTTCTTCCTCGTCCTGCGGGCCCGGGACCTCGGGTTCAGGGACAACCTCGTGCCGATCCTCTACATGACGATGAACGTCAGCTACGCCCTCCTCGCCTACCCCGCCGGACGGCTCGCCGACAGATTCGGCAAGGGGAGAATCGCGTTTCTCGGATACCTGCTCTACGCGGCGCTCTACGCCCTCTTCGCGCTCGAGACGAAGATGAACGCCCTCTGGATCCTCTTCCCGCTTCAGGGAACCTACCTCGCGTTCACCGAGGGCGTCGGCACCGCGTACATGGCCACGCTGCTTCCGGGCGAGAAGAAAGCGACCGGTTTCGCGGTCTATTACACGGTCATCGGGCTCGCGCTCCTTCCCGCAGGCACGATCGGCGGGTGGCTCTGGGATCGCTTTTCCCCGTCGGCCACCTTCATCGCGGGATCGCTCCTCTCGCTCGCCGCGGGAACGATCTTCGGCATCGCGCTGCTGCGCGGGAACCGATCGCCGAAACCCGGAGAGATCTCATGAAAATTCCCGGAACCCGGAGGATCTTCGGCCCCGTTCCCTCGCGAAGGCTCGGGCTTTCGCTCGGGATCGACGTCATCCCCCGCAAAACGTGCACCTTCGATTGCGTCTACTGCGAATGCGGAAAAACGACCGACAAGACGTGCGAGCGGCGGGAGTTCTGCACCGTGCGCGACGTTCTCGACGAGCTCGAAGCGCATCTCTCGCGCATGAAGGAAAAACCCGACGTCATAACCTTGTCCGGCTCGGGAGAGCCGACGCTCTATCTTCCGATGGGAGAGCTCATCGACGGGATAAAGCGCCTCGCGTCAATGCCCGTCGCCGTCATCACCAACAGCTCCCTCCTGTGGATGCCCGAGGTGAGGGACGAGCTCGCGCGCGCCGACGTGGTCCTCCCGTCTCTCGACGCCGCGGACGACGACGCGTTCCGGCGCATCAACCGCCCCCACGAGCTCCTGGGCCTTCCCCGGATCGTCGAGGGGCTCGAGCGCTTCCTGAAGGATTACCGCGGCACCGTGCTCTTCGAGATACTCCTCATCGAGGGGTACAACACCGACAATCGGAACATCGAAGCGCTCAAGGCCGCCCTCGGCAGGATGCGCGCGGACAGGATACAGCTCAACACGGCCGTCCGCCCGGGGACCGAAAGCGATATCGAACCGCTCGACGATATTTCGATGCGGCGGATCCGCAATCTGTTCGGACCGCGCTGCGAGGTCATCGCCTCCGCCCGGACGACCCGTGTTCGCCATGAGGAAGCCGATCTCGAGGAAACGATCCTCTCTCTCCTCGAGCGGCGGCCGTGCACGGCGGAGGATCTGCATCTCGCCCTCGGCATGAGCATCGAGAAAGCCGAATCCACGGTGCGAAAGCTCCTGGCGGCCGGCGCGATCGTCGAGAGGCGCATAGGGGGAAAACCCTATTACTCCGCTCCGCCCAAGACACTCTAGCGCCGCCACCTCGGATCTGCATACGACAAAGGCACATATCTTGCACAAAGCCCCAAACGCGCCGGTGTATGTCAAAATAGTTCTAAATGCACCAGGGACCGGGCAGGCGATTGCATTGCGCACGCCGATTGTCCCGACGGAGTTGCACGTATGAGGATCCTTGCGGTCGACGACGACGAAATCTCCCTCGAGACGATCAAGCGCGCGCTCGCGCAAAAAGGCCATGACGTCGTCACGGCCCGAAACGGGGAAGAGGCGGCGTACATACTCTTCAAGAGCTCCGTGCGCATGGTCATCACCGACCGGACGATGCCCGGGATGGACGGTCTCGAGCTCTGCCGCTGGATCCGGTCCCGCGGCTTTCACTCGTACGTCTTCGTCATCATGCTGACCGAAGGAGCCGAGACGGCGGACATCATCGAGGGATTGACGGCGGGCGCCGACGAATTTCTCTCCAAGCCGATCGATCCGACGGAGCTGGACCTCCGCGTCTGCACGGGCGAGCGCATCCTGTCGAACGAGTACCATCAGATCACCATCTTCACCCTCGCGAAGCTCGCCGAATCGCGCGATCCGGAGACGGGCCTGCACCTCGACCGGATCAGGGAGTATTCGAAGATACTCGGCGTCAATCTCTCGCGGCAGAAGAAATACAGCGACATCCTCCCGTACCCCGAAATCGAGAACATCTACTACACGAGCGTGCTGCACGATATCGGCAAGGTCGGGATTCCCGATACGATCCTGCTCAAGCCCGGCCCGCTCGATACCGCCGAGTTCGACATTATGAAGACGCACACGATTATCGGGGGAAAAACGCTCGGCCAGGCCCTCGCGCAATACCCGGAGGCCCAATTCCTCGAGGTCGCGCGGAACATCGCGTTCTGGCACCACGAGCGCTTCGACGGTTCGGGCTACCCGCACGGTCTCGCGGGAGAGGACATCCCGCTCTGCGCGCGGATCGTCGCTCTCGCCGACGTGTACGACGCGCTCACGTCGAAGCGCCCGTACAAGAAAGCCTATCCGCACGAGGCGGCGCGCGAGATCATACTGGAAAAGCGGAACCGGCATTTCGATCCGGACATCGTCGACGCGTTCACCGAATCCGACGGGCAATTTTCGGAGATTTCGGCGCGCCTCGCCGCCATCGAGCCCCAGGACGCCGCCGTTCCGGCGACCGTCGCCGCAAGCGAACGATAAACGAAGGTTTCAATCAGCCAGCTTGAGCTTCCACGAAGCGAGCAGGACGAATACGACGCCGAATCCGGCGAGCACCGCGACGTCAATCGCCACCGCGCTCATCCCGTATCCGAACGAAATGATCTTGTGGATGCCGTCCATCGCCCATCCCGTCGGAAAGAGGAAGGAGGCGGCCTTGAACGCCCGCGGAACGAGCTCGATCGACCACCAGCACCCGCCGAGCGCCGCCATCGCGAGCGTCGTGACGATGGAGACGGCCGACACCTGCTCGGGGTTCCGGAACAGCGATCCGAAGAAGACGCCGAACGCGCCCGTCGAGAACGCGAAGACGGTCATGAGGAGGATGAGGGCGCCGGGGCTCTGGCCGAGGGAGATGCGGAAGAGGTATTTCCCGATGATGAGCAGGAACACGATCTGAACGAGCGCGACGAGCATCCGCCCGAAGAGCTTGCCGAGGAGGATGCTCCCCCTGCCCGCCGGGGTGTAGGCGTATCTTCTGAGCACTCCGGTGAATCGCTCCACGGTTATCACGGCGCCGCTGAAGACCATCGTCATGAGCACGAACATGACGAGATTCCCGGGAACGGAGGACTGGAATCCTGACGGGATCTTCCTCATCTTCCCCGCGACGGTCGAGCTCACCGTCACCAGAGGCGGCGCCGCGCGGAGCGAATCGAATTCGACCTCGATGGAATCGAGCGCGTTCGCTTCGACTTCGATGAGACAAGATACGACGTGCATGAGAGAGCGGAAAACGGCCGCGTTCACGGCCTCGCTCGCCTGAACGTCGGCGTCGCTCTCCTTCCTGAGGACGAGCGCCACCTTGCTCCTCGCGAGAACCTTTTCCGTAAAATCAGGCGGAATGAAGAGGGTCCGAACGGCCTTGTCCCCCGCCGCGAGGCTGTCGACGACCTGGAGCGGCTCCCCGCGCAGCTCGTCGACGAGCGCGCGCGCGACGAACCCCGTATCGGCGTTCTCGATCGTGAGCCGCGCCTTCCGGACTCCGCCGGATTCGTCTTTGAAGGCAAGGCCGAAGGCGAGCATGAAAACGACCGGCATCGCGAAGATCCAGAAAACGACCCCGCGCGCCTTGAGCGTCAGCTTGAAATCGTTCGCCGCGATGAGAGCGATGATCCTGAGAGAGCCCCCGCGCATGGCGCTCATCCCTTCCCCGCGAGCTTGCCCCGGAGCTTCGCCGCGCCGGCGACGCTCGTGAGCGCGCCGAGACCGTACGCGATCGCAAGGTGCGGCGCGATGCCGCCCCATCCCGTCTTCTCGATCGATATCCGTTTCAGGCCGTCGATGACCCAGAACGCGGGAGAGAAGACAGCCGCCTTCTGCATCGCCGGACCCATAACCTCGTACGGAAACATCGCGCCTCCGAAGACACAGAGGACGATGATGACAACGGGGAGCATGGCGTCGGCGACCCGCTCCGACCTGATGAACCCGTAGAGGAACGCCATGATTCCCACGCACATGAGAATAGAGCCGACGACGTGCACGAGAAGCTTGAGAGGCGATCCCCAGGCAATCCCGAAGCCGAGACGTCCGATGGCGATGAGGAGCGCGCACGCGACGAGCGTGATCGCGAAGGAAGAGAGCATCTTTCCCGCGATCACGTGGCCGCTCCGGACGGGTCCCGTGAAGATGCGGGCGAGCGTGCCGGATTCCCGCTCGCGCAGAATATCCCGCATCGTGATCTCGCTGATGAAGAGGAGCCCGATGAGAATGCTCCCCGGCATGATGAACGCGAAGATGTTGAACGTCTCCTTCGGCTTTTCGGCCGGCTCGGAGACGGTCTCCGACCTGAGCGATACGAGCGAATCGGCGAGGTATCCCTTCACGAGCGCGATCCGGGGCTTCGCCTCCGCGAGGAGGCCCGAAAGCTCCGCCGCCGTCGGCCAGCGATTCGACGTGAGCATCCCCCGCGCCTCCCCGATCGGTTTCTCGAAGACGCGCGCCGTGCCGTCGATCATAACGGCCATCGTCTTCGTGATCTCCTCGGCGATGAGGGGAAGAAAGGCCTCCTGCGGGTTCTTCACGAGCGCGAGCTCCACGGGCTTCCGGTCGAGGATATCCGTCGTGAATCCCTTCGGAATCTCGATGAGCGCCGACGCCTTTCCCCGATCCATGAGGGATCTCCCCTCGGCGGGGTCGACCTCGACGAGGTCGATGAGCTCGGCGAGCTTCCCCTGTTTCATTCCCTGCTTGAGAAACGTGGCGGCGAAACCCTTGTCGCTGTCGGCGACAAGCACCTTGATGTGCGAGAGTTCGACCTTCCCGTGGCGGCCGAACACGAGCCCCACGAGGAGCGTGAGCCCGAGCGGGATGAGGAACATGCAGATGACCGAGCCGGGGCTCCGGAGCCGCCGCTTCATGTCGTTGCGCACGATGAGGAACACCGCGTTCATAGGGCCGCTAGTCGCGCAGCTCCTTCCCCGTGAGCTTGATGAAAACACCCTCGAGGCTCGGCTCCTGTATCGAAACCTCTTCGATCGACATTCCCGCAGAGAAGAGCCTCCCGAGCGCGCCGCTCAGCTCCGCCTGGCCGGGGATCAGCATGCGAAGCGAGCCGTTCTCGAGATGCTCGACGGCGACTCCTTTGAGAAGCGGGCCCATCTGTTCCTTCGTGAACGCGCCGCTCACGGTCACGAGGTTGCCCTCGCCGGCGAGCTTCACGAGCTCCCTGAGCGTCCCCTGGGCGAGGATTTTCCCGTGGTCGATGATCGCGATGCGGTCGCAGAGCTTCTCCGCCTCCTCGAGATAGTGCGTCGTGTAGATCGCGGTCATGCCCCCCGAAACGCCGTCCCTGATGATGTCGAGGATGTTGAGCCGCGCCTGCGGATCGATGCCGAGCGTCGGTTCGTCAAGGAG
>Ga0315286_10005041_pt1 | contig 12714 bp, 13 predicted proteins | sample YL17G10_0_MG_FD_205038 | JGI IMG/M metagenome (GOLD analysis project Ga0315286, IMG submission 205038) | Sediment microbial communities from Yellowstone Lake, YNP, Wyoming, USA - YL17G10_0 | ecosystem: Environmental > Aquatic > Freshwater > Lake > Sediment | place: USA: Wyoming | collected... | reverse complement strand
ATGGGTGGCGAGTTCCATCCCGAGTGGAACAGCTGCACGCCGAATCCGTGTGCGGTGCCGCACGTCTGCTGCGTCGGCCAGGAGTGCTACGTGGTCCTGGAGACGGAGTGCGCAATCATGGGCGGCGAGTTCCACCCCGGCTGGGACAGCTGCGGTCCGCCGAACCCGTGCTTCACGCCTCCGCCGACGCACGTCTGCTGCGTGGGCGAGGTTTGCTCCGTGATCAGCGATCAGGAATGCCAGACGCTGGGCGGTGTCTTCCACCCCGAGTGGGATAGCTGCAGTCCGAACCCGTGCCGTCTGCCGCACGTCTGCTGCATCGGTGAGAGCTGCCAGCTGTTGCTCGACACCGAGTGCGCGCAGGCGGGTGGCGTGTTCCATCCGACGTGGAACAGCTGCAGTCCGAACCCGTGCCGTCTGCCGCACGTCTGCTGCATCGGTGAGACCTGCCAGCTGGTGCTGGACACCGAGTGCGCGCAGGCGGGTGGCGTCTTCCACCCCGAGTGGAACAGCTGCACGCCCAACCCGTGCGCGCTGCCGCATGTCTGCTGCGTCGGCCAGGAATGCTTCGTGGTCCTGGAGACGGAGTGCGCGATCATGGCCGGCGAGTTCCACCCCGGTTGGGACAGTTGCGGCCCGCCGAACCCGTGCTTCACGCCTCCGCCGACGCACGTCTGCTGCGTGGGCGAGGTTTGCTCCGTGATCAGCGATCAGGAATGCCAGACGCTGGGCGGTGTCTTCCACCCCGAGTGGGATAGCTGCACGCCGAACCCGTGCCGTCTGCCGCACGTCTGCTGCATCGGTGAGACTTGCCAGCTGGTGCTGGACACCGAGTGCGCGCAGGCGGGTGGCGTCTTCCACCCCGAGTGGAACAGCTGCACGCCCAACCCGTGCGCGCTCAGCGAGTGGGCCTGCTGCGTCGGTCCCGAGTGCATGATCACGAACGAGTTCGAGTGCCAGGTGCTGGGCGGCACCTGGCTGCCCGGCCAGGCTAGCTGCCTGCCGAATCCGTGCGCGGAACCGCTTCGGGTCTGCCCCGACGGCTCCGGGCAATTCCTGACGATCCAGTCGGCAGTGGACGCCGCCGTGCAGGGCCAGACGATTCTGCTCTGTGATGGCATCTACCAGGGCGAGGGCAATCGGGACATCCTGATTGATGGGAAGTCGCTCTACATCGAGTCGGAGAGCGGTGAACCCGATGCATGCACCATCCTCTGCGAGGGAGGTCCGCAGGCACCGCACCGCGGGTTCGACATTGGTCTGCCCGAAGGGGCGCCGTTCGTGCTAAGCGGTGTCACGATCCAGGGTGCATACGCCGCCGGCGACGGCGGGGCGGTCCTCTGCCAGGGCGGCGTGCCTGCCTTCGTGAACTGCCGCGTTCTCGGCAATCGAGCGGTCAGCGGCGGCGGCATCGCGTGCCTGTGGCCGTCGCGCGCCGTCGTTGGAGGATCGCCGGGCGTCCCGTCCGGTGCATCCGCATCCGGTCTCGTCGGCCGCCGGGATCCACTGCCCGCAATCACGGACTGCGTGATTACCGGCAACCTGGCCACGACCGACGGCGGCGGCGTCTTCTTCGACAACGCCCCGGCGTCGGTGATCTCCGGATGCACATTCAGCGGCAACTTCGCCGGTGGCATGGGCGGGGGTGCATTCGTACGCCTCAACCACGCAGAGCTGACCGCCTCGAGCACGATTCTGTGGGGCGACTGTGCCGACGGTGAGGGCGAGGAGGCGTACATCACGCCGGCCGGGTCGGGCATCGTCTTGGATTATTGCGATGTCGCGACCAACGGCGTGGCGGGCCCGGGGACCGTGACCTGGGGACCCGGGAACATACACGTCGACCCGATGTTCTGCGGCCCCGAGCCGTGCGCGAACGCGCCTACCGCATCCGGTGACTATCGCTTGTCGGTGAATTCGCCCTGCGTGACGCACGTGGACATCTTCGACGGAATCAAGGGTGCATTGGGGGTCGGCTGCGGCCTGCGCAAGACCGCAATGACGCAGGCATCACCGCCTGACGACCACCAACTCTGGCTGGCTCCGAGCGTCCCGGACCCGGCGGGCGCCTTCACGCGCATCCGCTACGCGATCCCGCTCGATCTCGCCGCGCAACCCGTCGCGCTGAGAATCTTCGATTCCTCGGGTCGGCTGGTCCGCGTGCTCGACGGCGCCGATCGGACCGCGGGGGTCCACGAGATCCTCTGGGACGGGACCGACCTCCGCGGTCAGCCCGTGGACGGCGGCGTCTACTTCTGCCGTCTGGAGGTGGGACCGAGCCGCGTGGCCAGTCGTCTGTTGCGGGTTCGATGACGATTCTTTGATCGGTCGGCGACGGCCACCTCCCGAAACCGGGAGGTGGCTGTTCGCTTACGCGCGCGCGGATGGACGCGACAAGCCCCGGCAGGCGGGTTGGCGCTTGAAGTGGGTCGCGGGAACGGGGAGAATCGCAGTCGCGTTCCCTGAGACCCATGCCGCAGTGCATGGGTTTCCTTCGTACCCATGGCTTGCAGAGCAGGTGGCCCGAACATGATCGAGATCGACGATCAGAACTTCATCGAGCAGATGCTGAACAGCCCCAAGCTGGCGGTGCTCGATTTCGGCGGCGTCTGGTGCCAGCCGTGCAAGAAACTCGAGCCGATCCTCGACGAAGTGGCGGGCGAGTACGCCGAGCGGATCGTCGTGGGTCACTGCGACGTCGCCAAGGGCCCGGCGACCGCCAAGCGCTTCGGCATCATGAGCGTCCCGACCGTGGTCCTGCTGAAGGGCGGCCAGGAAGTCGACCGCTTCGTCGGGCTGCAGGGCAAGCCGAAGATCGTCGAGATGATCGATCGGCACCTGTAGCGGTCACCGACCGCCGGCATCACTAGTTGTTCAGATCCGCGTTGACGAACGCCTTCTCCACCTGCGGGAAGGCGAGCATGATCTCCTTGATCGCGACCTCGGAACGCTCCGGGTCGGTGAGCAGCAGATAGGTCCGCAGGACATCCCCCCCCAGCGCGTCCTCCCGCTGGTAGGTTTCATTCCAATGCAGGCTGTCGTCCTCGGCGTAGCGCGCGATCGCTTTGCGGACGCGCTCGATGCCGAGGTCCTGAAGCACGCTCAGGAATTGCGCATCGCCGGCGAGCTCCAGCAGCGAATGGTCTTTCATCTCGAGTCCGTGCAACGGATAGAGCAACGTCCAGCGCTTGAGCTGCAGGCGCACCAAGCCCCTTTGGCGTCGCGCTGTGGGCGGTTCGGGCCAGGACTCGACCGCGATCGCAAACCGCGCGACCTCCTTCTCCGACGACCCGTACAGAACGAGGTGTGCCGTCTGACCCGGAGGCTGCGGACCATACCGGAAGTCGATCACCGCCGCGTTGGGCGTGGGATAGGCGATGCGCACGGCGGCGTTGCGGGTGCCCCCCAGCTCCAGGGTCGCGGTCTCCACCTCGAGGATGCCGCGGCCGCGCAGGAGGAAGGTCCAGCGACCCTCTGCGCCGAGCACTCGCGCAGGGTAGCAGGTCAGATCCATCCCCGGTGCCTTCAGGAAGCGCACGATCGCACTTGTGGCGGGGGGCGTCGCCGCCGGCGGCGGGGCTTGCGCCCCGGCGATGGCGATGGTCGTGGCCAGAATCAGCAGGCAACCGATTCCCGTCTGCATCGCGTGCTTCATCGTTTCCCCTCGCTCCGGGTGACCGATGATCGGTCCCTTCCCTCCGACAGACCCGCGCCGGGCGCGCCGGTTCCGCCGGCACGCAGTCGAGCCGGGCGTCCCCCAGGGCACGCCCGGCCCGATTCCCGTTTCGGCGCGCAGTATAGCATCCGCGCGCGGGGCGCCCAAGCGCCCGCATCCGGCTATTGGCCAACCCCCGGCGTCAGACAACTGGTCTCGGTCCGGAAGGTCTTGTCCCCCTGCGTCGTCAGATCGAGGTCGAGCTGCAGATACTCGATGCCGTCCTCGTGCGTGGCGACGCGCTTGGTCTGGACGGTCACGGTCACCTGGCCCTCCTCCAGCCGCCCGACCTGCGTGTCGCTGACGACCGCGGTGAAGGGTGTGCCCGACGGGACGGGCGGATCCACGGTCACGTCGAAAGGCGTCACGGTGATCTGACCCCAGTAGCTCGACTCGTAGCGGTAGCGCCCGTCGGGCTCGACGATCGTCGTCTTGCGGAACTCGATCGGACCGGAGACATACACATAGTCGTACGCCCCGGTGCTGCAGAAGGGTCGCGGGACCATCTGGTCATACTGCATGGAGAGCGTCTCGGTGAAGGCCCCGGGCACGATCGGCGCGGCATCCTTCAGATTGAGGATCGTCGCCTGACCGTCGGTGCCGATCGGGACCGGCTCGGTCACGTCCTCGGTGGGCCCGTCGATCAGCGCGCGCAGCTCGGGCGGCAGACCGTTGTAGATCACCGCCGGAATCTCGCGGAAACCGGGAGCGTCCGAGATGACCCCCGTCAACGCGGTGGAGTTCAAGGGGTCGAGGAGCCCGCTGCGCACCAGGTCGGCGGCGACGACCTGCTCCGCCAGCTCCCAGTTGAGGACCTGGTGGTCCGCCGTTCCCGGGATAACGACCTCGAAGTGCGCGGAGCCCAGTGTCCAGGCGCCGCTCCCGCCCCAGGCCTGCCCGGTGCCGAACAGACGCAGATGGACACGCAGCGGGCCGTAGCCGCCGAGCTGGAGCTGAATCACATTCGCGGTCCAGCCTTCGCTGCCGGCATAGGCCGCCTGCACGTCGCCGTTCGCCTCGGACCAGACGCCGTCGAAAGGCGCGACCGGCGGGAAGCCCGCTCCGGTCCGATCGCCGTCGAGCGAAACCAGCGCGGCGCGGATCTCGATCGGAGTCGCGCGTCCGACGAAGACCAGATTGATCGGATCCTGTGGCGTTCCGTCCAGCGTCGCCCCGGTGTAGGGCCAGGCCCGAAGCGTGGCGCCGCCGAAGGTGAGCTGCGTGAGCCCCGTCGGCGCCGCCGGCTGAGCCGGAAGCTGTGGCGTGCAGGTTTGGTCGTCCTGGCTGCAGCCCGCGGTGATCAGCATGACCAGGCCAGCGAGCAGCACCCGGGTGAAGCGTCGCTGAGGATTCGTCATTCGTTTCATCGTCCTTCCCTCCCTCCTGCGCCGCGCGGCGCGGCATCCGCAATCGACCCTTGAAACCCCGACAAACGATGAGTCCAAGAGGCGTGCCAGCGCGGAGCGCTCGCGCGGGAGCGACCCGACACGGCCGCGGCAGTCGGGACGGATCTGACGGATCGGGTGGGAGTTGGTGAAAACCGGTTCGCCCGCGTTGTGAGCCGTCGTGATGGCGGGGCCGCCCGCCACCCGACCGCTGACTGTCCCCTGGCGGAAACAGGTCTGTATCCCTGCGTGCACGGATCACCCCACAACGGACGCACGGCCGCCGTCCGCGCGCGCATCGCAGGGTGGCTAGGCGCCCCTGATCTGGTCACGCCGGTGGGACTTGCACTGCGACAACGGAAGGGCTGGGGGAGGTGCGGCCGGCGGCGACACCTGGTCGACCTACTGGCGCAGGCGATACTGGAGACCGCAGGGTCGGACCGCGGGGCGCGCGATTGCCGCGCCTTGCACGGTGTCGCTTCGCGGGTCTACTGTGGATGCGCACTTGGCGTGCGGACCAGTTGAGCGTCATGGAACGGAAGCGGGAAGCCCGGCGGACGGAGTCGTCACCCTGCGCACCGCCGCCCCATCGGGCCTCCCTGAGGATGGGTCGTCACCGGACGGGGCACCATGCGATACTTTCTGATCGATCGGGTCACGCACCTAGAGTTCAATCGCAGCATCCGCGCGATCAAATCCGTCGCGCTATCCGAAGACGTCTTCGCCGATCACTTCTACGGCAATCCGGTCATGCCCGGCGCCCTCCAAATCGAGTCGCTGGCGCAGGCCGGAACCGTGCTCCTGGAGTTTTCCTCCGGGTATCGCTACAAGGCCGTGCTGGCGCTGATCGACCGGGCGAAATTCCGCGTCGTGGTCCGGCCGGGAGACCAGCTCCGAATCGAGATGACCGTCCTTTCGTCCGACGGCGGACTGGTCCGCACCGACGGAGTGATAAAGGTCGGAGAAGAGGTGGTCACTAGCGCGCGGCTGACCTTTTCGCTGCAGCCGATCGACGACTTCTACCCGCCCGAAACGCGTCCCCTGACGGAGCTGCTGTATCGCAATTTCCTTCGCGGGGCGACGGTCGTCGGGGGACCCGATGCGCGGTCTGACCATGCCTGAACGCCGGGTGGTCGTCTCGGGGATGGGGGTCGTCTCCCCCTTTGGGGTCGGCCGAGAGATCTTCTGGGAGTCGATCGCCGCCGGCCGCAGCGGCGCGGCCCGGATCGAGCGCTTCGATGTCTCGCGCATGCCGACCCGTTTCGCCGCGCCGGTTCCGTTGAGCGACGAGGAACTGAACCGGCACGTCGTCAATCAGAAGATCCTGAAGACGCTCTCGCGGTCGGGCAAGATGGCGGTCATCGCGGCCCAGGAAGCGCTCGCCGACGCGGCGGTCGACTTCAGCGCGCTGGATCCGTATCGCGTCGGAACGTCGTTGGGCGCGGGGGGCACCGGGTTCTGGGACCTGGAGTACTCCGATCGGCTGCAGGAAGTCCTCCTCATGTCGGTTGCACCCGGCGACCCTCGGGGATCGGATCCGTCCATGTTCTGGGCGAATCTCCTGGCCAACATTCACCCGCTGACGCCCCTGCGCGGGCTCCCCAACGTGCCTACCGCTCAGGTCGCGATCCTGAGCAACGCTCGGGGCCACTGTCAGACGATCTGCACCGCCTGCACGTCCTCCGCGCAGTCGATCGGCGAGGCGTATCGTCAGATCCGGGCGGGCAACGCCGACGCGATGATCTGCGGCGGGAGCGACTCGATGGTCACGCCCTACGGGCTGGTGGCCTTCAGCATGCTGGGGGTGCTGTCGACGAACAACGACGAGTGGCGCACGGCTGCCCGCCCCTTCGACGCCCGGCGGGACGGGTTCATGATCGGCGAGGGGGCGGCGATCTTCGTTCTCGAGACGGACGAACACTGCCGGCAACGCGGCGGGCGGGCGTACGGCGAGGTGCTCGGCTACGCCGCCACCAACGACGCGTTTCGCCTGACCGACGAACCGCCGGAGGCGTGGGGCTCGATCGCCGCGATGCGTGGGGCGCTGGCGGACGCGGGCGTCGCCCCGGACCGGATCGACTACATCAACGCGCACGGGACCGCCACCCGCATGAACGACAAGACCGAGACCCACGCGATCAAGGCGGTCCTGGGCGAGCGCGCCCCGCGCGTGCCGGTCAGCTCCACCAAATCCATGGTCGGCCATCTAGTGGCGGCGGCAGGGGCGATCGAGTTCGCGACCTGCCTGCTGGCCATCGGACATCAGACGGCCCCCCCGACGATCAACTACGAAACTCCGGATCGGGACTGCGATCTGGACTACGTTCCCAATGTCGCGCGACCCATGGCGCTGGATGTCGTTCTATCCAACTCTTTTGGATTCGGCGGGCAGAACGCCTGCCTGGTGCTGGGGCGCATGCCATGAACCCGCGCCCGGACCCGTTGGGGGGTGGTTGTCGGTGGTGACCGGGATCGGTCTCGACATCGTGCCCGTGGCCCGCATGCGCGACCTCTACCTACGTCACGGGGCGCGTCTGCGCGATACGGTCTTCTCCGAGGCGGAATGGGCCGGCATGCCGCCCCTCCCGCCGCCCGGGGAGCGCGTCCCGGACGCTCGGCTGGCGGCCCGCACGCGCTACCTGAGTGTCCTCTTCGCGGCCAAGGAAGCCGCGTTCAAGGCGATCGCGCCGCCGCCGTCGCTGGCATTCGAATGGCGCGACATCGAGATCGAGACCTGCGATCCGGTGCGGCTGCGTCTGGCGGGCGCCGTGAAGACCCACGCCGACGCCCTCGGAATTCGGCGGCTCAGCGGCGCCGTCTGCGCGACCCGCACGCACAGCGCCGCGGTGATCATAGGAGAAACGACATGAACCCGACGGTCGCAGCGGACGTCGTCCGGGAGATTGTCACCCGACACATCTCGGAAGCGCTCATGACCCCGATCCAGAACCTGTCGCCGTCGGCGCGTCTGCTGTCCGATCTCAAGGCGGAGTCGATCGACATCGTCGACATCCGGTTTCGGATCGAGGACGAATGGAAGATCAAGATCGATCAACGGGAGATGGTCGACAGCCTGGGCAAGGACCTGACCGCCGAGGAGTTCGACGCGCGATTCACCGTCGGGTTCATCATCGAGTACGTGACGCGGCACGTCGCGGTCGATCGGAGTCCGGCATGAGCGAAACCCATCCGCCGCCGCGATCGGCGCTCGTCACCGGCGGCTCCCGGGGCATCGGACGGGCGGTCTGCCGGAAGCTGGCACAGGCCGGAGTGGGCGTCATCGTGATCAACTACCTCGAGAACCATGACGCCGCGGCGGCGACCCGGCAGGAGATCGAGTCGCTGGGCGCAGTCGCGCATCCCGTCCCGGCCAACCTCGCCCACCCGTCCGAGATCGATCGGTTGTTCGCGCGTGTCGCGGAGATCACCCCGCGGCTCGACGTCTTCGTGCACGCCGCCGCGTTCGGCGCCTTCAAGCCGCTGTCGAATCTCAAAGCCAACCAGTGGGACCTCTCCATGGCGGTCAACGCCCGATCCTTCCTCCTCTGCGTCCAGCGCTGCCTCCCCCTGATGCCGCAGGGTGCGGTGGTGGCGCTGTCGAGCCTGGGCGGTCGGCGGGCGGTGCCGAACTACGGGGCGATCGGCGCGTCCAAGGCCGCCTTGGAGGCGATGATCCGGCAGCTGGCGATGGAGCTGGCGCCGCGGGGCATCCGCGTCAACGGCGTGGCCGGCGGCCTAGTCGAAACCGACTCGATCGCCAAGTTCCCGGACGCGTCGCGGCTGGTGCGGAGCGTGGTCGCCGCCACGCCCGCCGGCCGCATCGGCGCACCCGACGACATCGCCGACGTCGTCGCGTTCCTGATCAGCCCGGAAGCGCGTTGGATCCACGGACAGGTGCTCGTGGCCGACGGCGGCAGTTCCCTGATGTAGGGCGCCGCCGTCCGGCCCAGGGAGAGTGTATGTGCAAGCGCGCGGTGTTTCTGGTGACTTTGACAGCATGTCTTGCTCTCCTGGCGGGCTGCACGCATGCCGTCAAACTCAAGCTCGAAGACCGTCCGGACAGCGACGAGAAGATTGTGCGGCTCATGCTGCTGAACGGCGCGATCGTCGAGTTCGACGACAAAGGAGGGCGCTACGCGGAGGCGGATTCCGCGATCACCGGACTCGCTCGAACCGTGCCGTACTCCACCGTCAAGACATGGGGCGTGAGACCGGTGGAGCATCTCGCATTCGCGCCGAGGTCCGTCCCGGCGGACTCCGTCACGCAGTTTTGGGTGAGGAGGACGGATGCGACCGGCACTGTGGTCGCGGTGATCCTGGTCACGGTCGGAGTGGCCGCGGCGGCCGTCGTGTTGGTCGTGGCAGGCTCGTGTCCCTTCGTGTACTCCTACGACAGTCGCCAGTACGTGTTCGACGCCGAACCGCTGGGAGGCTCCATCTGTCGCGGGCTCCGGCGGACGGAATGCTCCCGCCTGGATCATCTCCAGGCGGTGGCCGGCGAGTACCGGCTCATGCTGCGCAATGAATTCGACGAGACGCAGTATCTGGATGCGATGCGCCTGAGGGTGATCGATCACGCGCCGGATCAGCAGATCGTGCCCGATCTCGCGGGGAAGATGCATGTCGTCTCTCGGGCGCTGGCCCCACGGTCGGCCCGCGACGAGACCGGCCGGGACATCGCCCCGGCCCTGCGGGAACGCGGCGGCGCGGCGTGGCTGACGCACATGCCGGCGATCTCGGCCGCGGAAGCGGATCTCCGCCACCATCTGACGGTGCGGTTCCCCAAGCCGCGGGACGCGCGCCGGGCGCGCCTGGTCTACAACGCCGGCACGGCCCTCTGGGGATCGAACATGATCCGCGAGATGCTGCAGCTGCGGGGCGACGCGGTGGACGCCTGGTACGAGGAGATCGACCGCGGCGGAGGGCGCCTGGCGGAACTGGGCTTCCTCAATCTGCGGGAGGAGCTGTACCTGCTGCGGGTCCACGTCGAGCGGGACTCGACCCGGGTGGAGCGGGCGTGGATCCACGGGGGCGGACCGTTCATGGTCGAGGATCGCGTCGTCGAGTTCGACGTGAGCGACCTGGCCGGAGAGGCGCTCACGCTGCACCTCGATCCTCCCAAGGGCTTCTGGACCCTCGACTACATGGCGGTAGAGTACGACCGCGACAGCGTCGCCACGGCTCGGATGCTGACCCTCGAGCGCGGGAGCGATCAGGACGGGCGGGACATCGCGGGACCCCTGCGGGAGTCGGACGGGCAGTACTACGTGATGCCGCGGAAGGGGGATTGGGCCGAGCTGACGTTCACGGCCCTGCCGCCGGTGGCGGGGGGCCAAGTGCGGTCGGTCTTCCTGGAGACCGACGGGTACTACGAGATCCAGATCGACAAGCGCCGGCCTGAGGAGACCGCCTTGGTGCAGCGACTGCTCAACGAGCCGGGGGCGATCGTGGCCTACTCGATCGGGCGGTATCTGGACTGGCGTCGGGAGGCGTCGCCCGGGAAGTAGGCCCGAGGGGCGACCGGATCCAACGGCCGGTTTCCGGTCGCCCCTCGACGACTCTGCCCTCGGTTCTCGTCATTCGCGATTCCCATGACGATTCGCTATGATCCGCCGCATGTCCCACCCGACCCGGCTGCTCAACCGCAGCTTCGCCCTGCTCTGGCAGGGTCAGTTCGTCAGTCAGATCGGCAACCAGTTCCACGCGACCGGCTCGGTGGGCTGGTGGTGACCGACCGCGACTTCCGGCAGTATCTGTCGTACGAGGAGAAGCACCATGGCAGTGTCTGAGACGATCGCGGTTCGCCCCGCGCGACCGGGCGACGTCGACCAAATCACCGAGTTCAACCTGCGACTCGCGGCGGAGTCGGAGGGTCTGGCGCTCGACCCGCGCGTGGTGCACCCGGGGGTGAGCGCGATCTTCGCGCACGCCGACCGCGGGTTCTATCTGGTTGCCGAAGGACCGGAGGGCGTGGTCGGACAGCTCCAGATCACGTACGAATGGAGCGACTGGCGCAACGCCTTCTTCTGGTGGCTGCAGAGCATCTATGTGATCCCATCGTGGCGGCGCCGCGGGGTGCTGCGCGCGCTGACCGCGGGCGTGATCGGCCTGGCGCGGGCGGCGGGCGATGTGTGCGGCCTGCGCTTGTACGCGCATCGGGAGAACGACGCCGCTCTGGAAGTGTATGAACGGATGGGGCTCCGGCCCCTGGAGTATCGAATGCTGGGCCTCGACCTGGACCTGCCCGGCGAGAAGGGAGCGGGATGATCGATCCGGACACCATGGCCGCGATGCTGGACAGCCTGAAGGACCCGTTTCTCTTCGCGGACACGAACCACACGATCCGCTACATGAATCACGCGGCGGTCGCCCACTACCGCGGGGGGCGGACGCTGCTCGGCCGCTCGCTGTTCGACTGCCACAATCCGCGGTCGCAGGCGATAATGCGCGAGGTTTTCGACGCGCTGGTGGCGGGCGAAACCGAGCGAAGGATCATGGACAAGCCGGATCAGCGGATCTACATGCGCGCCGTCCGGGATCCCGGCGGGCGCTTGCTGGGCTACTATGAGCGCTACGAGTGGCCGTGGAAGGACACGGCGGGGTCCTGAGCCGCCCGCGGCCCCGGCCCCACCACCGGCCGGCGACCGGGAACCAGGACGCCGGGATGCAGTATTCTGTAGAGTTGCGGTTCTTGCGGGATGTCTCACGGGTCAATCGAGGAGGGCGACCAACCATGTTCCGAACCCATTCGAACTCCGCCGGGATGCAGCGCGTCGGCGTGCTCGCTGCGCTGCTTTTCACCCTGCTGCCGTTCGGCGCGCAGGCGATGGACACCTTCGACATCGATCCCGCACACTCGAGCGCCGGCTTCAAGGTGAAACACTTATTCAGCATGGTGCGCGGAGACTTCAATGACTTCTCCGGCACCCTGCAGTACGATCCGCAGAAGCCGGAGTCCGCCAAGGTCGAGATCACGATCCAGGCGACCAGCATCGACACCGACAACGAGCGGCGCGACAACCACCTGCGCAGTGCCGACTTCTTCGACGTTCAGACCTTCCCGACCATCACCTTCAAGAGCACCAAGGTCACGCCCGCCAAGGAGAGGAACCACTTCAACGTCACCGGCGATCTGACGATCCGGGGCGTGACCAAGTCGGTCGTGGTCGACGTGGAGATGCTCGGCTTCGGCCCGACGGACATGGGTTTGCGCGGCGGCTTCAACGCCACTGCCAAGATCAACCGCTCGGACTACGGCGTGAAGTGGAACAAGACCCTCGAGACCGGCGGCATGCTCCTCGGCGAGGAGGTGACGGTCGAGTTCCCGGTGGAGATCGCGAAGCGCACGGACTAGGGTCAGCGTCGGCGCGCCCGGCGTGGTAGAATCAAGTGGCGGTCCGAGCGGGCATGCATTCGCGGTGCATGCCCGCATCGCATCCGGAGGGAGAGCACAGTATGCATCACGATGGACAACCCGGCACGGCCCAGGACCCCAGCTCCGCCCGACGGATCGTCTGGGTCGGGCTCCTGTTTCTCGCTCTGGCGGCGAACGCGTCGATCGCCGGCGCGGACGGGCGCGCCATCGTCGCCTGGACGGGTGGGGCGCCCGCGAGC
>Ga0315286_10005040_pt1 | contig 12716 bp, 8 predicted proteins | sample YL17G10_0_MG_FD_205038 | JGI IMG/M metagenome (GOLD analysis project Ga0315286, IMG submission 205038) | Sediment microbial communities from Yellowstone Lake, YNP, Wyoming, USA - YL17G10_0 | ecosystem: Environmental > Aquatic > Freshwater > Lake > Sediment | place: USA: Wyoming | collected... | reverse complement strand
CGACATTCGAAGTTCACCCATCCGGCTGGTCTACCCCAGCCATGGGGGTGACACTTCTATTTCGGCTATGGGGTGACATTTCTACTCCGGTACAACAATCGCTCGCGGCCATCCTTCCATTTCCCGCCACTCGACTCTATCCTCGCATCACTCGAGGAGGTTGCTATGCGATGGGTACTCTGTGCGATGCTGATCGCAGGAATGCGGCTTTCCACCGCGGAAGCCTGGAGCAACAAGGAGCACATTCAGCTCACGCGCATCGCGGCCGAACGACTGGTTGCCCACCCGACCACACCCCCCGCCATGCGCGACTGGCTCATGCGCGTGGCCACGCCCCTCCTCAATGCCGACGCCGAGAAAGCATACTTCCTCCACAATCGCGTCGGGCCTTTCGCTCGCGGCGCAGACGCCCTGCCGTTCTGGGCAATCGTGCCGGACATGACGGCCATGGCTGACAAGTACGGGCGAAAGGTGGAACCTTTTGGCGTCAGCGAGGCCAAGCTCCACTACATCGATCTGGAGCTGTTCATGCCGGACCCGTCCCAGCAGACGTACGCCGACGATCTCTCGCACCGCCCGAAGCTCACTCAGATTCCGCACGACTTGACGGACGAGCGGTACAAGACCGCGGGCATGCTGCCCTTCAGGGTCGAACAGGCCTATCGGCAGATGGTCAGTTCGCTCCGCGCCGGCCGGCTCGACGATGCGCCCGGACAGTATCCCCGAGACGATCATGCAACCATGTGGGCCGGCTGTCTCGCCCACTATCTGCAGGACAGCACCCAGCCGCACCATGCCACGGAAGACTACAAGAGCCGCTCCTACTTCAAGGGCATCGAGCCATCCAAAGCCCCGGATGTGCATGGCGACATGGAGTATCGGCTGGTGGACGACGACACAGAGGATTACAAGGATTTGCGGCAGGTGATGTGGGCGGCGTTTGCGGAGGAACTGCAGCAGATCCACGACCCCGTCCAAACCAAGGACCCCTGGCAATCCACCGTCGAGGTCTGCCTCATCAGCTACGAGGCGCTCCCCATGATCGGGCGGGCGGCGAAACTCGCCTATCCAAAGGCCGGCCCCGACGGACCAGGACCCTGGAAGGCCGAAGCGTTCTTCTACTATGCCGGAGACTACCGCGGCAGAAGCACAACGGTCCTGCGGATGAAGGCCCACCAGTGGGCCTGGGCCGTCAATCGCGTGGAAAAACTCTGGCGACAGGCGTGGGACGAAGCACATGCGGCCCGGCAGTGATGGACGGCCGGTCGCCAAACGCCGGCGAGCCCGCACGTTTGCTGTCCCTCACTCGCCCTCTGTCATGCGGTCTCCCTCCGCCTGCGCCGTCGATGCCTGCTTGGGGATGATCAGCTTGTCGCCGACCTTCACGCCGGCTTCGGCGGCGGCGCCCTGGTTCACCTCGATGGCAAACTGCGCTGGACTCCCGCTGGGCACCGACCGCAGGTCGTACGGCCTCATCTGCCGGATCGAGACCACCTGCCCGCCGCCGTTGACGTAGATGATGTCCAGCGCAATACGCGTGTTCTTCATCCAGAAACCCAGTTGCTGCTCCCTCGCAAAAACAAAAATCATCCCGCGCTTCGCCGGCAGCGAGTCGCGGTTCATCAGCCCCTGCTGCCGTAAAGCATACGTGTCCGCCACTTCGAGTGTGAACGTCGTGTTCCCAATCTGCATACGCACCGTCTGCAGCCCGCTCCCCTTGCCCTGGCACGACAACGTCGGCATGAACACCGCCACCACTACGAGCGCCATGGCCATGACGCTCAGTAACAGCTTGATGATCAGTGAGCCTCTCAGGTGCGATGGCATCGGCGGAGCTTCCACGTCAAATACAGGTCGATGATGCCGAGAATCACAACGGCCATCAGCAGAACCATCACGGCCAACCACACCAGGTAAAACCCGACGGTCGGCCGGTCAGCGTCGACGGCATAGAACCCGGCATAGAAACACACGCCCAGGAGGAACATCGCCACGCCCCCTGCTCTTCGCAACCGCACGCGGCGGCGGTTGGCGGCATCGCCTTCCACCTCCGCCAGCGCGGCCGCCGACCCCGAGTGGAACATGTAGTACCACCCGGCCACAGCCAGCAGCAACGCAAACGCCGTCGCAAGCATGGATCAATCATAAGTCAGGAATCCCCAAGTGCAAACCGCCCAGCGAAAAGCCCACGGAGCAATTCCGTGGGCTTACGACCGATAACACGCGCCGAGGCAATCAGTTTCCGCGGACGTACGTCCGCGCCTGGTTCTGAATCCCGCTGAACCGCGGCTGCCACTGCCCGTCCGCAAGCTGCCGGTACAGCTTGCGAGCCTCGTCCAGCCGCTGCACCTGCTGCAAGAGCTGCGCGCGATCCCATAGTATCTGCGCGTTCGTCGGCTCCACGTCGAACGCCGTCGCGTACGCCCGATCCGCCAGTTGCCACTCCCCTTCCTGCCGCAACATCGCCGCAAGGCTCTGCCACGGGCCCGCCTCGCTGGGACGATCCGCCAGCGGCGTCGTCAGATAATCCCACGCCAGGTCACGAGCGTCGAAACGCCGGAGAATGCGGGCGGCGGCCTGACAGGCAGCCGTGTCGTCGGGGTCCAGCGACCGCCACCGATCCGCATAACGGATCGTCTTGGCTAGAAAATCACGCGGAGGTTCCTTCTCCAGCGTCGTGATCGCATCCGCCAACTGCTGGTACTGCTGCAGAAGCTGCCCGTAGTCGTTCCGCACCATCTGCACGTTAACAACCGCCGGCAACACCTCGTACTCCAGATCAATCGCGCGCTCAAGACGCGCCAGCGAGCGGGCAATCATCCCCCGCCCCGTCGCGATGACCGAGCCAAGCCGCCACAGCTCCGGATACTTGCCGTATTCCTTGTCCGCCAGCAGCGGCTCGATCAGCGCATCCGCCTGCGGCGCCTGGCCCGTATTCCACAGGTAGTCCACCGCGGCCAACGTCGTCGCCAGTCGCTCCGACTCCGGTACGTCGAGCATCGCGGAGGCAAAGAGATCCCCGGCCAGCGCTCCTTCGCCCAACTGGTGGCACTGCCACGCCATGTACACCCCCGCCACTCGCCCGCCCTTGCCCATCAGCGCCGCCGCGGCGTCCCGCATCAGCTTCGCAAACTCGTCGCGCCCCGCATCATTCCGTTGGAACGCATTGCGGAACTGGTGATCGATCGCCGGCATCACGCCCCGGTCGAGTGCCTGCTTGTACAACTCGGCAAACAGCCGCCTGGCCTGATCTACCTGACCACTGTTCTGAAGAGCACAGGCATATTCATACCGCGCCGCGTAGCTCAGGCCGTCGGCCTCCTGGAGGCTCTTGGCAGCTTCAGCAAGCTGCTCGTAGAGGCCTCCGTAGTTGCCGTAGTTGTAGACGAGGCTCAGCACCGCCCACCCGAAGTACGGGTCTCTACAGGTGCGGATGAAATCGAACGCACGCTGCCGATGCGCCTTCCGCTGCGCCTCGTCGCCCTGGTTCGCTCGCCCGCTGCTGAACTGGCTGTGGAGGTAGAGGAAGCTCGCCAGGCGGTCGGTGAATCCGATCTTCGCCGCATCGGGCGCCGCAGTCCCCGTGGTGTACCCGCGCTGCGCACCCTCCAGATACTCCTTAATGTACCTTGCCAGCGATGAATCCGGATGCCGCACGGCCGGGTCGAACATCTCCGAGTCGTTCCCCCCAAGGTTCACCTGGTTCTTCGGGTCCCAGCGATGCCCCGACGACACCGCCAACGCGTAGAAGCCGATCCGCCGGTCGCCATTCCTGAAAAACCGGTGCGAGATCACGCGCATCATGTCCTGCCCGTTGTTCGCCAGGTCCGCCGCAATCACCGCCAGCGCATCCTCCCGGCTCCACACGTACTTGCCATCGTCCTTGAGCTTGCGGCTCTGTACCACAAACTCCCGCGTCCGCAGCGGCAACGGCAGCACAACGAGATCCCGCGTGTCGGGCTTGAGGCTGACAAACTGCGCGTCCTTCAGCGACAGATCCTCCTTGGCTATCTCCTTGCCATCAGCATCGAACACCTGAACCACGCCCGACGGCGAGCACGTCTGCCGCCGAAGCGTCTTCCCGGATGGCATCTCCACCACCCGCCGCTCCCTCAGCAATCCCTCGGCGTCAAACACCAGGTGAATCCGCGCGTAGCTCGGCTGCGTCGTCGGCTGCGTCGCGGGCTTGCTTTGCTCCAACGTTCGCGGAGCCACCGCCACCGTATGCTCATCAACCATCACAAGGTCGAAACCGCGGGCAAGATCCTCCGCGGGCGGCAGATACCACGGAACCACCGACGCGAATTCGGCCCGATGGAAGCGGCTGACCGCGCGCTCCGACCCGATCCCAAGATCAGGATACAGATGCCACAGCGTCGTCCCGTCGCACACCACCTGCTCACGAAGGCCCTCCCCCAACGTACGCTCGTACGCGAAACGCCCCGACCCGTCAAACGTCACCGTGAACGGCGCCTGCCTCGCCCCGGGACGGATCGTCACGCTCTGCCAACCCGTGGCCCGCGACTTCTCAATCAGCTTGCGCGCCACCGCCTCAATCCTCCCTGGAGCCGCCAACGGATCGGCAGCCGCTTCGGCCTCCAGCACCGCCTCAATGTCCGCCAGCGTCGTGTTCATCCCCGGTGCAAACCGCGCCAGGTCACCGAAAAACCGCCAGTCGCCGCTGAAATACGGACGCTGATACAGAAAGTCCCTGTTCCCGGAGCGGTCGCGGAACCGGCTGCCAAGCGGCCGGTAGAGGCGGCCATCAACCGGACGATCCATGACCAATTCGCTCTCCGCCATCGAACGCTTCAGCTTCGCGGCTCGGTCCAGCCCGCGCCCCCCCACGGCAAGCCCCTCGCTCATCAACCTGAAATCGCTCACCCCGGCGTCCATCCTCAGATCGGGCCAGCTCCCTGGGTAAAGCAGCAGCTCCTCATTGGACACCCTTCGCCGCTTCTCGACTCCCAGCATCTTCCTGTCACCGATGTCGAACCGCGCCAATCCAGGCCCCATCGCACCCAAAGCCGCCCTGGTCTCTCTGCTCCGCCCCGCCGCGGCGGGAACCGCCCCCGCCATAGGCCGCATCGGCGTCTGCACCGGACGGCTTATGATTTGCGCTTCAATCGTTCCGAGCCGATCAAAGGCGCCTGGCCCGTTGCGCATGCCCCATTGCGACATCGCCAGATCGCCGTCCCTCGCGTGGAACCACCTCAAGCCGTCCCCGCGACCGCCGGCCTGCCTCAAATCCTCGTCAATGTAGTAGTCCATCAGCTCCGCGCCGCCGTAAACCTGCATCGCCGTCAATCCCTGCCCCCCGTAGGGGTACTGCTCATTCGGCCACCGCAAAACCTCCACCGGAATCCGCACCATGATCGTCTGCAGAATCTGCTCGGCGGGTGGCTTCTGCCCGGCCGGCTCCAAGGTCCGCGCGCCCCCTGCGGGACTGCTCGCATCCGGCTCGTTCACCACCTCGATCTTCTCCGGCGCGCCATACATCGCCCAGTGGTCCTTCCGACCACGATCCACCTTGAACTGCTCGTACATCTGCTCGTTCTCCAGTACCAGCAGCGACGTGAACGGCGACATCACATACATCGCCTTGCTCAACTCGATGATCCGGCTCTTGTTCGCCTCCGCGTTGTCCGCCAGCAACCGGTCAATCTCCAACTTCGCCCAGGCGCGCGGCAGATACCCGGCGTTCAACGCCACATTCCCCACCCCAACCGTCTGCTTGTACGGCTGCCCGTCCAGCGTCCCCGTGATCGTCAACTCGCGAGGGTCCGCCGAGGTCGCGTCGATACGCGCCACCGCGGCCAACTCCTCCCCCTGCGACAGCGAATCGGTAAAGCCAAGGAACGCCACCTGCCCGGCGCTGTCGGCAACCTTGATGTCCAGCAGCCGAGGCGTGTTCAGCGCCGCTACCACATCGAACGCCCGCCACGTGATCTGCTCATCCGGGTTGATCTGCGTGAAGTAACCCCCAGTCCGCGCCGCCCCCGTCTTCATCAACTGCCGCGACCACTGCTTCCCAACCCCAACCCCCACATACTTGGCGCGGCCGGGTATCCGTTGCGCAAGAACATCCGCACGCCGCTCCCCCAGCGCCGATACGCCCGCCCCCACGTGAACCAGATACGGATTCTGCGCCGCGCTGACCAGCGGCTCCGTGGCCGCCAACGCCTTGCCCAGATCCAACGCGCCCACCAGGTGCGTCTTCTCCAGAAAAGCCACCGCCGCCTTGATGTTCTCCGCTGTCACAGCCTGCGGCCCATCGGAATACAACGCAGTCCGCGTCGCCGCTGTGATGATGTTGAACGTGTCCTCCTCCTCCGCGTTCTCCAGAATGGTCTTGATCACATCCACCTGCACTCGCGCCAGCAGCGGATCGCGGTTCCCCGAACTCTCAAACAGGAACACCCAGTCGCGCCGCTCACGCTGCGGCTGGCTAGGCAGATTCGGACGGTAACGCAACATCAGGTAACGCGAACCCTCGTGGCTGGCCCCGCAGAACCTCGCGATATCCCCCAGGCTCTGCCCTCGCTCCGAATTGTACAGCCGAACCACGATGTCCCTGTCCGGCTTGATCGACTTCGCGCTCGCATCCAGCACCAGATCCCCGCCGACCTGGCTGCTCATCAGCGAATGCGTGTCGCTGCTCCAGTGCGTCCCCACGCCGTTCTTCACAACCGCGTGGAACGACCAGTCGCGCACCATCTCCAGGTTGTGCCCCGCCGGGAACCGGTATTCCGCCTGGTTGTCCGCCCCAGGGAGCTTCTGCACATAGCTGATGAGGATACGCTTCTCCTGGCGGGGCTCCAGCGGGAAAACCCGCATCTTAAACGTGCTCCCGTCCATCCATTCCAGCAGTGCCGGATCACGCTGCGTGTAGAGAATCTGCTCGTACACGCTACGGGCGTAGTCGCGCTCCGCCATCCCACCTTCCATCAGCTTGCCCTCCACGTACATCGCCAACCGATTCAGCGATGCGTCCGCCGGCAGCGGGAAGTAAAACGTCCCCTCCTGCCGCCGGTTCTCGTGGTTGAAATACGTCTGGTCGATCGTCGTCCGGGCAAATCCATCTTCGATGTGAACGTCGATGTTGTGTTTCCGCAGGCTCAGCCGCGCCTGCTGCCCGAACGGGTCCACCACGATGATCGCCCCACCCTGATACTCGCTGTCGGGCACGAGCCGCGATTCCGCGGCGCCCATCAGCTCCTGCGTCCAGTCCAACGCCCGCGATGCGCGCGGCGCTGGCGTGATCGGCGAACCCGTCTTCGCCTTCTCAGGCGCAAGTTGCTGCCCCGAAGCAACCAGCGTCTCCACCCCGCTCACCTTCACCTTCCCCTGCGTCACCAGCACCCCTGTGCCCTCGTTGCTCACCAGCACGTCGAACTTCGTCCCCAGCGCCGAAACCTCTCGCCCCGCCGTCTTCACGACGAACCTCTCGCCACCCGCCCCTCGCGGCGAAACCTCCACGAACACCTCCCCACCAGCCAGCACGATCCGCCGCTCCCCCTCAACCTTCACGCTCGTATTCTGATTCATGTACAGCACCGAGCCGTCGGCCAGCACCACCCGTCGCCGCTCCGTCGCCTTCGTCTGGATCGACTGGCCCACGCTAACCCGCTGCGGCAATGGCGCCTGCACGCGCGGACGCGGCGCCAACGCCGCGAACACCGCCCCTTCTACGCTCTCAATCGACGGCCCCGGACCGCCAGACCGCGATCCATAGTAGCCGATGTCCGGCCCTGCGCTTCGCGGACCCGACATCATGATGCCGATCGCGATCAGAACCACCGCCGCAACCGCCGCCACAGCCGCCGAAACACGCCCAAACGACCACATCCGATAGCTCACTGGTGTTGACGCTATGCTGTACATGTCTTCCTCCACGCGTCGTATGAACGCGGCATCCGGAACTTCAGGCCGATAGGCCTTCTGCAGCAATCGCTCCACATTGACGTCGCCCGCATCCGGCGGCGACGGACTTGTCTCGGTAGGTTCGCTCATGGCGGCGCCTCCTCAGATAACAGGCTCCACGTTCAGGTTGCGTGCCAACGCGATGAACGTCCCCCGGAACGCCTCCCTCGCACGCGTCAGCAGCGACTCCGCGGCTTTCTCGGAAATGCTCGAGCTGGCGGCTATGTCCCGCACGCTCAGCCCATTCACGTACTTCGCCTCCAACGCCTCCCGATAGTGCGGCGGAAGCTGCGACATCGTCATGTTCACCATCTCCGCCGTCTCCTCACGCTCCAGCACTTCGTCGCTGAAGGGCTGACTATCCAACCCCGCGTAAACGTCCAGCAGCTCGCGGTCCATCCTCGCCCACAACCCCTCCAGCGATACCGATCCCCTCTCCCGCAATAGCTCGCGGTGGATGTGATTCCGCGCCAGACCCGTCAACCAGCCAAACACGTTGTTCTCGCATCGCGATGGGTCGTACTGCCGAAGATCGCGGATCGCCTGCAGAAGCGTCTCCTGCACCACTTCCTCGCACAAATGCCGGTTACGCCCCACCCGATACAGGCAGAAAAGGTACAGCGGCGTGATCGCGGCATCCGCCAGCAGCTTCACCGCGGCCGGGTCACCGGCCAACGCACGCGCACGCCAGGCAAGGTCAAAGCCGCCTTTCAAGGCTCCTTCTCCACAGCTCTTCCCGTCGCGGGGAGGCCACACGATCAGACGACCGATGGGCAAGCGGGTTCCCCCTCCCTGCCTCCGCTGGCCCGTCCTTCGCCGTTCACTTGGTATATGTGAGGTCGCTTCGAGAATCCTTCGCCGAGATGCCTGCAACGTCCCATCAACCCCCTCCGCACACTCCCGCCACTCACTGCCACGCGTCAGACTTCATCGCCTCCGCCATCGCCTGCACGTGCTCCGGCGTCGTCCCGCAGCATCCCCCGATGATACGCACCCCCGCCTTCAACAGCGGCGAGACCAACGCCGCCATGTCCCCCGGCTTCGCTGCGTACATCAGCCTGCCGTCCACCATGGCCGGCTTGCCCGCGTTCGGCTGCAGAATCACCGGCGTGACGCCGGCGGCTGCGACAAGCTGCTCGGCCAGACGTACGTAGTCCCCCAGCGATAAATCGCTCCCGCAGTTCGCACCCACCACCTCAGCGCCAGCGCCGATCGCCCGACCAATCGCGTCCTTCACCCCCACGCCCATCATCGTGCGGTAAGAGTCCTTCTCCCCGCGAGAAAACGCATACGTCGCGATCACCGCACGCTTCCCCACGCGCTTGGCCGCCTGTACCGCGACCGCCAACTCCGCTGCATCGGACATCGTCTCCACGATAAACGCATCGCACCCGCCTTCCGCCAAAGCCGCGGCTTGCTCCTCAAAAATGTCCTCCAGCTCCTCCTGTGTCGTCTCCCCCACCGGTTCCAGAAAACCGCCGAACGGCCCCATGTCGCCTAGCACAAAAGCCCCGCCTTCCGCCGCGCCCACAGCCGCTCTGGCCCCCGCCCTGTTGAGCTCCCCCGTCCGGTGCCCCAGACCATGTCGCTGAAGTGCGAACGCCGAACCCCCGAACGTGTTCGTCGTGATCAGGTCGCACCCCGCGTTCCGGTACGCGCGGTGAATGCCCTCCACGATCGCCGCCTGGTTCACGTTCCACATCTCCCCGCATTCACCCGGCGACAGCCCCCGCATCATCAACTGCGTCCCCATCGCCCCATCGCACAGCAGCGGACGTCGCTTCAGCTCATCGAGCAACGATCTCTCCGACATGACGCCTCCCGTTTCTCTTGGATACGCACAATGACGACCGACGAGCCGCAGCCACGCCTCGCCATGCGCCATTCCGCCTTCGTCGCCCTTACACTATGCTGCGCTGCACCCGCCACGTCAACTGTAACTGCCGTAGCCCCGGACACAATCCATGATGAATCGGTACGTCTCCCAGCTCACCTGCGGCGGTACCGAGTGGTCCGAGTGATACGCATACCCCCGCGTTGCCTTGCCCGCCTCGAACTTCACGCGGATTTCCTCCTCGATCCGGCCCCGATCGTTCGACGCCATCTTCATCACGTCGATGTTCCCGAAAAACGCCAGGTCCTTGCCATATCGCGGACACAGCCGCCGAATGTCCATGTTCGCCTTCGCCTCCAGCGGCTGCAGACAATCGAAACCCGCCGCCACATACAGGTCCATCACCCCGTTCACGTCGCCGTCCGTGTGGAAAATAAACCTCATGTTGTGTACATGCGCCCAGTCCGCCAGCCGCTTGTGGTCCGGCCAGATCAGCTCCTTGTACATCCGCGGCGAGCACACCGTCGCGTGGTTGTACGCCATGTCCCCATAGATCCACAGGCCGTCCGGCTGAATCCCCGTCGCCATGCACGCATCGAGGTTCCGCAGCATCACGTCGGTGAAGGTCTTGGACACGTCGCGCACCCACTCCGGGTCCTCCGCCATCGCAATCAGCGTGATCTCATCACCCATCAGCGAACGCGTCTCCTCGAAGCTCTCCACCCCAGCAAGGTAGCACCAGCGGCCCTTCCTGCGACCGATGCCCAGGTTCCGCTTCGTCGCTTCCGGATCCACCTGCAGCCCCGAACTCAGCAACGCCGGCTTGAAGACTCTCTCCCATTTCTCGCGGCTGTCGCACTCGAACCCAAGGTGCTCCGGGGTCCCGCTCTTGTCCTTCCAGTACCGCGCCAGCTTGCCCTGCCCATCCCGGATGACCTTGGTCTTCTCATCCTGGCTCACCACCTCGTCCTCGCCGGGAAATACGTTCGGCCACACCCAGCAAAGACCGTGGTAGTCCCCCTCCAGCAAGTCCAGAACCGTCCGAGCGTCCCCAGAAAGACCCTCCCCCTGCCATCGCTCGATCGTCTCGCCCCAGAATGACTCGTGCCGCGGAACACGGTCGTGATCCTGCCGCTGAAACATCCGCCTGACACGCTCTTGCCCGGTCATGCGCTCCATCCTTTGCCACTCTGTGCCCAAGGCCTGCGGGAACCATCCCCACCGCTTCCCCATGCCTCCCTAAAGCCCATAGTCCTTCGGCACGAATTTACCCAAGTCCACGACATCCATCATCTGCCCGATGAACGCATCCTCCGCCTCCGGCAGCGACTCTACCGCATGTTGCATTCTGTCCAGATACGGCATCTCTCGCGCGGCGATCTTCAGCCGCCCACCTCGCGCACCCTCCCGAAGAAGCTCCACCGCCCTCAACGCGGCCGCCTTACCCGAATGGTAATAATCCCGCTCCGCCACAATGACGCGGGCGATCGCGATCGCGCTGGCCGGCGAAAGAACATACGCCTGCGGATCCAGACCCTCGTCCGACTCCACCATCCAGTCTCGCAGCATCAGCGCCGACTCCCGTCCATGCGCCGTCGCCCGGTTCATCAGCCGGCAGTCATACACCAGTTGCTCCAGGTAACACGTCGGCGCCATGCCACCCAGAAGACGCACGTTCTGCACCGACTCGTTGCTCCATGTGTCGCACGTCGCGGCCGCAATGTTCCCCACCCGGCTCAGATGCGCGCACGCCGCCGTCTTCCCCTCCATCGACATCGGATACCCCGTGATCGCCTTCAGGATCGGGTTCTCATACCCGCAGTCCTTCCCAGGACCCACCGCCCCGCACTCATACGCCACCAGCGACCGCACCGCCGTCACCGCCCGAACTACCGCCGCGAACACCCGCGGAATCAGCTTCTGCTCCGCCAGCACCATCGCCGTGTTCCCGAACCCGCACGCCGTATCACCCGCCGAAATCGCCCCCTCCTCTCTCGCGATCCCCGTCACCTGCGTCCACAGGAACTGCATGTCACGCACCCCCATCACGCACAACGCGAAAATCACCGCCCCCAGGTCGCACATCGTCAACGCATCGTCGTGTACTTCCTTCCCGCCCACCGATTCGATGCTCAGCAGCTCGGCCCCCGCCGCCGCGCAGCCCTCGAACGTCGCCAGCATCCTCTCCCACTTCTCGCCGCTCCGCATCATCGGCGGGCGGATGAACTCCCGCGTGTCATTCGGCGTGATCCGCAGCGCGCTCCTCAAACCATCCTTCGCATACGCATCCTCCATCGCATCCGCCAGGATCTTCGTGATCTCGATGGCCCATTGCGGATTCTCCGTCATCGGCGGCAGCGTCTCGAACTCCACCACCAGCCCCGACGCCTCAAGCTCCACCGCCCGCGTCAACGCGCTCCTGATGATCTGCCGATACTGCCGGCAGATCTCGCTGTGGTTCGACTGTTCCACCGATATCGCCGCAAGAGTGAAATTCAGCTCCGGGTACACTTCGCCGCCGCCGATCACCATCCCGCGCCGAGTCGTCAGAGGCTTTGGCGCTCTGCCGAAGCACAGATCTTGTTCGTTGTTGATCGCCAGCGCCGCGTAGCGGGTCAAGGGTATGTTCTCGCTCATGCGGTAATCCTAGGCGCGCACCACCGCACCCCGGCTGCCCCCTGAGTGCCTTGCTTAAGCCGCCACGAGCTTCCGCACCAGGTCAACGGCGCTCGCCGCATCCGGCGCGAAGCCGTCTGCTCCGATTTCCTTCGCAAACTCCTCCGTGATCGGAGCCCCGCCGATCACCACCTTCAAACCCGGTACCTTCGCACCCTTCAGCGTCGAAACCGTCTGCTTCATCGCCGGCATCGTCGTCGTCAGCAACGCCGAAAGACCCACAATCGTCGCGCCGTGCTGCCTGGCCGCTTCCAGAAACTTCTCCGCGGAAACGTTCGTCCCC
>Ga0315286_10005038_pt1 | contig 12718 bp, 11 predicted proteins | sample YL17G10_0_MG_FD_205038 | JGI IMG/M metagenome (GOLD analysis project Ga0315286, IMG submission 205038) | Sediment microbial communities from Yellowstone Lake, YNP, Wyoming, USA - YL17G10_0 | ecosystem: Environmental > Aquatic > Freshwater > Lake > Sediment | place: USA: Wyoming | collected... | reverse complement strand
GAGGTTGGCATCCGCGCACCAGGTGTCGCCGCTCATCGGGGCACCGCGCCGCTGGATGTCGGTGCCCGTGCCGCCATCGAGGATGATGATGTCGTGGCGCCGCAGCTTGTCGGCTATTCTCGCGTAACTCACGCGGCGCTGTTCCTCCATTGTGTGCGGCAGAGAGTGCCCCGTCTTCAGGCGCCTGGCCCACGGCGGCCGCGTAGCCCACACACTGGTGGCCCGGGCCTTCGCATCAGTTCGATGTACCGTTCATCGTGCAGTCGCGCCACACGGCTGTGCACCCCGTGGATGCGGAGGATGTTGTCCGTGTCATCCACCCGGTCCTCCACTGGGATGCGGTCGAGCGAGACGTAGGGAACATGTGCCACGCTGCGATCCTCCGAGCCCGATGGTGCCGCGACTTCAGGCCCTACAATACCGTCACCCGGCACTGCTGACAAAGGCCACCCGGTCGGCGTCCCCCCGTCGTTTCTCCCGAGGCCTCGTCGTACTCGTCCACATCGTTGAGCCCTGCCACAACGCTAGCGCCCCGCCAAAACTGTGCCGTTTCGATTGCGGCCGGATACCATCGATTGCTGAAGCCGAGCACCCTGGCGTTGATCGGCATAGTCTACGATAAACGCATCACGGCGCCAGCGGCAGAGCGGCGCACCGGGCGTGCTGTCCTCAGCGAGTCCCAGCGCGCGCAGGCGCTCTGCGAGCGAGGTGTACTCTGCGTACGAAGTCACGTCCACGATGGCGTCGACATCCTTGGTCGAACGGATGCCACCGGAAACCGAGTCCGTGACGAAGAGGCCGGTCGTGCAGCCGCCGACAAAGACGAGTTCGTCGAGCACGGGGCCAAGCAGGCGGACGACGGACTCGAAGGGCGCGCGATTCGGGTCAGGCACGCAGTGACCCCCTGAGCCGAGCGCTCAACTCACGTTCGGCGATCTGTCGCTCGCGCGCGCGGCCATCACGCAACGCATCGATGAGCGCGAGGAGCTCGTAGAGGACAGGGTCTCTCCGGGCCATTCGGAAAAGGAGGAGATCGGCAGCCTGACCGCCGTCTCCAAGATGTCTCCACGACCTGGGAAGAATCCTGAGGACTGGCGAGGACTGCCGTGCACAAATCGATGCCTGTAACTTGATGAGACTCGACCCCTTAGAGCCAGAAGTCGCGCGCCATCAACCACTTAGAGAAACGCGTTTCTAGGGTTCGAATCCCTCTCTCTCCGCCATTCGACTCGCCTGGCTTCACCAACTCGCGAGCCGCCAGGCTCGCTCATGGCAGGCCAGCGTATAGAGAATGCCCTGAGCGAACGAAGTGAGTCGAAGGGCGCCTTCACTCACGTCGGGCCTGCCTTATTCCTCGGACGGGCGACGGCTGGCAGGCCAGCCTTCACGCGAAGGCTGCCGCTCCGGAGCAAGCAGAAATCGCGCGCCTTTCAGCGCCCCGGAGGCTGTCCGCCTGACGCTACTTCCCGCCGTCTACCGCCGGCGTGATCACGATGTTCCGATACGAGACGGCCCCGTGATCGCCCTGGAGGAAGATGGGGCCCGGCGCGCCCTCGTCGCTGTCGAGCGCGCCACCCGTGACGCCCGGGATCGTCTGATCCGCGATGATCGTCTTGCCGTTCAGCACCACGGTCACGCGGCGGCCCACCAGCGTAATGTCGAACGTCTGCCAGGTGTCCGGGCCGGTCGTCACCTTTTCGTTCGGGACGAGGAAGCCGTAGATGGCCCCCATGTCTCCCGGACGCGGCTCGCTTGTGCCGCCATCCTCCACCTGCACTTCATAGCGGCCGCGCAGGTAGATGCCGCTGTTGCTGCCTTTCGGGCAGTTCACTTCGATGTGCAGCTTGAAGTCGGTGAACGTCGCCGTCGTCTTGAGGTTCGCGCCGCTCTTTGCGTTGTCGAGGACGGCCGATTTCGCCGTCCACTGACTCGTGCCGCCGAAAGCGGTCCAGCCGGTGAGGTCCTTGCCGTTGAAGATCGTCACGGGCGTGCCCCACACGGGAGCCGTGGTGCGCCGCAGCGACGGGGCCCGTCGCCCGGTGAACGGGTGCCGTTCGCCCGCGGGCGTCACGATCACGCCCTGCAGCGCGTCGTTGGCCAGCGTGGCGTCGAAGGTCATGTCGGGCGCCTCCTTCTCCCACTGCGGCGGAATGGCGAAGTGCACCGCGCCGTTATCGAAGGTCACGCGCGAGATCGGCCGGGCACTCCCGCCCCCGCCGACGAACCGGCCCACCAGGGTGCGGGTGCCCGAGAGGCTGACCTCGAGCCACGACGGGTAGGGCGCCTTCGGTCCTTCCACCGTGAGATCCCAGCGGCCGATGATCGATGGCGGAGCTGGCGCCGGGGCGGGCGCCTGCATCGCGGGTGCTCCGACGGGACCAGACGGCACCGGAATGGGACCGGCCAACACTACGGTTCCCGTAACAGCCGCCGCCACGACAAGGCTCAGAATCAGTCTGTGATATTGCATCGTGTGACCCTCGAATCTCCCGAACTTACGCCACCCACCGGCCGTCGTCAAGCCGCGGCACCGTGATGCTGCCGGCAGCCTGCGCGTCCGCGCTCAGGAGGCGAGGCACCGGCGCCGCGTCGTGACGCCGCACGCCTACTTCACAACCCGTGTCGCCGTCAGCTTCCCCGGAGCGGGTCTGCAGGAGTTGGCTCGAGGACAGGCGCGAGCCTGGGTGGGTGCGCTCGCCAATCTCTTCTACGGCACCGGCATTCCCGCCTGCATCATCGTTCTCGACAAGGAGAACGCCGCCGGCCGCGCGGGCGTGTTCATGCTCGACGCGTCCAAGGGCTTCCGCAAGGACGGCAACAAGAACCGTCTGCGCGAGCAGGACATCCACAGAATCGTCGATACGTTCAACCGTCAGGTCGACGTGCCGCGGTTCGCGCGGCTCGTGCCCTTCGATGAGATCGCCGATCCGAAGAACGACTTCAACCTCAACCTGCCGCGTTACATCGACACCAGCGGACCCGAAGATCTGCAGGACATCGACGCCCATCTGCGCGGCGGCATCCCCGAACGCGACATCGACGCGCTGGCGGCCCACTGGCAGGTGCTTCCCGGCGTGCGCGATGCCCTGTTCGAGTCGGCCGGTCGCGCCGGCTACGCGCGCCTGAAGCCGCCGCTTGCCGATGTGAAGGCTGCCATTCTCGGGCATGCCGAGTTCACAACGTTTCGCGACAGGGCCACCGGAGTGTTCACCGGCTGGCGCGCGGCCGTCATGCCGAGGCTCACGTCCTTCGACAAGGACATGCACGCGAAGCCGCTCGTGGAGGACCTGGCCGAATCCCTGCTGGCGGCGTGTTTCGGGGCGCCCCTGATCGACGCCTGCGACATCTATCAGCACCTGATGGACTACTGGGCCGAGACGATGCAGGACGATGCGTATCTGATTGCTGGTGATGGGTGGGTGGCGCGGCCGGCACGGGTGGTGGAAACCGACAAGAAGGGCCGACAGCGGGACAAGGGCTGGGCCTGCGATCTCGTGCCCAAGCCGTTCATCGTCTCGCGGTACTTCGCCGCGGAGCAGGGAGCGCTGAACGCGAAGCAGGCCGAACTGGAAGCCGCGAGTGCGGAGCTGGCCGAACTCGAGGAAGAACACGGCGGCGAGGACGGTGTGATCGGCGCTCTTGAGAGAATCGGGAAGGCGGAGGTGAACGCCCGGCTGAAGGAGATCAAAGGGGACAAGGAGTCAGAAGACGAGGCTGCCGTGCTCCGGCGCTGGCTAGACTTTTCCGAGAAGGAGGCGGCACTATCAAGTGGATCTCGCTGGCTGATTCTCCGGCACTCGATCGCGTGTTCATATCCGAAACCTCAGCGACAATTACCCCCGCTGGAATCGCAAACTCCTCGGCGGTGATTTACCCACCAGAGACGGTAGTGCTGTCGCGCGATGCTGGAGTTGGCAAGAGCGCCATCATGCGCACGGAAATGGCCGTCAGTCAGCACTTCATCGCAGGGGTCTGCGGGACCGGGCTGGAAAACCGCTACTTGTACTACTGGCTCCAGTCCGCGAAGCCGCAGTTCGACCGGATAGCTGACGGCACCACGATCAAGACGATCGGCCTGCCATACTTCCGGGCTCTCAGGCTCCCCTGTCCCCGGCTCACGGAGCAGCGTGCCATCGCGGCTGCGTTGAGCGACGTGGATACGCTGCTGGACGGGCTGGATCGGCTCATCACTAAGAAGCGCGACCTTAGGCAGACCGCCATGCAGCAACTCCTTACCGGCCGGAGCCGGCTCCCAAGGTTCCGCGGTGAGTGGCAGGTAGAACGGCTGGGCGAGCACGTAGAGTTCCTGCGGCACGGAGTCAACGCACGTGCGGAACTGGTTGCCGAAGGACGAGTGAAGTACCTCCACTACGGGGACGTGCACGCTTCCGAGGGCGTCTACCTGTCTCCAGCATCACTTCCATGCCTCCCTGATGCCAAGGCGACCGCACTTGACCGATTGCAGGATGGCGACCTCGTACTCGCCGATGCTTCCGAAGACGTTGCAGGGGTGAGCAAGTCAGTCGAGATCACGAACGTCGGCGACATGGAGGTTGTTCCCGGTTTGCACACGATCGCGGCGCGGTTCGACCAGGCAGTACTCGCCGATGGATTCAAGGGCTATCTGCAGTTCTGCCCTCCATTCTCATCGCGTCTGCGGCGTCTGGCGGCCGGGACAAAGGTGTACGCAACGAACCGCGCTCATGTCGCGAGCATCGAGATGAAACTGCCATTTGTCGCGGAACAAACCGCCATCGCCTCCGTGCTCTCCGACATGGACGCCGAGATCGCCGCGCTGGAGGCCCGCAGGGCCAAGACACGCAACCTCAAGCAGGCGATGATGCAGGAACTGCTCACGGGGAGGATTCGACTCGTGGCACCGCAGGAACACGCCGTATGAGTCGCTGCGAATCACTCCACGACCCCGGCGGCAAGGTCCGTCCGGCCTGGCCGGCGGATTCGGTCGTCACGGTGGTCTTCTCGGAGTGCCAGGGATACCGTTATCAACTCCGCGAGGTCTGGGACCCGGCCAAGCCGCTCGTGCTGTGGATTCTGATGAACCCCAGCGTGGCCTGCACCGACTACAGCGACCCGACGCTGCGCAAGACGGGCAAGTTCTCCCGTGCCTGGGGCTACGGCGGCCAGCTCGTCGGCAACGTCCACGCCTACCGCGCCACGGACAAGAAGCGGCTGCTGGACGTTGCCGATCCGGTCGGCCCGGAGAACGACAGGCACATCCTGAAGATGGCCGCCAAGGCGAAGACGATCGTGCTGGCCTACGGTCAGCCTCCGAAGACCCTCCGCAAGCGCGGCCAGGAAATGGTGGCGCTCCTCAGCCACCACGCGGACCTTTGCTACTTGCGACTCTCGCAGGACGGCATGCCGGTCCATCCCCTCTACCTCCCGGAGGATGTGAGGCCTCAGCCTCACCGGCGGAGGGTATGATGCGGGAATCGCTCAGCGGGAGGACGACGCTCGAATGACACCGCTCCGCATCTTCCTCAGCAGCGTGCAGAAGGAGTTCACCGCCGAACGCGCGGCGCTGCGGGACTACCTTCGTGGCGATCCGCTGATGCGCCGGTTCTTCGAGATCTTCCTGTTCGAAGAAGTCCCGGCGGCAGACCGGCGCGCCGATGCACTTTACATCGACGAGGTCGATCGCTGTGACGTGTACCTTGGCCTGTTCGGTGACGAGTATGGTTTCGAGGATGCCGACGGTGTGTCACCGACGCAGCGTGAGTTCGAACGCGCGACTCAGCGGCAGATCCCACGTCTGGTGTTCGTGAAGGGAGCGAGCGACGGCACGAAACATCCCAAGATGCAGGTGCTGATCCGTCGCGCTGGCAACGAACTGATCCGCCGACGTTTCGCCACGCCGGCTGAATTGATTGCCGCAGTCTACGCATCGCTGGTGCAGTTCCTCGAGGAGAAGGAGCTGCTCCGCACGAGTCCGTTCGACGCCACGGCCTGCCCGAAGGCGACGCTGGATGACCTTGACCCTGAGCGGATGGCGTGGTTTGTCCGCGAGGCACGGCGGGCTCGAGGGTTCCCGCTACCGGACGGTGTCGCGCCGGGTGAGTTGCTCGCGCACCTCAGTCTCCTGGACGACGGGCGTCCGACGTACGCGGCGATCCTGCTCTTTGGGCGACAGCCGCAACGGTTCGTTCTCGCCTCCGAGTTGAAGTGCGCCCACTTTCACGGCGTTGACGTTGCCAAACCCATCCCGTCCTACCAGGTCTACAAAGGCACCCTGTTCACCCTGGTCGACCAAGCCATCGACTTCGTCATGTCGAAGATCAACCTGCGGGTCGGCACACGGGCGGCAGGTCCTCAGGCCCCGGTGAGCTACGAGATCCCGCGTGAGGTGGTGGCCGAGGCCATCGTCAACGCCGTCGCGCATCGTCTACACCAGTAACGGCAGCGTCCAGGTGATGCTGTTCGCAGACCGGCTGGAGGTCTGGAATCCCGGGCGCCTGCCGCAGTCGCTGTCCATCGCCAAGCTCCGTGAACCTCACGGGTCGATCCCTGCCAATCCGCTCCTGGCGGAGCCGTTGTATCTGACGAAGTACATCGAGCGGATGGGCACGGGTATCCCAGACATGTTCGCTCGCTGCCAGGAGGCTGGATTACCTGAACCGGAGTTCAGCGAGCGGGACGGGTTCGTCGCGACGATCCGGCGGACGCCGGGCGAAGCCGGGACGACTCTGGCCGCCACCCCACCAGTCACCCCACCAGTCACCCCACCAGTCGCCCTACCAGTCGCCCTACCAGTCGTCGTCCTGATCCGGCTACTAGGGGCAGTGGGTGAACTGGGCAACGCCGAGATTCGTCAGCATCTCGGCCTTCGAGACCGGGCCCATCTGCGCGACCGGTACCTGAATCCGTGCTTGGATGGCGGCTGGATTGAAATGACTCTCCCAGGCAAACCCAACAGCCGTCTGCAGCGCTACCGCCTGACGGCAGCCGGTCAGGCCTTGCTTGAGAATCTCACCAACGAAGGCGGCACGCGGCCGTGACCGGGCAACCCCGCTCCGAACGCCGTACGCAGAACCGCGTCGTCCGGCTGTTCACCGACCCGGCTCATCCCGACTGCCTCGACTACCGCTATCTCGGCGATCAGGCCCGCGAGGCGCAGGTCCTGAACGCCCTTTTCCGGATCCTGCGGAGGAACCGCGAGGCCACGATCGCGCTCTTCGACCTCATCAAGCACCAGCCGGGGTACTGATGGCCGAGACCATCCAGCTGGGCAACATCAGTATCGCCGTCACACGGAAGGCCGTGAAGCACGTACACCTTTCCGTGCATCCGCCAGACGGGCGCGTCACGCTGGTGGCGCCGAAGTCCACGCGACTGGAGGTGGTCCGCGCGTACGCCGCGTCCAGGTTGGGCTGGATTCGGATCCACCAGGCCGAACTGCGCGGACAGGCACGGGAAACGCCCAGGAGGTTTATCGAGCGCGAGACACACGTCCTCTGGGGACGGCGTTATCTGCTTTCGGTGAAGGAAGCCGACGCAAGGCCGTCGGTCCGCCTCAGCCACCGGACGATGGTCCTCACCGTTCGCCCGGGCAGCATCGGCGCCAAGCGTGCGGAGGTCATGCACGAGTGGCACAAGCGGCAGCTCCACGAGGCTCTCCCCGGCCTCATCCGCAAGTGGGAACGCCGGCTGGGAGTGAAGGTGGCGGCGTACTTCCTCCAGCGGATGAAGACCCGTTGGGGCGGGTGCAATCACCGGGCGGGGACGATTCGGCTGAACACCGAACTCGTGAAGAAGCCCAAGGACCTGCTCGAGTATGTCGTGGTCCACGAGATGCTCCACCTCGTCGAACCCACGCACAACGACCGGTTTCTCGCGCTACTGCGCCGCCATTGGCCGAACTGGCGCGAAGCCCGGGCTGAACTCAACGAACTGCCACTGGGGGCGGAACGCTGGGCCGCGGTGGTCGTGCCCCCGGGGGGCGCTTCAGCGGTAACCGAACAGGGGCGGGAAGATGAGCACCACCAGGGCCGCCCAGGCGAAGTACACGGGTAGATAGGCGATCTGCCATCGCTCCAGGTCGGCAAACGAGCCCCGGTGACGCAGGAAGCGTGCATAGAGCCACGCCGACCACGCCAGGTTAACGAGCAGAACGAGATTCTCGCCAAGAGCCGCCACTCGATTGGGCGTAAAGCCGAATTCTGTGATGCGGGCGGCGATGGCCCAGAGCGCCACCCCATCGACCACGAGTGCGCTCACCACCAGCAGCAACTGCAGGCCGTCGAAGAGGTCGGGCGGCGCCTGCGGGTCGCGCGCGGAGGCGGCGTAGAGTACCAGTCCGACAACGACCGCGAGCAGCAAGTCGAAGCCGATCAGGACCTCCCGCTTCACGTTGATGGGGCTGCCTGTCCACGCCATCGTTACCAGAAACACCAGGAGCAGCACGGTAAACAGCGGCGTGAACAGCCTGGTCAGCACCGGTGCCATGTTCTCGATGACACTTTGCTTCGCCTCCACCAGCCAGGATCCGATGATGACGGCCCCCGCCGCCCCGCACGGGATCAGCCAGCCCCCGACGAACCACCCAGCGTTCATCTCGATGGCCTTGAACATCATCATCGTAAAGCCGGTGAGGACGCCCCCGCCCAGCGCGATGAGCACGTAGTAGATCGCCAGTTCGCCCGAAAACCGGACGAAGTTCATGCGCCCACCGTCGGCGAACCAGCGGCCTCGGACGTACGCGAAGCCCACGGCCATCCAGAGGGCGATTGGCAGGTGCAAGATCGTCAGCACCCCAGTGTGACTGCCCTTGGGGAAGGGGTAGACGTTGGCGAACACTGCCCCGACCGCGAAGGGCAGCGCCAGCAAGAGGCCGCTGACAACGTCCGACCCTCGCTTCCACAGGAAGTAGACGGCGAGCAGCGGGAAGACGAACAGGCTGGCGTTCCTGGCGTAGAACAACGGCAGCTCGTCATTAGGGTTGATCGGATGACCGAACAGTGCCGGCACCTTGACGGTCAGCGCCGCGGCGATGGCAAGACCCAGGACGACGAGCAGCTCGGCGGGTGCGGAGCTTGTCGACGCATCGGCAGCGTCGGGGGCCACGACCAGCTGCTTCCACAGCCGCTCGGAGTGCGCGCGTGCGAACTCGCGTGACAGCGCATCGAGGCTGCCCATGCGCTTGACCGCGACCAGGAACGCCTCGTCCCCTGACAGTCCGGCCTCTGTGAGCGCCGCCAGTTGGTCGCGCAGATGTCCTTCGAGTTCCTCCACGTCGGGACCGTGAAGGGCCTGCCGCCGGCGTAAGTAGGCCCGCCACTGGGCGATTTGCTCCTCGATCGGTTGATCGGCCACGGTCGTCATACTGTGCACGCCTCCATCCACATACCCCGCAGGGTACCGTCCACGACCTGCCACTGCTGCCGGTGGGCTGCGAGCTGCGCCCGGCCTTCTTTCGTGATCCGGTAGTACTTACGCCTGCGGCCGTTCTCGGCCGCGGACCACTTCGCCGCGACATGACCTTGGCGCTCAAGCCGGTGCAGCACGGGATAGAGCATGCCGTCGGTCCACTGTAAGTGCCCGCCTGACAACTCGGCCACTCGCTTGATGATGGCGTAGCCGTAACTGTCGCCTTCGGCGAGGATGGCGAGCACGAGCGGCGTGGCGGACGCAGCAACCAGGTCCTTACTCATGTCCATACGTAGGAGTATTATACATTGTTGTTCTATGTATGTCAATAACCTGGGGTCATGGGCCTCGATTGATGGAAGCAGGTGGGAGGTTGGACAATCGCGCTGAAGTGGAAGTCGACACCTCCGGCGCGGCCTTGCCGAGTTGAGCCGATGAGAGTACAACGTCCGCACACGCGTCGAGGTCTGCAGGAAGGCACTGGCGTAACGTCGGACGGTCCAAACGAGCCGGCGATGGAGCCGGCAGGCGAGGGAGCTATGACAGCGACGAGACGCATCGTGGTGCTCGCGGTCCTACTGTTCTGCAGCGTCACGCAAGCGCAGGCGGCCGTCGTCGTCAGAAGCCTGCAGGTGGAGTACCGCGCGACTCCGCTGGGCATCGATGTTCAGCAGCCGAGGTTCAGCTGGCAGACGGAGGCCACGGCTGGCGAGCGCGGCGTGTCGCAGACCGCCTACCGGATCGAAGTGCGGGATCCGAAGGGGGCGCTCGTCTGGGATTCGAAGAAGATCGACGGCTCCGAGGCCGTCCACATCACCTACGGCGGGAGCCCGCTCAAGGCCTCCACCCGGTACGCGTGGACCGTGACGGTGTGGACGCACTCGGGCGCGCCACTGGCCGCCAGTTCCTGGTTTGAGACCGGGCTGATGGATCCGTCGCCCTGGTCGGCCGCCTGGGGCGGCGCGGCGTGGATCGGCGGCGCCAACGACGATCTCGTGCTCTACTCGCCCTATCTGGCCGTCTTCGACGTGAAGTACGTGCTGGCGATTGCTCAGGGCAGCGCGCGCGCCAGCTTCGTCTATGGCGCGAACGACTCGCGGCTCATGGACAAGTTCAAGAACATCTACCAGATCGAGAGCGGCAAGGACGAGAGCTACATCAAGCTTGAACTCGACATCTCGGCGCTCGAGGGTCTGCCGGACGGGAAGGCCAAGCTCCACGTGTACCGCGCCGGCTACAAGGACACGGACAGCCCGTCGCAGCCCCTCAAGACGTTCGACGTCGACGGCGCGGTGATCAGCAACGCGAACAAGTATGCCGAGCACACGATTGAGTTCCGCAGCGCGTTTGGCCAGATCACGCTAACCATTGATGGCAGCACGACGTTTGCCGGCACGGTGGCGCCGGCGCCGGCAGGCGCGGGCCGGGCCGGGGCGCCTGCGGGCGTGCAGGGCGCACCGCCGGCAGGGGCTCCGCCGGCGGGCGGCGGCAGAGGTCGAGGCGGCGCGTCCAATACGCTCAACTTGAACCCCGCGGGCCAGGGCGGCGACTACCTCCCGTTCGGCATGTTGTGCGACATGGGGTTCTCGGTCGGCCCGGGCCAGTCGGCGACGTTCCGTGACGTCATCGTCCGAAACAACCGGGTGCCGAACAGCATCCTGTTCCGTGAGGATCTGGCCGCCGCGACCTACACGGGCGTCTACGCGGACGCCGTGAAGGCGAACGCCGGGTTGTCGGTCGCCGACGGCAAGTACGTATTGGCGGGAGGCAGCAACGGCGCGTTCGTCGTGCGCAACCCCAGCCGCAACGCGATGCCGATGCTCCGGACCGCCTTCAAGACATCGGCGAAGGCGATCGACGGCGCGCGCCTCTATGTCACGGCGCGCGGGATCTACGAGGTCTTCCTGAACGGCGCGCGGGTGGGCGACGACCACTACAATCCCGGGCTCACCCAGTACAACATCACCCACATGTACCAGACGTACGACGTCACCAGCCTGATCAAGGCCGGCGACAACGTCATGGGCGCCATGCTGGGCGAGGGCTGGTGGAGCGGGCTGCTCAGTTTCGGCAGCATCTGGAACCACTTCGGCGACCGGCAGTCGCTGCTCGCGAAACTCGTGATCGCCTACAAGGACGGCACGTCCGAAACGATCACCACCAACGATCGCACCTGGAAGTACTACGGCCGTGGCCCCGTCGTCTACAGCAGCCTGGACTTCGGCGAGGTGTACGACGCGTCACGGGAGTCTGCCGTGTCCGGCTGGACGACGGCCACGTACAACGATCGTGCCTGGAAACCCGCGGTCGTCGTGCCGCTCGAGGGTACGACCTACTCCGGGCCGGACGGCGGCGGGCGGGGAGGCGCGACCGGGGCGCCGTTCACGTTCAACAAGCTGTCGCTGGTCGGCCAGATCGGCAACAGCGCGGGCGTGTTCCGCACGCTGACGGCGACAAGCGTCAAGGCCGTGCGGCCCCGCGTCTTTGTCTACGACATGGGACAGAACCTTGTAGGCGTGCCCCGGATCACCCTCGCGAACGGGCGTGCAGGCCAGAAGATCACGCTCCGCGTCTCCGAGATGCTGTATCCCGACCTGCCGGCGTCGGGGAAGAACGTCGGCATGATCATGACCGAGAACTACCGGGCGGCGCTGAGCCAGGACGTCTATACGATGAAGGCGGGCGCCCAGACGTTCCAGCCCCGCTTCACGGCGCACGGCTATCAGTACCTCGAGATCACCGGCATCGATCAGCCGCTTCCACTGAGCGCCGTCCAGGGCATCGCTATCAGTTCGGTCCGCAGCCTCACGGCCGATTACAAGACCTCCAGCGAGAAGGTCAACCGGCTGTGGTCGAATCTGGTGTGGTCCAACGTCGACAACTTCCTCACGATCCCGACCGACTGCCCGCAGCGCAACGAGCGCATGGGCTGGTCGGGCGACATCAACGTGTTCTCGCCCACCGCGACGTACGTGTCGAACGCGAACCAGTTCCTCACGCGCCACATGTACGCGATGCGTGACGTGCAGACGCCGGCGGGGCGGTTCACCGACGTCGCGCCCGTCGGCGGCGGCTTCGGCGGCGTGCTCTGGGGCAGCGCCGGCATCGTGATCCCGTGGGAGAACTACCTGCAGTACAAGGACGTGGGGCTGCTGGAGCGCCACTACCCGGCGATGGCCGCCTACATCGCTTACCTCGACACCACGATTGATCCGAAGACCGGACTGAGCTCGGACGGGCAGTTGGGCGACTGGCTGGGGCCGCAGAACAATGCGCTGGGCAGCGCCTTCCTCGTGACGGCGTACCACGCGTACGACCTGGGCATCATGGCGAA
>Ga0315286_10005035_pt1 | contig 12721 bp, 10 predicted proteins | sample YL17G10_0_MG_FD_205038 | JGI IMG/M metagenome (GOLD analysis project Ga0315286, IMG submission 205038) | Sediment microbial communities from Yellowstone Lake, YNP, Wyoming, USA - YL17G10_0 | ecosystem: Environmental > Aquatic > Freshwater > Lake > Sediment | place: USA: Wyoming | collected... | reverse complement strand
CATCGGCGTTGAGAAAGGTCACGATGTCGTCTGTGGACACGGCCACGAAACCGCCATCGGGCAAGCCGGCAAGCGGCGCCTTCTGGGCCTTGGCGAGCTCCACCTCTACCTTTTTCTCTCGGCGCTCGGTGACCCATCCTGGTTGACCGGCCACCCGCACCCCTTTGTTATTCACAATGGAGCGAACTCGCGGATCCCTGGCGAGGGCCTGCACCCGATCCGCGGGAATCCTGGCGCCGACCGCCCCGATCAACCTAAGGTCGCTGGTAACCAGCCCGCCCACGCGCTCCACCGCCCGGGCGGCAAGCTCCGAATCGTCGGCCGTCACGATTGCCGACAAGACACTGCCCTGAAGCGAAAGCAACGCGGGCTCCACGTACGCCGACCGCGCGCTCAGCGCTGTCGATGGGGGCATTGCCGTAGATGCTGCCAACGAGATGAGGACAGCGAACGTCATGAGCAGGAATGGTTTCGACTTCATCTTTCTCCTCCAAGACTCGGTGTGCTAGCGGATGAGCGCCGCCTGGTCTGTCTGCGGTTTGCCCTGCGGACCTGCCGGTGGACACTGTCCACTTCCTTTGCGGTGGCCTTGCCGACGGCGATTGCAGACAGACGACGGGCCAGTCCGGTCTTTAGACACTATAACAGACGCCGGCCCACAGGTCTATGGAGGCTTCGTGTAGCCTTAGGGAAGTAACGCTCAAGAACCATGCGGAGGCAGCTTCGTCAGTGGTGGGTTGTGGCCCACCTAGGAGTGCTCCCAGCCACCGCCATGCGCGTCAAATCGGAGCTGAGGGAATTGTTGGTGGTGCGGAGGCTTCGATATCGGCCTACCTGCCAGCAGTGATCCTCGAGCCTGGCGGAACTGAGTTCTGGGCCCTGGCTTGGTTCTTGGTCAACCCGCTGGAGTTGCTGGACGACGAAGAGGCCCGCGCCAAAGATTTGACCACCATTGTGCTGCAAGCGGAGCCGCTGGTCGATTCAGGCCCTCTTGCGAGACGCCGAGCAGCTCAACGGCTTGGCCGCGTGTCAATGTCGAGCGGATCAAGCGTTGGTGCGGCATGTAGCAATCGCCCTGATCGGATTCGTCATCTTTCTGCGACCGCGCCTACAGCCGAAAGAAACCCCGGGTGAGGCCACAGGCCGGTGGATGGCAGGCCACTCGATGACCGGCACCTTGACGCGGTACTCGTAGCGTGTAGCGAGCCGCCGCGGCAAAATCCCCGCATCGCACGCCGGCTGCGACGTGACCGCTATCTGGCCGGGCTGCGCCCACCCGCAAGGCCACGAATCCCACGAATCACGAGCGCGGGGGGACGGCTCCAAGTTGAGCAGATATCGCCCGGGCAGCTTCCATGACGGCGTTGGCGATCTCGCCGATGCGTTCCTTCGTGACGACCAGGGTCGAGCCTGATGCGCTCAATGCCGCCACCGCCTTCTCATAGTCCCAGATGGGAGCGCCCACACAGCGCAGGCCGGGCAGCGACTCTTCATCATCGACCGCGTATCCGCGCTCCTTGATGACTGCCAGCTCCTCCACCAGCCGCTCGATGGTGCTGATCGTCCGTGGTGTCAGAGAGGTCAGCTCGATCTTTTCCAGGACGTCCTCGAGCTGGTCAGAGGGCAGGAAGGCAATCAGGGCCTTGCCCAACGCCGTGTGGTGCACCCCAAACCGGTCTCCGGCCGAATAGGCAACCCGCATGGGCGAGCCCTGGCGTTCCACCGTTTCGACGTAGACGATCTCGGTCTCATCCCTGACGGCCAGGTTCGACGAAAGACCGAACCTGGCAACCAAGCGCTGCATGTAAGGGTTGGCCACCGCGCCGATGTTCTTCATGCGCGTGCGATGGTAGACGTTGCCGATCTCAAAGGTCTTGATCCCCAGGCGGTAACCATCGGATGTGGGACTCTGCTGGACGAATCCCTCCTGCGCCATGCACTGCAAGAGCCGCACCAGGGTGCTCTTGTGTATGCCGAGTCTCGCGTGCAGGTCGGCGACAGTCAACTCAAAGTCCTTTGGCGTAAAGCTGGACAGGATCTGCAATGCGCGACTCACGGCTTGAGTGTGATATGGCGATTCACCCCGCCTTTGTTTTTCTTCGCCCTGCTTGGCCATCTTCCCCCCGACTGGTTCTCCCCCCAACGCTGGGCTGGAACCGCCCTGCGCACGGGCCGGCAACCGCACCGGCACCTTGCAAGCGGCTGCATGCGCAGGGACCGTGGTTCGTCCTAGATCATACCACCATGCTTCAGTTTCGTCATGTGGCCACTAGGGTTGCGCCGGCCGAGGTCACAGCACCGGCCTCTACCTGAGTGCGTCCACGATCGCCTGGCACGCTTTCAGGTAAACGTATACGTCCACGCTGATCGCCACGAACTGGATGCCCAGGTCTCGCCAGCGTCGAGCCTCCTCGACGTTGTCGGCATAGATGCCCACTGCCTTGCCCCTCGCCCTTACCCCGGTGACGATGTCCTGGACGGCCTCCACCACGGCAGGGGCATTGAGCTGCCCGGGCACTCCCAGCGACTGCGACAGGTCGTACGGACCGATGAAGATCAGGTCTATGCCCTGTACGTTGGCAATGTCGTCCAGGTTCTGCACGCCCGCGACCCCCTCTATCTGCACGCCGAGCACCGTCCGATCGTTGGCCTCGGCAAAGTAGACTTCCTTGGGGATCGTGCGGTAGCGAGCAGAACGGGCATGAGGGTCCATGCCCCGCTCGCCAAGCGGATGGAACCGGGCGCCACGCACCACCATTTCGGCCTCCGCTCGCGACTTTAGGTTTGGAACCAATATCCCGTCGCAGCCTGTGTCCAGGGCGCGGACCAGGGTGGAAGGCTGGCCGTCGTAGACGCGGATGATCGGAGCCACGCCGGCCCCTTGAGCGGCGCGCACGATGTCCTCCGCCCGCTCAAAGGAGAACGGGCTGTGTTCCAGGTCGATGATGCAAAAGTCAAACCCGGCATATCCGGCGAGCTCTGCCGGTACGGAAGCCGGGATCTTGAGGAACGTGCCAAAGACAGAAGCACCCGCGGCGAGCCTGCTGCGCAGGCCCGCACCTTGAGTTGTGGTCTTATCCCTCTCTGCGACCGTAGGGAGGTCAGAGAGGGATTTGTCTGCAACGAGCATCTTTACGCACCTCCGGCCGGCAACACCACCGGCACTTTGGCCGGCAACGCCACCGGCACCTTGGCCGGCAACACCACCGGCACTTTGGCCGGCAACACCACCGGCACCTTTGGGTTCGGGTTCGGGCCGCGGGGCCTCACACGTTCAGCGCCGCCTCGGCGGCTTGGGCCGTTGCGTCGGCGATGCGCGCCACCTGCCGGGCATCGCCCACCACGTACAGTTCCTTCACGTCGCCCTTAAGCTCTTCAGCCAGCTCGTTTACGGGCCGGCTGCCTGCCGCCAGCACAATGCTGGTAAAGCCCTCGATGAGCCGCTGCTGGCCCGCCACGTTGACCAGGACGCCAAGGTCGCTGATCGCCTCGACCCGGGCTCCGGTTATGATCTTGACGCCCAATTGCTCCAACCGGTGCAGCAGGTACGAACGCGGCACCCTGGGCATGTCGCCGGCTATGGTGTCCAGCATCTCAATCACCGTCACGTCGCAGTGGTGATCGGCCAGGTATTCTGCGGTCTCAGAGCCCACCATGCCTCCCCCCAAAACCGCCACCCTCAGCCCCACAAAGGCGCAGCCGGTCAGCACATCTTTGGCCTGCACCACCTCCGGCCGGTCGATGCCCGGGATCGGGGGTCGCAGCGGAAGCGCACCCGTGGCCAGTATGACCGCATCTGGGGCCTCTTTTCGCACCGCTTCGGCCGTCACCTTGGTGTCGCGGCGCACGTCGACGCCGTACTTGGTCAGCAGCGGCAGGCGATTCGATATGGCGTTCAGTAGCTCTGCCTTGTGCGGCGGAGCGGCCGCCGCATGGATTTGCCCGCCCAGTTCTGCCGTCCTCTCGAACAGCGTGACGCGATGCCCGCGCCGCGCAGCCAGGATCGCCGCTTCCATGCCGGCCACGCCGCCCCCCACGACCCATACGTCTTTGGGCCTGGCCACGGGCGTCAGGTCCCATCCCAATTCCCGCCCCGTCTCGGGGTTGTTGTTGCAGTGGCGATAGGGCTTGGTGCACGCGTCGGCGCAGCCAAAGCACCTGCGGATCTCGTCCAGACGGCCCTCGCGCGCCTTGTTGGGAAAGTCGGGATCGGCCAGCGAGGCCCGGCCCATCGCTACCATGTCGGCATGCCCGCCGCTCACGATCCGATCGGCCAGGCGCACGTCGGTGATGCGTCCCACGGTGATGACCGGGATATCTACCGCGCGCTTGACCGCCGCTGCCGCGTAGACGTTGAATCCCCAGTTCTTGGCCATGGGCGCCACCACCAGGCCCAGCGATGGGGCGGTGTTGCCGACGGATACGTGGATCATGTCGATCCCTGCCTGTTGCAGCCGGACGGCGATGCGCGTCGTGTCTCGCAGCGTCAAGCCGCTGCCCAACGGCACCTCTTCGCCGATGATTCGGAAGCCCACGGGAAAGGCGGGCCCCACGGTCTCGCGGACGCGATGCACCACCTCCAGCGCAAACCGCAGGCGCTTTTCCCAGGTGCCACCGTAGGCATCCTCGCGGCGGTTGAACCACGGCGAGAGGAACTGGTTGATAAGATAGCCATGCGCACCGTGAATCTCCACGGCGTCAAAGCCGGCCTCGGCGGCCCGTCGGGCGGCCTGTCCAAACGCCTCAACCAGTGCCTCGATTTCCGGGATCGTCAGCTCCCTGGGCACGACCCCTACCCCGGCATCTGGAATGGCCGAGGGCGCGACGATCTGCCCGCCCGAGTAGTCTGGCTTGGCCCTGACCCCTCCGTGGTGGATCTGAAGCGCGATCTTGGCGCCGTGCTCGTGCACGGCAGCGGTGAGTCGCCTGAAGCCCGGAATTAAGTGGTCGTCGTAGATGCCGAGTTGCGTTTCCGTGCATCGTCCGCCCGGATCGACCGACGTGTACTCGACGATGATCAACCCCATGCCGCCTTCGGCGCGCCGCCGGTGGTAGGCAATGAGTTGATCCGTGACCTCGTGTTGGGTGGAGCCATAGCCGGTGTCCATGGGCGGCACGACGATGCGGTTGCGTACGGTCATGCCGTTGATGGTGATGGGTGTGAAAAGATGCTTCAGTGCTGCCTCAGACATAGTGCTCTTCCTCTCAGCGTGCCCCGGCGGCTCTTTCGAGCCGGCGGTTGAAAAGGACGATCGTCCTCTGCTTGGTGACCCACAGGGTGCCGGTGCAGTTTCCGGCCAAGGTGCCGGTGCAGTTTCCGGCCAAGGTGCCGGTGCAGTTTCCGGCCGGTGCCTGCATCTACAACTCTGCGCCGAACCAGCGGGTGAGCAAGTGCTTGCTTCCCTGCACGCCGGCAGCCGCCAGGAATGCCTTGGCCAGATCCACCAGGATGAAGGGTTTCACGCCCAGGCGCCACGCCGCCGCGTACGCCCCTTGCAGCGAGTGGATGGTGGTCGCTCTCAGCCACACCCCCAGCCACAGGCTGCCCACACCATACAGGATGGCGATGGCCACCAAGGCGGCCACGAAGGAACCGACCCGTACGTAGCCCTGGCCGGCGACACCACCGGCACCCTGGCCGGCGACACCACCGGCACTCTGGCCGGCAACACCACCGGCACCCTGGCCGGCAACACCACCGGCACCCTGCAACCTCTCGCTCAGCCATCCCGCGGCAAAAGCGGCCACTGGGAAAGCCATCAGGTATCCGCCCGTCGGTCCAACGAGCACGGCCGGTCCGCCGGTTCCGCCGGCAAAGACGGGCAGACCCAGTACCCCGGCGGTCAGGTAGCAGACCTGACTCGCCAGTCCCCGCCTGGCGCCCAACGCAAGCCCGCTTGCGATCACCATCAGGACTTGAAGGGTGAGCGGCACTGGAGAGAACGGCAGACGGACCGCTATCTGCGCCCCGAACGCCGTCGCCGCGGCAAAAAGGACCGTGAGCACAAGGTCCTTCGCCACCGTGTTGCTTCTGACTGCTGTCAACGTTCTGCTGTACATGCGCTCTTTTCCTCTCTGTTCATCTCAGATTGGCCGGCAACACCACCCGGCACCTTGTGCTAAAGCAGTTCGATAATCGTGGCAATCCCCAGCCCGCCAAAACAGCACATGGTCTGTAGGCCCAATGCCACGTCGCGCCGCTCCATCTCGTGCAGGAGCGTGGTCATGATGCGTGCTCCGCTGGCGCCCAGCGGATGTCCTACGGCGATCGCCCCCCCGTTCACGTTGACGCGATCCATGTCGGGCTCCAGCTCGTGCTGCCAGGCGAGCACGACGGAAGCAAACGCCTCGTTGATCTCGATGAGGTCAATGTCCTTCAAGCTCAAGCCCGCCCGCTCCAGGATGCGCGTAGTGGCCGGGATCGGCCCGGTCAGGGCGAGCACGGGGTCGGTCCCCAGCACCAGTTGTGCCACCAGGCGGGCGCGCGGCTTCAGTCCCAATTCCCTGGCCTTGTCCGACGACATCAGCAGCAGGGCCGCCGCTCCATCCGAGATGGGGCTCGAATTGCCGGCGGTCACCACCCCTCCCTCTCTGAATGCCGATTTGAGGCCGGCCAATCCCTCCAGGCTGGCGTTCGAGCGGATGGTTTCATCCGTGTCCATCGTCTCGCTTGCATCGCCTACGCTCACCTTCAGGGGCAGGATCTCCCGGCGAAACCGCCCCTCCGTGGCCGCCGCGTGGGCCTGACGGTGGCTGCGCAGGCTGTACTCGTCTACCTGGATGCGCGTCAGGTGCCACTTTTCGGCGATCATTTCCGCTGCCAGGCCCATGCTGACGATGGGATACCGGCTCAGCAGCTCCTGCGTAAACGGACTGCCTTGCCCATCGATCTTGCGCGTGCTGCCCATGGGCACGCGGGTCATGCTCTCCACGCCGCCGGCGATGACGACGTCGCAGGCGCCGGCCTCGATCAGGTTGGCGGCAAAGTGCACCGCCTGCTGCCCCGACCCGCACTGGCGGTCCACCGTGGTGGCGGGCACCTCAACCGGGAAGCCGGCCAGGAGCGCCGAGTTGCGCGCGATGTTGAGCCCCTGATCGCCGGCCGGCAGCACGCAGCCCATGACGATGTCGTCCACCATGGCCGGTTCGATCCCCGCGCGCCGCACCACCTCCTTGAGCACGGCCGCTGCCAGCTCGGTGGGGTGCATGTCCTTCAGCTTGCCGTTGCGTTTCCCGCAGGGGGTGCGCACGGCTTCGACGATGACCGCTTGTTTAGAACCGCTTACCTTGCGCTGCGGCATGTCTCTTCCTCCATCTGGGATCGCCGGCGACCCTTCCTGCGGTCGCTGCGTCTAATCCAACGCAAAGTGCCGGTGGTGTTCCCGGCCAGAGTGCCGGTGGTGTTCCCGGCCAAGGTGCCGGTGGTGTTCCCGGCCAAGGTGCCGGTGGTGTTGCCGGCCAAGGTGCCGGTGGTGTTGCCGGCCTCTGCTTCCTCAGATCACCGTGTTCGGTTGGTAGCCGCCATACACCTTGCGCAGCGTGTCACAGATCTCTCCCAGGGTAGCGTAGGCTTTCGCCGCCTCGATGGTCGTCGGGACGACGTTGTCGCCGCGCCTGGCCGCAGCTTCCAGCGCCCTCAGGGTTCGCGCCACGGCATCGGCATCCCGTGTCTCTCGCAGCTCATGCAGCCGCTGAACCTGCCGCCGTTCGGTCTCGGGGGAGATCTTGAACACAGGGATCTTGACGGGCTCCTGGTCGCGATACATGTTCAGGCCAACCAGGACCTTTTCCCCGCTTTCGATGGCTTGCTGTCGCCGGTAGGCCGCATTGGCCAGCTCCCGTTGAAAGTACCCGTGCTCGATGCACTTAACTGCGCCGCCCAGGGCTTCCACCTGCCCGACGATCTCCTGCACCTCACGCTCGATGCGGGTGGTCAGATGCTCCACTGCATACGACCCGCCCAGGGCATCGACCAGGTTCGTCACCCCGATCTCGTGGGCGATGATCTGCTGCGTGCGAAGGGCAACCGTCACGGCCTCTTGAGAAGGGAGGCAGTACGCCTCGTCGAAAGAGGAGGTGGCGATCGTCTGCACGCCGCCCAGGACCGCCGCCAACGTCTCTATCGTCACCCGCACGATGTTGTTCAGCGGCTGCTGAGCAATGAGGTTGCCGCCCAGCGTGTAGGCAAAGATGCGCAGTTTCATGGACTCTGGATTCTGCGCGCGAAACCGTTCTCGCATCAGGCGCGCCCAGTAGCGGCGTGCCGCACGGAACTTGGCCAATTCCTCCAGAAAGTCTGTGCTCGCCGCCAGGAAGGTGAACAGTTGCGGCGCGAAAGCGTCGATGTGGAGGCCGCGCTGCAGCGCACTCTCGATGTAGGCCAGGGCGTTGGCAAAGGTGAACGCCAGCTCCTGAGCCGCCGTACTGCCGCTGTCGCGGATGTGATAGCCGCTCATGGCCAGCGGCACCCAACCGGGCAGGTTCTTGCTACAGTACTCGATCACGTCCGTGGAAAGCTTGACCGAGGGCGCCGGTGGAAAGATGTAGGTCCCTCGCCCGATGTACTCCTTCAAGACGTCGTTCTGGATAAAGAGGCGCACGTTGCCAGGAGGGATGTTCTGCTTCTCGAACGCAGCCACGCAGAAAGCCAAAAAGACGGGCCCAATGGCATTAGCCGTCGTCCGGATCTGGCGCACCTTTTCCAGGGCAATGCCGTCGAAAAGGCGTTCTACATCGGCCAGCGATCCCAGGTGCACGCCAACCTTGCCCACCTCGCCCAGCACCAGAGGGTTGTCGGCGTCGTAGCCCGTTTGAGTGGGCAGGTCGAGAGCGATGGAAAAGCCCGTTTGCCCCTGAGCCAGCAAGGTCCTGTAGCGCTCGTTGGCATCCTCAGCCGAGCCAAAGCCCGAGTACTGTCCCATGATCCAGAATTCGTTGCGATACATGGCCGGCCCGATGCCCCGAGTATAGGGATAGAAACCCGGATAGCTGAGGTTCTCGCCGAAATCGAACCCCTGCTCCTCCAAGCTCGCCGGAGTATAGACTGCCTCCAACGGCAAGCCGGAATCCGTGGCAAAGGCGCGTCGCCGTTGCGGCGCCTCGCCCAGAGCCTGCTCGTACTCTTGCCAAGGCGCCGGTGGTGTGTCCGGCCGCAGGTCTCTCGCCCAAGTGCCGGTGGTGTTGCCGGCCGTTGCCCCGTCACTTTGCGACTGCATAGCTCAACTCCTGACGAATGCTCATGACACAACCCTTGTCACAGGCAAGGTGCCGGATGGTGTTGCCGGCCCTAGATCGGGATAGCCACCACAATGAGCCTGATCTCGCGCTCGGAGGTATTGACCAGGCCATGCGAACCTCCCTGGCGGCAGGCCGCCAGAGCCCCCGGCCCAACCCGAACCTCCTCACCGTCGACGGTCAGAATGCCCTCACCTTCGAAGATGAAATAGATCTCCTCGTCTTGATCGTGCCTGTGCACCGGGATAGAGCTCCCGGCGGGCACGGCGACGTATTCGACACAGCCCCATTTCCCCACGAAATCTTGCTCGCCGTATGCCTCGGCAAAGCGCACCGGCTCTTTCCCGGCGGAATGGGTGGCTGCTTTCATCGGAAGGGTGAGGGCATTCTTGACCAGCATACTAGATCTCCCGTGCGATCTTGGCGCCTTGATAGATGGCATCGATGGCGAACCCGGGTTTCACGCAATCACCGATGACGTGGACCTGGCACACGCCCGAAGTGCCGGTGCTGTTGCCGGCCGAAGTGCCGGTGCTGTTGCCGGCCAAAGTGCCCGTGCTGTTGCCGGCCGAAGTGCCGGTGCTGTTGCCGGCCAAAGTGCCGGTGGTGTTGCCGGCCTTGAGTTGCTCGGCCAGCTCCGTGTTCGACCGGGCGCCCACCGCCAGAACAACGGTGTCGACGCCGTCCAGAGACGCTTTCCATTGCAGGTCCGAGCCCGGCTCTTGCCGGCTTACATGCACGCAATGATCGCCGATCGCCTCCACCGTGGTCGAGAGCAGGATACAGACCCCGGCCTTCTCCAGCCGCTCCATCAGCAAGTACCGGGCATCGGGGAGCATGTCCGCGCACGGCCCACTCAGCATTTCGACCACGATTGCTTTCTTGCCGCGCACCGCCAGAAAGTCGGCCAGCTCGGCCCCGCAGGAGCCGCCGCCGACGATTACGGTCCTGGCTCCGACCTCGACGCTACCATCCAACACGTCGTCCGACGTCACGACGAAAGCCTGGTCGGCGCCGGGGATGGGCGGGATCATGGGCCTGGAGCCGGTGGCGACGATGACGACGTCGGGCTTGAGCTCCTTGACGTCGGCGGCGGTGATGGATCGACCGAGCAAGATCGTCGCACCGTGCTTGATGGCTTGGTCCCTCAGATGTTCGATGAGTGAGTAAAAGTCCTGCTTGTGCGGCACCTGGCATCCCAGGTACCAGCGACCGCCCAAGCGTTCGCGCGCTTCGTACAGGGTCACATCGTGACCTCTGATGGCAGCCACCCTGGCGGCTTCCAGTCCGGCGGGCCCGCCGCCGATGACCATCACCTTCTTGGCCTTCTCGGCCGGTGTGATCTTGAACTCGCGCTCGCGACCTGCCTCGGCGTTGACCAGGCAGATGGTGTGCCTGATCTTTTTCGTGGGATCGTGGCAGCCCTTGTTGCAACTGATGCACGGCATGATGTCGGCCACCCGCCCGCCGGCCACCTTGTTGGGCCATTCCGCATCGGCGATCAAGGCGCGGCCCAGGTTGATGATGTCGGCCTTGCCACTGCTGAGTATCTCCTCAGCATACTCCGGATCGGTGATCCGGCCGGCGACCATCACCGGGACGTCTACCAGGGCCTTGATTCGCTCGGCGTAGGGTACGCTGTGACCCACTTCGTGGTAATAGTTGGACACGGTCCAGTAGTAGGGCGCGATGCCCCGCGAGACACTGATGGCAGCCGAACCGGCATCGGCCAGCATTTTGGCGATGACCGTCGTGTCGTCGATGGTCAACCCGCCCTCCACCAATTCGCTGCCGACGATGCGGTACCAGACGGGGATGTCATCGCCAACCGCGGCGCGCACCCGTCTGAGCAGCTCCAGGGGAAACCTCATCCGTCCGTCCAGGTCGCCGCCATACTCATCGCTTCGCTTGTTGGAAAAGGGTGACATAAACTCGCACGGCAGGTAACCGTGGGCGCCGTGGATCTCGATTGCGTCAAAGCCCGCCTCGACGCATCGCTGCGCGGTTCGTGCGTACGCCGAAAGGACGTCCTGGATATCGCCCACCGACAGCTCCCTGGGTTCGTCGCTGTACTTGCCCCCTCGAGCGATGGGGGAGGGCGCCACCGGCTGCTGTCCCTCGATGGCCGCCCGGGTCGTTTGTCGCCCGGTGTGGTGAATCTGCGCGGCAATCTTGGACCCGTGGGCCTTGACGGCCTCCACCAGCCGCACGTATCCCGGGATGAGGCCATCCTCGTACAGGCCCAACTGCCCCACGCCAAAGCGAGCGTGCGGGTGCTGGACGTAGATGGATCCTACGATCAGCAACCCCACTCCACCCCTGGCGCGAGCCTCCATAAAGTCGATCTGAGGCTGCGTCATGGTGCCCCGCTCGTCCGACATATAGTTCGCCATGGGGGCCAGCGCGATCCTGTTGCGGACCTCCATCTTGCCGATGGTCATCGGGCTGAACAGCAAGGTGCCGGTGGTGTTGCCGGCCTTTTCGAACTGCTTACTCATGGTCTCCTCTTTCTGCTGCTATAAGTTTGGAATCCGGGCCAACCGCTCAGAATGTTGCTCCCTGCTCCCTGCTCCGTTTATTGGGTCAGCCAGCCACCGTCGACGACCAGTGTGTGCCCGGTGACATAATCGGCGTCGTCGCTGCACAGGAACACCACCGCCCCCACCAGATCTTCTGGCCGGCCGGCGCGTCCCATGGGCGCCTTGGCCTTCACCCGCGCTTCCAGTGCTTCCGCACTGGGAAAATGCTTCTCGGTCAGCGGCGTCTTGATCAACCCCGGCGCAATGGCATTCATGTGGACGCCGTAGGGCGCCAACTCGGCCGAGGCGGCCGCCGTCAGCATCCTCACCCCCGCCTTGGAGATGGCATAGGGCACCTCGGCGCGCCCGGCGACGAAGGAAGACGTGGAAGCCAGATTGACGATCTTGCCCTTCCGCTTCTCGATCATGACCCGCGCCACGGCCTGGCTGAGGAAAAAGGCCGACTTGAGGTTGACGTCGATGATCTTGTCCCAGGCCTCTTCGGACGTCTCCAGAAACGGGGTTGGCAGGGCGATGCCCGCGTTGTTGACCAGGATGTCGATCGTTCCAAATTCCGCCAGCGTGGCCTCGACCAGTCTCGCCACGTCCGCGAGACTGGAGACATTCACCTGCAGCGCGAGGGACCTGCGCCCCGAAGTGCCGGTGGTGTTGCCGGCCAAAGTGCCGATGGTGTTGCCGGCCGAAGTGCCGGTGGTGTTGCCGGCCGAAGTGCCGGTGGTGTTGCCGGCCGAAGTGCCGGTGGTGTTGCCGGCCAAGGCCTCGATTTCGCGCGACGTCTCGGCAGCCCTGTCCTGCTGGATGTCGGCTATTACCACGCGCGCACCTTCCCTGGCCAGCCCCAAGGCAACGGCGCGCCCGATGCCCTGGGCACCCCCGGTCACAATGGCCACGCGATCTTGAAGTTTCATAGAGAGCTCCTTCAGCACAAGGTGCCGGATAGTGTTGCC
>Ga0315286_10005033_pt1 | contig 12722 bp, 15 predicted proteins | sample YL17G10_0_MG_FD_205038 | JGI IMG/M metagenome (GOLD analysis project Ga0315286, IMG submission 205038) | Sediment microbial communities from Yellowstone Lake, YNP, Wyoming, USA - YL17G10_0 | ecosystem: Environmental > Aquatic > Freshwater > Lake > Sediment | place: USA: Wyoming | collected... | reverse complement strand
CCGCATTGAAGGACACCAGGTCTCTGTCTTTTGACCAGTTTCTATAGAATCTCGGTTCCCACATAAGCCAAACAACAGGTCACTGCATGGCGCTGCTGGACACTCTGATAAGGCAGCCGGCGACACAGGCTTCCAGCTATCGCTGAGAATGACAGAACGCTGTCTCAGATGGCCATTTCCATAGCCCTGGCCGGGCAAGATTTTATGCAGAGCCCGCAGACGATGCATTTCTCATCCAGGAACCTCACCCATCTGGTGCGTGGCTCAAGCGTAAAAGCACCTGTAGGACAGATAGTAATGCAAGCGCCGCAGTGGGTACACCGCTCTTCGTTGCGGTACATATCCCGGCTGAGGGGTTGAGTCTCCACGCCGACCTCTGCCAGATACTGGACACCCTTGTCATAGTTCTCCTGTGTACCACTCAACTCCAGGACTAACAGTCCCTCCTCCTGGGGCGTGACAGAGGCTTTCAGTATGTTGAACATGAGATTGTAATCCTTAACCAATCGATAGATTACTGGCTGATCCACCAGAGCGCGGGGAAAATGCAGAACAACTCTTCTGGAAATGACCATCTTCGTGTCCCCCTTTAGACCTCGCGACGTTCCTTCAACGGCTTAAAAGTGATCCCCGATTCTACCCCGGGCAATGGTGCGACTGCCTCGGTCAGCAGAAATTCTCCCTTGCTTATCCAATTCTTGAGAGTCTGGGCAATCTCTACCGCCTTGGGATAGCTGGATAGAGAGGCGGTAGGTACATCTTTACCCTGAACGGCTATCTTCCCGCTCTTCAATTGGGCATAGCTCACCTCTCCCAGGATGCCTGGTTTCATCTGGGGATACGCTTCAGAGTAGTCCACAATAGGGGCAAATATCTCTTCGTCTGTTACCGCTGTATGGCGGAGGATATCCTCGGAGAGTACAGGTATGGGTATACCTATACCCACCATGAGAGTAACTCCATAGCCTAGGAAGCTCATGCCTCGTAGCCATTCCGGTTTCATTTGTTTCAAATCGCCGATGACGGCTAGTGTTCCACCGCCGCGCCTGGGCACTCCATTGTCGCCGCGGAGAACACTGGGGTTGTGCTGAGTGCCGTGCCAGGCCACATAGCCTATGCCCCCTCCCAGGAATATCCTTGTTCCGATACCGGTGGTCTTGTAGTAGGGATCATTAAGCAACGGAGAAAGTTGACCTGCTGAACAGTAGTTAGCATTGCCCAGATGTGGCTTAATCACTCCCATATAGGTGTAGATTGTTTTGTCAGAAAGATTCACTGCCACATTGTAGTTCTGGTAGGCATTTCTGATGTCGAACAGAGTCGCTTCATTTATGTCCTTGATGTTGATCAGGGTTTCAATCCTCTTCCTGGGATAACAGTCCGTCCCGTAGCCGACGGCCACCAGCATTATGTCTTTCCCGGCCACCAACTCCTCGATTACATGCCCACCGCCATAGTTGAAATCACCAGGATGAATCTTGTTTCTGGGGTCGTTGTCAGGCAGGGCCGTAGCACCGATAAAGATATCCACAGCCGCGAATCCTGCATAGGCAGGGACATCATTAAGAAAAGCGGTGCCTCCTCCGACCTTGATCCGTGGCGTGCTATGGCCCAGGTTGAGATACGCGCCTGAAGAACACATTGGACCAAAGGTGCCAGTGGTTACTACATCTACTTCCTGAGCAGCTCTTGTTATACCTTTCTGTTTGACCACATCGATGATTTCTTCAGCGGTTACTACAACAGCTTGTCCCCGGCGAATCTTTTCGTTTATTTCTGCAATTGTTCTTGACATCTACAAATTCCCCCTATAAAGGTAGTCAGTTCTCTACTTCGGTATGTCCTCTTGCCAATTACCAGCCCTTGCAGGGCCACACATTGTCCATATCATTAGCCATCACCCCCTTGTGAAGTGTCTGGTGAAGCAAATGGGTAGCCATTGGATCGGCTGCCCATCATGTTTCTCATGTACCTGGCTTATGTCCCTGTATTCTGCCAGGTGTACTGTCTATACTTGCCAACTCCTCCAGTTGGTTCAGCCTCTTCTCTAGCCTCTCTTGCTGTTCTGAGATGAGCTTGATAGCTTCGCTGACGGGGTCAGGCAATTTGCCGTGGTTCAGATCGATGGCGGGCGGTCGTTTTTCGTCTACCACGCGTCCTGGCACTCCAACTACAGTCGTCCCCGGGGGCACGGACTTGACTACTACGGAATTAGCGCCGACTCTGGCTCCTTCGCCTACGGTGATGGGGCCAAGCAATATTGCCGCGGCACCGATGACCACATTGTTTCCAATAGTCGGGTGGCGTTTCTTCTTTTCCAGGCTTGTTCCCCCCAAAACTACACCTTGGTAGACTAGCACATCGTCACCGATCTCTGCTGTCTCGCCGATGACAACCCCCATGCCGTGGTCAATGAAGAATCTCCTGCCAATCTTGGCCCCTGGGTGGATCTCAATTCCGGTAACGAATCGGTTGATATGAGATAGCAGGCGCGCGATAAGGCGGAGTCTGTGTCGCCATAAGAAATGGGCCAGACGATGAAGCCGAAGCGAATGGAAACCCGGATAGCAAAGGATAACCTCCAGCAAGTTCCTCGCTGCAGGATCGCGCTCAAATACCGTCCGGATATCCTCCCTTAGCAGTCTAAGCAACTCCCTTATCCTTCGTATTCAAGATGGCCTGAGCCAGTTCTGCCGCTCTTCTGCCTGAAAGCAGCATGCCTCCGAAGATAGCTCCCATTCTCGGAGAACCGAAAACGGCATTGGCTGCCATACCCGCAACCAACAAACCGGGGCATACCTCTCTGGTGTTCTCTATTATCTCTGTCTCACCTTTTTCGGCCCACATGGACCTTTCACCGACTACTCGTCCTGTGGTTGTTCTTAGGTTTGCTCCTATCTTTCTCTCCACTATGCGGCAGACCTCGCAATCGTGCCCAGTGGCGTCTATCACCAGTTTCGATCTTATGGCTAGGGGGTCAACATGGAGTTTAGCCCGGGAGACGGCACTCCAGTTCAACACCAGTCCATTTATCCTGTTTCCTTCCCGGATTATCACATCCTCAACACTGATCAGATTGAATATCTTCACCCCGGCCTGAATTGTCTTGGAACACAGGGTGGAAACAGTCTCCAAGGCATCGGCAGTGTAGTAGCCTTTGGCATACTCCTTGGTTCGGATTCCGAACTCGTCCAGCAACTTCTTGCCTTCCTCCTGGAGTACGATGCGGTTGAACATCATTCCCCCGCCAGGCATTCCCCCGCCAAGGCGGAGCTCTCGCTCGAATATCACCGTGTGGGCTCCTCCCTTGGCGAGATCGTAGGCAGCTATCATGCCAGATGGTCCTGCTCCAGCTATAGCCACATCCACATCCATGGCCTCAAGGAATTCTTTTATAAAGCTCTCTGTTATCGCTCTGGATATGGTTACCTCATCCATATTGTCCCGAAACCCTCTCATTTCTAGTTAGAAGAGACCAGCAGTTAAGTAGCGCTCTCCCGTATCTGGCAAAATGACTACAATGAGCTTGCCCTCGCTCTCGGGTCTCCTGGCTACCTCCAGAGCAGCCCAGGTAGCTGCTCCTGAGGATGTGCCTGCCAGTATCCCTTCTTCTTTAGCCAATCTGCGGGCGACGGCCCTTGCATCTGCCTCAGTGACCTGAACAACTTCATCAATCAAGTCCATTCTGATAACCTCAGGTATGAAGCCGGCCCCGATCCCCTGAATAGTATGAAGACCGGCCTGGCCTCCGGACAAGACAGGGGACTCTGCCGGCTCAACAGCAATAGCCTTGAAGTCGGGCTTCCTGGGCTTGAGCGCCTCGGCTATGCCGGTGATAGTCCCGCCGGTTCCTACACCTGCCACGACAATATCTACCTCACCATTGGTATCTTCCCAGATCTCCTCCGCCGTGGTTTCTCGATGGATTTGGGGATTGGCAGGGTTTGTGAACTGCTGCGGCATATAGTAGTGGGGGTCTCCCGCCACCAGTTCCTCAGCCTTTTTCACTGCCCCTGACATCCCTTCCAGCGCTGGGGTCAAGATCACTTGTACTCCGAAAGCAGACAGGAGCTGTCGCCTTTCATGGGACATGTTTTCAGGCATGGTAACGATGAGCTTGTACCCCTTAGCAGCGCAGACAAAGGCTAGGGCAAGACCGGTATTTCCGCTGGTAGGCTCGACAATGGTGGTGTGTTCCTGGATAAGCCCTGCCTCTTCAGCAGCTTCAATCATAGAGACGCCGATCCTGTCTTTCAGGCTGGATAGGGGGTTGTATGATTCCAGTTTTGCCACTACTGTCGCTCTTGTTTGCCGGGCTATCCTATTCAGCCTGACCAGAGGTGTATTGCCGACTAGTCCGGTGATATCATCCGCTATCCGCAACCTTCGGTGTTTTCTGCGAGTCGCAGCTGTCATTTTCAACATTTGTACCTTCTGTCAGTATGCTGGCACATGGCAGGTAAACCATGGTTCCCGAGAACGGGGGAAGTATGGTCTAGATGTGGTACATAGGTACCTTAAGTTTGGCCTTTTCCTTGTGGCGCTCTGCCAGATCTTGTACGGTGGTCGATTCCAGTACCTGCTTTGTGGCTCTCCTTACCTCTTCCCACACATCACGAATGACGCAGAAGTCTGATCTGGAGCACACCCGGGGGTCATCCACACACTTCACTGGAGCCATCGAACCCTCCAGAGTTTCAATGACCTGGCTGATCTTTATCTGATCGGGTGGCTTGGCTAGGGTAACCCCACCGCCAGCGCCGCGGATGCTTCTCACTATACCGGCCTTTATCAAGGGTGAGACCAGTTGTTCTAGGTATTGTACAGGGATTGCTTGTCTTCTGGCAATCTCCTTCAAGGGGATGGGGCTTCCGGTCTGGTAGAGAGCCATATCCAGCAGAGCCCTGGTTCCATATTCTCCTTTAGTGGAGAGCCTCATGCGCACCTCTTGTGGACTAATATAATCAACATTATATACATTAGCACAGATGTGCGAAGTTTGTCAATGCGCCATTGTTGGTGCGAAGGGGCTTGACAAGGACGCCAGCGCATCGTATAATGTAAAGTAAATATATCATCTTCATCAACTATAGATGATTAGTTTTGGCCGAGATGGGTGCAGAAGGACATGGGGTGCTGGGATCTGCAGGTCTATGAACGACAAGGTCTGGTCGATCAGCAAACGGGGAGGGAAATGAAAAACCCATTTGCCGCATCATCTAGTTGAGAGTAGATGTAGATAGTAGATAATAGAAGGAGGTGAAAGCATGTCAGGAAAAAGCCGATATCTAGCCATACTGGTAGTATTCTTGGGGATAGTGAGTCTGGCTGTAGGCATAGCCTTTGTTGCTCAGGGGCAGGCTAAGGCTAACTATATGAAGAACGCCATGCGGGAAGAGCAGATTACCCTTGGTCTGAGCGAGAGTGAGATAGCTGAGGGTAATGTCGTCGATTCTTCCGGTGAAGCACTGAAAGCTGCTGATACCGTCAGGGAGCATCGGCACACGGAGGGCGCTTCGATCCGACCAATCCCACCCATTTGAGTTATGCCCAGGCCATGAACATAGAGAACTACCTCTATCTTTCTGTTGCGAGCTTTGGTCTCACTACTGTGGTAATTGGCACAGGTGTCTTCATGATCGTGGCAGGAATAGCGCTGGGTGCTACCGGTGTGGTGCTATATAGACTGGCCAGGAGGGCGTCTTAGGGTGTTGGACTGACCAGGCGTGGTGCGTTTGAGAGCAGGCGCGGTCTTCGATCTTGGGCATCGTTTGAGGAACTGTCAATCCCGACCTTCCCCTTGACCAAGGAAGGCCGCGCTCTTTCTAGATTTGAAACGACGAGCAATGGGCGTTTATTGTGGTCTGTCCTCAGTGATCGTGACAAAGACTGGAGGAGGTTAGGAAGATGGCAGAGTCAGTCCAAGGAATAGATAAGCTTCGGTACAAGACAATACAAATAGCCAAGCTTACCAGAGGCATAGCCAAGGATAGCACGGAGCTTATTGGCAATACACCTCTGGTCAGGCTGAACCGGATAACCAGAGGCCTGAAGGCCGAGGTGGTGGCCAAACTGGAGTCTTTCAACCCGATAGGCAGTGTGAAGGACAGGATTGGCGTATCGATGATCGCGGATGCTGAAGAAAAGGGACTTGTCAACGAGAACACGGTGATCATTGAGCCCACCAGTGGCAACACGGGTATTGCTCTGGCTTTCGTCTGCGCTGTCCGGGGGTACAGACTTATTCTGGTAATGCCTGATACCATGTCCGCGGAGCGAAGGCAGCTTCTGCGCATCTTTGGGGCTGAGTTGGTGCTCACCCCTGGGGTGGAGGGAATGTCTGGGGCGGTGAGAAGAGCTGAGGAATTGGCGGCTACTGTACCCAATTCCTTCGTGCCCCAGCAGTTCAAGAACTCATCCAATCCGGAGATACACTGCTTGACTACGGCTGAGGAGATTTGGAGGGATACCGAAGGGAGGGTGGATATATTCGTTTCTGGGGTAGGTACGGGAGGCACAATCACAGGAGTGGCCACGGCAATAAGACCCAGAAAGCCCGGCTTTCGCACTGTTGCTGTTGAGCCAGCAGATTCCCCTGTTCTTTCTGGTGGCAAGGCAGGGCCGCACAAGATTCAGGGGATTGGGGCTGGTTTTGTGCCCCAGGTGTTGCGAAGGGACTTGATTGATGAGGTTGTTAGGGTTACCAACGAGGATGCTGGAGAAATGGCAAGACGATTAGCCAAGGAGGAAGGTATATTGGCTGGGATATCCTCTGGGGCAGCAACCTGGGCCGCTCTTCAGGTAGCCAAGAGGCCTGAGAATGAGGGCAAGCTCATCATAGTCATTCTGCCAGACACCGGTGAGCGATACCTCAGCACCTGGCTGTTCCGGGAAGTCTCTCCCAATGCCTCAGACCTGGGTTTGTAGAGGGGGTAGTGAAAAGAATGAGGTTTGAAACCATAGCTTTACACAGTGGAGGAAAGCCAGACCCTGCCACCGGTGCACTGGTAACGCCGATTTACCAGACATCGACCTTTGTTTTCGAAGACATAGGCAAGACGAAGGGGTATGACTATTCCAGGACGGCCAATCCCACGAGAAGTGCGTTAGAGAGGACCATTGCCGAACTGGAAGGTGGAAAGGGGGCATTGGCCTTTGCCACAGGAATGGCTGCCGAGACAACAGTTATGCATCTCTTGGAGAAGGGGGACCATATTATTTCCGGAGACGATGTCTATGGCGGAACCTACAGGCTATTTGAGGAGGTGATGAAGAAATTCGGTCTGGAGTTCACCTTCCTGAGAATGGATGAGCGGAAGAAAATCGAAGAGGCGATCAGACCAAATACGAAGATGCTGTGGATAGAAACACCTTCCAACCCACTTCTCAATATTGTTGACATCGAGATGGTTGTGGACATTGCCAAGAAGCACGGATTGATGACTGTAGTGGATAATACCTTTGCTACACCCTTTTTTCTCAGGCCTATTGAATATGGGGTTGACCTTGTGGTGCACTCTACCACCAAGTACCTGAACGGACACTGTGATGTTGTTGGCGGTGCTGTAGTAACTGCCGCAGATGAATTGACGAAGAAGGTACAGTTCCTTCAGAATGCTATGGGGACTTGTGCCTCCCCCTTTGATTGCTGGCTGGTGCTGAGAGGGATAAAAACCCTTCCGCTGAGGATGAAACAGCATGAAGCAAACGCTATTGCTGTAGCTGGCTACCTCGAAGACCACCCGAAGGTGGAAAGAGTCTTCTACCCGGGGCTGAAATCCCATCCAGGGTACAGAATGGCCAGCAGGCAGATGAAGGGGTTCGGAGGGATGGTATCCTTCGAGATAAGGGGTGGGATCGAGGCCGCTAACTCCTTTCTGAGAAATGTCAAGGTCTTCTCCTTGGCGGAATCTCTTGGGGGCGTTGACTCCCTGGTGGAGCATCCTGCCACCATGAGTCATGCTTCGATACCGGAAGATTTTAGGAAAGAGGTGGGTATCACTGAGAGTCTGATCAGGTTATCCGTCGGATTGGAGAATATTGATGATCTGATTGAGGATCTAGAGCAGGCTCTGAGGTATACTTGAAGAAACGAGGTGGGGGAGCCATGGATGATCTGCCTGAGATTGGCAAGATATCGCCGGAGATTTTCAATGAGCTGATATTTCCGCGACTGGGCGCTGATAGCCGTAATGTACTGGTAGGGCCGCAGCATGGAGTGGACGTAGGCATAGTGGAGGTCGGAGACAAAGCAGTGGCCCTTACCACTGATCCTGTATTTATCGTTCCCGAGTTTGGTTGGGAGAGAGCGGCCTGGTTTGCGATTCATATCCTTGCCTCGGATGCAGTAACCTGCGGCCTGAAGCCTGCCTTTCTCTCCGTGGATCTGAATCTTCCCATGGAGATGACGAAAGAGCAACTCCGAATAGTGTGGGATACGATTCACAGAGAATGTCAGAAGTTGGGCATTTCCATTGTCTGTGGCCATACTGCCAGGTACGAAAACTGCCATTATCCCATGGTCGGTGGAGCGACGGTAATTTCCGTCGGGGAGAAGAACGAGTATGTCACTCCCCGAATGGCCAAGGCTGGGGATGCGGTGATAATCACTAAGGGCCCTGCTATTGAGGCGACGGGTATCTTTGCCGCCATGTTCCCCAATCTCATTGAAAGGGAATTTGGGACTAGCTTCAGGGAAAAGGCTCAGGGAATTTTCTATAAGATGTCGGTAGTGGAGGATGCCATGGTTGCGGTAAGGGTGGGGATCAGGGGAGAAGGAGTTGCGGCCATGCACGATGCTACGGAGTGTGGGATATGGGGGGCTCTTTACGAGCTTTGCCAGGCTGCGGATTTAGGCATAAGAGTGGAACTAGAGAGAATTGTAGTGGAGGAGTGTGTGCCAGAGATATGCCGGTTCTTTGGCATAGATCCCTATGCCTCTATTAGTGAGGGGACACTGATCATTGCCTGCCGTGAGCACAAAGCTGCGGAGATAGTGGCGGCTCTTTCTCGAAGGGGGGTCAGGTCATCAATTGCTGGCGAGTTGATAGACCCGAAGTATGGAATGAATCTGGTGGAGGGGGGGAGAGAGAGGAAGCTAGTACATCCTACTGTCGATCCCTTTTGGAAGGCGTTTTATGGCGCGCTGGAAAAGCGCCATATACTGGAAGGCGATCTGTATGAGGGGGGCTAGAAGTTGTCATATGCTATAAGCCTGCGTTGTCGCAAATGCGGAGGGGAGTATCCCCTGCAACCCGCTAACTTGTGTGACTTCTGCTTTAGCCCACTGGAGGTGAACTATGACTATAAGTCCATGGCAAAGTGTGTGAGCAAGGAGAAGATAACTGGTGGCCCAACTAGCATGTGGCGTTATCAGGACTTGCTGCCGGTCGATGGCGAAGTAATCGATCTCGGCACCGGTTTTACTCCCCTGACCAGGGCCGATAACCTGGGCCGGGAACTGGGATTGGACGAACTTTACATAAAGAACGATTGTCTCAATCCCACATATTCCTTCAAGGATCGGGCGGTTGCAGTTGCTGTCACCAAAGCGCGGGAGTTTGGCTTCAGAACTATTGCCTGTGCTTCGACAGGTAATCTGGCTGCTAGCGTGGCTGCTCATGCTGCCAAGGCAGGTCTGCAGTCTTATATTTTCATTCCCGCTGATATAGAACAGAGCAAAATAGTAAGCGCAGCAATCTATAAGCCATGTCTGGTGGCTGTTCGGGGAAACTACGATAGCGTCAATCGTCTTTGCAGCAGATTAGCCGAGGCTTACAATTGGGGTTTCATCAACATCAATCTCCGCCCCTATTATGCGGAAGGCAGCAAGACTCTGGGATATGAAGTGGCGGAACAACTGGGCTGGCAATCGCCTGACTGCATCGTGGCTCCGTCCGCTTCAGGATTGTTGTTTACCAGGATTTGGAAGGGGCTGAACGAGCTGTCCGTGCTGGGTTTGATAGGTCCTGTTGATACCCACATGCATCTCATTCAAGCCGCTGGTAGTTCACCTATTGTTAATGCTTTTGAGTCCGGTACGCTTCATGTCCATCCTGTGGAACCGAATACTATTGCCAAGTCCATAGCTATCGGAAACCCGGCTGATGGCTACTATGCCTTAAGGACTGCCAGGGAGTCTGGCGGAACAGCCTGTGCAGTTACGGACGAAGAGATTGTCTGTGGAATAGAACTGTTGGCTCAGACAGAGGGGATTTTTGCGGAGACGGCGGGGGGTGCGGTCATATCTGGACTGCGTAAGATGGCTAAATCAGGGGTAATCAAGCGCCATCATCTGACGGTAGTGTGCATCACAGGAGCTGGTCTCAAGACTCAAGAGGTGATCTCAGATAATGTTCGACTCACTGCAATTCAGCCAACCTTGGAGTCCTTCGAGGAAGCGTTTGGCAAGGAAGTCAAGAAGGCTGCAGTTGCTCAGTAGGAGGTGTCATGGCAAAACGGCGAGTAATGTTTACTTTTCCTCCGGAGCGTATTGATCAGCCCATCATCCATAACCTTGGCCAGCGGTTCAAGGTGGTGACCAACATTCGCCGTGCCGATGTATCTGAGAGCAGGGGCTGGGTAGTGCTGGAGTTGGAGGGAGCAGACGAGGACATAGAGAGGGGAATTGCCTGGGTGGTTGCTAATGGGATAAGGGTGGACCTGGCTTCAGGCGATATTGTGGAAGGTTAACGGGAGATTAGGCGGCGACAGAGGAATCAGGGCTGATCTGACATGAATGTGAAGAAACTTGAGTAGAGAAACGGAAGTTGGTAAGAGGAATGAAAGGTTTGACGGGCGACCTTAGCAGATGAATAGCGGGTTGTTGTTGGTAATGATGGTTTTTCCGCGGCTTAGCTCATGCCGCAGGTACAGTGGTGGATGAAACAACCCGCGGTGAGTAACCCCGTCGTAGAATCTGAGGTTATCGGAGAGCCTAGCTCCTATTCGCCTATCCACTTCCTCTGCGGATAGGGACAGAGGGTTTGATTGTTGTGATGCCATGGCAAATCCCCATAATCCGCCAAAGGATGGGATGTGAGCTTGGTAGGGGGAAACCGATGGAAAAACCGATTGAAGAGTCCTGTTGATAGCTACGAAGATGCGAAGCTCTTCCAAGGAGCAGGGTCCAGCTTGGAGCACAAGGGTACCAGTTGGCGATAGTCTCTCCTGAACTAGACGGTAAAATTCCTGGGTATAGAGCATACAAGAAGGGCCGCCCTCTACCGGGTCGGTCAAATCGATTATGATGACATCAAACCTCTGCTTTGAGCTAGCGAGGTACTCCTTGGCATCGAGGTGAAGAAGCTCGGTGCGCCTGTCATCGAAAGCACCCTGATGCATGGAGGGGAGAAATCGACGGCAGATGTCCACGGCTTCCTTATCGATATCGACCATTACCACCTTTTCTACCGAACGATGGCGTAATGCCTCCCTGACAGTAGCACCCTCGCCGCCACCAGCTACAAACACCGTCCGGGGATCGAGATGACCAATCATGGCCGGATGGACCAGGGCCTCGTGATAGATGAACTCGTCCATCTCGGCAGACTGAATCTTACCATCTAAGACTAGGCATCTGCCAAAGCCGTCGGTATCGATAACCTCTACCGACTGAAATGCAGTCTTGCCCGAATATACAGTCTGCCGCAACCGGTGCAACTGCACAAAATCGGGATTTATGACATCCCTAAACCATAAATCAGGGTCTGATTCTTCCATTACTTCCTGCACTTACCGGGACTCTTTGATCAGGAGTCCCCGCTTTATTTCCATGACTGCGGGGTCCTTGCTTTGCAGCTTCTCGATGAGCAAATCGGCTGCTGCTTCTGCGTTGACTGTGTTTCCACAGGTGAAGATGTCTACTGCTGCATAGCCGTGCTCAGGCCAGGTATGCAATGAGAGGTGTGATTCAGCGATTATTATGGCACCGCTAACACCTTGAGGGGAGAATTGGTGAAAGTACTTTGCCAGCACTGTGGCACCTGCCTCCTCGGCGGCAGAAACAAGAGCGTTTTGTAGGAAACTCAGGTCATTTAGCACCTCCCGGTTGCAGTCTTTTAGTTCTAGAAGCAGATGGTTCCCTAGCGCATTCAAATCACCTTCCCTCCTTTTAAGATTTCTCCTTCTCTTGGAGTAAGCCCACGCGGGGCTTCGATGACGCGAATCTAGATTTTATACAATATCAATCGGTTTTAGCAAGTTTAACAGCCGACCGGATTTTGGCTTACCTTTTCAGGGTTGTTGCTCTTCTAGAGTATAATGGTCAAAGCTACGCGTTGCCTGATCCCTGAAATTATGGCTGAGGACCCAGATTGAGAAGACTGCCTCCCGTGAAAGTGATTTCTTTTGATATGAATGGGACTCTGACGCAGAACGAGTTCATTGAGCTGGTTTGGGGTGAGGGTGTCCCACGGCTGTATTCTGTGACGAAAGACTTGCCTCTGGAGGAGGCTAAGAAATATGTTTTCAGCGAGTATGATAAGGTGGGGGAGGGGAGGGTGGAGTGGTACGATATTAAGTACTGGTTCAGATCTTTGGGCCTAGGTGACGGATGGGAAGACATGTTGAGAAGCTTTGAGCATGTAGTAAGGCCCTACTCCGAGGCCGCACATGTTCTGGAAGAGCTGAACCGAGAGTATAAACTGATTGTGACCTCAAATGCCTCCACGGAATTCATTGACATTGAGCTGGGGGCTGCTGGCCTCAAAGAATACTTCGCC
>Ga0315286_10005032_pt1 | contig 12724 bp, 10 predicted proteins | sample YL17G10_0_MG_FD_205038 | JGI IMG/M metagenome (GOLD analysis project Ga0315286, IMG submission 205038) | Sediment microbial communities from Yellowstone Lake, YNP, Wyoming, USA - YL17G10_0 | ecosystem: Environmental > Aquatic > Freshwater > Lake > Sediment | place: USA: Wyoming | collected... | reverse complement strand
TAGTTCGTGAGCGCGTCGAACCAGACGTAGATCACGTGCGCCTCGTCGATCGGGAGCGGTATACCCCACTCCTTGCCGAAGCGCGAGATCGAGACGTCGTCGAGCCCGCCCTTGATGACGTTGATGACCTCGTTGAAACGGATCTGCGGCCGCACGAATTCGGGATTCTTCTCGAAGAACTCGAGGAGCGGCTGCTGGAACCGCGAGAGGGCGAAGAACCAGTTCTCCTCGCTGATCTTCTTGGGCGGCAGCTTGTGCTTCGGGCAGAGGCCGTCCGCGAGATCCTTCTCGACGATGAACTCCTCGCACGATTCGCAGTAGAGCCCTTCGTACTTTCCTTTATATATGTAGCCGTTCGCGTGGATTCTCTCGAAGAGCGTGCGCACCGAAAGAACGTGCCGCTCTTCCGTCGTGTGGATGAAATCGTCGTACGAGATATCGAGCGCCTTCCACGCGGCCTGGAACTCTACCGACATCGAGCGGCAGTATGCGAGAGGATCGAGCCCGCGGCTGCGCGCCTCGCGCTCGACGTTCGTGCTGTGCTCGTCGTTCCCCATGAGAAAATGCACGTCGAAACCCGAGAGGCGTTTGTAGCGCGCCATGCAGTCGGCGCCGATCTTCTCGTAGGCGGTGCCGAGGTGCGGCTTCTGATTCACGTAATCGATCGCCGTGGTTATGTAGAATCGCTTCGCGTCCATTTACCGGCCCGTCGGGCGTCCCTTTCCTTCGTTCTTGTCCTTCTTCTCGATCGCGTCGGCTTTATCGCTCTTCGCGGGGCCCGGATCCTTGCGCAGCTCCTCCTGCAGAACCTCGAGCTTGACCTCGACCTGGTTCTTCTCCGCGTCGCTCAGGATAACGGTCCGGTTGAATATATCGACCTTCTCGATGCGGTGCTCGCCGCCGAAGACCCGAATCTTGCTTCCGATCTTCGGGATGTCCTTCGTGAGATCCTTGTAGTACTCGAGCTCGTAGTCGAGACAGCACATAAGGCGCCCGCACGCCCCGGAGATCTTGGACGGCGTGAGCGGAAGATTCTGGTCCTTCGCCATCTTGAGGGACACCGGCTCGAAGTCCTTGAGGAACGTCGCGCAGCAGAGACGCCGCCCGCACATCCCTATCCCGTCGAACCGCCGGGCCTCGTCGCGCACGCCGATCTGCCTGAGATCGATGCGCGTGCGGAACACGCCGGCCAGATCCTTCACGAGCTCGCGGAAATCGATCCTTCCCTCGGAGGTGAAATAGAAGGTGATCTTGTTCCCGTCGAACTGGTACTCGACGTCGACGAGCTTCATCGGCAGCTTGTGCTCGGCGACCTTCTGCTGGCAGACTTTGAGCGCCTCGGATTCCTTCGTCCGTATCTCGTTCAGATGCTCGACGTCCGTATCGGTCGCGTGGCGGAGGACCTCCTTTATGTCGGCCTCCGTCTCGCCCGCCTCCGCGCGCGTGAGCGATATGATCTGCCCCATGTCCTCCCCCCGGTCCGCCTGGACCACGCAGTAATTGCCGGTCCGGAGGTACAGGGCCTTCGCGTTCCGGTAGAACTCTTTCCGCTGCGCCTTGAATTGCACTTCGATAATTTCCATAGGCCTCAATCTAATACCACGCGCGCGTCAAATCAAGAAACAGATGAGAGAGCGTCAGCTCCATATCCGCGTTCCGGCGGAGGCTCCCGATCGCGGAGGATATCTTGCCGATGTCGCCGGGGAGATCCCGCGCGGCCGCCGCCGCGAGCCGCCCGGCCCCGATCGCCTCCGCGAGAACGCCCTTCTCCGACTCTCCCGCGCGCCCGTCGCGATTCCTGATAATGAGACCGAAGAGAATCGTCATCTCCTCGAGGAGCTCCGCGATATCCTCGCGCGAGTAGCCCCGGTAGCGTCTCCTCGCCTCGCCGTATCCCGCAAGCTCCTCCGCCTCCGCGATCAGCTCCTTCGACTTTCCGTCGATGACGAGACCGACGACCGCCGCGGCGTCCTTCCAGATCCCGAGGAAACGCTCCTCGAGGAGGTTGATGCCGCGGCGAAGGTTTCCCTGAGCGAGGGCCGCGAGCCGCTTCGCTTCCTCCTTCTCGACCGCATAGAACTCCTCGAGAAAACCGGCGATCGCCCCGGCCGCGAGCGGATCGAAGCGGACCTCATGGCAGCGGGAGCGGACCGTCGGAAGAAGCCGGTCGGGATACTCGGTCACGAGAACGATCGCGGCGGAGGCGGGAGGCTCCTCGAGCAGCTTGAGCAGCGCGTTCTGGGCCTCCACCGTCGCGAGGTGCGCCTCGAAGATCGCGACGATCGAGCGCCTCCCCTCGAACGGGTGCTTGGAGAGCGCCTCGATGACGAGCCGCACGAGATCGATGCCGACGCTCCGGCTGCGGTTGCCGAATTCCCCACGGGCGAAAAAGTCCTCGCGCCTGCTCTCGAGGACGAGGGGAAGACCGGCGTCGAGCTCGCCGTGGGGGACCGGATAGATCAGATGGAAGTCGGGGTGCTCGAGGGTCCGGATCTTCGAGCAGGCTCCGCATCGGGCCCCGGCGCCGCAGCTCCCCTTCGGGCCCCGCCCCTCGCAGTTCAGCGCGGCGGCGAGCTTCACGGCCATGAGCTCCTTGCCGGCGCCCTCGGGCCCGGCGAACACGAGCGACGGGGGCAGCTTCCCCGAGGCGGCGAGCCCTTCGAGGAGCGGCCCGACGCGCGGCTGCGCCCGCGCGATCGTCTCCGCTGCCGCGAGAATGTCCATGATCGCCGCACCTTTCCGAACGTTCGCGCTTCCGCGGCCCCGCGACGGCCGCTTATCTCCCGAGCCACTCGGCCGGGTCGAGCGCCTTCTTCGATCTCCGTATCTCGAAATGGAACGCGTTCCCCGCTTCCGCCGCCGCGCCGCCCGCCTCCGCGATGACGTCCCCCGCGTTTACCATCGCATCCTTCTTGACAAATATCTTCGCCGTATGCGCGTAGAGCGTATAGTACCCCTGGCCGTGCGCGACGATGATGCAGTTGCCGAAGCCGGGCAGCAGGCTCGCGTACTCGACCTTCCCCCGGGCGACCGCGCGCACGGGAGAGCCGGCGCGCGCCTCGATGTCGACGCCCGGATTGAACGTCACCGTCCCGAACTCGGGATGTTTCGATTCGCCGAATCCGCGCACCCGCTTTCCTTCGACAGGCGGGTTCATGCGTCCCTTGAGCGCGGGGAAATCCTTTCCGGCGCTCGCTTCCCAGGCCTCCGGGGCGCCCGCGGTCCGTTCCTTCTCGAACGTCTCGATGATGGCCAGGAGATCCCGTTCCGCGCGCGCGAGCTGCTCGATCCTCTTCTGATGTCCGGTCTTGCTCGTCTTGAGCTCGGCGAGCGATTGTGTGCGCTTCCGCTCATTCGCCTTGAGACGCGCGAGCTCCCGCTCCTTCTCGCGCCGCGCGGAGGTCGCCTGCGCGAGCGATTCCGTGAGGTTCGCCTCCCGGCGGGCGATGGTGGTCTTCTGCTGGCGGACCTCCTCGACGAGGTTCGCGTCGCGCTCGGCTATCGCCGCCAGAAACTTGTACCGCTGGAGAAGGTCGCCGAAATCGTTCGCCTGGAGGAGCTCCTGCCACGCGTACTGCGGCCCGCTCTTGTACATCTCCCGCAGCCGCTTCGCGAGAGTGACGCGCCGGCTGTCGAATACCTTCTCGCTGTAATCGAGATCCTGCCGGAGGCGCTCCACCTGCTGCACGAGCATGTCCTCCTTCTCCGAGATGCCGGCGAGGAGCCGCCTCGTGAGCTTCTCTTCCCGGTCGAGCTTCGCCAGGTAGCCGGCGATGTCCTTCTCCTTCCGCTCGACCTCCTCGATCTTCCTGCGCTCCGCGGAAATCTCCTCGCGGAGCTTCTGAAGCTCGGCGTCCTTCGCCTTGAGCCGTTCGTCGAGGGTGCCCCCTCCCTGCTCCTGCGCGGCCGCCGCGACGGCCATCGCGCAGAGCAGCGCGGCGAGCGGGACAAACGTTTTTCGGGCAGCATTCCGAAGCATCATCAGGCCGCCGTTCGGCACCGTTACACTTTGAGGAAGCGCCGCATCGCCCCGTAGCTCGCGAGGGCGCCGAGCAAGGCGCAGAAGACGACGAAACCGAGTATCGAATCCCCGCGCAGGAACAGCACGCCCGGCAGGTAGCGCTTCGCGAACGCGTGGATCACGGCGAGGAGCGCGATCGCGAGGAGCGAGGCGACCGTTCCCTGGAACGCCCCCTCGACGAGGAACGGGATGCGGATATACGCGTTCGTCGCCCCGACGAGCTTCGCCACCTCGATGGTCTTCTGCCTCGTGAGCACGGTGAGGCGCACCGTATTCGCGATGACGAAGATCACCGAGAGGAGGATGATGACGCCGATGCACAGATCGACGACGTAGAACCCCCGGACGAGCTTCTCGCCGCGCCCGAGCCATCTCTCGCCGTAGCGGAACTCCTCGACGCCCTCCCATTTCCCCGCTTCGCCCGCCAGCCTCTCCATGTATTCGGAGCGGATGTACTCGGGCTTCATCTTCACGCGGTACGCGTCGGGAAGGGGGTTGCTTCCGAGGGCGTCGAGCATGTCCTTGTTGCCCCCGAGCGTCTGGCGGAAGGAGGTGAGCGCCTCGTCCCGCGAGACGAAGACGACCTCCGAGATTCCCTCGAGGCCGAGGAGCTTCATCTGGATCTCGCGCAACGTCGCGGCGCCGACGCCGTCCTTGAGATAGACGTAGGCCCGCATCTCCTCGCTCGCCCGGTCGATGACCGACTGTACGTTGAGGGTGAGGAGAATGAAAACGACGAGGATGAGGAGGCTCAGCCCCATGATCACGATCGAGAAACCGTTCGCCGCCTTCCGGCGCGCCATCATCGCCATCGATTCGCCGACCACGTACCGCAGCTGGTTCAGATTCACCGGCGATTCCCCCTCTCCCCCGTGATGTCGCGATCCTCGAGACGATCGGCCTTCTCGCTGATCTCCGAGCCCGCGATCCTGTCGCGCAGGTCGCCGACGTAAATCATATCCTTGTCCTTCACGACACGCCCCCCGTCGAGATAGATGATCCTCTGCCCGAAGCTCTTGACGAGATCGAGGTCGTGCGTCGCCATGAGCACGGCCGTGCCGCCCGCGTTGATCTTGAACAGGAGCTCGAGAATGCTCCGGGTCACGACCGGATCGAGATTCCCCGTCGGCTCGTCGGCGAGCAGCACCGAGGGGCGGTTGGCGACGGCGCGCGCGATCGCGACCCGCTGCTGCTCGCCGCCCGAAAGCTCGTGCGGAAAATCGTACCGCTTGTGGTAGAGCCCGACGCGCATGAGGATGTCGGTGACCTGGTGCTTGACGTCGCTGATGCCGGCGCCCGCGACCTTGAGCGCGAGGGCGACGTTTTCAAAAACGGTCCGGTCGTCGAGGAGGCGGAAGTCCTGGAACACGATGCCGACCTTGCGCCGGAGATTCGGGATCGTGCTCCGTTTCATCTTCGTCGATACGTGCGGCCCGACGACCACCTGCCCCGAGCTCGGGAAATCGTCCATGTAGATCATGCGGAGCAGCGTGCTCTTGCCCGCGCCGCTGCGCCCCACGAGGAACACGAACTCCCCGTTCGTGACCTGGAGATTGATGTCGTGGAGGCTGAAGTGCTTCCCGAAGGTCTTCGAGAGATGGTACACGCCGACGATGATTCTCTGATCCTGCTCCATTTCACACTTTCTCGCGGGCCGCGCGCCATGCGCGCCGCGCGAGGCAGCATTTCACGGCGAGGGCGAACGCGCTCGCGAGGCTCCCCGTTTCCGCCGTGCCCTTTCCGGCGATGTCGAACGCCGTGCCGTGGCAGACGGACGTCCGCACGACCGGAAGCCCGATCGTCATGTTCACGCCCTCCTCGAAGCCTCCCGCCTTGAAGGGGATCATCCCCTGGTCGTGGTAGAGGGCGACGAACGCATCGTACCCTTTTGTCTCCCATTTGTAAAACATTGTGTCCGCGGGGAAAGGGCCGTCGACGAGACGCCCCTCCGCGCGGAGCGCATCGAGGACCGGGACAATCGTGTCGCGCTCCTCCGTTCCGAGGACCCCGCCGTCCCCGGCGTGCGGGTTGAGCGCGGCGACCGCGATCCGCGGGTTCTCGACGCCGAAGAGCTCCCGCAGCGAGCGCCCGGTGACGCGCACGCCCGCCGCGATCCTCTGTGCCGTCACCGCCGAGGGCACGTCCCTCAGGGGGATGTCCCTCGTGAGGATCACGATGCGGAGTCCGCGCGAAACCATCATCATCTGGCAATCGGGCGCATCGAAGAGATCGGCGAGAAGCTCGGTATGGCTCACCCTCGAGTAGCCGGCGAGGGCGAGCGCCTCCTTCGAGATCGGACCCGTGACGATGCCGTCGACCAGCCCCCGCTTCGCGAGAGAGGCGGCGGTCTCGATCGCGAGGCCCGAAGAGCGGCCTCCCTCGGCGGTGGGGCGACCGCGCCGATAGGTCGTCTCCTCGCCCGTATCGATGTAGACCGGAAACGAATCGGGCGCTTCGAGCGCGGCCGCTTCCGCGAGGGGAATCACGCGGGCGGCCCCGCACGCCGGCGCCGGGAGCCAGCTGGACAGCGCCGCGTGCGCGCCGACGACGTACACGTCCGCGCCGGAAAGAGCCCGCGTCGCGAGGAGCGACCCCGTTATCTCGGGGCCGACGCCACCCGGGTCTCCGATGGTGAGCGCGAGACGCACCCTGTCTTCAGACATCCCATCCCTCGCCGCAGCCCGTGTCGATCCGGGCTTCCCGGATGACGCGAAAGAAACGATCGCGGTCCTTCCGCGACACCTGTCCCGCGGGAATCTCGAGGATCTCGACCGCCGTCACCGCGCGCGGATAACGGATCTCGACGACGTCGCCCGGCCGGACCTCCGCGCTCGGTTTCGCTTTCTTGCCGTTGATGGAAATACCGCCCGCCTCGCATCCCTTGTGCGCCTGGCTCCGCGTTTTCACGAGGCACAGAGCCTTGAGGAGCAGGTCGATTCTCACCGGGGTCATTCTCCCTTTATCGCGACGGCATAGCTCTTCTTGAGCTCCTCCACGTATTCGTTCATCTTCGTCATGATCTTCTGCTCGGTGAGAACCCTCCGCACCTGGTTCTTCGCCTCGTCGTACGTGTACGTTCCCGCCTCGTTCCAGGCCAGAACCTTGACGACGCGAAAACCCCGCTCTTCCTTCATGACCGGAGCGAGCCCGCCCGCGGGCACGCCCTTGATCGTTTCCTTGAACTTGTCGGGAAGTTTCTTGATCTCGACTTCGCCGAAGACTCCCCCTTTGTCCTTCGTGCCGTAATCGGCGGAGTACTTCGCCGCCGCTTGCGCGAAATCGGCGCCTCCCGCTATCTCCGTCCGAATGCGCTCGGCCAGCTTCGACGCCGCTTCGACGTCCTCCGGCGTCGCTTCGGCGCGCACGAGGATATGCCGCAGGGTGACCTGGTCCCCCTCGACTTTCTCGATCTTGATGAGATGATACCCGAACTCGGTGAGAACGGGCCCGCTCACCTGTCCCACCGCGACCTTGCGCGCCGCCTCGGCGAACGGGGGATTGCCGAGCTCGTCGAGGTTGAGCGTCCCGAGGCTGCCGCCGAACTTGGCGCTCGGGCAATCCGAATACGCCTTTGCCGTCGCCGCGAAATCCTCTCCGGCCTTGAGCTTCCCTTCGATCGTCGTGATCCTCTCGAGCGCTTTCGCGAGCACCGCGTCGGAAGGTTTCGGCACGATGAGGATGTGCGCGATGGAAACGGTCGGCTCCTTCGGCGGGAACTCGGAGAGGTGCGCCTTGTAGTACTCGCGCACCTGCGCCTCCGTCACCTGAACGCCCGGCATTATCTTCTGGTACTTTATCTTGTCGATCAGGAGAAGGGTCCTGATATTATCGCGGTATCTCTCGCGCAGCGCGTCCATCGTGAGCCCTTCCGCCGCGAGCTGCCGCTCGAACGCGTCATCCCCCCCGATCTCCGTTTTCTTTTGCTCTATCCAGCGTTCCATCGCCGCGTCCAGCTCCTTGTCCTCGATCCTGAGATTGTCCCGATCCGCCTGGATCGTGAGCAGCGCGGTGGCGACGAGACTGTTGAGCGCCTCCTGCCGCAGCGCCTTTTCTTCGTCGGGCGGAAGAGACGCGCGCTGCGACTGGATGAGATAATTCCTGATCTCGTTGTCCAACTCGCTCTTGAAAATCGCACGGTCCTCGACGGTCGCGACGATCCCGTCGACGATGACGGGAGCGCTCGGCGCCGTGCCGGCGGCCGCCGCGCCGGCGCGCGTCGTGTCCCCCCACACAACAATAACCCGCGCCGTATCGACCCGCGCCGTATCGACGCCCGCGCTCTGCGGGAACGCCCGCGCGGACGGCGTCAGGGCCGCGATCGCCGCCGCGCATATCGCGCAGGCGGCCGCGAGGATCTTCCGGTGATGCATCGTTCCTCCTCTTTCGATTTCAGGGAGCTCCCGTCGTATCGGCGTCCTCGTAGGCCCCGGACGTGTCCGCCTGCGGCTCGCGTGCCGCCGGGCGCAGATACGATTCGTCCTTATACGCGATGACGGCCTTTGCCTTGAGCGAGTCGAGGAATTCGCGATAGGCCTTTTTCCGTTTATCGAGCATGAGCGTGTTCATGATCTGCTCGCGCACGTCGTCGAGCCCGACCGGCACGAGCGCCTCGCGCACGTCGTCGAGCCTGAAGATATGGTAGCCGAAATCCGATTTGACGACCCCGGTGACGTCGTTCGGCTTCATGTCGAAAACGATCGCTTCGAGCTCGGGGATCATGTTCCCCTTCGTGAGATAGCCGAGATCGCCGCCGCGCTTCGCGCCCGCGTCGATCGAGTAGCGGTTCGCGACCCAGGTCCAGCTCTTCGTCTTGAGGAGCTCCGTTACCCGCGCGGCGTCCTCGGGAGTGCCCACGAGAATCTGGCTCACGCGGTACTCGTTCAGGTACTCGCGCTCGTGCGCGGCGTAATACCCCTCGACTTCCTCCTCGCTCACCTCCGTCCGCTTGCGGAGCTCGGCGAATACGAGGTAGTCGGCGAGGAACTGCTGCTCGAGCTCCTGCAGGCGCGCCTCGACGTACGGGTCGGTTTTGAGACCGCGGCGGAGCGCCTCCTGCCGGAGAACCTCCGTATCGACCCAGCGGCGGACGAACTCCCGCCGCTCCTCGAATGTCAGTGGAATCTGTTCGTCCTCGGGAACGAGCCTGTTGAGGTCGCCGCCGGTGAGCACGGCATCCCCCACCCGGACGATCTCGCCCGCATTCTCGCCGGGCGCTTTCCCCGGCTCGCCCCCCTTCCCGCACCCGCCGACGGCAAAGAGCACGAGGAGAAAGAGGATTTTCACCTCCCGTGCCCCGATCATATCAATGCGCCCGCCTTATCGCGGCATCTGCAGCTGCTGTTGCTGCTGCTGCTCTTGCTGAATTTGCTGCTCCCGCGCCTTCTGATCCAGCACGGCATCGCTCGGTCGCGTTCTCGAGAGCTCCGCCTTCTTCAGGTTCCGCGTGTTGATCTTGATCGCGAAATCATTGCGCCACTTCGCGAGCTTCTCCTTGAGGAGCTTCTCGGCCCGGTCTTCCTGCATTTTCGCTTTTATGGACTGCGCGGCACTCGCGTACGGAATCGGCTGGGGCGCCTCGATCTGTTCAACCTTCACGACCGCCCATCCCCTCGGCACCTGGAATGGATCGGAAACCTGGCCGAGGGAAAGCGAAAACGCGATCTCGTCGTAGTCGGGGAAGTGCCCCTTCTGGACGAGGCCCGTCCCGCCGCCGCTCTGGACCGCTTCGGGATCCTCGGAGAACTTCTTCACGAGTTTCGAGAAATCCTCGCCCTTCCGCGCGAGCGCGACCGCCTGATCGGCCTTCGCCTTCTCGCTCACGAGGATGATCTTGTACTCGCGCCGTTCCGGAGACGAGATTTCCTTCTGATTCGCGTTATAATAATCTTGGACTTCCAGATCGCTCACGCTGACTTCGTTCTTCACCTGGTCCTCGTAGAACTTCCACGTCAGCATCATTTCCTTTTTCGCCTGGAGCCCCTTCGCGACCTCGGGGATATCCTGAACCTTGAGCTGTTGCTCGACGTAGGTCGGAAGGGCCGAGTCCCATATGCGCCTGTGTATGGATTCGACGATCGCTTCCTTCCCCAGCTTGCGGCTCGGCCGCTCGGGAAGACCGATTTCGTCGTAGATCTTCATGTAATCCTTGAGCGTATAGGAACCGTCCGCGTACTGGGCGAGAATCATGCCCTGGTACTGCTCCGGGATCTCGAGCTTCGGCGCGTTATCGCGTGTCACCTTGTAGGTGACGATGTCTTCCATCGAGATGTCGGGCGGAAGGTTGTTGTAGATCATGTTGACCGCTTCGGGATAGATGACGAGCCCGATATCCTTCTCGATCTTCTGCTTCATCTCGGCGATCATCTTCTTCTGCTTGTCCCCCTCGACCTTCTTGCGCGCGTACTGCAGGTCCTTTTCGGGAGTGACCTCCCGGACGCTGTGCACCTTGAGGATCGCCCATCCCGTCGGCGTCTGCAGGGGCTGGGTGATATCCCCCTCCTTCGTGTCCGCCAGCGCCTCCTCGACCCAGTAGAACATGTTTCCGACCGTGTTCGTTCCCAGGAAGCCGCCTTCGCCGGCCTCGCGGCTCAGCGAGTATTTCTTCGCCATTTCCGCGAAATCGGCGCCGCCGGAAAGCTGCTCCCGGATGGCGCGCGCCTCGTCCTCGTTCGCGACGAGGATCTGGCTCAGTTGGTACTGGTTGCGCATCTTATCGAAATAATCCTTTGCTTCCTGCTCGCTCACGCTGACCTTTTTTACGATGTACTCATTCTCCATCGAGGCAACGAGGTACTGCCCTTTGAAATTCCCCCAGAATTCGACGAACCATTGATCCTTCTCGTATCCCGCCGCGAGGGCCTTGAGCGTCATGACTTCCTTGTTGATCATGATATCGAGAAGTTCCTTCTTTCCCTCGAGATCGTTCGTCTTGGGCAGGTATTTCTCGTCCATCGCCGCGACAGCCTTGTTGAAGTCCCCTACGGTGATGTTCCGGTCGGCCACCTTGGCAACGACGAGATTCTCTTTATTGCCGCATCCGAGGGAGAGCGCGAGGCCGGCCGCCAGGATGCACAGAATCGTTTTCTTCAAAGCGGGCTCCTTTCTCGTTCCATTGTTCGGCATGTGATGCCAAAGGCTCCCCGAGGGAGCCGCTTACGACGGTTAAGCCTGATTCCGGGCAAGCCCCCCGGGGGCGGGTGCCCCATACTGTTTAAACTACTCTATTTATCAGAAAATTCCAGCGATTTCAATAGATTTTCGAAGTCGCGCAGGGTATCGGGCTTCCCGTCAGTCGAGCGGAGCCCCTTGACGGTCATCCCGAACCCCTCCCTCGTATGAAATATCAGCCGGCCCGGAAAGAGATCCACGATCGAAGCTATCTGCTTTTTGTTCGGTAGCTTGTCCCCCGAGAAGCTCGCCTTGAGCGTGAGCGAGCGGTCGATTTCGACCCGTTCGATGCCCGCCGCCGCGGCGCGGGCCTTGAGCTCCACTATTTTCAACATGTTGGCGGCGCTTTCGGGGAGCGGCCCAAACCGGTCGCGGAGCTCGCTCGCCATCTCTCCCGCCTGGGCGGCGGTCTCGATCCGCGAAAGCCGCCGGTAGATATCCATCCGTTCTTCCGAGTCGGGGACATATTCGGACGGCAGATACGCGGGCAAGGGCACCGAGATGCGTATCTCCCGCTCGGTCGCGACGCTCTCCCCCTTGAGGCGCGCGACCTCCTCTTTGAGCATGCGCGTGTAGAGATCGAGGCCGACCGCGGCGATGTTCCCCGATTGCTCGATGCCGAGAAGATTGCCGGCCCCGCGGATCTCGAGGTCGCGCATCGCGATCCGGTACCCCGCGCCGAGGTAGTCGAACTCGCTGATCGCCTGGAGCCTTTTCACCGCCGTCGGCGTGAGGGTGCGGCCGCGCGGAACGAGAAGGTAGGCGTACGCCTTGCGATCCGATCTCCCGACGCGTCCGCGGAGCTGGTAGATCTGCGCGAGCCCGAAGCGATCGGCGCGGTTGATGACGATCGTGTTCACGTTCGGGAAATCGAGCCCCGCCTCGATGATCATCGTGCAGACGAGCACGTCGAACTTGCGCTCGAGGAAATCGATCATGCGCTGCTCGAGCTCTCGCTCGCGCATCTGCCCGTGCGCGTGCGTGATCCGCACCCGGTCCGGCAGCAGCCTGCGCAGGTACCCCTCCATGACCGCGATCGACTGCACTCGGTTGTGCACGAAGAAGACCTGCCCGCCGCGGTCGATCTCGCGCATGCAGGCGTCCCGGATGCTGTCGTCGTCGAAGGGGAGGATCTCGGTATGAATGGGGAGGCGGTTGCGCGGGGGGGTGTCGATGACCGAGAAATCGCGGATCCCCGAGATCGCCATCGAGAGGGTCCGCGGAATCGGTGTCGCCGTCATGCTGAGAACGTCGACCGATTTCTTCATGCTCTTGAACGAATCCTTGTGGCGCACCCCGAACCGGTGCTCCTCGTCGATGACAACGAGCCCGAGGTCCTTGAACCGGACATCCTTCGAGAGGAGCCGGTGCGTGCCGACGACGATGTCGATCTTTCCCTCCGCCACCGCCTCGACGGCCTCTTTCTGCTTCGCGTTCGAGACGAATCTGCTCAGCGTCGCGACGGTCACCGGATAGCCCGCGAGGCGCTCGCTCACCGTGCTGAAATGCTGCATCGCGAGCACCGTCGTCGGGACG
>Ga0315286_10005031_pt1 | contig 12726 bp, 10 predicted proteins | sample YL17G10_0_MG_FD_205038 | JGI IMG/M metagenome (GOLD analysis project Ga0315286, IMG submission 205038) | Sediment microbial communities from Yellowstone Lake, YNP, Wyoming, USA - YL17G10_0 | ecosystem: Environmental > Aquatic > Freshwater > Lake > Sediment | place: USA: Wyoming | collected... | reverse complement strand
GCGAAGCACAGGAAGTCGAGGACGAAATCGCGGTCTGAGACCGCGTCCATGCTGTTTTCCGAGACGGCCCGGAAGCCGAGCTCGCGGGCCAGCGCCTTCCGGTCGACCTGATAGGCAGTCCCTGCCAGCGCCCCCGAGCCGAGCGGGCATACATCCAGTCGTTCGACGAGCTGCCGCAGCCTTTCGCGATCCCGCAGGATCATCTCTCCATAGGACAGGAGATAGTGTGCCAGCAGGACCGGTTGCGCTCCCTGGAGATGCGTGTAACCGGGAAGTACGGCTGTCCGGTGGCGGTCCGCCAGGCCGGCGATCGTCCCGAGCAACCGGTTTATCGCGCTTTCGACATCCCGGCACTTCCGCTTCATGTGAAGGCGCATGTCCGTGGCGACCTGGTCGTTCCGGCTCCGCCCTGTGTGCAGCTTGAGCGCCAGCGCCCCGACGCTTTCACGGAGTGAGAGCTCCACGTAGGTGTGAACGTCTTCGGCCCCGCTTGCGCCGATGCGGCGCGGATCTCGCCGGTGTTCCTGGAGGATCCTTCCGAGCGCCGCCGCCAGCTTTTTTTTCTCGCGCGCAGTGAGCACGCCGGCCCGCTCGAGCGCATTGGACCAGGCTATGCTTCCCTGCACGTCGGCTTCAATCAACTCATGGTCAAAGGGGAGGGAATCGTTGAAGGCGGCGAACAGCGGATCCTCGTCCTCTGCAAACCGCCCGCCCCACAGCTTCTTTCGTGCCATACTCGTGCCATCCCGTGTAGAAAAGCAGGTTTGGCCCGCGGGGCGCCATGCCCCGCCTGGGCCTTTGTCAGCACCGCCGCAGCTTCAATGAGCCGGCGCTTCCGGGTAGTATCCCCTCTTGGACGGGAGAACCCGGTGCCCCTGGACCCTGGTTTCAATCCTGACGCCTCTCCACTGGCTCCCCTGCCGCTTCGGGGGGTAGTATCCAAGAGAATGCTGATTGTGCATACGCCCGGATATTGTGCGGCAGATTGCGTTCAATTCCCGTGCCGCGTGGTCCGGCATCGCGCCAATTCTAACCCAAAGCTGCCAAGAGGTCACGAGGCCTGCAGGCTTCTCGGAATGGCGGCATTTATTGGTGGGGCTCCCCGGCGCGAGTGGGCGCGCTTCGCCGAAGCGCGCAATGTCCGCGCCGGCGGCGCGGACCCACACCGCCTCGGCTGGTTGCCGGAGTGCGGTCGGGAATTCAGCTCTGCGCAGGCGGAGAGCTGTCCGCGTCTGAATCGGCCGCTTCGGGTTCCATGCCCATGCGCTTGAGCTTCTCGACGAAAGTCGTCCGCTTCAGACGCAACAGGGAGGCGGCTCTTTTCTTGTTGCCGCCCGTGGCTTCCAGGCTGCGCAGGATGAGCCGGCGCTCGAGATCGGACACAACCGTATTGAAGTCGAGGCCATCTTCCGGGATGTTGATCATTTGCAGGTCGAATTCATCGGCCCCGACGACTCCGACTATAGGAAAGTCGGCCAGATCGAGGAGCGGCCTGTCTTCCGAAAGTGCCACTGCCATCTCTAACGCATTCTCTACCTGGCGCACGTTGCCGGGCCAATCGAACAAGACGAGCTGTTTCATCGCAGCGTGGGAGATCTGCTTGAGCGGCTGATGCTGCTCGCCGCAGAACTTCTTCACGAAATGAGACACAAGCAGCGGGATGTCCTCTCGCCGCTGACGCAACGGCGGAATTGTGATGGGAATAACATTCAGCCGATAATAGAGATCGTCCCGGAACTCGCCCTTTTTCACCCTCTCCAGGAGGTCGACGTTCGTGGCCGCGATGATTCTCACCTCGACTTTGATCGTGTTCGTGCCGCCGACTTTCTGGAACTCGCGTTCCTGCAGGACACGCAGCAGCTTCACCTGGAGATCAAGAGGCATGTTGCCCACTTCATCCAGGAACAGCGTGCCGTGGTTGGCCTGTTCGAACCTGCCGATCCGATGCTGATGCGCGCCCGTGAAAGCTCCCTTGACGTGGCCGAACAGCTCATCTTCCAACAGGCTGGAAGGTATGGCCCCGCAATTCACGCAGACCAGCGGCTGGTTCTTTCTGGGTCCGCTGTAATGAATCGCCCGCGCGACCAGCTCCTTGCCCGTCCCCGTTTCGCCGGTGATCAGGATCGTGCTCGGCTTGTCCGCGACCACTGTGGCCATCCGGTAGATCTGCTGCATTGCCGGACTGTTGCCCACGAGACTCGACGGCTGGTATTTTTCGTGCAGTTCCGAGCGCAGCAAGATGTTTTCGGACTTGAGATTCCGCTCCTGCAATCCTTTTTCAACTCGCATGACGAGCTCGTCGAGCTGAAAGGGTTTCGGAACAAAGTCGTAGGCACCGCTACGCATGGCTTCAACCGTTTTCTGGATGTTACCGTATGCGGTCATGATGATCACTATGGCTTCCGGAAAAATGGAGAGCGTCTCCTCCAGGACCTTTTCGCCCTTCGGGCCGGGCATCTGCAGGTCCGTCACGACTACGTCGTAGGGGTAGCGACGGATCATCTGGAGCGCAACGTTCCCGTCTGCAGCTTCCTCCACTTGGAACCCTTTCCTTTCCAGGGCGCTTCGGACGATCTCACGCATATAGTCTTCATCATCAACAACCAAAATTTTGACATCTTCTCTGGCATCCATCTTGGCGACAGCTCCTGCGATCAATATTTTTGTCGAAAAGTGACGGAAAACAGACAGTCAACACTGTCGAGCATAGATCTGAAGTTTAGAAAAAGTCAACAATAATGAGATCGGCGTCACAAAGTCGTCGCCAGCGGCTTTTTAGCCTCGCCCGATCGTTTGTTTTAGTTATAGGCCTGCCAACAGGTCAAAATGATGACGATTCGCCTAAGGCAATCCATGGTGCCGCCGATATCTGAGCATTATGAGTTCGATCGAAATCAGAATGCTGGTGGTGGATGATGAGGAGGACATGCGGGCCACGCTCACCGACTTCATCGGGAAGATGGGGGTCAATGTCCGCCAGGCTGCGAACCTGGAGGAAGCCCGCCGTCTGTTGGGGAATAATGCGGACCCGTTTGATCTGGTGGTTACCGACTTGCGCCTTCCGGACGGGAGCGGACTGGACGTTGTGCGGGCGGCTCATTCCCGGAGACCGGATACACTGGTAACGATTGTGACCGGATATGCGTCGCTGGACACCGCGATCGAGGCAATCCGCCTGGGGGCCTACGACTATATAACCAAGCCTTTCACGCTCGACCAGATAGGCGTTCAGGTCCGCAACATGGTTCAACGCATTCTCCTGTCCAAGGAGAACGCGCGTCTTTCGTTGCGGCTGCAGGAGCTTTATCAGGAGGTAAACCGCCTCCAGGCGGAGAGAATAGAAGCTACCCGGTTCCATAGTGAGATACGCCGCCAGTTGCTGGAGGCGCACCGGAAGCTTGACCGGCTCCTGGCCTGTGGCTTGAACGACCCTCTCGCTGTGGAGATGCCCTCCCAGGACGGCAGAGCGCCGGTTGCGAGGTATCTGCTCGGCCTTGATGATTCCGACGCGCCGACGGAGACCGGCCGGTCCTGATTGCCTGGCTTGTTGAGAGCCGGAGAGCTCCCGGGACAGCGGGCAACGAGCGCCCGCTGCGCGCTGCTGTCATGGAGATAGCGAGGCCGCGGCGATCACCCGCCAGCGTATCCCGTCCGTCAGGGGCGGTCGGAATTCGATATTTCCGCAACTGCGGGGTGGGTCCGCGCCGCCGGCGCGGACATTGCGCGCTTCGGCGAAGCGTGCCCGCTCCCTCTCGGTAGGCTCCCATTCATGACTGATGCCATACCGCAAGCCCTTTCTATTTGATTCAGCCTTCCACCCTGCTCTTCCAGACCGAGGTATCGCCGGGCCCTGTGTCTCATGGCCCGGATGCAGGGCCCTGCTGTTGCAGCGTCATGAAGCTCTGCCTAACGTGTCAACCATTTGACATATCGGCGCCGCGACGAGGTGCGAATGCACCCCCGCTCCGCCCGAAGGGTCTTCCAGTAATTACAAGAAAATAAACGAAATGCATCCCGTCTCGCGGCTGCTTCGACGGGTTCTCTCGATGTGGCATGCGCCTTGCCTTAACATCATCGGACCCTCGCATGGGTCCGTCAGCGACCCCATATCTGAGGAGCAGGGCGATGGAAACATCCGCAGGGCAAACCAATGGTTCCGCCGGAATCCAGAGTGCTGCGCCCCTCGAGAAGCCGGCGGCCGGAAGGCCGGCCGAGGCTCACCTTCTGCTTGAAGCTTTTCAGACGTTCACGAAGGCCTCGGATTCTCTTGAGTCCGCCTTTCAGCAACTTCAGGCCCGGGCCCAGCGTCTCTCAGAGGAGCTCGAGACCAGGAATCGGGAGCTTAAAAAGAGCCTGCGCGAGAAGGCAGAGGTCCAGAACTACCTCAAGACCATCCTCGAACGCCTGCCATGCGGGGTCCTGGTTCTCGATGCCAAGGGGAACGTGACTCTCTGCAATCCCGTCGCTGGTGACCTGCTTGGAGAACCCGGGGTCAGAACCGTTCGACGGCTCCCGAAAGGCCGTCCTCTCAGGAGCCGGGCGCTGCGGAGCCAGCTGGCTGCCTCCGTCTCACAGGCGCCCGGGATGGAAATTGAAGTTCCGGTCGACTCCGGGCGCGGGGCAAGGATCTGCGCCCTCTCCGGCACTCCGCTGGCGAATGCCTCCGGGGAGATGCGCGGGACCCTGCACATCATCCGCGACGTCACGGACATCAAGGCGCTCGAGGAACAAAACAAACGCAGCGAACGACTTTCCGCCATGGGAGAGATGGCCGTGGAACTGGCCCATGAGATACGCAACCCACTGGGGGGCATTGAGCTGTTCGCTTCGCTCCTGGAAAGGGAGCTGCCGAAAGAGAGCGACACGGGCAGGTGGGCGGAAAACATCCTCATTGGGAGCCGTTCTCTGAACAACATCGTTTCCAACATGCTTCACTTTTCCAATCCGCTTGCCCCGACTTTCGGAAACGTGGACATCCATCAAGTCATCCGTGAGATTCTCGGCTTCATGGAGCCGATCATGTGCCAGCGTGAGGTGCGGATTCTGGAACGCCTGGACGCGAGCAATCCGATCATCATTGGCGACCGGGAACTGCTCAAGCAGATGATCTTGAACCTGGTGCACAACTCCATGCAAGCGATGCCTTCGCGCGGATCACTGGCGATTTCCAGCCGGGATCTGCCCGCGACTCCCGGGGTCGCCTTCAGCGATGGATTGGAGTTCAGCATCCAGGATACGGGCCTGGGAATCCCGCCGGAAAACATCGACCGGATCTTTGATCCGTTCTTTACAACCAACAGGAACGGCACAGGATTGGGTTTGTCCGTCGTGCATCAAATCGTGGACCGTCACTCCGGCGTTATCGCCGTGACGAGCGAGGTCAACAGGGGGACCGTGTTCACGGTGAGCTTCCCCAGGACCAGGACAGCGTCCAATGCAGCCTGATAGGGGTCGTCCCATGGCAGAGGAAATCCTTGTAGTAGATGACGAGCCGCAGATGCTGATCGCCGTAAACGAGACGCTCCGCCGCAAAGGGTATTCGGTCACTGCGGCGGCAAGCGGCGTCGAGGCCCTGTGCCGGATGAAGGAGAAGTTCTTCCAGCTGGTCATTACCGACATGCGCATGCCTGAGGTCAGCGGTCTCGATCTCCTCCGGCGGGTCCGCACCGCCACACCTCACACGCCGGTCATTCTCCTGACTGCTTACGGGACGATCGAGAATGCAGTTGAGGCAATGAAACAGGGCGCCTTCGATTATCTGCTCAAACCCTTCTCCTCGGAATCTCTGGAGCAAGTTGTGGGAAGGGCGCTGGCCTCGGGATCCAACCGGGAGGACCGGGCCTCGCATGACATCGTGACGCAGGACCCGGAGATGTCGTTCGTGCTCGAGAGCGCCTGCAAGTGTGCCGCCAGCAGTGCGACGGTTCTCATAGAGGCGGAAAGCGGAACCGGGAAAGAGCTGCTCGCGCGCCTGATTCACAGTCGGAGCAAGAGCCGGCTCGGTCCCTTTGTAGCGGTGAACTGCGCGGCTCTTCCCGAGAATCTGCTGGAGAGCGAGCTGTTCGGTTTTGAAAAGGGGGCTTTCACCGGGGCCTCGGTTTCCAAGCCGGGAAAGTTCGAGCTGGCTCATCGGGGCACTCTCCTGCTGGATGAGATCGGGGAGATGGCGTCCATACTGCAGGCAAAGCTGCTTCGGGTGTTGCAGGAGAAGGAAGTCGATCGGATCGGGGGAAAGGATCCGGTCAAGATCGATGTCCGGATCGTCGCCACAACCAACCGCGACCTGCATTCGCTCGTCCGCGAAGGGGCTTTCCGGGAGGACCTATATTACAGGCTGAACGTGGTGCGCCTGGCGATTCCGCCGTTGCGCCGGCGCCAGGGAGACATCCCCATGCTGGCGGACTTTTTCTGCAGACGTTATGGCAGGGAATTCGGGAAGGAAGGTCTCCACTGCGGCCCGGACGCCATCGAGGAACTCTTGCGCCACAGTTGGCCGGGCAATGTGCGCGAACTCGAAAACGTGATCCAGCGCGCCCTGGCGCTCTCGTCCGGCCCCCTCCTCACGGCTGCCGATCTGCTTCTGGCCGGGGGCGAGACCCACGCCGGCCTGCTGGAGACCGCCGGTGGCACCCTGCCGGTCGGGACTACCATGCGGGACATGGAGCGTCAGCTGATCCAGAGGACCCTGGATGGAACCGGAGGAAACCGGACTAAAGCTGCGAGGCTGCTCGGTATCAGCCTGCGGACGCTCCGCAACAAACTGAATGAATTCGGCCTGCAGGACAGGCCGGCAAAATTTGCCCAGTCAAGGGCGCAGATTTGACACCGTCGCGCCGGATTTTCGACGGTAGCAGGAGTCCGATGTGATCGATTCCGGCCAAACCCATGGATTTGCGGGTAATTGCACTCTGGCATTACTTTTGCTTTCCATGTGTGGGGCCGGTGGTTTGCAGGCACTGGTGGAGTGGGCGGAATGAAAGCTGGATTGATTCAGGACCCGATGGTTGAAGCCATGGGAAACTTCATGACCCGGCTCTCCCGGCGTCAGCAGGTGGTTGCCTCCAACATCGCGAATATCGACACGCCGGGCTACGAGACCAGGGACGTCTCTTTCCACCTTACGATGCAGGAGATCCTGTCTGGAGATTCATTGCCATTGAAGACCAGAAAACCTGAGGGAGGCCTCCTCCAGGGCTGGACTCCGATACCATCAGAACCCGAGGTGTTTGAGACCAGCGGCCTGCCGATGCGGGCCGATCGAAACAATGTGGATATCGATCGCGAAATGCTCAAACTGAGCGAGACATCCTTCACCTATGCGGTGGCTACCCAGTTGCTGCGGGGAAAATTCCGTACGATTTCCAGCGCGATCCAGGAAGGGAGATCAGGCTGATGAGTCTCATGACCGCGATTGAAGTGAGCGCTTCGGGGCTGACGGCGCAACGGCGTCGCCTGGAAGTGCTGATCAGCAACCTGGTAAATGCGAATACGACCAGGCCCGCGGGCACCGAACCTTATCGTCGCAAAGATGTGGTTTTCACCGCCTCCGAACCGCAGGGGAGTTTTGAAAGCGCGTTTGGAGAAGCGATGGGCGCGGTTCGGGGCGTGGAGATCACTCAGGTGGTTGCGGACCGGGGCGAACCGGCCAGGCGCTACGAACCCGGCCATCCCCACGCCGACAAGGACGGGTACGTCCTTTATCCCAACATCAATGCCATGGAAGAGATGGTCAACATCCTTTCGGCGACGCGGTCCTACGAGGCAAACGTGCAAGCCACCACCGCGGCCAAGGAGATGGCTGTCAAGACGCTCGATATAGCCCGTTAGAGGTGAACCATGAAGGAAGGGATCATCGGTCCTATCAGCCCGCACCTCCAGATGCCCGAGATTCGCAGGCCGCGGGAACTCGCAACAGAACAGGCCGGCGCAAGCTTCGGGGACACCTTGAGAGACGCGATTACGACCGTCAATAACGCCCAGAAGCAATCCGACCTCGCGGTGCAGAAGCTCATGACGGGAGAGAGCCAGGACCTCCATGCCACGCTTATCGCGGTTCAAAAGGCGGATCTTTCATTTCAGATGATGATGCAGGTGCGCAACAAGATAATCCAGGCCTACCAGGAGATCATGCGCACCCAGGTATAGCATCTTCTTGATCTGGGCATCGAATAGCCCATCGAGTCCGGAGAAGCCGACATGGCCAGCAGCCGAAACTTTCCAAGCCAGTTTGCGGAGATCTGGTCGCGCCTCGAAAAGTCGCAGCGGACCACTATGGTGCTGCTCGCCCTCCTTGTCCTTGTCGCCATCGGCTCCTTTGTCTACTACATGAACCGGGTCGAATATGAGGTGCTCTATCGCGACCTGAATCCGGAAGACGCCCAGGCGATCGCCGTCAAGCTGAAGGAAGATAAGAGGGACTTCCTGGTGCAGGGCACGTCGATTCTCGTGGCTGCACCGAAGGCGGATGTGGACAAGCTGCGGCTTGAGGTTGCCGGGGCAGGTCTGGCTCGGAGCGGCAGGGTGGGCTATGAGATCTTCGACAAGAACCAGTTCGGGCTGACCGACTTCACCGAGCAGGTGAATCTCCAGCGCGCCCTCGAAGGAGAGCTCGCCCGCACCATTTCAAGCCTGACCGAGATCAGCGAGGCGCGGGTGCACCTGGTACTGCCCAAGGATTCGGTCTTCGAGGACAAACGCGAGAATGCCAAGGCAAGCGTGGTGGTTCGCCTGAAGAACGGGGCGGATCTTTCCAAGTCATCCATCTCGGGGATCAAGGGCGTGGTGGCCGGGGCCGTTCCTGGCCTCCGCACCTACAATGTGTCGGTGGTGGATGACCAGGGCAGGCTCCTGTCCCAGTCCGCCGAGTCCGGGGACCAGGCGCGGAGCGAACTGGAGTCCGGCATCCAGGAGCAGCTCGAGCACGACATGGTCTCCAAAGTGATCTCGATCCTTGAGCCGGTCGTCGGCAAGGACAAAGTGCACGCCAATGCCTCGGTCGATCTCGACTTCAACACCACCGAGCAGACCGAGGAAACATTCAATCCCAATCCGCAGGCGATCCTGAGCCAGCAGAGGACCGAAGAGAGGGTCGGATCGGCGGCCACTGAATCGGGGGTGCCGGGTACCCAGTCAAACGTTTCAGGGTCCACTTCCCAGCAGCCGGGTGCAGCGCCAGAGAGGCTCCGGACGAACGAGACCACCAACTACGAAGTGAGCAAGCTGGTGCGTCACACCGTGCAACCCAAGGGCAACGTACGACGGATCTCAGTCGCGGTCATTCTCGATCATAAGAGAGCTTACTCAAAGGGCGCCGACGGCAAGGTAGTGACATCCTACCAGCCACGGACGCAGGCAGAACTCGATGCCTATCGTGACCTGGTGCTTGCTGCAGTCGGCTTCAACAAGGACAGGGGGGATACGGTAACCCTGGAGAACGTGGCCTTCTTCACTGAGTCCAGACCGGTGGAGGAAGCGCCTCCCGCCCCATGGCATGTGAAGTACCAAACGTATATTGTCCCGGGCATGAAGTACGTCTCATTCCTGGTTCTCTTCCTCCTGCTTTACCTTTTCCTGTTCCGGCCGGTGCGGGCGCGGGTCTTGCACAGCATCGCCGGGACCCTTCCTGCTGCCGTTCATGAGACTGCCGGTCAGCTAAGTGCTGAGGCGTCGCAGCAGCACCTGCCTGCGGTTCATCATGCCGAAGAATCGATCGCAGCAGGCGCTGAACACGCGGCACTCACCGGCCACACCGAAGAAAGCGAAATGAAGGAGGAGCCGCTGCCGGATCTCGGGTTGCTGGACGACCAGATCGAGCGGGAGTTGCTGAGGGAAGTGAGCATGGTTGATACGGGTGGCAGAAAGACCGCGATTCTCAGGAAGAAGCTCGTAGACAGGGCCAGACGGGAACCGGAAATGATCTCGCAGCTGATCCGCAGCTGGATTCAAGAGAGGGCCTAGACCGTGTTGGAAGAACCAGTCGCAGGAGTCAGGAAGGCCGCAATCCTGGCGGTTTTGCTGGGCGATGAGGCGAGCGCCGGCGTCTTCCGGTATCTGCAGGAGGACGAGGTCCAGGAAATCAGCCGGGAGATCTCGCGCCTTGGAAAGATCGACCCGGAGGTTGCGGACATCGTGCTGGATGAGTTCCACCGCATGACTACCGCACAGACGCTTGTGGCGCGCGGCGGGGCCGAGTTTGCGAAGAGGCTCCTGGTCAAGGCGTTCGGCGGGGATGCGTCCAAGAAGCTGTTGGACCGTCTGAATATTTCGCTGCAAAACACCCTGGTCGGCTTCGACAGTCTGCAGAAGGCCGATCCTGCTCAGCTGTCAAAGTTCATCGCTTCGGAGCAACCCCAGACCATCGCACTCGTCCTGGCGCATCTCAATTCCTCCCAGGCCGCGGCTCTCCTGAGCTCCCTGCCGGCGCCGCTGCGCGCCGACATCGTCATGCGCATGGCCAGCCTCGAGCAGATCTCTCCTGAAATCATCAGCAAGATCACGACCATCCTCGAGCAGAAACTCAGGTCTCTCGGCGACTTCAACCGGGAATCCTACGGCGGCATCCGCGCGGTCGCCGAACTGATCAACCGCATGGAGACAAAGTCGGCAGCCTCCATCCTCGAGAAGATCGAGAATGAGAACCCGGCCCTCGCTCTGAGCATCCGCAACCTGATGTTTGTCTTCGACGACATCATGCTCATCGACGACCACGGGATGCGGGAGATCATCCAGCGCATCGACAAGAAGACGCTCACCGTGGCGCTCAAGGGATGCAGTGAGGAACTCAGGACCCAGTTCTTCCGCAACATGTCCTCCAGGGCAGTAGACATGCTGCGTGAGGACATGGATGTCCTCGGTCCCGTCAAGGTGAGGGACGTCGAGGCAGCCCAGCAGCAGATCGTGGCGGTCATCCGCAAGCTCGATGAGGATGGCACCATCAATCTCAAGGGTGGCGGAGGCGACGAGTACGTCACCTAAACCCAGGCCCGGACCATATGACAGTCAGGCTCATTAAGCAGGGATCACCCGGTGCGCTAAAGGTCCAACCTTTGCCGATCGGAGAGCAGTTGGATGGGCCCTCGGTCCGGGACTGGGACGATCAGGTCACAATTGCAGTCCCCGGATTGCCGCCGCACATGCCGGCAACGTCGGTTGTTCAACAGGCTGTTCCGGCCGATGCCGCGCCGGCCGTTGAGCTTGCCCAGGTCGAAAGGAACGCCTTTGAAAACGGTTTCCGCCAGGGCGAGAAAGCAGGTATGGAGATCGCGGAGAAAAAGGCCGAAGTCATCATGCGCCGTTATGGCGACTCCATTCGCGATCTCGGACAGTATCGGGCCGCCCTCTACGGCCAGGTAGAGCGCGAGGTCGTCAAGCTTGCGGTTGAAGTGGCCAAGAAAATCGTGCACCGGGAAATACAAGCCGATCCCGAAGTCATCCAAACCCTGGTCAAAATCGCATTGGGACGCGTTTCCGAGCGGTCCGCGGTCTCGGTCCGGGTCAATCCGATCGACTACAACTTCCTCCTCGACAAACACCGGGGCTGGGCCCAGGAGGAGGGCGCCGGGCGGGATGTCACACTCGTGGCCGACAAATCCGTCGAGCGCGGCGGGTGCCTGGTTCAAACCGAGTGCGGTGATGTGGATGCCCGGATCGAAGAACAATTCCGCGAAGTAGAACGGGCATTCTTCGAAGGTCAGAGACAGGTTGGATGATGAACGCAGAGGCTGTTGATCTCGCCAAGTACCTCCGCAGACTGCGGCACGTGGATCCCGTGAAGACGGTCGGAGCGGTTCGGCGCGCCGTCGGGGTCGTTATCGAATCGCAGGGTCCCCCTGTGTCGGTGGGCGAGCTGTGCGAGATTGTTGGCAGCGACCGCGCCGGGAGCATTCCCGCGGAGGTCATCGGTTTTCGGGACAACTATGTCCTGTCGATGCCGCTTTTCAAGGTCCACGGCGTGAAGCTCGGTGACAAGGTCGTATGCCGGAAAAGGCAGTCGACCGTCCCGGTCACGCCCCGGCTGCTTGGCAGGATCATCGACGCCATGGGCAATCCGATTGACGACCTCGGCCCGATCGAAGCCGCAGAGGAATATCCGTTGCAGCCGCCCGGCACCAACCCGTTGGATCGCAGCAACATTGACGAGGTGCTGGGCACGGGCATTCGTGCGATTGACGGGCTGTTGACTTGCGGCAAGGGCCAGCGTATCGGGATTTTCGGCGGCAGCGGCGTCGGCAAGAGCACCCTTCTGGGGATGATGGCCCGCTATACGTCCGCCGACATTTCGATCATCAGCCTCGTCGGGGAACGCGGGAGGGAGGTCCGGCCTTTCATCCAACGCGACCTGGGAGAAGATGGCCTCAAGCGATCGGTCGTAGTTGTTTCGACCTCGGACCAGCCGCCCCTGCTTCGCATCCGCGCGGCCCTGCTGGCCACAACGCTTGCCGAGTATTTCCGGGATCAGGGCAAAGACGTCCTGCTGGTGATGGATTCGGTGACTCGATTCGCAATGGCTCAGCGCGAGGTCGGTCTCGCGGCAGGCGAACCGCCGTCGTCAAAAGGATATACACCCTCCGTGTTCGCGCTGCTGCCGAGACTGCTCGAGCGCGCCGGCAACTTCGTTTCGCGCGGAAGCATCACAGCCTTTTACACCGTTCTGGTGGAGGGCGACGACATGAGTGATCCCATCGCGGACGCCGTACGCTCGCTCCTGGACGGCCATGTAATTCTCAG
>Ga0315286_10005030_pt1 | contig 12728 bp, 8 predicted proteins | sample YL17G10_0_MG_FD_205038 | JGI IMG/M metagenome (GOLD analysis project Ga0315286, IMG submission 205038) | Sediment microbial communities from Yellowstone Lake, YNP, Wyoming, USA - YL17G10_0 | ecosystem: Environmental > Aquatic > Freshwater > Lake > Sediment | place: USA: Wyoming | collected... | reverse complement strand
CTGGGGGGCGTTGTCCGGCTCGTTCAGCACCTCGTAGTCATCGACGCGGTAGTCATTGCGCACGTTGAGCCAGTAAGCGATGGCGAAGACGTATTCCCACCACTCGTTCCAATCCTGCTCGGTCTTAGGAACGGCCGCCATCCACGATGGGTTGAGGTTCGTGTCGCGGTTGCGCAGCGATATGACCGTGCAGATGCCGGCCTTGCTCAGGTCCGCGAACACGGTGCGCCAGGTGACCTCTGGTGTGCGCTTCACGAAGGGCGAGTAGGGCGAGTTCATCACCTCGTCCCAGCGCTGCCAGGGGATAATGTTCGGGTCGGCCTTGATCTCGGCGATGGAGGGTGAGCCATATGCGCCGTCGTCGTCAACAGGTTCGAAGCGCGACATGTCGCCGTAGATGCGAAGGGTGTTGATCCCGCAGTCAACGAGATCGGCGATGTCGAACCCGGCGCTCCCCTCGGTCCCGCCGATGTAGCGGGTGCTCACGCCCCACTGCTGCGGGCTGACGGTGATGGTCGCCTCCGCGGTTACGGGTGGCTTCGGAGACGGCGCGGCGTCATCTGCCGCCGCGGACGGGCGGCCGAGGCCGGTTAGCAGAGCAGCGATGACGGCCAGCGCGAACAGCGAGTGCAATCTCATCTCGACTTCATCCTTTCACGCGGCCAGTGGAGCCAGTCGGGTCTCTCGCCCATCAAGCAACAACTCTGTTCTCTCACACCATGACCGAAACCTACGGGCCGCAAGAGCTCGGGAATGATGAGGGTGGCCTTCTGCGTCGAATCGCGCAGAGCTTGCCCTGAGCTCGGCGGGACACAGGGCGGAAGGGTCGCCCTGAAGGGGCACGAGATGGTAGCCCAGGGCAACGCCCTGGGTGCCAAGTCCCGGAGAACACAAGCCCTGAAGGGGCAGTAGATCGAATGCTCCAGCCGGTATCGAATGCCCCACCTGGTCAGAGACCGTCCCGCCCTTACAGGGCTAGCTGTCGTTTCGCGCGTCTTCCCAGGGCGTTGCCCTGGGCTTCCCTATACCGCCCCTCCGGGGCTTCGGACTGAAGCAGACAGCGAGTTCGGGGATCCGCCAAGGCGTTTTCCAAGTGATCAGCATTCGTTCGCGCCTGCCCTGAGCGCAACTAGAGGTCCATCAGCGTCTGAAGGCTGCTCTCAAGAAGACTGAACCCCTACTACAGGTCAACGAAACAGGTGTTGGCGCGCCGGCTATCGAACGACTCCCCTTTACCCGGAGGTGTGTGATGCTAGAGCTAGCGCAACCGTCGTGCCTGTATCCGCTTCTCGTCGTCGGGCTGGTCGCGTGGACGGCGGTCGGTTTGGCGGCCGCGCCCCCCCCTCGACCTGGCTCGGGGCAGGCACTGCCCGACAAGGTCGAACCCTATCCGGTGGTGGGTGACATTGAGTTCGCCGAGGGGCCGATCTTCGACCAGCAGGGCAACCTCTACTTCGTCAACTATCACACCCTCGGAACGCTGGGACGCCGCACACCGGATGGGACGGTGAGCGTGTGGGTGCACACGGGCGGGCAGGCGAACGGCCTGAAGGTGGACGCGTCGGGCAACATCATCGTCGCCGACTATGGCGGCAAGCGCATTCTCCGAGTTCATCCTATCACACGTCAGATCGAAGTGCTCACCAGCGAGTATGAGGGGAAGCCGTACCTCGGGCCCAACGATGTATGTCTGGATCTGGCGGGGAACATCTACTTCACTGACCCGACCGGGTCGGGCAAGGACAACCCGATTGGCGCCGTCTACCGGATCAAGATGTCGGCGGAGGGCGCAGTAGAGGGAGTCACCCGGATCGCGGAACGGCTGGCGTTCCCCAACGGCCTCGCCGTCTCGCCCGACCAGAAGAACCTGTACGTGGCCGAGTCGGGCACGAACCGCCTGCTCTGCTGGGAGCTGGCGCCGGACGGCGCGATCTCCGGCAAGCGGACCGTCATCGAGTTCCCCACTGACACGCTCGATGGCATCATGTTCGACGAGTACGGGCGGCTCTGGATCGCGCGCTGGACGAACGGAACCGTTGATGTGGTGGACGTAGAGAAGGGGGAGTTGCTGAAGAGCTACCCGGCGGGCGGCGGTCAGGTGACGAACCTGTGTTGGTGGGGGACCGATCTCTACGTTACCGTCGCGGGCCAGCAAAGCATCCATCGCATGGAGGTCGGGGTGAGGGGAGCGGATATCACCCCACGGCCTCGCTCATAGGTGGGGCGGTCCATCGCAGGTGTAAGGAGCCAACATATGTCCCGCGCTAAGGGCAACTGCGTTGTTACCATAGGCGGCAAGCGAGTAGCGGCCGCGACTCACGCCATCGTGACGCCGGACTCCCCCACACTTCAGGAGAGTCACGCCGCCAGAGACCTCCAGGCCCATCTGGAGCAGATTACCGGCGAGAGCCTGGCGATGGTGACCGACGCCGCAGCCGGCGACAGAACGCCGATCATCGTCGGCAAGAGCAAGCTGCTCTCGAAGCTCGGCATTCGCGCCGACTTGAGTTCGCTCGGCATTGAGGGGATCGCCATCGAGACCGCCGGGCCGGCGCTGGCGCTGCTGGGGAACAAGCGGGGCGTTCTCTACGCCTGCTACACCTTCCTTGAGGACTACCTGGGCTGCCGGTGGCTGACGCCCGACTGCAGCGTGCTGCCTCGTTCAGGTGAGTTCGCGATCCCCGCGATCAAGCGCACATACCTCCCGCCGCTCGAGTATCGAGCGACCGACTACCCGAACTCCAGGGATGCCGACTGGGCCGTCCGCAACAAGATGACCAGCAGTGTCACGGAGCTGGACGAGCCGCGCGGCGGCAAGGTGACCTACCGCGGGTTCGTTCACACCTTCAACTCGCTCGTGCCGCCCGAGACCTACTTCGCCGACCATCCGGAGTACTACTCGGAGATCGGCGGCGTGCGCGTGGGAGCACCAGGCGACCGGAGCCAGCTCTGTCTGACCAATCCCGAGGTGCTGCGCATCGCCACCGAGACCGTCCGGCGATGGATCGAGGAGTCGCCCGAAGCCTCCATCTTCTCGGTTTCGCAGAACGACTGGGAGAACTACTGCCAGTGCGCTGACTGCAATGCGGTGGTCGAGGAGGAAGGCAGCCAGATCGGCCCGATTCTGCGCTTCGTCAATGCCATCGCCGACGACATCGCGAAGGACTACCCTGAGAAGACCATTGATACACTCGCCTATTGGTACAGCCGGAAGCCGCCGAAGCACGTCCGGCCCCGGCCGAACGTCGTCATCCGACTCTGCACGATCGAGTGCTGCTTCATCCATCCGCTGGAGACCGACGCCTACAACGCCTCCTTCGTTGATGACATCGTCGGCTGGTCGCAGGTCTCGAAGCGCCTCTGGATCTGGGACTATGTCATCAACTACCTTCACACGGTCCAGCCATTCCCCAACCTCTACGTCATCAAGCCGAACATCAACTTCTTCATCAACCACGGCGTGACGGGCATCTACGAGGAGGCGAACTACTTCTCCCGCGGCGGCGAGCTGGCCGAGCTGCGCACCTACCTCATGGCGAAGACGCTGTGGGATCCTTCGTATGACACGGACCGGGCGATAGACGATTTCCTCTCCGGCTACTACGGACAGGCGGCTGCGCCGATCCGGCAGTACCTGGACCTCGTCCACCGTGAAGTGCCGTCCACCCCCGACCTTCACGTGCGGATCTACGCCGATCCGCAGTCCTATCTGCCGCCGGACTTGGTCCGGCGATGCGCCGCGCTCTTCGACAACGCCGAAGAGGCGGTGGCGAACGACGCGACGCTGCTGCATCGTGTTCGCGTGGCGCGCCTGCCGATCATCTACACACAGCTCACTCTGGGTCTTGAGACGGGTGACAGGAAACGGGCACTGATCTCGCGGTTCGACGAGACCGCCCACGCGGAAGGTGTCACGAAGCTCGCCGAATGGGGCGACCTACAGATGCTGGATGCGTGGCTGGCGGCGCAGCGGGGGTGATCGCGGGGACCTCGGCGCAGTGATGTGTCAGCCGGTCCGGCTGCCGAAGAGGACTTCGGTCAACTCGAGCACCTGCGCGACCGAGAGTGGCTTGTAGAGACACATGAACGCGCCATCACCGAGAGAGCGCTCGACCGACTGATCGTCGGCATAGCCGGTCATCATGACGAAGATCGTCTTCGGCAGCTCACGCCGCAGCTCGTGCAGCACCTCAGGTCCTGCCAGATCGGGGATGTGTATGTCGAGCAGGACGAGATCGAAGCTGTGGGATCGAGCCGCAGCGACGCCCTCCCTGCCGCTGGTGTGGGCGACGACGGAATGGCCATGGAGCGCGAGCACGTCCTCCAGCAGCTTGCAGATGGCCGGCTCGTCATCCACTACCAACACGCGGAGCTGCCGGCGAGCGGACGCGTTCATCGCCACGCGAGCGCGCCCTGTATTTGCCTGCCCGGAGTTCATGGCCCTTGCTGCTCCCTCGATTGCCGATTGGCCCAGTGCTCGGTTGCCCGGCCTGGGGGATGAGCACACCCTCGCCGCCGCCGGGGTCCAGCGAGGAGATACAGCAGTACTGTTCGGCACGGCGGCGCCTGCGCTTGAGCGCTGGGGGGAGAATCGCTGATGCCGCCGAGGCACCACAGGCCTCAGCTCATGGTGTGAGGGCTAGGCGCCGGGCTTGCTCTCCTCGGGCGGCATCTCTCCATGGCACTGGGAACAGAACTTGGCGTAATCGTGGCACCGGTAGCATGCTGACCCACGGGCGAAGCTCGCCGTATCTTTGTGCGCCGTGACCCAGTCAGCCGGGTGGGGCATCGCCACACCACCGTGGCAGTCCTGGCAGAAAGCGGGGCGATGGCAGGTCGCGCAGGCCTGAGGATCAGGCTTGGCGACCGAACCGTGGCGGCTCACCCAGCTCGCGTCGTGCGACTTCGGCCTCGCACCCTGGTGGCAGGTGACGCAGAACTCGGCGGTGTGGCAGGTCTCACACTCCTTGCGCGGCGCGCTGGCATGACTGTGCACCCAGTCGGGCCGGTTGTGGCTGGCCGGCTTTGCCCCACCGTGGCAGGTAGTGCACTCGGCGGCGTTGTGACACTCCAGGCATAGCTGGTCGCCGCCCGCGGCAGCCTGCCCGTGGCGTTGCATCCAATCGCCGGTGTGCAGCGTCTCACTGTGACAGGCATTGCAGGAGGTCTGCTCGTGGCACACCTGGCAGTACTCCGGCCGCTCCCTCGCAGTCCCGTAGTGGTACTTCAGCCAGTCGTGTAGATGCGAGTCAGGCCTTCGGTTCCGATGGCAGCTCTGGCAGAAGGTCGGCTTGTGACACTGCTCGCAGACCGTGGGATCCTTCAGCACCTCATACCTGTGGTTGGCAAACCAGTTCTGCTGGTAGTGCGAGATCGGTTTGCTCGGGAACAGGCCGGCCACCTCGCTCGGCATCTGGAAGCGGCTGTCGATAGCGGAAACGAATGCCACCAGATCATGAAGATCCGACTCGCTGAGGCTCGACGGCACGGCTGGCATTACGGAGCGGGGATTCGAGCGGGTGGGCTGTGTCAGCTTCTCCTCGACAGCCCTCGGATCGCGCGGCCCGCCCTGGGCGAGATCAACCCCTTCCATGCCGCCCCCGCCGTTGATGCCGTGGCATGACTGGCATCGGAGGTCGAGGAAGACTTTCTGTCCTCGCTGCTGAGCGTCGTTGAGCGTCACCGGCCTGGGCCCGCTCTGCGCCCCCGCGATGCCCAGGTAGGAAAACGCGCCGAGGGCCGCGATGGCGGCGGCGGTGACGAAGGGCCGGCGTCTCGGCAGCCGCTCCGGATTGCGATCGAGGTAGGGAAGGAGCAGAAGCGCCACGACTGCCAGGGCTGGGATCACGATGGCGCCGACGAATTCGCCCCATTGACCCCATCTCGTGGGGATGTAGGTGAGCAACTGGAAGTTGGGGAGGAAGTACCACTCGGGGCGGGGCTTGTAGCCGGTGCTCGACGGATTGGCCAGGCTCTCGAGTGGGGCGGGAACGTGGATCGCGATGGCAAAGAGCCCCGCCAGCACGATGAGCGCGACGACGGCATCCTTGAAGACCTGATCCGGGTAGAAGAGGCCGGGATGGGGGGCGGATGACTCCTCACCCACCCGGCGCCACGGGGCGGTTATGCCCTGCCGCCGGACCTGGGAGACGTGGAAGACGATGAGGCCAATGAGCAGCGCCGGGAAGATCATCACGTGGAGCCCGAAGAAGCGCGTCAGCGTGAGCGCGCCGACGTTGGGCCCGCCGCGGATGATGGTGGTGAGGTAGGGCCCGATCGCGGGCACAGCCCCGGCGATGCGGGTACCGACGACGGTCGCCCAGTAGGCCTTCTGGTCCCAGGGCAGCAAGTAGCCGGTGAAACTCAGCGCCAGCGTCACCAGCAGCAGGAAGACTCCGATCACCCAGATGATCTGCCGGGGCCGCTTGTATGCCCCCCAGAAGAAGGTCTGCAGCATGTGGACAAGAACCCCCACGAGCATGGCGCTCGCCCCCCAGTGATGGAGGCCGCGGACGAGTCCGCCAAACGGGAGATGGGCGCTGAGGTAGGCGGTGGACTGGTAGGCCGCGTCGGGCGACGGGACGTAGTAGACCATGAGCAAGATGCCCGTCGCCAGTTGCGTTGCGAACAGGAAGAGGGCGATCGAGCCGAAGATATGCGGCCAGCCGACTCCCAGCGCAAGCGGCTCCTCCATGAACCTTCGGAGGAGCGTGACGAGTTCGGTCTGCTCGTCCACCCAACGAAGAAACCGGCGGAACATGGCTGAGCGCTAGACCTCCCCCACCTGGACGTAGATGTCGCCGTTCTCCATCCGATACCGCACCTGCGTCAGAGGCCTTGGCGGCGGTCCGTGGAGCACTTGCCCGTTCATCCCGAACACGCCGCCGTGGCATGGGCAGATGAACGCCGCTCGCGTGTCATCCCAGTGAATCGGGCAGCCAAGGTGAGTGCAGACATTAGAGAACACGACGAAGTCCTTGCCGTTCTGGGTGACGGCATAGACCTCTTGCCGAGCGGTGTTCTCCCTCCACCCATCCTGATCTACATAGCTGACAGTGAACAGAGCCGGTTGGTTGGGATGGACGCTGGCGGCCGGGCCGAGCCGCAGCCACCGCGCGGCGCGTGGCTTGAAGGCGTTGCCCACATAGAGACGGGCGAGAGGCAGCCCCAGCGCGGCGGCGATGGCGGCGCTCAGCAGGCCGCTGAGGTAGCCCAGTAGGCGACGTCGGGCAGGGCTGGGCGCGTTCGCGCCCCCCAAACCCCACCCCGCCCCCCTCCCCGCGCGCGGGGAGGGGCAGGGGGAGGGGTTCGTGTTCGGCGGGGATTCCCCGCCGGAGGCGCACAAGTCCGATGCTCTGTCGCCTCCCTCGCGCCCCGACTCGCCGAAGACCATGTCGCTCCTGCTCCCGCAGGCCCGTGTCCGCCAATCGCTTGGTCTGGCTTCGGCCTCTCGCCGAACGTTCCTGCAGCGCTGAGGAAGCCCGTGTGCAGATGGCCGCGCTCTGTGGGCCTGGCGGCACGCGTACCCGGTAGCGCTCGGCAGCAAGCACGGCTCCAACCAGCCCATTGTTCGAGGCGGTCCGCGTGTGGTATCGAAAACACGGGGCTTGGTTGCATGAATCTGCGCTGTGCTGGAGGACAGGATGGCTATCCGAAGTCGGAGCCGTATATGTAGCTTCGCCGCAATCACGCTGTTGTGGATGGCAGTGGCCACGGGACTCGGCCCCGTGCGGGCAGCTGCGCCCCAACTGCCGGCCCAGGTGGAGATCATCCCCGGTGTGCCGCAGAGGATCGTGCGGCTGCCGGAGGCTATCACTGTCAGGCTGCGTACGACCAAGCAGCAGGCCGACCTTGCCGAGCTTCAGCGCACCTATCTCGTCCGCAACGGCATCCCGCGGATCGTGACGCGAGGGGTCGAGTACCAGTTACTGGCAGTAGACAAGATGGAGATCCACCCCACCCAGGAGGAGGTCAAGGCTTCGCAGGCGATCGTCGGCCCCCTTGCCAAGTACCGTGATATCATAGTGAAGGGGCGAGTGACGGTCCCAACGCCTCCGCCTGATGTCGTTGACCGGCGCCCGCAGCAGACCGCCATCAAGAACCAGAACCCGCGCGGCACCTGCTATGCATTCGCCTCCATCGCTGGGTTGGAGGCGCGCTACGGGGGCGGGTCGCTCGATCTGTCGGAAAACTACGCCAACTACTGGTTCCAGCAACATGAGAGCGCTGGGTGCAAGACCGATGGGGTTGATGCCTTCGACTGGGGAGGCGTGCTTCAAGGGCACCCTGTGTGCACGGAGGCGCGGTGCCCGTACTTAGTTGCGCCCTATCCCAGCTACTGCAACAACAGCGGCAGCACGCCGCCGGCGAAGCGCACCGACGCCCAGAGCCATTCAAGCTATGGGATTCAGAACTACACGGCGCTCTGGCGCGACGAGTCTGTCGGCGATAGCGGCGTCTATATCAACAATCCGGGCTACCTGAGGTCTGTTCTTGCTACTGGCAAGGAAGTGGTGGTCGGCGTTTTCGTCGCCGGCTGGACCGACAGCACCATGGCGGGCACGATAGACGTCCGTCTCGGACCTGACGGGAACCCTCTCCCCGCTTCGGGCGGGCACGTGATGCTGATTGTCGGCTACGACGACCCACACCAGTACTTCATCGTGAAGAACTCCTGGGGCGCGGATCGAGGCCATGCCGGCTATCTATACATGACCTATGACTACATGCGCACCTACGCGCAGCTGGGCCACGTGATCAACGAGGTCAAGCCGGTTGTGACGATGGTAGCGCCGAGTGTGCGGATGAGGCGTTGACCCGGGGTTCCGCGGGAACAAGCGGTCTAGCGGGTACCTCCCTCGGCAAAGAGGCCGGAGTAAAGCTCAACCAGCTTCGCTTCCTCCTGCTCCCAGGAGTAGCGCCGCCTTGACTGCCTTGCTTTCTCGGCCATTTGCTCCCTCAGTGCCGGATCGGCGAGCACCACGTTAACGGCCTTGGCGATCTCGTGGGGGTCGGATGCGCCAATGATCATCCCCGCGCCCGTCTCCTCGATCACGCGACGCATTTCGGGGAGGTCGTTGGTGATGACCGGGACGCCTGCCATCATGTACTCGAGCAGCTTGTTCGAGAGCGAGGAGTAGTGGTTGAAGCAGGTGTTCTGGAGTATCTGAAGCCCAAGGTAGGCACAGGGGGTCCAGCTCGGCAGTTCGTCCACCGGCACGGCCGGGTGGAAGAAGACCCTTCCCTCCAGCCCCAGCTCGGCCGCCCGCGCCACCAGCTTCGGCTTCGAGCGCCCGCTGCCAAGGAAGACGACAGCCCCGCCCTCGATCTCCGGCACGGCCTCGATCAACTGCTCCAGCCCACGCTCTGGCTGGATCCCACCCTGGTAGAGGACGATCTTCGCATCGGCGGGTATGCCCAGCCGCTCGTGCATGAGCGTTGAGGGCTGCGGCTCGACATAGGCGGGGAGGTTGCGCAGTATCACCGGGGGAGGGATGTCGTACAGCTTCTGGGTGAAGTCCGCGCGGGTCTGATTGGTGCAGATGACGCGATCCGCCCGGTGGATCAGTGCGCGTTCCAGCAATGCCGCCCACCAACGGAACTTCATATCGGCCCGGTCGGTCGCCACTTCGTGAGTGTCGTAGACGAGGGGCTTGCGGCGGAGGCGACTCGCGGTCCATGCCATAAGCAGTGTGTTCAGGTCATGGGCGTGGTAGACGTCGGCGCGGGTGCGAAGCGCTGCCCTGACGAAGCGCAGGAAGACGAGCACGCGCCGGAGGGGGAAGAGCACGGACTTCACAACGGATTCGAGCGCGGAGATGGCGCGGCGCCGAATGCCGCGGGGAGCGCGGGCAGGGGCAGGAGACGCCGCTCCTGCCCTACGAAGCTGTGAGGGCGCACCGCCGTGCGCCCCTGCAAGGCGGTCGACGCGCCGCCGCGCGACCCCGGCAGCCATCTCGCGGCGACTGATGCCCAGGATGGAGCGGCTCAGGCGGAGGATGCGGAACCCCTGCACCGTTTCCTCCCGCGGCGTCACGCCCGGGTCGAGCACGGCCAGCACGGTGACCTCGTAGCCGGCCTCGGTAAGCGTCCGCGCCTCCTTCCGCACCCGCGCGTCGTGGGCCAGCCGGTATTGTGCCTGGCGGCGATGTTCTCGCGGCTGTAGAAGAGCATTGATCGGTAGTGGGTCTCGTCGGGAAGCGTGAAGTCCAACACCTGGAGTTGGATGGGCAACTGCGCCGCGATCACCGAGTTCACCGTGACGGTAAGGGTACCGGTGTAGAGGCCGAGGGGCGCGAACTTAGGGAGGTAGATGTCTACCCAGACTCCCTGGTTTCTGCTCGCTGCGATGTCGAATGGCGCCCCTCCCATGCCCGCGGCGGCCGAGAAGGGGATGAGCGCGTCGGGGATCCATCCGGTGATCTGCGGATTCGCGGCGGCGGTCGTGTAGAAGCCACCGCAGCCCGGGTCGTAGTAAGAGTATTGGGTGACGTCCAGGTAGTGCTCGGTGAACAGCTCCACGCCGACGCCGGTGTAGTCGTTGGGGGCCGGCAGTGGATGGCTGCCGGCGATCACGCCGCCCTTGCTGCCGACGAGGTCGGAGACGACGACGTCAAGGTTCTGGGCGCCCTCGGCGTTGGCCTCCAGGATAACCTGAAAGGCGACGATCTCGTTGCGCGCGCCAAAGAGGCTGACGGTGGCGCCGTTCCAGACGGAGTTGCCCACGCCACCCGACTTGAGGGGATGGCCGAGGTCATCCTGGAACACCTTCTCCCCATCGTCCACGGCCCATACTGACTGCAAGCCGGGCGCGGCCTGTGCTGCCACGGCGAGGAATGGGATCCCAGCGAAGACGAGTGCAGCGAGGGCGAACGGTGCCGCCCAGATACGAAGGCTCATCCTTGTCCTCCTCCAGCCGGCTCACTGCCAGGTCAGCGGGCGGCCCTTCGGCAAGCTCAGGGTCGCCCCCGCGAGACAGAAGAGGGTCACCCCGAGCGAGGTCGAGGGGCGGCGACCATTGGTGGCTCTACGCCCGGCCGAGCGGGCCTTCCATCTGCATATATACCGTGCTTCCCGGCCGGGACTCGCATCGGACAGCGGGCCCCGTGGCGAAGCGCGTGTTGCTCGCCAGGGAAGGCGAGTCAAGGCGGCGTAAGAAGCATCCAAGAGCCGACTGACCGGGGCGCCGACCGCAATCAGATGGAGACGACCGCCTCGGGTGACGGACCGAAATCGAGCAAACCGTCGCCTCCAGCAAGGATCTGATCAGTGACTGTCACGAATCTCCCCGTGCACTGGTGTATCTTGATGGCATGCATGCTCGCCCTTCCCCGGCTGTCATCGGCCTACGGCGCGCAGACACTCCCGCTGCTCAGCGCGAGCGGCACTGCCTGGGTTGACTCCGCCGGCAATGCTGTGACGCTGCGCGGCTGCAATCTCGGCAACTGGTTCGTCCAGGAAATGTGGATGCACAGCATGAGGACCGACGGCATCCCGGACCAGTATACCATGGAGCAGGTGCTCACCCGGCGCTTCGGAGCGGCGACGAAGGACCGACTGATGGAGACCTATCGGGCGAACTACATCACCGCCCGCGACTTCGCCATCATCAAGTCCTTCGGGATGAACGTCGTGCGGCTGCCGATACTCTACACACTGCTCGAGGACGACAGCCGGCCCTTCGAGCTTAGGCCCGACGCGTGGGCGCAGCTCGACCGCGCCGTCAACATGGCTGAAGCGGCTGGGATCTACACCATCCTGGACTTGCACGGCGCGCCAGGCGGCCAGAACCCATGGCACCACTGTGGGCGGGCGGACCAGAACCAACTTTGGGGCAACGAGCAGAGCAAGCGGCGGACGCTCTGGCTCTGGCGGGAGATCGCTAAGCACTACCGGGGCCGCACTGCGGTCGCCGCCTATGACCTGCTCAACGAGCCTTACACGGCCCCCAAGCCGGAGCTCAGGGAGTTGATGCTGGGCACCTACCGGGCGATACGCGAGGTGGATCCCGATCACATCATCGTTCTCCCGGCAATGCCTGACGGATTCGACTTCTACGGGAACCTCAAGGAACTTGGGCTGACCAATGTCGCCATTGGGATGCATTTCTACCCAGGTCTGTTCGGCTGGGGAAGTCCCGGCCGTCAGGTCCACACCGACTGGCTCTCGGGAGGCCTCCAGCAGGTGGCCGAGAAGGCAAGAGCCGCACAGGTCCCGGTGCTAGTGGGCGAGATGAACGTGGTGTTCCGGACGGCCGGCGGCCCGGAGATGATGCGCCGGAGCTTCGAGACCTACGGGAGCTTCGGCTGGGCGGTAACGATGTGGTCGTACAAGGTGCTCAGCCGCGAAGGTGGGATCGCCAATGGAAGCTGGAGCATGGTCACCAACCCTCCTCCGGATAGCGCTCCGCTGGTGACCGCGGACACCTGGAACTGCCGTGGCTGGGACTGCGCCTTCGCCGATGCGTGCGGCAGACATCAGACGCGCTTCCGCGCGCCTGGCGCCGGTCCGGTCACAGTCTACCTGGTGCTGAAAGCCAGCGCCGGCGATGGCGGCCCTTCGGCAAGCTCAGGGCCTCCCCCGGGCGGCAGGCTTGACGTGGCGGTGGATGAGATCAGTCTAACCGATTCTGGGACCGGACAGCAGATGGTGTCGAACGGCGGGTTCGGGACGGAGGAGCGATGGATCCGCTGGCGCCAGGATGGGGAGTTGGCTACCGATTTCGGCCA
>Ga0315286_10005028_pt1 | contig 12732 bp, 6 predicted proteins | sample YL17G10_0_MG_FD_205038 | JGI IMG/M metagenome (GOLD analysis project Ga0315286, IMG submission 205038) | Sediment microbial communities from Yellowstone Lake, YNP, Wyoming, USA - YL17G10_0 | ecosystem: Environmental > Aquatic > Freshwater > Lake > Sediment | place: USA: Wyoming | collected... | reverse complement strand
GAACGCACAACGCTCATTGAATTCTCCAAAAAGGTTCGTCCTTTCGGTCCGGGTTGGAACCAAGTCCGCATCGAAGCCGGGATTTCCGAAAGCGATGGAAAAGGCTCGCATGAGAACATACCGATGGCGCTTTTGGGTTGGGTGGCAGGATGCACGCTCATCTGGTCGTCTCTCTTTACTGTCGGCAATTTCCTCTACGGACGGATGAACTATGCAATCATGCTCTTCTGTGTGTGCATCGTAAGCGGTGCTCTCCTCATTTTTGTCGTAAACAGACTGTGGGACAACATGGGGAGTCGCCTGCAAGCAGAAGAACAAGCCCGTACAGGACGATAGTCCCGGGCAGCGACACGATACACATGTGTGGTCACTGATAGTACCGAAGGGCATGAATGGAATGGTTTCATATGTCGCTTCTACGGAGCTTGAACACAGGCGGATCATTCGTTCTACAAATATCCCGTCCCTGCATGACGGCAGGCAGGACTCCGGGATTATGAACTGCGAACTTCGAGCGAAAAATGCGTATTTGCAATGCTCCGTTAGCCTGCCCGTCACTTGGATCCAACAAGGGCAGGCGGGGATCGAAATATTTGTAGCAACGCACAAGCATCAACAGTCAACCCCCAGCCGGTCCGCCGGAGTGGTAACGTAGGTGGAAGGGGGGACATAATACAGGTCTTTGTCTATCCGCGCAACGTCAGTTTGTTACTTGTCTAGATGACAACATCCTCACCGGAGCTTACGATATCAACACCGGGAAGAGTCTGTCTTTTCGGGGAGCATCAGGACTATCTGCAGCTGCCGATCATCGCGGCGGCAATATCGCGCCGGGTCACGATTGCAGGATCAAAGCGCTCCGACACGAGGATCAAAATTGATCTTCCTGACATCCGGCGGCAGGAATCGTTCCTGCTGGCCGACAAGATTCCGTATGTGAGGGAACGGGACTACTTCAGAAGCGGTGTCAATGTCCTGATCCGAAAAGGCTTCAGTTTTTCTCACGGGCTTGAATGTGTCCTGACCAGCAACATTCCCATCAATGCCGGAACCTCAAGTTCTTCCGCGATCCTTGTCGGCTGGACCAACTTTCTGACGAGAATGAGCGATCAAGAGAAGGTGTTGACGCCTGATGAAATCGCTCAGATTGCCTACGAGGCAGAAGTCCTGGAATTCACGGAGCCGGGTGGTATGATGGATCAGTATTCGACGGCAATCGGAAATCTTATCTGGCTCGAATCCTTTCCAACGATCCGCGTCTCGTCGTTGAGTGCGGGACTGAAATCGTTCGTCCTCGGCAACTCGCATCAGCCAAAAGACACAAAATATGTACTCGCAAACGTCAAAAACAAGGTGCTGGACATCGCCAAGACCCTGAAGAACAATCACCCGGAATTCTCTCTTCAGACTATTCAGTCAGCAGATGTGGATCGATACGCGAATGACCTTGATGCGGTACAGCTCAACCTGTTGAAGGGAACAATCCGAAACAGGGATATCACGTACGAGGCCCGCGCCGTCCTTCAGAAAGAGCCACTTGATCACCGGCGTATTGGGTCGTTACTCACGGAGCATCACTCAGTTCTTCGGGATGTTCAAAGACTCTCGACGCCCAAGATCGAACGGATGATAGAGGCAGCGCTCCATGCAGGAGCCTATGGGGCGAAAATCAACGGGTCTGGTGGAGGAGGGTGTATGTTTGCCTATGCGCCGGAACATCCCGAACGGGTGCGCGAAGCGGTCCAAAGCATCAGTCAGGCAGTGCTTGTCCATGTCGATCAGGGAACCAAAGAAGAACGAACTGAGCCGAGACTATGATCGATCCCAACCTCATGATCCTCGCGGGTGGCGTTTCGTCCCGTATGAAAAAGTCGATTGCAGAATCTGACGGTATTGACCCGTCTGTGAAGCAGGAAGCGGAGCAAAAATCGAAATCCATGATCACCGTCGGCAACAGCCATCGGCCCTTCCTTGATTATCTCCTGTTCAATGCCCGTGACGTAGGGTATGACGATATCCTCATCATCGTGTCGGAACACGACACATCGATCAGAGATCACTACGGGAGCAAAGAGAAGGACAATTCCTTCAAGGGGCTGCGAATCTCCTATGCAGTCCAGAGAGTTCCAGCCGGCCGTACAAAGCCGCTCGGCACTGCCGATGCGGTGCAACAGGGGTTGACAACTCACACCGAATGGAATGGCCGGAAATTTACCGTATGCAACAGCGACAATCTGTATTCGCGGCAGGCACTGCGACTCCTTTTTGAAAGCAAGCATCCGAATGCGATGATTGACTATGATCGGAGCGCTCTCCAATTCGAGTCTTCGCGTATTTCGCAGTTCTCCGTTACGCAGAAAGACTCGGAGGGATTCTTGGTCAATATCCTGGAGAAACCCTCGGCCGAGGAGGTTGAGCGGGCACGTGGACGCAGCACCTATGTGGGTGTCAGCATGAATATCTTCCAGCTCGACTATGATATGGTCTTTCCATTCCTCCGCGATGTTCCGTTGCATCCGGAGCGGGGGGAAAAGGAACTACCCGTGGCTGTCAATATGATGATCCACCAGCATCCGAAGTCCATGTTCGCATTCCCGCTCGCGGAGCATGTCCCCGATCTTACAAGTCTTCACGACCTTCGAAACGTGCAACAATATTTGGCGAAGGAATTCAGCCGACTCAATTGGTGAAAAGCATGAAAGGTGCACAATGAAACTTTTGCACGTCCCGTTGAACATGAGAACATTCACGTCTACGATACTCCTCATCATCCCGCTCTTCACTTCTCTCAGGTCACAGCCAAAAGAAATCGGCGATGCGTGGCAGAACGAGCGGATCTTCGAAATCAACCGCCTCCCCATGCGCGCGAGTTACTTTGTGTATGAATCCCTCGAAAAGGCAAGAGCCGGCGATTGGCGTGCATCTACGAATTACAAAGATCTGAATGGGCCCTGGAGATTCAAATGGGTTGAAAGTCCTGACCGAATCCCGACGGGCTTCTTTGAACGTGCGTACGTTGATACCACATGGGATACGTTCCGCATTCCAGCCACCTGGGAAGTCAACGGATACGGATATCCAATCTATGTCAACATACGGTATGAGTTTGACCATATCATGAAACCCAGTCCTCCAACCGTACCGACATCGTACAATCCCGTCGGCATTTACCGGAGAAAAGTGGAAATCCCAAAATCGTGGATGGGGAGAGATATTATTATCCATTTTGGTGCGGTCAAATCCAATCTAAGCGTATGGGTGAACGGTGATTTCGTCGGTTACGGCGAAGACGGAAAACTCCCTTCGGAATTCAACATAACTCGGTACGTGAAAGCCGGGGAGAATGCGATTGCTTTTCAGGTGATGCGCTGGAATGACGGCTCCTATCTTGAATGTCAGGACATGTGGCGTGTCAGCGGCGTTACGAGGGAGTGCTATGTCTATGCGAGGAGTACTGTGCGTCTTGAGGATTTCGACTTGATGCCTGATGTTGATGATGTGTTCCAGGAAGGCACATTGACTATGAAACCGCGGCTGGTCGATGCCCGCAAGGCTCCAAAGTACCGGTTGAGCATGGAATTGTTCGACGGGAATGAACTGAAAGGTCAGTCGGCCGCCAGGCTGGGTCAACTTGGCGATTCAAAGCCGTTGAAACTGGCCCTCAAGAACCCCTCACTATGGAGTGCCGAGACACCAAAGCTGTACTTGGCACTCTTGACGCTGAGCAATGAAAAGGGGACCGTCGTAGAGGTCATTCCACAACAGATTGGCTTTCGCAAGATCGAAATCAAGCACGGGAACCTGCTGGTGAATGGAAAGGCAATCTACATCAAGGGAGTAGATCGTCACGAGATCGATCCGGTGTATGGCCAGTCAGTTCCTCGGGCAACGATGGAACTCGACATCAAGCGTATGAAGGAGTTCAATATCAACGCCGTGCGGACTTCGCATTATCCCAACGACGAGTACTGGTATGAACTCTGCGACAAATATGGGATCTATGTGGTCGACGAAGCCAACATAGAATCTCATGGTATAGGGTATAAGCTCGACCGCACGTTGGGGAATCGGCCGTCGTGGAAGGGGGCACATCTGAGTCGGGTCCAGCGTATGATCGAACGGGACAAAAACCATCCGAGCATCATCGGGTGGAGTCTTGGGAATGAAGCGGGAAACGGCTACAATTTCTACGAATGCTACCTGTGGGCCAAACAACGCGATTCCAGACCGGTTCAATATGAACGAGCAGCCGTTGACTGGGACCTCAATTTTGAATGGAATACAGATATTCTTTGTCCCATGTATCCTTCTCCTTCATCTTTGGAGACTTTCGGAAAAAACAAAGCAGAGAGTCCACGTCCTCTGATCATGTGCGAATACGCCCATGCCATGGGAAATTCCATGGGCAACTTCAAGGACTACTGGGATATCATCAGGAAATACAAGAACCTGCAGGGAGGATTCATCTGGGATTTTGTCGATCAGGCTCTTTACAAAGTCAGTGAACGCGGCGACACGATGTTTGCGTATGGGGGAGACTATGGTCCCCCCAATGTCCCGAGTGACAAAAACTTCATGTGCAACGGTGTTTTTCATCCGGATCGGAGACCCAATCCGCACGCTTACGAAATGCAACGCGTCTATCAAAATTTCATGACTTCCCTTGTCGATCCGGCGACGGGCACGGTCGAAGTCTATAATGATAATTTCTTCAAGACCGTTGACAACATCGTGCTCGATTGGGAACTCGTGGTAGACGGCAACGTGGAAGAAAAGGGGAATATCCCTGACCTAAGCATCGCTCCTCATGCAAAGAACCGAATCAGGATTCCTGCAAAGCTCCCCGGTAAGCAACCGCAAGAGTCGTTTCTTAACATCAGTTTCCGGCTGAAATCTGCCGAGCCGTTGTTGCCGTCAGGCTTCGTTATCGCCCGGGAACAGCTTGCTCTCGGGGGGGTCCGGAAGAACGACATCTCGTTGAAAGGGAAAGATGTCCTTACAGTTCGAAACGACGGAGAGAGTATCGAAATTTCTTCTCCTCACGCCCGGCTGTCGTTCAATACAAAGTCAGGCTATGTCGAACGCTATACGGTCGGTGCGCACTCAGTATTCGAAAACGGATATGCCCTGCGACCCAACTTCTGGCGCGCTCCAACCGATAATGATTTTGGTGCGGACATACAAAGGAAACTGAAGCCCTGGAAGGACGCTACCATCACCCAGGAATTGCTTTCAAGCAGCATTGAGGACAAAGACAAAACATGCATACGGATCAAGACGGTTCACAGTCTTGGAGCTGCGTTGGATGCACAATTGATGATGGAGTATATGTTCAACAGCGACGGTGAGCTTCGCGTGAATCAGAAACTGAACGTGAACAAGATGGTCCCCCCTGTGGAGTTCATCGAAGACAAGAAAGATGGCAACTGGTGTCTCCCGCGGTTTGGCATGCAACTCGTGTTGCCAAAAGGCTTCGAACGCGTGGAGTATTATGGGAGGGGTCCGATGGAGAACTACATCGATCGGAAGTACAATGCGGATGTGGGCATCTACAGCCAGACTGTGGCTGAGCAATGCTTTGATTATGTGCGTCCCCAGGAAACCGGCAACAGGTCCGATATCCGATGGTACTCCGTCTACGCGAACGACGGTTTTGGAATCCGACTGGAATCGGATACGTTGATGAGTGTGACTGCCAAACACTACCTTGACGCAGACCTGGATGACGGTCTTGACAAGCAGCAACGTCATGCAGCCGACCTCCGACCGAGGGCTCTCACTGTCCTGAGTGTTGATTTGAAACAAATGGGCGTGGGAGGTATCGACAGCTGGTGGGCATGGCCTCTTGCGGCCTACCGACTTCCATATCAAAACTATTCGTTCAGCTTCATTATCAGGCCGGTGACGGGCCGATAGCGGGATGACAATTCAAGGAGTTATTCAATGACTGCAAAAACTCTCTTTTTGGCTGCGGTGTTGACAATCGCGGACGCCGGTTTTGCTCAGCAAAAGACGTTGAATCCGAAAGCAGCCAACTCGGCACAGGTCACCAGTGGAAATGTTCGCTTCACGCTCCTGATGCCGGAACTCGTCCGAATGGAATGGAGTGATCAGGGAGTATTTGAAGAGAGGGCATCGCTCCTCATGGTCAATCGGAAGACGCCGGTTCCCAGGTATTCTGTCGATGACAAAGGAGATTGGCTCGTGATAAGAACCGACAGACTGGTTGTCGGATACAAGAAAGGAACGGGCAAGTTCACCAAAGACAATCTCAGGATAGAATTCGAGCTGAATGGCAAGAAGGTGGAATGGCAACCGGGGTATCGGGATACGCTCAACCTCAAAGGAACGACGAGGACACTGGACGATACAGATGGTGAAAAGGACGTGAAGCTCGAAGACGGACTCCTCTCACGGAGCGGCTGGTCATTGATTGATGATTCACAACGGCCTCTGTTCGATGGTTCAGAGTGGGATTGGGTTATGCCCCGCCCCGATGGAAATCGCCAGGACTGGTACTTCTTCGGGTACGGCCATGACTACAAAAAGGCCCTATTTGATTATACGCAGGTGGCGGGGAAGATCCCGATGCCTCCGAAATTCGCATTCGGATATTGGTGGTCACGATATTGGACCTATTCCGACAGGGAATTGCGCGCGCTCATCAGTGATATGAGGCACTATGACGTACCGATCGATGTGCTGATCATCGACATGGAATGGCATGATACGTACGGCATCAGCGGAAATGTGGTGAAGCGTGATCCTTTCGGTCAACATCTCGGTTGGACGGGCTACACCTGGAACAAGACGCTCTTTCCTGAGCCGGCTCGATTTCTCAAGTGGACGGATGGTGAGGGTTTGCAGACAGCTCTCAACCTGCATCCGGCTTCGGGAATTGCACCGATGGAAGAACGTTATGACGAGTTTGCCAAAGCCTATGGAATCGACACGACGGGACGTCCCTATATCCCGTTTCGCATGGAAGACAAGAAATGGGCTGCAACATACTTCAACACCCTGCTCCGACCGTTTGAAAAGGACGGGATCGACTTCTGGTGGATTGACTGGCAGCAATGGCTGGACTCCAAGACCATGAACGGACTCTCAAACACGTGGTGGCTGAACTACACGTTTTTTACGTCAATGGAGCGCCGGGGCGAACGGCGTCCGCTGCTGTTTCATCGCTGGGGAGGGTTGGGAAACCATCGCTACCAAATTGGCTTCTCCGGCGATACTCATATCACATGGGCGTCGCTCGACTTCCAGCCCTATTTCACTTCAACGGCGGGCAATGTCGGTTATGGCTACTGGAGTCATGACATTGGAGGCCACATGGGGGGGATTGCCGACCCCGAACTCTATCTCCGGTGGATTCAATTTGGAATCTTCAGCCCCATCGTTCGGACGCATTCCACCAAATCGCCGACCATCGAACGGCGCATCTGGCGTCACACCGATCAGTTCGAACTCATGCGGAATGCAATTCAGTTACGCTATCAATTGGCGCCGTATATCTATATGGCATCGAGAGAGGCCTACGAAACGGGAGTCTCACTGTGCCGGCCTCTCTATTATGAGTTCCCGGAACATCCGCAGGCGTACCAGTTCAAAAACGAATACTTCTTCGGGCCGGATTTGCTCGTGGCTCCGGTTACGCAGAAATCGGCACCCGGGACCGGTCTCTCTGTAAAGACCGTATGGTTGCCAGAGGGAGATTGGTATGAATGGTTCACCGGAACAATGCTCAAAGGAGGCCAAATCGTCGAGCGTTCATTTGCACTGAACGAAATCCCTCTCTATGCGAAAGCCGGATCGATCATCCCTATGTATCCAAAAATCTCCAGCTTGCAGCAGCCTGTCGACACTCTTGTTCTTGGTCTCGTTCCAGGCACAACGGGAAGCACAAGAATTTATGAAGATGACGGGACGACGTCTGATTACAAGACCAGTCAGTATTCATTCACTCGAGTTGTCCGAACATTGGAGAAGGACAGCAGCACGAGAATTACAGTCTTTCCCCGAGACGGGTCATTCAAGGGAATGGCGAGTAAGCGTGCCTACGAAATCATGCTGCTCAGATCGTATCCGCCTGTTGAGGTTGTTGTCAATGGAAAGCCGTATGGATTCCATCAAGAATCGAAAGCCGGATTCTGGAAGTACGACGGATCTCAATTGTTGACTGTTATCACTACTCCTCCGGTTCCCTGTAATCAGAAAACAGAAATCATCGTTCGGTGGTCTGCTGTCGAGCGGGCTGCGGAAAAACATCTTAACGGCAAAATCGGTCTGTTCGGCCGAATGCCAGCGATCGCGGAAGCGATGAAAGCCGAGGTGAATCGGAGAGATTGGGCGGCAAACGCTCCCGATCCGGTTCTCTACGCTGCAAACCTTCCTATGATGATCACCTATCATCCCCAAAAGACGGTCGAACTTCTGGCAGCTTACGACAGAAAGGCCGATGTACTCGTTCGATCTATAATGGATTTTCCGAGGGGGGATAGCGCTGTTCTGGGATCGATTGTCCGGCAATTGCCTTCGCTTCAGCCAATCGTGCCTGCACCGCAAATCAAGCTTGAGCGATCAATTGCCGACCGGCCATCGACCGTCGAGATGAGTTGTCCAATGAACAATGCCCTCATTCGCTATACCCTGGATGGCTCCACGCCCGACGAGACATCAACCAAGTACTCCGCACCATTTGCCGTCGCCACAACGTGTACAATCACGGCAAAGGCATTTCAGAAGAACATGACGGCGAGTTTCCCGGCTACGGCCGAATTTCAGAAGACCTTCGCAAAGTCTGTCAAATACGAGCACGACAACAGTCCACGCTACACAGGTGGCAGTCCGCTGGCGCTTGTCAACGGCAAACTCGGAACCTCGGATGAGTATGTCAAAGAGTGGGTGGGATTTCAGCAAGTGGACTTTGGCGCAACAATAGAACTATCCGCGCCGAAAGAGCTCAGATCGATCTCAGCCCGTTTTCTCAACAACCAGGCTGTCTGGATCTTTCTGCCGACGCTTGTCACAATTGAGATTTCGGCGGATGGTGTCAACTTTGTGCCGGTGTTCAGTCGAGACTCGAAAGCGGATGCTGAAACGCGATCAGACATTCCGTCGACAAAGACCTATGCTGTCTCATTCGCTCCTCAATCGGTATCGCATATAAGAGTGAGGGCGAAAAATCTCGGGTCCTGTCCTGCCTGGCACCGAGGCGCAGGTGGAAGAGCCTGGCTTTTTATCGATGAGATACTCGCCGACTAACGAACATTCAGCAAAGTGATTCAATCAATGCATATCATTCTCGAATAACCAGACTGGAGAATCATCATGGACGAAAACGTAAATCGCCGGGATTTCCTTTTGAAAAGCGCGACTGCAGGAGTAGGAATAGCCTTGAGTGGAATGGTTTCTCCTTCGTTGGGACGCGAATTGTCGGCAGGTGTGCCCCGTCCGGTTAACCCCGGAAAACCGATGGACAAGGTTCGGATCGGCTTTGTCGGTGTGGGAGGGCAGGGAACATCTCATGTGGAGAATCTTCTCAAGATCAAAGGGGCGGAAATCGTTGCGGTGGGTGACATCGTCGAGAGTCGAGTACTGCGTGCACAGGAGATGGTCGTGAAAGCCGGTCAGCCAAAGCCAGAGGGGTATTCTCGCAATGAAACGGATTTCAAGCGGATGTGCGAGCGAGCGGACATTGACCTGATCTTCAATGCTACACCGTGGGAATGGCACGTTCCGATTTGTCTGGAGGCGATGAAGACGGGCAAACATGCGGCCACCGAAGTCCCGGCTGCGTACACCGTCGAAGATTGCTGGAAACTTGTTGAAGCCTCGGAAAAAACCGGCAAGTATTGCATTATGATGGAGAACTGCAATTATGACAAGTATGAGATGATGGCTCTGAATATGGTGATGAAAGGGCTTCTGGGCGAGCTTCTGTACGCCGAATGCGGCTATCTTCACGATTTGAGGGCGGTGAAGCATGACATGGAGGGGGAAGGCGTGTGGCGCAGGAAGCATTCGATGCAACGGAATGGGGATCCGTATCCGACACACGGCTTTGGCCCCATCGCCCAGTGTTTCAACGTCAACAGGGGGAACTACATTGATTACCTTGTCTCCTTTGGTACCAAGACCAGAGGATTACATCGTTATGCGGTCGAGACATTCGGAGCTGAAAGCGCCCAGGCGAAGGAAGAATTCAAACTGAGCGATATTGTCACGACCATGCTTCGCACGATGAACGGCGAGACAATTGTGGTGAAGCATGACACGAACAATCCTCGCCCCTACAGTCGCGACATATTGATTCAGGGGACGGGAGGCATTATGCGGAAATATCCCGAGCCCAAGGTCTATATCGAAGGCAAGAGCAAGCCGCATCAGTGGGATAAGGTTGATGACTGGATGAAGGAATATAATCATCCGGTGTGGACAAGACTGGAGGAACAGAGCAAAGGAGCAGGTCACGGCGGCATGGACTTCATTGAAGACGTCCGACTGATTGAGGCACTTCTGAAAGGTGACGAGCCAGATATGGATGTCTATGACGCCGCGGTCATGAGTGCCATTACTGAACTCAGCGCAACCTCCATTGTCAATAAAGGAGAACCGCAGAAATTTCCTGATTTCACACGCGGTATGTGGAAAAAGGCTCGCACGCTCAAAGTGATGGAAGTAAAAGCGTGACAAAGCTACGAGACGTAGAAGAGACGAAAACCGAGGACGGAATTTTTATGTACGCCAGTGTTTTCTAAGGAAAAGGAAAGCCCTGAATAATCAAATCAGAGGGCGAACAGGTCGTACAATCCACAAAGACATCAGCGGAGATCGATTCGACTGAGGGGATACGATTATTCGCAGGTGGGAATGTATTTCATTACAATCTGCACCGACCAGAAAGAGCGTCTTCTCGGGGAAGTGGTGGAGGGTGAAATGCACTTGAACCGCCACGGCGAAATTGTGAACCTATGTTGGCATGAATTGAGATTCCATTATAGGACGATTGACTTGGATGAATTCATCATTATGCCCAATCACGTGCATGGGATTATCAAGATCGCGGATCGCGTAGGGGCGATTCATGAACCGCCCCTACCGAAGACCGCTCATGAGCGCCGGAAAATGTTGTTGCCCAAAATCGTTGGACGTTTCAAAATGAATTCGGCCAAACGTATCAACACAGTACGTGGCATAGCGGGTGTTCCATTGTGGCAACGGGGCTACCATGACCATATTGTCCGAGATGGTGCGGGTCTTGACCGGATTCGGCAGTACATACTCAAGAATCCGTCGAATTGGAAGAACGATGAGCATTTTCCTCGAAACCTGCATGTGGATGCCATCCACAAAAGGTGAATCTGTACACGTCTAGAAATGCCATACGAAGCAAAATAGCATTTGAGAAAAGCTATTCACTTCAGCAAAAGGAGAGCCATGAATAATCGAATCATCAGACGAGGAAGGATGCTTGCAGTGTTGCTCGCCGCCTGCACGCTGAGCAATTCACTTGTTGCCCAATCGTACACGCTCCTTTCACCCGACCAGAAAAACAAGGTAGTCGTGGAAGTAAAGGATGATATTCGGTACTCCGTAGTTCACAACGGTGTCGAAATCATCTCTCCTTCTGCGATCGGCATGAATGTGCATAGCGATATCGCTCTCGGAGATCACCCCGCCGTTCGCAAGACCAACGAGCGAGCCGTGAACGAGAAAATCTATCCCGTTGTTCGACAAAAGTCGAAGCTGATCGTTGATGCCTGCAATGAGCTGACGATCGAATTCCAGCAGCCCTTTTCGCTGGTCTTCAGAGCATACAATGACGGAGTGGCCTACCGTTTCCGGACGGCCATCAAAGGCGACATGAAGGTGAACGATGAGCAGGTGAGCTTCAACTTCCCGGGAGACTACTATGTCTATTTCCCTGAGGAAGATCGTATGTTCTCGCACAATGAGAGGACTTACAAGCATGTCCTCCTGAGCGAAATCAATGAGAAGAGGTTTTGTTCGACTCCCGCGCTTGTCGAAGTATCCAGGGGGCCGAAAATACTGATCACGGAGTCTGATCTCGACGACTATCCGGGTCTATGGCTAACGGGTCATTCGGCCCAGAACAATGCACTCGTCGGCATATTTGCGCATTATCCCCTCAAGGTGGAGAAGAAGACCGACCGAGATGTTCCGGTAACGGAATATGCCGAGTATCTCGCCGTCACCAAAGGAACGAGGTCGTTTCCGTGGCGCATTATGATTATTGCAGACAAAGATGTCCAGTTGATGGAGTCTCAGCTGGTCTATCAGTTGGCGAAAGCGTTGCAGCTCAGCGATACCAAGTGGATTAAGCCGGGGAAGGTTGCCTGGGACTGGTGGAATGCTCTGAACGTCTATGGCGTCGATTTCGAATCTGGAATCAATACGAGAACGTACAAGTACTACATCGATTTCGCCTCCGCGTTCGGTCTGGAATATGTGATTCTTGATGAAGGCTGGTACAAGTTAGGCGATCTCCTGAGCGTGAATCCCGCTATCAATGTCGAGGAACTTGTTGAATACGGAAAGAAAAAGAATGTCGGGATCATACTGTGGGTCGTCTGGAAGACCCTCGATGATCAACTCGATCAGGCCATGACGCAATTCGAGCGTTGGGGGATCAAGGGAATCAAGGTGGATTTCATGCAACGCGATGACCAGTGGATGGTAAACTATTACCACAGTATTGCAAGAGAA
>Ga0315286_10005027_pt1 | contig 12733 bp, 12 predicted proteins | sample YL17G10_0_MG_FD_205038 | JGI IMG/M metagenome (GOLD analysis project Ga0315286, IMG submission 205038) | Sediment microbial communities from Yellowstone Lake, YNP, Wyoming, USA - YL17G10_0 | ecosystem: Environmental > Aquatic > Freshwater > Lake > Sediment | place: USA: Wyoming | collected... | reverse complement strand
CGCTTTGGGGTTAGCGAGACCGGCTTACAGAAATAAGAACGACGGGCGACGCGCAGGCGATTGTACGGTTGAATATGGCATCTCTCATCGACAAATACAGAGCCTTCATCATAGATCTCGATGGCGTTGTTTACCTTCTGAACGAACCCATTCCCGGTGCCAGGGATGCCTTGATGCAGATCCAGGAAAGAGGTCTCAAGTTCGTTTTTCTGACCAATAACTCCGCGTCGACCCCGGAACAGTACGTGAAAAAGCTGGCGAAGTTCGGAATCGAAGTCGCCCCCCGGCAGATCGTGACATCTGGCCACGCCGTAGGAAGATTCCTTGATCGTAACTACGAAACAGAAGGAAAGACCGCTTTTGTCATAGGCGAGAAAGGGCTGACCAGCGAGCTAGAGGAAAGGGGTCTTCAACTGGTCGAGGCGGACGAAGCCGGCAGGGCAAGGTTCGTGTTCGTGGGAATGGACCGCACGTTCGATTTCGAGAAGCTCAAGGCCGCAGTCGTCGCGATAAGGAACGGCGCGGAATTCATAGCCGCCAATGCCGATGCTACCTATCCAACACCGGATGGGCTCTGGCCGGGTGCAGGCGCGATCGTCGCAGCCGTGGCGACGGGCTCCGGGCGAGAACCTTTCGTAGCGGGGAAACCGAATCCTCTCATGGTAGAGGTTGCGCTTGAAAGGATAGACCAAGAGCCGAGTGAAATACTGCTTGTCGGCGACCGGCTGGAGACCGACATTCTTGCCGGTATTGAGGCGGGGGTTGATACGATGCTGGTGTTGACAGGGGTTTCGAGAGTCGAAGAGATAGAGGAAAGAGGCATCCGGCCGACATACGTAGAGGAGGGCCTTCGGGCGTTAGCGTGACTCTTGTATGCTAGAATAACGGTTGCTCCAGCGTGGCGATACCAAGGTGGTGAAACAAGTGTACAACCCTGACATCGAGTCCATGAGCAGGGAGAAACTCGCCGAGCTCCAACTGGAAAGGCTTAGGGAAACGATCAAGCTCTGTGAAGAGATGGTGCCTTTCTACCGCAAGAAGCTTCGGGAGAAGGGCGTGACCTGGAGGGATATAAAGGCCCTGGAAGATATAAAACTACTGCCTTTTACCACAAAGGACGACCTGCGGGAGAATTATCCGTTCGGCATGTTCGCTGTTCCGATAACGGATATAGTGCGGATTCACGCGTCCTCCGGGACTACGGGCCAGCCGACGGTGGTCGGCTACACGAGCATGGACATCGAGAACTGGTCTGAGTTGATGGCGCGCTCACTGGTAGCGGGCATGGCGGACAGGTCGGACATAATCCAGGTTGCCTATGGTTACGGGCTTTTCACGGGTGGGCTGGGTTTCCACTATGGAGTTGAGCGGCTCGGGGCCTCGGCGATCCCGGTATCGGGTGGAAACACCAAGCGGCAGATACGCCTTATGGTTGACCTCGGTACGTCCGTTCTCTGCTGTACTCCCTCTTATGCTCTTTTCATGGCCGAGACGGCAGAGGAGATGGGGGTTGATTTCAAGGAACTCAAGCTGAAATCGGGGATCTTCGGCGCAGAACCCTGGAGCGATCGCATGAGGGACAAAATCGAGAGGCTGCTCAACCTGTCGGCGTTCGACGTGTATGGCATCTCCGAGGTCATGGGCCCCGGGGTGTCCATCGAGTGCGAGAACAAGCAAGGCCTGCATATCTTCGAGGATGCGTTCTTGCCCGAGGTGATCGACCCCGTCAAGGGCGAGAGCCTGCCGGTCGGGGAGCAAGGCGAGCTCGTATTCACAACAATCAATAAGAAGGGCATGCCCCTCATAAGGTACAGGACCAGGGATATCACGTCCCTCGAAGACAGCCTCTGCCCTTGTGGACGGACACACATAAGGATGAGGCGGGTTCGGGGGAGGACGGATGACATGCTGATAATCAGGGGCGTTAACGTGTTCCCCTCGCAGATAGAGTCGGTTCTGATGCAGATGGAGAACGTGTCACCGCACTACCAGCTGATTGTCGACAGAGAGGCCGGGCTTGATATCCTGGAGGTGCAGGTAGAGGTATCAGAGGACATGTTCTCGGACCGCATAAGGGGGCTGGAGCAGTGGCAGGAGCTGATACAGACCGAGATAGAGAGCTATCTCGGGCTCGGGGCAAAAGTCACCCTGGTCGAGCCGCGAACGATCGCGAGGAGCGAGGGCAAGGCCGTAAGGGTGGTAGATAACCGCGAGATATAGAGGGAGTGAAGGGACATGATGGCAAAGCAGATATCGGTCTTTCTCGAGAACAAACCGGGGAAACTCCTGGACGTAACGAGGTCCCTCGGGGAGTCAGGCGTCAATATAAGGGCCCTGTGCGTTGCTGACACGACCGAGTTCGGCGTCGTAAGGCTGATAGTGGATGATCCAGGAGCCGCTCGCGAGTGTCTGCGAGATAAAGGTTTCACTGTAAAAGAGACCGTGGTCCTGGCGGTCGAGGTGGATGACAGCCCGGGAGGGCTCGGGGCTGTCCTGAAGCCGCTCGTGGACCAGGAGATGAACATTGAATATCTTTACTGCTTCCTCGAGAAGGTGGGGGAAAACGCTGTGGTTATTATCAGGGTAGAGGAAGCGGAGCAGGCGGTAGGCGCTCTCAAGGTCGCAGGCTTCAGGGTAATACCGCCCGAAGAGCTTTACTCGATGTGAGGATTGAGTATGGCTGTAGTCTCACTTGGTTTCGGACTCAAGACCAAAGGTGATGGTGATATCATCGATATCACTGGCAATCTCTCGGAGCTGGTCAAGAAGTCAGGGAGTGAATCTGGAGTGGCTACCGTGTTCGTTCCCGGTTCAACCGCCGGTCTGACCACGATAGAATATGAGCCCGGTCTCGTCGAGGACTTGGACGAGATGTTCGAACGCATCATCCCCAGGGGCAGGGAGTACCATCATAATCTCAGGTGGCATGACGGGAACGGCCACGCGCACGTAAGTGCATCGTTGCTGGGACCATCGCTGACGGTTCCCTTCTCCGATGGGAAACTCCAACTCGGGGTCTGGCAGCAGGTCGTCTTGGTGGACTTCGATAACCGCTCGAGGAGCCGGGACCTTGTATGCCAGATAATAGGTGAATGACCTAGGGCCTGTTGTCTATTTCTTCTAGAAGCAGTTGAACCAGCTTGACCGCGCGGTCCATGGAGTTCCTATCGATCTTGTTGAACCTGTCTGCCTCGTTCTTCCAGCCCTGGTATGTTCCGCCGTGAAGGCCACCGATGGTTACAGCCCTGTAGCCCCGCGCGAGTGCTACCATTGCGTCGCTTTTTTTTACCCTGCAGTTGCCCTTGGTGACTTTAAGGTCTTTTGATTTGCTTGACGCGGCGTACGCCAGCTTGCGGAGTTGTCCGTTTGAGCGAAAGCCGAGCATCACGCCTTCACGTTTGATTATCATGGTCTGGCCCGCCCCCAGATGGTCGAGGTTTATTATGAAGGCTTCCTTGATCTTCTTCGGGTAACGCCTGAGAAGCGACACCATTCCTCTGCCTCCCGCGCAACCTCTTGCTGTTGCTACACCCCATACCTCGGTGTGCTCGAGAGGGTTGCCGGCGATGGAGCTAAGCACGGAAAGCATGACCCCGACGCCGGAAGCATTATCGTTGGCGCCGGGGGAGTATCGCCCCACGAGTTCACCCCAGGCGATGACCAGAGAAAGAAGCAGCAGGTATATGGGGAAGGGCGAGAACGCCAGCCAGGCCACGACCAGGATATGGCGGCTGACCCTTGCGAGTGAAGCTCCCTGGCCGAGAATGCAAACAAGTACGATGACGATAATGCAGACGAAGGACACGATATAGATGAGGCGGAACAGCCTCGCCGCCTTTGGCATGCCGAGGGGTGAACCCCTGGCGGTGTCATAGTTGGCGACCATTATTACTCTCTGTTTCATGTCGTCTTCTGCACGGACCCGGCCGATGACGTTTGATGCCTCGCTGCGTGGGAGCAGTTTTGAGACGGTGCTCCATGTGTAGGTCTCCATCTGGAATATCAAGAATACGAGTATTGATAGAAGAAGACTCGCTGTGTAGCTGACAGGGAACAGCATGTAGGCGATAAGCGCAAGGGAGTATATGAGGAGGAGGCCGTGTAAATCAGATTTATGTGATTTGAGACTCTCCATGGCGACATCGATGCCCGTGTCGTCCATGGCGTGCATAATGTAAGAAGCGGCGGCTTTTTCACCGTCGCTTCCCGCACCACGGGCTCCGATTTTTCTACTGAGGTACAGAACGTGCTTGCTGGGCAGATCCATGCGCATATTCTAGCACAGGGTGACCGGGCGTCCGGGCCGTTCCTTGTATGCCGTTGGGGCGTTCTGTAGAATGATATGAATTATGGACGACCCGGTTCTTGAAAGGATAAACTCTCCTGTCGACCTGAAGCGTCTTGATGATCGCGAACTGGTAACTCTGGCCGGCGAGATACGGGAACTGATCATCGCTACCACGAGCGTTGCCGGGGGCCACCTTGCGTCGAGCCTGGGTGCTGTAGAACTGGCGATAGCTATCCAGAGGGCTCTGGATGCGCCCGGGGACCGCGTCATATGGGACGTCGGGCACCAGGCTTATGCCCACAAGATAATAACCGGGCGGCGCGACGAGTTTTGCACGCTCAGGCGACTTGGGGGCGTTGGTGGTTTCACCAGGCGCGACGAGAGCGAGTTCGACGTTGTCGACAGCGGCCATTCCGGGGCCTCGATAAGCTACGGTCTCGGGCTCGCGCTGGCACGTGATCTGAAGGGCGAAGACGACACAATAGTGGTTGTCATCGGGGACGGTTCGATGACCTCTGGCGTAGCATACGAGGCGTTGAACCAGGCGGGTCAACAACTGGGATCGAACCTTATCATAATCCTGAATGATAACCAGATGTCGATATCCCAGAACGTCGGAGGTTTCTCCTCGTATCTCTCCAGGATAAGGATGAAGCCGGTTTACAGGCACCTGAAGGAGGAATTGGAGGAAGTATTGGAAAGCCTTCCTGCTGTTGGTGATGAGCTTGTCCGGTTCGCAGCTCACGTGAAGGATTCTATCAGTCATGCGCTGGTACCCGGGATCCTGTTTGAGGCATTGGGGGTCAAGTACGTCGGACCCATAGACGGGCATGATATAGAGATGGTCGAGGAGACCATTGCCGAGGCGAAAGGCATGAAGGGCCCGGTTCTTCTCCACGTGGTAACAAAAAAGGGTAAAGGGTTCATACACGCGGAGCAGAACCCGGACAAGTTCCACGGGGTTTCGCAATTCGACCGCGTTACGGGGAAAATCCCGGACGAGGGTGGTTCGAAAACGTATACCACCTTGTTCAGCGACGAAATGGTCAAACTGGCTCGAGAGATACCCGATCTTGTAGCCATAACAGCGGCCATGAAGCTCGGTACCGGCCTGGAGCGTTTCAGCTCGCTGTACCCTGACAGGTTTTTCGACGTGGGCATAGCGGAGCAGTTGGCTGTGAACATGGCCGCCGGTCTGGCTCTTGGCGGTATGAAACCCCTTGTCGCGATATATTCCACGTTCCTTCAGAGGGCTTTCGACCAGTTGTCGCAGGAGATCTGCCTTCAGGACCTCCCTGTCGTTTTCGTTGTCGACAGGGCAGGACTCGTCGGTGAGGACGGGGCGACGCACCACGGGTACTTCGATATATCTTACTTGCGGATTCTTCCAAATATGACCGTGATGGCGCCAGGTGACGGAAGTGAGCTAGGCGCCATGCTACGTTTTGCCCTGGAGCTCGGATCACCGGCAGCGGTTCGTTTTCCGAGGAGCCGGGCGGTGTTTCTGGATGGAGTAGGATGCGAGCCCATCATGAAAGGTGCGGGGGAGGTCATAAGAAGCGGGGAGGAAGTCGCGATTCTCGCTCTGGGGGATATGGTGTCGATCGCGGTACAGGTCGATGAGATATTGCGAGAAGAGGGTATCCATTGCACGGTGGTGAACGCGCGTTTCGCCAAACCCGTTGATCCCGGTTTTTTGACCGGCGTCTGCAAGGGAAAGAAGCTGGCGGTGACCCTGGAGGATAATGTCACTACTGGAGGGTTCGGCAGCGCGGTCTACGAACTCCTCAGGGGGGCTGGGCTGGATATGCCGGTCCTTCTTTTCGGTCTTCCGGACCGCTACGTCGAGCACGGGACGATCGAAGAGTTGTTCAATGAGATCGGACTTTCGCCAACCGACATAGCCGCAGGGATAAAAAGGCGCCTCGACAGCTTGTGATGAGAATTAGGCTAGACACGTACCTTTATGAGCATGGTTTTTTTGAAAGCCGGGTCAAGGCGAACGCCGCGGTGCTCGAAGGGCTCGTTCTGGTTGACGGGCTTTCTAGTGTGAAACCAGGTACCCAGGTTTCCGGCGGGGAAGAGATCCAAGTGCTTGAGCCTCCCAGAGCTTTTGTGTCGAGGGGCGGGATCAAGCTGGACTACTGTCTTGACGCGTTTAAAGTTGATGTTTCAGGTCTGGTCGCTATTGACGTAGGCTCTTCCACGGGTGGTTTTACGGAGTGCCTTCTCAAACGGGGAGCGGCCAAGGTGATCGCGCTGGATGCGGGGAAGGGCCAGCTCCACCTGAAGCTGCGCAAGGACAACAGGGTCATAGTGCTGGAAGGATTCAATGCAAGATACATCAAACCGGAGGATCTGCCGCTGATGCCTTCTATGGCTACGGTGGACGTGTCTTTCATATCGCTGAGGAAGGTCATAGAACCGGTCATGGACGTCTTGACGGGCAAAGAGATGGTTGCGTTGGTCAAGCCTCAGTTCGAGGCAGGTAGGCGCTATGTCTCCAAAGGGGGCGTCGTAAGGGATCAAGGCGTCCATACGGAAGTGTTGACCGGTCTGCTCAACTGGCTTGAGGAAAAAGACCTCGGGCTTTGCGGTGCTGTTGCTTCGCCTATCAAGGGCCCAAAAGGAAACATCGAATACTTTTTTCATATCAAGAAGTCTGCAAGGTCTTCGATTGACACTGAATATATTGCAGAGGAAGTAAGGAGGGCCAACAGGGAGTTGGCCTAGGAGAACTGTTGGAGGTCCAGAGGAATGCAAGCCCCGGCCGGAGGTTCGTTCAAAGAGGTCTTGATAATACCGAATGTGGACAAGCAGGGTATTACCCGGATGGTAAGAACGGTTGGCCAGCACCTTGAACACATGGGTGTAAAGCACTTCCTGTTGAGTGGTGATGCCGAGGCACTGGGAAATGTTGGCATGCCTTCTTCCGCGGAGGTAATTGATGAGAACGTTGACCTCGCGATAGTCCTCGGGGGAGACGGGACGATGCTGCACGCGGTCGATGTCCTGTGGGGCAAAGATGTACCCCTTGTGGGCATAAACATAGGCAAGATGGGGTTTCTTACCGCTGCTGAAATGCACGAGACCGAACAGGTCCTGCATAAGATCTTCACTGGAAAATACTGGACAAGTGAAAGGGTTCCGGTCGCCTGTACGCTCGGTACCGAAGTCGGAAGCGAGGAATTCCACGCACTCAACGAAATCGTGATTGGCAAGCTTATCAGGGAAAGGCTTATCCACCTTTCTACTTACATAAACGGCGAGTACTTCATGCGTTATTCGGGCGACGGGTTGATATTCTCCAGCGCCACCGGGTCGACGGCCTATTCTCTTTCCGCGGGTGGTCCGATAGTTACACCCGAGCTGAAGTGCTTCCTGTTGACGCCGATTTGCGCACACATGCTCCTCAGCCGACCGATGGTGTTGGATATCGACGACAGGGTAAAGGTGGTGGTGGAAGAAGAGCCGGAGGGCCTTGCCCTCAGCATCGACGGACATCGAGACGTTGAAGTACCCCAGGGCGCGAATATCGAGTTTTACTCCTCTGGAGAGACCGTTCGAATAATAGAACTGCACGAGAGCTCTTTCTACAGGACCATCCGGGAGAAATTACTGAGCCCCCCATAGGGCGAAGGATCTTGAGGTCAGATTACATCGCCAGAGAAACGGACGGATGAACCAGGAATATATCGAGTGTGTATGAGATAATTAGCGGGACCTAGGCAGGTGATACCCGAGGTGAGACCTACCGGCAAAGTTATCCTCAATAACCGCGATGGAGTAGCAGTCGGGGGGATAGCGCGGCTAGATAAGAAGACAAAGAACCTTGTGAAGAGGTTGAGACCCGGCGAGGTGGCGATAATAGACCACCAGGACATAGACAGGGTATCTGCCGAATCTCTGGTCGAGAAAAGGCCTCTCGCAGTCGTGAACGCGGCGTGTTCAATAACGGGGAAGTATCCCAACCTCGGACCCCTCATGATCATCGCATCCGGTATAGATATCGTGGACGAGGCCGGAGGGCAGATTTTCGAGTTCGTTCAAGAGGGCTCCGTTGTGAACGTGTCCAAGGGGGTGGTCTACCTCGACGGTGCCGAGGTGGCACGAGGTGTTCCGCTTACCATTGCCGAGGTGGAGAGACGAATCGAAGAAAGCAAAAGAACTCTGGGGAGGCACCTGGGAGATTTCGCTACCAACACTATGGAGCTGCTCGAGGCAGAAAAGGAGATACTCCTTGAAAGCATAGACCTCCCGCACATAACCACCGCGTTTGACGGCCGCCACGTGTTGATAGTCGTGCGTGGCCAAGATTACAAGAAGGACCTCCTGGCGCTCCGGCCATATATCAGGGAAATGAAGCCTGTGCTTGTCGCCGTCGATGGAGGGGCAGATGCACTGCTAGAAATGGGGTACAAGCCCAGGATGATAGTGGGAGACATGGACAGCATAACCGACGAGGCGCTCAGGTGCGGGGCGGAACTCGTGGTACATGGATATAAGGACGGCAAGGCCCCGGGGCAATCGCGGCTGGAAGATATGAGTATTCCCTCGACCGTGTTTCACTATCCGGGCACGAGCGAGGACATCGCGCTGTTGATAGCCTACGAGAAAGGAGCGGAGCTTCTCGTAGTAGTGGGGGGCCACAACAACCTTATCGAGTTCCTGGACAAGGACAGGAAAGGTATGGCCAGCACATTCCTGGTCAGGCTCAGGGTCGGAGCAATTCTGGTAGACGCAAAGGGAGTAAGCCAGATATATCAGACAAGGCTGAAAAGCTGGCACCTCGCGCTCATGGTGTTCGCAGCACTGGTGACCATCATAATAATTGTCGCTTTTTCCGAGCCGGTGAGGCAGTTTATCACCGTACTCGCTATGAGGTTCCAGATCTGGTTGATGAAGCTTCAAAGCTTAATTTGACACGGGGTTGATTCCATTGGTTGACATGCGATACCACGTTATCTCGCTGGTTGCCGTTTTTCTCGCGCTTGCTATCGGGATCCTGCTCGGCACCACGCTTGTCGAGAGAGGTCTCATAAGTGAGAAGAAAAAAGAGATAAAGTCCCTGAGAAAGACTTTTAACGAGATTAAAGAGAATAACAATTTGCTTCGCAGCGAACTCGAAACATACAAAGTCTTCGCCGTACAGTCCAGGCCTTACCTCCTGGCGAACAGGCTGACGGGAAAATCGTTCATGGTTCTGGCGACAGAAAAGCCGGGAAATAATCAGCTTGCCAAGATATCAGAGACGGTGGCGAGTGCCGGTGGGAGCACACCTGTGTCGATCACCATAGCGAATGCAAAGGTCTTCAATGACCCCACCGTCGTGGAAAGTCTGTCAAAGCTTTTCCAGTTGCCGCCTCAGTCTCAACCCCTCAAAGAGCGGGTCTTCGCGGAGATCGTTAACGAGGGGATAAACTACTCAAACCCGCCTGTGCTTCAGGAGCTGGAGAGGATCGGCGTTATCTCGATAAGTGGGAATCTAACGGGACCGGTTTCCGGGGGGATACTCATCGGAGGAGAGAGGAAGCCGGAAAGTGAGGAGTTCAAGAACACCGACATTCCCCTGATTCGCGCTTTTACTGTGACGAACTACCCGCTTCTTGGAGTCGGCTGGTCAGATACACCGGATTCGGTGATGATAGCGTACAAGCAGGCCGGCATTTCGACCGTCGACCACGTTGAAACGGTGCCGGGACAGGTTGCCATGGTGATGGTCCTCGAGGGAAGGGCCGGTAACTACGGCAGCGGCAAGGAAGCTACCAGGCTGATACCGGCTCCCGCCGGGCCTTGAGGTGCGCATGAAGGTTGTTGCTGTGGTGTCCTCATTTGAAGAGGAGCCGTATGTCGGCGATACAGTACGGTCGCTTCTCTCGATCGACGGGGTCGAGGAGGTACTCGTAGTCGATGACGGTTCGACGGATCGCACGACTGATGCAGCTATAGATGCTGGAGCCCGTGTAATCGTGAATTCGCCCAACCTGGGTAAGGGCAACTCTTTGAACCGCGTCTTGCCGAACCTCGATTTCGACGTGCTTCTCCTGATCGATGGAGATCTCGGAAGAAGTGCCGCAGAAGCCGGTTTGTTTCTGGAACCGGTACTTGCCGGGGAAGCAGACCTGGCGATTGCCGCCTTCCCGCCACCTCGGGTCAAAGGGGGTCTGGGACTGGCCCAGGGAGTCGCGCGGCATGGTATAGAGAGCCTGACAGGGAAGAAGATGGTATCTCCTCTCAGCGGACAGCGCGCTCTCACGAGAGAAGTCTATAGCAGGGTATCGCCGTTAGCGGGTGGTTTCGGGGTCGAGGTCGGCGTGACCGTTGACGCGGTCCTTTCGGGGTTCCGGGTGGTCGAGGTCGAAACGAATATGTCCCACAGGGAGACCGGTCGGGACTTTCACGGCTTCATGCACAGGGGCGGGCAGTTCGCCGATATCCTGAGGGTCCTGGCAAAGCGCTCGCTCAAACGTGGACGGTAGCGGATGCTGACCCTGCTGTCGCTGGCCCTTTTCCTGGGATCCATCGCGGCGGGCATATTCTTCCTATACGCTTGCACGCCGGTCATCCGGCATCCGTCCCTCAGAAGGGAAAACTTCCTGGGCAGAGAGATACCAGGCTCCGTCGGGTTCGTATTCTCCCTCTCCTATGTTCTTGTTTACGTGTTTGTTATCGTATTCGAGAAGGGAGGACCCCTTGTATGGATTCGCCCGAGAGAGTCGCTGCTGATCCTGGTTCTGGGGATGTGCCTTCTCGGCCTGCTCGACGACCTGCTTGGCAGCCGCGAGACAACCGGGTTCAAGGGCCATATGAGTGAAGCGCTGAGAGGGCGTTTCACCACAGGATTCTTGAAGGCGATCGGTGGCTTCCTGCTCGCTGTTGCGGCTTCTGCGCCTTTTTCAAGCGATATATGGGATCTGCTGTTGAACGGTGCACTAATCGCTCTGTGCGCCAACCTGTTCAACCTCCTGGACACGAGGCCTGGCAGGGCTCTGAAAGTCTTCTTCCCGCTTCTTGCAGGCGCGATAGCTATAAACTGGAAACTCGGGAACTTATTCATTCCCTATCTTCTTTCCATCGGGGCGGTGGCCATCGTGCTGTTTCCCGGAGACCTGTCGGGCAAGTTCATGCTGGGTGATTCAGGCTCCACCGTGCTTGGTGCGACCGTAGGACTTGGTATTGCGATAGGTGCGCCACCCTGGTGGAAACTGGGTGTTCTGATACTGCTCGCTTGCCTGAACCTTTTATCGGAAAAATATTCTTTTTCACGCATAATCAGCTCCAATCGTGTGCTAAACTGGCTTGATTCTCTCGGGAGAAAAGGAGAGAAAGACCCGGGGACAAATTATAATTAAAAGCAAAGTGGCTGAACGGAGGTAGAAGGATGCCAGCTAAGCACATTTTCGTGATGGGCGGTGTTGTTTCATCACTTGGCAAGGGGATAACCGCGGCTTCCATAGGCCTGCTTCTGAAGTCCAGGGGCCTGAAGGTCATCATGCAGAAAATAGATCCTTACATAAACGTGGACCCGGGAACCATGAATCCGTTCCAGCACGGCGAGGTCTTCGTGACCGATGACGGCACCGAAACAGACCTCGACCTCGGTCACTACGAGAGGTTTGTCGACATAAACCTTCTCAGGGACAGCAACGTAACCACAGGGACGGTGTACGGCACCATAATCGGCAGGGAGCGGAAGGGAGAGTTCCTCGGCGCGACCGTACAGGTCATACCTCACATCACGGACGAAATAAAGAGGAGGATCCTGAAAGTAGCGGAGCAAGACGACATTGACGTCGCAATAAGCGAGGTTGGCGGCACCGTCGGTGACATCGAAAGCCAGCCGTTCCTGGAGGCTATCAGGCAGCTTAAGAAAGACATCGGACCGGATAACGTATTCTATATCCACGTGACTCTTGTACCTTACCTTGAGACTTCGCAGGAACTCAAGACGAAGCCGACACAGCACAGCGTCAAGGAGTTGAAGAGCCTGGGCATCCAGCCTGACGCCATAGTCTGCCGGTCGGACAGGCCGATAACCGACGACGTGAAGGACAAAATAGCGCTATTCTGCGATACCGACCGGGAAGCGGTCGTATCCGCCGTAAACGCGGAGACTATCTACGAGGTTCCCCTGATCCTCAACCGTGAGGGGCTCGACGACTATATCGTCAAACATCTTGGGCTGGCGGAACACCCCCAGGACCTCTCCGAATGGTTTGCACTTATCGACAAGATCAAGGGTCTCAAGGATAAGATCAAGATTGCCGTGGTGGGAAAGTACGTTGATCTTCCGGACGCGTATATCAGCATCGTGGAAAGCCTTAACGCGGCCGGGTTCAATCACGGGGTCAAGGTAGAGGTCATGTGGGTAGCTTCCGACACGCTCAGGGACGAAAAGAGCTGTGAGAAGCTCAAAGATGTACACGGAGTGCTGGTACCCGGGGG
>Ga0315286_10005026_pt1 | contig 12735 bp, 10 predicted proteins | sample YL17G10_0_MG_FD_205038 | JGI IMG/M metagenome (GOLD analysis project Ga0315286, IMG submission 205038) | Sediment microbial communities from Yellowstone Lake, YNP, Wyoming, USA - YL17G10_0 | ecosystem: Environmental > Aquatic > Freshwater > Lake > Sediment | place: USA: Wyoming | collected... | reverse complement strand
GCGATGCCATGGAAAAAGGATAATTCTACCCGTAAGGGGGATCTCATGGGCCTTTTCTCGAAGTTTGCCGACGCCGTAACGGGCGGCTGGGTCAAGGTTCATCTGCAATGTTCCGAGCCCGTCTTGGGCAAGCCGATCCAGGTCCGGGTGAACGCGGACTCGGTCCGGTCCGACAAGGACATCGACGGCGTCTATATCCAGGTGACCGCCGAGGAGAAGGTCACGGTGCCTGACGTCCATGTTGCCGAGACGTTCAACGGCGTCGTGCAGGAAAAAGTCGAAGCCGTTTCCCATACCGCGATCACTTACGACCAGAAATTCCCGATCGGCGGGCCGCAGCCTTTACAAACGGGGCAGACTTACGAGTGGTCCGGGACGATTTCGATCCCGAACGACGCCCGGCCGACCTACTTGGGAATGAACGCCAGCCATTCCTGGCGGATCATAGCCGGACTCGAAGTCAAGGGCAACGACCCGGACAGCGGCTGGACAACGATCTCCGTCACGCGCTGACGGCCCGCTGGCGGAACGACCCCAGGCCGCCATCAAGACGGCCGCCTCTTCTATCGATAAACATCTTTTGCTGACGGGCCCTATCGCCGCCTTTCAGAAGAAGAACTTCAAGCCGGCCGAAGCGGTAAAGCCGGTCAGGTCGAGAACCGTGTCGCGAAGGTTCCGGACGATGCCCCAGCCAGCCGCCCCGGGCAGGTTGAGGTTCCGGTACGTCGAGGGGATCCAGTCCTCGAAATCCTCGTAGCTGAACAGCCGGAAGGGCGCCGGAGCGGCGGCCACGGCGTTTTCCGTTTCCGTGTAGGTCCCTTTGAACCCGGTCAGCTTCGCGCTCCGCCATCCGACGTCGAGCGAGAGGGAGAGGCGGGATCCGAGGGCAACGTCCAGGGAGGCGCCGAGGCTCCAGCCGAGCGTGAACGCGCTGACGTCGGCGGTCCATTCCAAGTTGGTTTGCGCAGGTCCCCCGGACCAGGTCGAGAGTTGGGCCCCGTCGTCCTGGAAGCTCGACCAATAGCCGTCCGCGGAAATGCGGGGACGGAGCGTCAAGGCGCGCGAGAGCGGCACGGCGTACGAAACCCCGAGCCGGGCGACGGTCGAGCGGATGCGGTCGTTGCGCCTGTATGTATAGCTGCCGTTCCAGACCCCGGCGTCGAGGTCGTTGCCGAGACGCTCCGCCCCGATGCGCCCGACGGCGGCGACGAGCGAGACGTGATCACCGAGAGGGACGCCAACGGCCGCCCCGAATTCGCGAGACCAATCCAGGGTCTTGAGGCCTGACGCCGGGACGGAATACCCGATATCCCGCATCCAGCGGCCGAAATCCCCCAGAAAGCCGTTGAGGTCGGCGGGCAAGATTCGCCCCGCCCCGTACCACAGGCTCAGCGAGAACTGCTCCGCTGCCGCCGCCGAGGCGGATAGGGAGAGGGCCAGGATGGCGAGAATTCCGATCAGCCTTTTCATGGACGCTCCGATTGACGTTTCATACTTTTAATCGCATTATAGGCGGGAGACGGCCCGGAATACAACGAACAACTCGCATCGCGGCCGTCAGGGGAGGATCGGATGGCTGTTCGTCGGTGCGGCGTCGCCGCCCTCGCGCTGGCCGCCGCTCTGGCGTACTCCGCGGGGCCCGCCGAGGCCGCGCAGGAGCCTCGCCGGTTTGAGTTGTTCCTCAAGGGCGCGTTCACCCCTCATGGCGCAAAATCGGCCTACGAGCACTCCTACGATCCCCACCCCGGCTATGAAATTCCCGGCTCCTATGCCCGTCAGACGCTCGCCGTCGATCCGCTATCCGGTGGGGGATTGCGGGCCGGCCTGACCCTCCCCCTGGGGAAAACGCTGGGCCTCCGCCTGACGCTCGGCCGCGAAACATCACGGTTCGGCGGCGAAAATGAACCGTTCGAGATTTTTTATAAGTATACGGCCTGGCTGCCGCCCATGCTCGAAAAGACCAATGGTTCGCGCCTGACGAACGTCGAATGGCCGGCCACCTCGGGCCGGCTGCAACGGACATCGGCTTCGCTGGAGCTCGTCCTGCGCCTTCCGCTCTCGGACGCCTGGAGCCTCCGGCTGTCGGCGGGGCCGCATTTCTCGACGGTCAGCGGCGAGATCTATCCTCTCGGATACGAGGAAGTGATCTACGAGCGCTACGGCTCACAGATCTTCGGGTACTCGTTCGTTCTCCTCCGCCTGCCCGCGCAAACGGTCCTCGGCGTGACGGCGGAGGCCGAGCTCGCCCTCCGGATCGACCGCCGCGTGTCATTCATCCTCGGGGCGGCCCTCCGGACGGGATCCTACGAGGGGACGCCCGAGATCGCCGCGGCTTACGACTACCATTCCCTCATCGAACAACCCATGGAGATCATGGACCGGCTCAAAGCGCGGGTTTCGCCCGGGCCGATCTCTCTGTCGCCGTCGTCATTTCTTTTCAGCGTCGGCGTCGCGATCGGAATCTGAACGGCGATGGCAAAAAGGAAGGCCGGGCCTGCGGCCGCTGAAGATACCCTGACCGCCCGAGATCTCTATTCGCTGATCATCATCGGAGGCGGTCCGGCCGGTCTCTTTTGCGCCTTGCGGGCGGCGGGGAATGGGCGAAAAATACTCCTCTTGGAGAAAAAGCCCTCCGTGGGCCGAAAGCTCCTGATGACCGGTTCCGGGCAATGCAATATCACCCATGATGGAGATATTCGGTCCTTTCTCTCGCATTATGGAGACAACGGCCGGTTCCTCAAACCCTCTCTGATGAACTTTCAGAATCAGGATCTCATCTCGTTTTTCACCGAACGAGAACTGCCGGTTGTCACCGAATCAGGAGGGAAGGTCTTTCCCATCTCCCGAAAGGCCGTCGATATTCTGGATGTTCTCGTCAAGGAATGTTCAGCCGGGAAGGTGGAGATCAGAGGCGGGGACCGGGTCCTGGACGTATCCGCCCGGGAGGGGAAATTTCAGATCCGGACGGATCGAGAAACACACAGAGCAGACCACGTGGTTATTGCGACCGGAGGAATCACTTATCCGGTGACCGGATCGACGGGAGACGGATTGAGTTTCGCCCGTAGTCTGGGACATCGAGTCACAGACGTCGGGCCGGCTCTCACCTCCGTATCCATTCAGGAATATCCTTTCTCCGCCCTTTCCGGGATCTCCTTTGCGGATGTGATCATCTCTCTCTTCCAGGCCGGCCGGAAGGTGCGGCAGCATGCCGGGGATCTGCTCTTCACCCATACCGGATTGTCCGGACCGGGCATTCTCGATTTTTCACGATTCATCCGTCCGGGGGATACCCTCCGAATCTCCTTCCTCCCGGGCCTTGATTATTCGAAGGCAAAAGAAATCCTGATCGCCCGAATCAACGCGGCCGGAAATCGTCAGGTTAAGAAGATTCTGGGAGCTTACGACCTTCCGGAGCGCTTCGTCAGGAAACTCCTCGCCCTGGCCGGGATTCAGCCGGATCAGACCGGAGCGCACCTCTCTAGGGAATCCCGCTCCGCGCTATTAGAGCTTCTGACCGGATGTCCTTTCCTTGTCAGCCGCCTCGGCGGGATTTATGAGGCCATGGTGACCCGGGGCGGAGTATCGCTGGATGAGGTCGACCCGAAGACGATGGAGTCCCGAATCGTTCCCGGGCTCTTCTTCGTCGGGGAAGTTTTGGATATCGATGGGGATACCGGCGGCTATAATCTTCAGGCGGCCTTTTCAACCGGGGCCCTGGCCGCCAAGCGAATCGCCGGAACCTCTTTCAACGGGGTCACCCCTTCAATTCATCCTTCAAGCGCTTGATGTGCCCTCGGCCGGCTGCAGGCCGACCATCTCATGGATGCGCTGGGTGACCTGCGGATGAAGGCCCAGCCCTGCGGCCAGCTGATCGAGATACCGTTGCTCGGCCGGCGTGTCCACCTCGATCGCCAACAACGAGGCAGCGTACATCTCCGTCGCCAGCTCGGGCCGTCCCTGGGCGGCCGCGATCAGCCTCTGCGTCTCCATCGGTTTTTGCATTTCCGTCATCACATATTGCTGGGATTCCGCGTCCATACCGGTTTCCTGGAGCTTCCCGATGATGCGCCGGATTTCGTTCTCATCGATCCGGCCGTCGGCCTTGGCCGCGTTGAGCATGGCTTTCAAGATGAGCTCCGAATGATGTTCCAGCTCTTGTCTCTCCGCGTCAGTCCGAGGCTCCATGAGGCCCAGCGGGACCTGAGGCTTTTGGCCACCGACGCCTTTCAAAGCTTTAAAAGCCATGGTTCCAAGGAGGGCCATGACGCCGCCGCCCAAAGCCCCGCCCAGACCACCGCCGCCGGTCAGCCCGGAGAGCGGACCCGCGGAACTTTCCCCTGAACCACCTCCGAGAATGCCCGCAAGACCATCCAGAATGCCGCCGCCGCCCATCGAGTTCCGCATCCGGTCCTCTGAAGACGGACTCATCCCGGATCCTACCAGCGAACCTAAAATATCACCGATCTTCATGATATGACTCCTTTTATTATCACTAAATTCCGCAATGGTACTCTTTCTCGAACTAATCTAGCCGGTGTGGTTGCAGGCTGGAAATCGCTGAGGGCTTATCCTAGAGGAATTCGGATCTTCTGGCCGGGATAGATCAAATTGGCGTCCCTGATGACCTCCCGGTTCGCTTCGAAGATCCTCGGGTAGTCGTTCGCTTTTCCATAGAATTGCTTGGCGATGGCGGACAGGGTATCTCCCGACTTGATGACGTAGTACTCAAACTTGTCCTTGGCCGGAGGTGCCTGCAATCCTTCGATCTTGACTTCGGTCACGCCTTGGATATTGCCGGCTAGAAGCACGGCTTTCTCCAGGGCTTCCGCGCTGGGCGCCTGTCCTGAGAGGGAGACCACGCCGCCGGCGAATTTGACTCCGAGTCCAGTGATGCCTAGATTCCTCGATTCGATCAGTTTCTTGATCTTTTCGGCCGCCTCTCCATCGTGGTTGAATACCTTTTGTCCGTATTCCCTGACAAAATCAAACAAGGCCATTCTCGTCTCCTTTTCATGGCTGGATTTTTTAACGGCTTGCGCCGGTAAGTCGACATTGATTCGTCTTTAATCTACGAAAATAGGCTTCAACTCTACTGTGATCATATTCTCGACCTCAGGTGGACGTCAATATTTTGGGGTGTACATACAAAACGCCCTTGATAAGTGAGTGCCCGTCGATTGCCTTTGGGAAGGGGTCGCGGAGTTTAACCTCGCGACTCCTTCTCCGAGTTCAAACCCTAGCCCAGGATAGAAGCCGAAAAATCCACTTTGCCCAAAAGAGGAATGTTCATGTTGCTAGACACTCTTTTCAAAGGGATTGACACCGCTCTACGGTCAGCCCTACACTAACCATATGACCGGAATGGGAGATTCATCGTCCGGGCTGGGAATGGTCCGCGCCGCGGAAAAAGGAAATTCCCGTATTTCCAAGTTGACGATCATTGGAGAGTCGATCAACGACTCTGTGCCCTCGACGAAGAAGCTTTTCGACGAAAACGACGTTCCCGGGTTGCTCGCATTGGCCAGGAGTCAGGACGAGAAGGGCGCCGCTTATATTGACGTCAACGTGGGGGCGCGCTCCCCCGAATTCATGGCCGATCTGATAGGCCGGATCCAGACGGTCACGGCCAAGCCCCTGTCCATCGATACGCCCGACCCGGTCCTTGCCGAAGCAGGGCTCCGGGCCTACGACTCCGGCCGAGCCGGCGGGCGGGACCCGATCCTGAACTCGATCTCCCCGCTGCGCCTCCAGATGTTCGATCTCTGGGCGGTTCGGCCCTTCATGCCCATCCTCATGGCCTCGGAGCGGTTCGAGAGCGGCGCGGGTTGCGCGAGCGCCAATCGGACCGCGAAGGAAACTTGGGAGACGGCTCGGGGCCTGCTCGAGGATGCCCGGCGGCGAATCCCCGGCTTTACTAACGCCCAGGCGATCATCGATCCCGGGATCGCCCCGATCGGGAGCGACTGCGAAGGCCAGCTCAAGCGCGTGCTGGATACTCTCGCCCTGATCCTGAGCGATCCTTTCTTCGCAGGCGTCCATATGTCGGTGGGGCTGAGCAACTTCACGGTCATGCTGCCTTCGAAGCGGGCGGACGGATCTCCCGTGAAAGGCCCTCTGGAAAGCGCTTTCCTGACCCTGGCCATGCCCTGTGGCCTCGACATGATCATCGGCTCGACCGTCCGCAAGTACGAGATCCTGTCCGCGGGCCATCCGGCCTTGGTTTGCCTGGAGGACATCCTGAAGCTCGAGGGCTTTGACACGCTCATGAGGCTCAAGGAATTCTATGCCTGAGGCGTCCGTGCCGTATTCCCGCGAAAACGGGCTCTTCCATGTCGAGCTTCAAACACCCAAGCGGAGCTCCGAGGATATCGACAAAGACCTTCGCGTTTTCGAGGAGAAGTACCTCAAGGTGGTCGAAAAGGGCTGGATAGTCTGCATCACCGACAATCCCATGGGCCTGCTGAGCTATGGGGCCGCCGAGACCATCGATCTCCTGGGCCTGCCCGTCCATTCCGAGCAGCTGATGGTCCACCTCAACACGTTCCACACCAAGAAAGAGCTCGATGCAAGCCTCGACGCGGTCAAAGCGGCCGGCGGCAGGCATCTGCTGATCGTCTCAGGGGACGGCAACCAGCGGCTCCATCGGCTCGAGCCCAACGAGATCGGCGCCGAGGCCGTGACCGTGACATCGGTCGAGCTCCTCCGCTACATCGACCGGGAGTACCCGGGCCAGTTCTCCTGCGGCGTCGCCTTCAATCCCTACGAGCCGCAGGGCTTCGAGCTGGAGAAGATGAAGCGGAAGGTGGACGCCGGGGCGTCCTTCATCATCACCCAGCCGATCATCGGCCGCGACGAGAGGCTGGACGCGCTCGAACCATTCCACCTGCCCGTCATCCTCGACGCTTGGATGTCGAAGAAGCTCCACCTCCTCTCCGAGTGCGTGGGCCATGAAATCCCCGAAGGGACGCCCTATGACCCCATGGATAATCTGAAGGAGCTGCGGCGCAACTACCCGGACTATGGACTCTATCTGGCCATCCTGGGCTTCAAGACACAATACCCTTTCCTTCAGGAGATCTGGAAATAGGCACGGCAGCGCCTCTTTCTACTCTGTCGCGGACCGCAGAAGGCGCACCGGCCCGAGAAGTCCCGAGGGCAATAGAGGCGAGTCGGCGCGATAGAACTGTTGTGTGGTATAGGTAAACTTCTTCGCCGCGTTGGGCTGCTGGTCGCCGATCAGCCGGTTGACCCACAGGTTCGTCACCTTGACCTGCAATTCGTTCCCGCCCGGTTTTAGCGCCCCGGTCAGCTCGATCCGGAAAGGGGCTTTCCAGAAGATGCCCAGCGGCCGGCCGTTGGCCGAAACCTCGGCCAGGTTTTTCACGTCGCCGAGATCAAGCCAAAGCCGCCCGCCGGCCTTCATCCAGTCGACCGGCGCCTGGATGACCTTGGTATAGGTTCCCGTGCCGGAGAAGTACTTGACGCCCCCATCGGCGCTTTCACTCCACGAAGTCAGGGTATCGAGCGTAATTTGCGAGGGCGCTCCGCGTTCGGCCTGAAAACTGACCGTCCAGGGGCCTTCCAGCGTGCCGAGCGTCGTTTCACTCTGCCCCGGCAACGCCCGCGCCTGCACTGCGGCCGGCTTGAGGAATACGACGAACACGGCGTCATAAGGCTCGAGGCGGAGCGGTACGATGGTGCGCCCGTTTGCGATCAGGTAAGGGGCCGGCTCCACCTCGCCGGTGTCAGCGTGCCAGAGCTCCACATCCTTCCCCTGGACCCGGAAGCTCGCTTCAAGCGTCTCCGTGCGTTTGTTGCGGTTATCGACCCAGAAAACGTCGCCGTCGGCCAGCTTGCGGTGCACGAAGAGTAGGTTTGTATCCGCCCGCGGCCTGGTATATTCGAAGTCAGGTTCCACGCGCAGCGCGGCTAATGCCTGTCCGATCGTCCGCCCCCCATAGACTTTGCCCTTCGCGTAAGCGCGTTCGCCTTCCCCTGAGCCCCAGAGCAGATCGGCGATGGAGCGGAACTCCGCTTGGTCGTCGCTCAAACTCGGAGAGTCGGCGGGCTTGGGACCCGCGACCACGGCGCCCGCGCCGACCAAATCGCGAATCTTGCGCAGAACGGGCAGGGACATGGGCCGGCCGTTGACATCAAAAGCCAGCAGGGCATAGCTCATGCCGCTGGATGTCGTGATCCTCCCGCCTTCCGCGGACAAGCGGTGCAAGATCGCGTCGGCGTTGATGAAGTCGAAATCGTAACCGGCCGGGATGTCCGGCGGCTTCGCCCCATAGAGGGCTGTGATGTTGGAATCCTCGCCGTAGAAAAAGAGCACGTCGGCGACGAACTTTCCCTGCTGGAGCATGTAAGAGCTGCGGGCTAGATATGTGGTCCAGGGCTTGGCCAGCTCGGCCCAGGTCTCGTGCCGGGTGAACCACTGACCAAACGGCCCGAGGGACAGCCCCGGCACCTTGTCCGATACGGGTTGATGAACCGATGTGTGGATCACGAAGCGGTTCAAGCCCATCGCCAATTCCGTGTCTGCGGTCGGCTTCAGCGTCTCGGGAGACCAACTCCATGCGCCCCGTGCGCCGCCGTAGGCCGTCAGGGATTCCGCGGCCACGAGATTCTGGCCGTAAATATGGGCCACGGAGGCCGACTCTCGGATGTCCCCCCCGTACCCCGGCGGATCAGAGCTGGGGGTTTCCGGCGTCCATAGCGCGCTCATGGGGATCTCGGCGTTCCGCTTCACTTCCATCCCGTCTCCAATGAAAGCCCGGCCGGATTCGTGAGATTCGGTATAACGACCCATGCCAAGTTTGTGCAGCGAGGCGGTGATCTGGTCGTAGTGATATTCCGTCGTCAAATCGCCGATGGTCTTGCGGAAGTCCCAGAGGAAGCGGTCGCTCGATTCCGCGCTCTCCACCACGCGACCCGTAAGAACCGGGAGCCAAGGACGCGGGTCATAGCCGCGCCTCTTGGTGAATTCCGCGATCATATCCTCGGTCCAGTTCTGAACGCCGGCTTCCCAGCTGTCCGTGATCACGTACTGCAGGCCGCGCTTTCCCATCAGCGCGCCCAGCGTGTCCTTATACCGGCCCAGATAATTGTCAAGATAGGCTTCGACGTGGCCACGGTTGAGCTTATCCACTTCCAGGCCGGTCGCTTCGGGCGAAGCCGGAGAGTTGCGCGCCCCGGTCAGCGAGAATCCCAGACGCAGAACGACCCAGCGGCCGGCCGGAGGTGTCCAGTCCAGTCGACCATCGGGGCGCATTTTCGAAGCTACGTCGACGACGTCGGCCTTGCGCACGGCGTCCTGGATCGGCACGGGGAGCGTCGCGTGGCTGGTTAAGTCGGTGGCCGCCGAAAAAGCCGCCTTCTCCTCAAAGCGGTTCACTCGCGCTCCGATGTGCAGAACGATCTCGGCGATCTGGGTTCCCGCCGGCGCCGCGGAAGCGGCGCCCCGGCCGGCCGCGGGGGGCTGGGGGGGCTTGAACATCAAACGGTAGAATTTGGCCGTGACGGCGGGGAACGTCATGGTTCGTTGGGCCGTTTCGCCGACGGGAATCGCTTCGATCATTCGAAATTGTCGGCCGTCGTCGCTGGTCTCCAAAGCCTGGAAGCTCTCGTTCCCATGGCCTCTTCCCTCGACGCCGGACACGATGCTGAGACCCCGAATGGTCTGAGGCTTTTCGAACTCGAATTGAATCCAGGCCTTCTGGTCGACGGGAGCGGCCGGCAAAGTGATGGTTTTCGCCAGGTCGCCATCGGTCAGACGGGCCAGGTCGAAGGATCCGCCGCTGGACGACACTTTCGGCTGCAATTCGGCCATCGAGATGTCGTTGTCCGGCAGGCGGTAAGCGATCACCGCGCTGTCACCGTAGTATTCTGGAAGGGGCGCGGAGGTCCCCCCCCCGGATCCTCCTCGCCCGATGTTCTGGAAGGGTCCGGTCGTGGACGGCGGCTTGGACAGCACGCCGTTGAACGGCCGCCCCCCTTCCAGACGGGTCTCGCTCCAGACCAATTTCTTCATCGCCTGCGCGGGCGGCACCCAGGGGCCTCCCGTCTCGCTCCAACCGGGAGATCCCGCGATGGCCATCTCCAGGCCCCATTGGTCGGCCAGACTCGCGGCATATTTGAACGCGTCCTTCCACTCCGGCGTCATATAGGCCAGGCGTTTCTCGACGACCTGGGGCGTATTGAGCGCGGCGTCGAAGTTTTGAAAGCCGCCGATCCCGGCGCGCTTCATCCATTCCAGATCGGCCTTGATCCCGTCCTTGGAAATGTTGCCGTTCATCCAGTGCCACCAAACGCGGGGTTTGGCGCTGTCCGGCGGATTTTTAAAGCCGCGTTCGAGGGCATCGCCGGAGCTTTGAGCTCCCGCGGTCCATGTTCCCAGAAGAGTCATGACAACGGCGGCCCAGCCAATCTGCTTTGCCAAATTCATCGTCCTCATCGGCGCATCTCCTTTCTCCACGGGTTGAACTTGATCGGCCCCGCCTGTTCAAGGGGCCGCGCCGTCATGGCGTTTTAGCGGGAAGATCAACCGCCTGACTCCAAACATATTCAATACGGCGATCAACGCAAGACGCAATGCAAGGCTGCTATCGCGTCGATGTCCGCGCCCGGCCAGTTTCCCGCGCACTTCTGGCCCAGATCGGTCAGCTTCACCTGGCTGAAACGCTGATTCAACAGGCCTCGGCTGGCCAGCGCGTCGTGAATGTCGACCTGAACCGCGCCGCCTCCGATCTCGCCGACCGGAATCCACGGGCCGTTTTCCGTTTTGATCTCGAGCTTCGTGCCCTCGACGTCGGGGCCGACCTCGAAGATATAAAGATCCGCCCCGGGGCCATCGACGAGATAGATTTGGCTGAAGCGGAGGGTGATGGATCCACGGCAGCCGAGCGTGTAGTAACCGGTGTCCTTGGCCCCATTGTAGTCCCTTTTCAACGCCCCCGCCGGGTCCGTGCCTGACCCTGCTTTGGGGCCGGGAACGCCGGCGGTTCTGCCGACGCATTCGTTGGCGAACGCCCGTTCGCCGCAGCTCACATATACGCTCTTGCCCTTGTCGTCGTACGTGCGACTTTCTCCCGCCGCCCCGGGCTGCCCGGTCAGCCGCGCGAAGTCGGCCCGCACGCGTTCCCGCTCCTCGGTGTATCCTTCTATGTCCTGGAGGATGTGCGCCGTTTTCTGAATGATCGTGCGCAATGTATCTTTTTCGAGATCGTGCTGAATCTTCTTGCTTTTCAACAACAGCTTGTTCTTAATAAGGTCCTGGTCTTTCTCTGTGATTTCACTAATACGCACCTTTCCCGACCCGCGCAGAAGCATATCCAGGGCAATGACGAGGACGAGCTGATTGAGCTGCCCTTCCGATATCGGGACCGGTTCCTCGTCCAATGACGGCGAGTCCGTGCGATCAGAGAACTTGGTCGGGATTCCGAAATCCTTCAGATTCATGGAGACGACCGTGAGGATCATATTTGGATCCGTGAGCTTGATGATGTAGCGCTCGTATTGCTTGAGGCCCCGAAGGTTTCCCTCGAGCTCGGCGATCTCCTTGCTCAGCCGGTCCTCCTCTTTCTGCAAACGCAGCCTCTCGGCTCGCGTATCCTGCCGGGCCGGTATGGGCAGGATCAGCAGGCCCAGCAATGACAACACGCCTGCGATAAATAGAGCCGGGCAGGTTCGTTGACGGAAATTGATCATCATGGGTGTCCTCCGCGGAAGGATAGAAATTCGTATCTAAGTTCTCAGCGGCGTCCGATCAAAAAGCGCAATCCCTACCTCCCATTGACACAGAGAATAATTCCGGCCACGGATCGAAGTCAAGGACACAACCTACCCGCCGGATCGCATCCAGCTCCTCCGGCAGATACGGCGGGTACTTGCCGTGCTGATATAGGAAGACGACGTCGAACGCCGGGGCGGGGACCGTCGTGAACGGCCGCTCGATCCCGAACGCATGGTTGTCTTGGGCGCAGACCCGCATCGGCGCGCCGGGCGTAAGCGCGAGCTGAAGCGAGGACTGGTTTCCGGTCACCCGCTGTCCCGACTCCTCCGGGAGAGGATCGCGAGTGGAGGGCGGAGAGCCCCAGAATCTATTTCAGATAGATCTCCAACACGGGGATTTCTACCCGAGGTTTCTGAACGGGGAGCGTAAGCGCCAGATCCCCAGACCCCTCTCCTCTTCCGGGATTCAACCGGATCTCCGAGGCATCGTGCAAAAACTGGGCGTATTTCACCTTGCCGGCCATGCCGGGAAGGGTGATCCGATCGAGCGGATAGACAAGCAAGTGGATATAGAGCCGGTTGGTCACCGGATTCCAGGTTAAAAGCGTATTCGGCGGCGCGACGATTCCTGCCGGAGCCTCCGTGCAACCGTAGACGGACCTGGCGTTGAGCTTCGTCCATTCTCCCATGGCGCTCAGACTGGCCTGGGCCCGGCTATCGAATACCCCTCGGGCCGTGGGTCCGACATTCAGGAGGAGGTTCCCGCCCTTGCTTACGGACTCGACAAGCAGCTCGATCAGCTGGGCCGGGCTTTTCCAGGTGTATTCATCGCGGTAATAACCCCACGATCCCGAAAAGGTCTGACACGTCTCCCAGGGAATCCGCTTGCCGTTGTATTGGGGCCATTGGGCCACTTTTTCCTGTTCGGGCGTCGTGAAATCCCATCCGCCTTCCACATCCTTCAGATCCAGCCTGTCGTCAACGATGATCCCGGGCTGC
>Ga0315286_10005024_pt1 | contig 12736 bp, 10 predicted proteins | sample YL17G10_0_MG_FD_205038 | JGI IMG/M metagenome (GOLD analysis project Ga0315286, IMG submission 205038) | Sediment microbial communities from Yellowstone Lake, YNP, Wyoming, USA - YL17G10_0 | ecosystem: Environmental > Aquatic > Freshwater > Lake > Sediment | place: USA: Wyoming | collected... | reverse complement strand
CGACATGAGCGCGCGGATGTTGTGCGAGTTCGTGGATGGCTCGAAGACCGCCGTCGAGATGTGCAGCGTGGCCAATGCGACCGGGCTGGTTCCCGACCGCCGCGGCATGCACGGCGCCCAAGCCACCCGCGACACCCTGCATCGAGTCTTTTGCCCAAAATCACAGGGCGGTGTGCTGGAGAAGAAAGGCGTGGTGGACTTTGCCATCGGCGTTCATCCCGGCGTGTTCGTCGTGTTCACGACCGACCAACCCCGGCTCAAGCACGGCCTCATCCAGCGCGACATGGGCCAGGGCCCGAACTACCTCCTCTTCCGCCCCTACCATCTCTGCAGCATTGAAGTGCCGCTGACCGCGGCGCAGGCGGTGATCTATCATGAATCGTCGGGCCACCCGTTGCGGCGGCCCAGCGCCGAGTGCGTCGCCATCGCCAAGAAAGACCTCAAGGCCGGCGAGACGCTTGATGCCATCGGGGAGTATTGCTACCGCGCCTCGATCGACCTCGCGAGCGTGGCCCGCCAGGAGAACCTGCTGCCCCTCGGCCTGGCGAAAGGCTGTGTGCTCAAGCGCGACGTGCCGCGGGACCAGGCGATTTCCTATGATGACCTCGACCAGGTCCCGGACACGCTGCTCGCGCGCGCGCGCGCTGAGCAGGATCGAATGAACCGCTAACCCTGTTTGCCGCCATGCACCTGATCGGCCTGGATGTTGGCACCACCGGCTGCAAGGCGAGCGTATTCGACCTGCACGGCGCGACCCTGGGCCAGGGCTTCCGCGAGTACGACGTCCTCTGCACCGAGCCGACAATGGCTGAGCAGGATGCCGAACACGTCTGGACGCTGACGCATGAGACGCTGCGCGAGGCGGTGCAACGCGCTGCGGTGAAGGACATCGCCGCGCTGAGCGTGTCGGTCCAAGGGGACGCGATCATCCCGGTCGATCGCGAGTTCCGCGCGCTCCATCAGGCCCTCCTCGGCATGGATTACCGGTCCGAGCCCCAGGCCCGTCGGTGCGACGAGCTGTTCGGCGCGTTCGAGTTGTTCCAGCGCACCGGCATGCGGTCGCACCCGCTCAACTCGCTGAACAAGGTGCTTTACCTGCGCGAGACGCAACCGCGTGTGTTCGAGCGCGCCTGGAAGATCGTGACCTACGCCGACTTCATCCTCGGCAAGCTCGGCGCGGAACCGGTCATCGACCTCACGATGGCCTCGCGCACGATGGCCTTTGACCTGGCCGAGCGCCGCTGGAGCCCGACGATCCTTGGCCGGCTCGGATTGAGCGAAGCCCTCTTTTCCCGAGCGGTGCCTTCGGGCACGCCCGTCGGCACGATTCGCAAAGACCTGGCTCACGAGTTTGGCGTGCCGGAGACTCTCCAACTGGTCGCCGGCGGCCATGACCAACCCTGCGCCGCCCTTGGCTGCGGCATGGTCCGTGAGCGGCTCGGCGTGGTTTCGACCGGCACGGCGGAAGTGCTGGCGACGGCGTTTGCGGCGCCGGTCCTGACCCGGCAGATGTTCGACAGCTTCTACCCCTGCTACCTGCACGCCCAGCCCGGGTTCTACTTCACTTTCGCCCTCAATCACGTCGGCGGCATTCTCCTGAAGTGGTATCGGGACCAGTTCTGCGCGGCGGAAGTGGCCGAGGCGCAACGACGACACGTCAATCCCTACCGCCTGCTGGACGCGCACATGCCTGAAGGCCCTTCGCCAGTCCTGGTGTTGCCGCACTTCAACGGCAGCGGCACACCGTGGTGTGATCTCGCCTCCCGGGGCGCGATCGTGGGCCTCACGATGGCGACCACGCGGCACGACATCGCCAAAGCAATCCTCGAAGGGCTTTGCTTCGAATTGCTCATCAACCTCGACACCATGCGGGAGACGGGCATCGACGTCCGGGAACTCGTGGCTGCCGGCGGCGGCGCGAAATCCGCGCTGTGGCTGCAATTGAAGGCGGACATCCTCGGCTGCCCGATCCGCACGCTGCGTTGTCAGGAAACCGCCTGTCTGGGCGCCGCTTTGCTCGCCGGGACTGCCGTCGGAGCATACCACTCCCTCGAAGAAGCCGTCGCCCAGACGGTGGTGCCCGACCGCGAATACACGCCGCGGCCCGACCTGGCGGCGCGCTACCGCGAGAAGTTTGAGGTGTATCGGAAGTTGTATCCGACGCTTCGTCCCATCCACGTCCAGCTATGAGCCGATCCTCACCTTCCGCCAAGCCCGCCGCCGCCTCGCGGGTTCCGCATCGCTGTCTGATCAAGCTGCAGGGCATCTACCCATCGTTGAAGAGCGCCGAGAAACGGGCGGCCGACTACCTGATGGCCGCGGCGGGAAAGATTCACGGCCGGAGCATCATCGAATTCGCGGCCGCCGCGGGGTGCAGTGAGGCGACGGCCGTGCGCTTGTCGCGCAAATTGGGTTACGATGGATTCCCGGAGCTCAAGGCCGACTTTGAGCAGACCGACGCTCCCGTGCCCTACCGCGATGTTCAGCGACAGGACTCGCCCGAGGTGGTCGCCCGGAAGATCTTTGCCAACTCGATCCAGGCGTTGTGGGACACGCTGGACATCATTGACGTGAAGCACTATCGCGAGGCGGTGGAGGCCCTGCTGAAGGCCGAGCGCCTGGCGTTCATCGGGCTGGGCAACGCCGCCGCCGTGGCCCGCGAGGCCTACCAGAAGTTCCTCCGCATCGGCGTGCCCACCTACACAGCCGAGGACTCAGACCTCCAGTTGATCATCATCAGCACCCAGTTGAGCGCGGGGGACGTGCTGACGGCGATCTCCTATTCCGGCGAGAGCAAGCCGATCCTCGCCGCGGCGCAGCAGGCGCGGGCGCGCGGCGTCCGGGTGATCGCCATCACCAATTATCCACGGTCCACGCTGGCGAAGCTGGCCGACTGCGTCCTGCTCACGGCCGTGTTCCAGGAGCATGTCTATGGCGAGATCGCCTCGAAACGGCTGGCCCAACTGTGCGTTCTGGAGAGCCTCTACGTGAACTACCTCCTGCGCCGCAGCGGGGAGTTGGGCGATCGTTTGCTGGCCTCGAACCAGGCGGTGGCCATCAACAAGCGCCTTGCCCGCAAGACCGCCCGCCCTTCATGACCCGTCACGCGTGCACCCTCCAACCTGAACCGTGCAACATCCCCTCCTTGCTCACCGAGCTGAACCCCGTCCAACCGCAGCCTCCGCGCGTGTCGGCCGGCGGCGGCCTGCCTGGGCATTCACGCTCATCGAACTGCTGGTGGTCATCGCGATCATCGCCATCCTCGCCGGCATGCTGTTGCCAGCGCTCGCCAAAGCCAAGGCGAAGGCTCAGGGCATCCACTGCATGAACAGCCTCAGGCAGGTGGCCTTGGGCTGGCAGATGTATTCGATGGACAACAAGGACATCACGCCCCTCAAGTGAACCGCCCCAGCTCACACGGAAGCCCTGCGGTTCGCCTCCGAGAGAGCCAATCCCAACTCCCCTCCGAAGGGAGGATCCCCGAAACCGAAACTCGAGAAGGGAGGCCGGATTTTCCGCCCCGACACACGCTTGGATTCCCAGACCTTGCAGTTCCGGGATTGTTCCACCGCGAGGACCGCCTCCGCCGAAGTGGTGAAGTGACCCCCGATGGCCGATGATCGCAACTTCCGGCGAAACCGCACACGCGTTCGGTGCGTTCTCTCCCTTTGCCTCATGATGCCCCTGCTCTCCAGTCCCAGCCCGGCCGCCCCGGCGGATCACCTCGCCCTCTACGGCGGTCCCCGGAAACCATCCCGAATCGAACACCTCGAAACCGGCCCCGTCCGCCTGACATTCGCTGACGGCGAGCTGCGCCGCCTCTGCGTCGGCGGCAAGGAGATCATCCGGCGGATTTACGTCTCCGTGCGCGACACCCGCTGGGACACCGTGGAGCCCGAAATCACCCGCCTCGACGTCCAGCGCTCCCGCCGCCGATTCACGATCCGGCTCGAAGCCCTGTGCCGCGGCAAAGGGATCGATTTCTCGTGGCACGGCGACATCACCGGGACCCCGGACGGCCGGGTCACGTTCAGAGTCCGGGGTGCCGCCAATGCCGATTGCCGCGCCAATCGTTTCGGCATGTGCGTGCTGTATGGCGCAGAATCCCTGGCCGGTCAGGTGTACGAGGTCGGCGATGCCGAGGGCGGCGCCCGAACCGCCACGTTTCCTGATCTCCTCGACCCGGTCATCCTCCAGGACAAGTTCCAATCCCTGCGGTACACCACCGCCGAAGGTCTGCGGGTGACGACCGCGGTCACCGACACCCTGTTCGGCATGGAAGACCAGCGGCAGTTTGGCGACAGCTCCTACAAGGCCTCTTCAGCCATGACCTTCGCCTACCCCGACATCGCGAAGGGAGCCGCCGGCACCGAGTCCATTTCCGTTTCCGTCGAGAACGTGCCGGGCACCGTCCGCGGCGCGCGCCAGCGGGTCAACAACACACCGATCGTGGTGCGCCTGGGTGATCCCTTGCCCCACGCGCGAATGCCGAAGCTCCTGCCCTACGACAAGGCCCTCGCCCGGCCGGGTTTCTTCATGGACGTCAGCACCACCCGGGACAAGCTCAGGGAGGCGCCGATCGTCACGTGGCCCTTCAACGTAGCGGTGAACCTGTTCGACGATGGAACGCTCCTCGCGAACCTCCCGGCGGTGGCCGATCAGGTCCGCACCGCCCGCGCCTTCGCGCCCCGCGCCGTCCTCCGCGTGGCTCCCGCCACGTTCAACCCGCCCTGGCCCCGCGAAGGTCCCGATCCGCGCAACCGGGGACAGTTCGCCGCTGCCTGGCTGGCCGCCGCGGTCAGCCACCTGGCGCGTTCGGGCGCCGATGAGGTGATGTTCGACACAAGCCCCGGACCCATGGACACGGTGGAACGGATGCTGGCTGCTCACGCCGGCCAGACGGTGTTGGCGACCTCCTTCAATTCGGACTCCCATCCATCGATTGAGGCCGTGGCGGTTGACGACCACGGCGTGAGGTTCGTGTGGATCATCAACCTGACGCCCCACCGGCAGAAGGTCGTCATTGACGGTCTGCCCGAAGGCGCCCGGCTCGAACTCGAGCGCGTGAACGCGACGACACCGCCACCTGCGGATCGGCCGGCCGGAAGCATCCCGGCCAAGCGCGGCCGCTGCCAGCTTCTCCTTTCGCCCTTCGAAGTCTGCCAGGTGCGGGTGGCGTAGCGGCTGGAGATGAGGAATGCGCGCCGACGAGAAGTGTGGCCAACGCGGAAGTGCTGCGGTATCACTGGCGGCAGAGCAGACAGTGACCGTAGCTATTCATGAGAAGCGAGCCGTTTACAGCCGATTCGAAAGGAACCAAATGATCCTCAGCCGCACCGCTATTCTGCTGGCTTTGCTGGCCAATTGTCACCTCACGCTCCTGCCGGCCGCCATCACGGTGTCACGACTCGGCGGCTACGACACGCCAGGCGACGCCAGAGGCCTGCGCGTGCTGGGCGACACGGCTTTTATCGCCGATGGTAATTCCGGGCTGCAAATCGTCAGCGTGGCCAATCCCGCCAACCCGGGATTTCAGGGCAGTTGCGCCACCGGCGCGGATGCCCGCGACGTGGACGTGGCGGGTGCCTTCGCTTACGTGGCTGACGGGCTCAGTGGTCTTCAGATAATCAATGTCAGCAATCTTTCGAGTCCATTCCGGGCAGGAGGGTATGACTCAGACGGAGAGGCCGGCGGTATCCAAGTGACCGGAAGCCTCGCGGTCATGGCAGACTATGGGCCAGGCACCCAGATTATCGACATCAGTAATCCGTCCACTCCAGTCAGGCGAGGTGTCTATGACAATACGGGCTATGCCAACGGCATCCGGGTAGTCGGCAACCGGGCCTTCGTTGCCAAAGGCGCGACGGTCTCTCGTGCCTACGTGGGCTTCGACATTCTCGATATCAGCAATCCGTCCTCGCCAAGCCGCGTTGGCGGCATTACGGAGATAAATTATGGCTCCAGTCCCGTTGGCATGGGTGTAGACGTATCGGGCGACCTGGTCTTCCTGGCGGGGGGAAACGCCGGCCTCCAAATCTTCAACGTGGCAGATCCCAGCAACCCGTCATTGGTCGGCTTTTATGACACTCCCGGTTGGGCATCTTCCGTGCGGGTTCAGGGGAGCTACGCGTTCCTCGCGGACGGCGATGCGGGCATGCAAATGATCGACGTCAGCAACCCTGCATTCCCCGTGCGCGTGGGTGGATACGATACTACCGGTAGCGCCAACGACCTCGAGGTCAATGACGACCTGGTCTACCTGGCCGACGGCGCGGCAGGCTTGGTGATCTTGCGTGTTTCCGGAATCCCGCCGTCCATTATCGCCCAACCGGTCAGCCAGTCTCCGTCGGAGGGGGGCGATGTGGTTTTGACCGTGGCGGCCAGCGGCCACGCGCCACTCACGTACCAGTGGCAGCGGGATGGCATCAACTTGAGCGACGGTGCCCGGATCTTCGGGGCGACATCGAACGTATTAACGGTCGTCGGAGTTCAGCCTCAGGACAGCGGCGGCTATTCGGTCCTGGTCAGCAATCCGGGAGGAACAGTCAGCAGTCAGCTCGCCGAAGTCTGGGTCATCCCGACCGACGCCGAGATCTGGTCCTCATCCCTTGTCCTGGGTCCAAACCATGCGCCCCACGATTGCGCGGGTATTTATTCGTATACGGACCTCGTGATCGCAGACAACACTGAGGTTACCAGTTCGAACATTTCCCATCTAGTTATCAAGGTCACCGGCACACTGAAGCTGGGGAGCAACGTGGTCATGCGGGTCAGGAATGGGTTTTACCCGGGAGCGCCTGCCGTTCCGCTCTCCGCTATCAACGCGAACAACCTGGGCCAGTATGGCCTGGATGTGGGTGGCATCTATGTCTTCACGAACGCATTCGGGCGTGGCGGCGACGGAGGGGGTGGTTACATGGGTGGGCGGATCGTCAGCCTGTATGACTACATCGGTGGTCATGGGGGCGGTGGGGGTGGCGGCTTCGGAGGAGGACAACCTGGGCCAGGCGCGTGGGGGTCTGCCGGGGGTGCCAGCAGTGGTCAGGCAGGGGGGCCCAACGGCGGGCTGGGAGGATTCGGGGGATGGGGTATGCTGGGCCCATCCTTTAACTTGGCCCCAGGGGGCGCAGGAGGGTGGGGTGGAGGAGACTCACGCTTGGGACATTCGGGCGAGACCGGACACGTCGCGTCGCCCGAGGGCTTGCCAATTTCGGTTGGTGGCGGCGGTGGTGGTGGCGGTGGCAATGGAGGGAATGGCGGCGGTGGTGGCAATGGCGTGAATGCTGACGGCGGCAATGGCGGTGGCGGTGGTGGCTACGGAGGTGGGGTGTTGACGATTATCGCTGAACGGATTCTCTACGAACCGAGCGCACCTCCCCGGTTCCTGGTGTCCGGCCAGAAGGGCGGTTCACCCAACGGTGGCAATGGTGAAGGCGGCCTGCTGATCATCCAGTCTCCCAGCTACGCCGCGTCTACCGCTCATTGGAACCTCAACAGCGGCACCTATGGCACCAACACCTACTCCGATAACTGGAGCGGCTCGATCACCAATGACCCTGCCCTGACCAACGGGGGACATGGTGTGATCGTGGGCAATCCACAGCAGGTCATTATTCTTACCACGCCGATTTTCCCGGAGATCACCAGTGAACCGCAGAGCCTGACGCTTGCAGTTGGCTCGAACGCGGTGTTTACCGTGGGCGCAACTGGTAATCCGCCCCTGAACTACCGATGGTATTTCAACGGAACCAACCTGGCTGCTCCAAACAATCCAATCTTGACCCTCACCAACCTCCAGCTAGACCAGGCTGGCGATTACCAGGTAATCGTTACCAACACGGCCGGAGCAGCCCCCAGTCAGGTGGCAACGCTGACTTTGTTCATCGCCCCACCACTCTTTCTTGCCTCAAAGCCAGTCGGTCCATGCGGGGACTGACGTAACCTTCAGTGTCCTCGTCGGCGGCAGCCCTCCCCTCTCGTACCAGTGGCGATGTGACGGAACGAATTTGCCCGGCGCAACCAATTCGGCCTTGGTTCTGGCCCATGCGCAGCCCGCCGACTCTGGCGATTACACTGTGGTCGTCACCAATTGGGCGGGGTCTCTGACTAGTGCGCCCCCGGCCTCGCTGACCGTGAGCACTACCTGGCTGGACCTGCCAGAGTCGCCCGGAAACGGCCCATTCCATTTCACACTGCAAAGTCCGGCGGCGCTCAGATTTGAAATCGAAACCTCCACCAACCTGGTGAACTGGGCCAATCTGGCAACGCTGACAAACGTCACCGGGACCTTCCTTTTCAGCGATCCAACGACACGCTTAAGCCGGCGCTTTTACCGGGCGCGCCAGTTGCCGTAATCGCAGCAATGGACTCAGAAGGTGTAAAGAAACTGTGGGTTCCTCGACGGTCGAGGTTCGCCGGCTTTGTCGGCGGTACTATGGAGCCGCTAAGACTTCCGCCACGCTTCTCCCGGCCCTCCGTTCGTCACGTTGGCCCAGGATACCTTGGGTCAGCTCCGCTCTTTCGCTCCTTGCAGCAGGGGAAGCCGGCCGCCGCCAGGCCTGGAGGTTGTTAAGCCGGTGCATCCTTCCGGCGTTGGTCCCAAGGACGCGGACGGGTCTCCCCTGTTCGCGAACCTGGGTTCACTACTCTCCTGGATTATCACGATACTCGCCGCCCGCTCCTCTGCCATTATCACGATAACTCTCTCCCAGATGATCGTGAAGCGGAACACACCGGTCACTCCCGCGAGGAACTCCGCACCGTCATCACCTACCTCCAGCGCGAAACCCAAGCTCAACGCCGCAACGTCGGCGCCCTCAAACTCTCCAACCTCCTCCAACCCGACCGCTTCGAGGAAGACCTCCAGATCAGCCGCCTGCGCTTGCGCCCGCCTCCTCCACCCCAGCCTCCACCACCGCCGGCTCCACGCTTGAACTGCGCCCAACAGGAACGAGGCCGTCAGCGCGCGCTGGCCTGCTTGCGTCAACTCAGAGCCACCCTCCCCTGAAACCGCCACCCGGTGGTTGAACTCCAGACCAACTTCGGCGGTGGCAAGACGCACTCGATGCTGGCGCTCTATCACCTGTTCTGCGGGCTGCACAACAGCAGTACGCGTATCAGCCAGCGTTCGACTTCAGCGCCTCATACGCTCTGCTCCGGCCCAAGTCAGCGATCCCCTAGCCGTTCAGCCACCTGCTCCATGACCAGCCGCCCGTTACTCCTCAGCGTCGCAGGCGGAAATACTGCTGACCCACTGTCGCGGAAACCGTGACGGCGTTCTCTGAGCCGATCACGGTCGGCGTGTTGGTCACGAGCGTCCACGCTGTCGCTTCGGAGAGGGCCTCGCGGGTCTCGAGCAGGCAGCCGGCGAGCGAGCGCGGCCAGAACAACGTGATCTCGTCCAGGCCGGTAAGTTGGGCGCGCAAGCGGACCTCCGCAGTGAGGAGCTTGAGGACGAAGGCGTCTTCGCTTCCGGCCTTGGCGCTCTGAAGACTTCCCACGCTGGGCGTCACCGCGAAGTTCGTGGAGGAAGTGTAGCCCACGACATAGGCGTTCCCCTCAAGGTCGAGCGCCACCGCGCGCGCTTCATCCGCGCTGCTGCCTCCCAGATACGTGGCGTACTCCAGCGCCGAGCCGTCAGAGCTGATCTTGACAACGAATGCGTCGGTCGCGCCGCCGGAGGCGATCTGCACCGGCTGGATCGACGGGAAATTGGTGGAGGCCGTCATCCCCACGACGAAGGCGTTGCCCGCCTCGTCCGCCGCGATGCTCCAGCCTTCGTCGGTGGCCGACCCTCCCAGGTAAGTCGAATAGACCAGGTTGGTGCCGCTGGGGTCGAACTTCGTCACAAACGCGTCGCGCAGGTTGCTGGAGTTGGTGCCGAAGAGAGCGTGATTCGTGGGAAAGTCCTGAGAGGCGGTCCACCCGGTCACATAGATTTGCCCGCCGGCGTCCACATCCAGGCCGTAGATCCAATCATCCCCACTGCCGCCCAGATAGGTGGAGACCCTTTCGAAACCGTACTTGGTAACAAAACCGTCTTTGCCGCCCGCCAGTTCGCTCTGATACGCGTTCGTCACGGGGAAATCGATCGACTCCGTCCGGCCCGCCACGACAATCTGCCCCAGACTGTCCACCGCCAGCGCTTCCCCGGAATCGACTTCCGAGCCGCCGAGATACACCGAGAACAACAAAGGATTGCCGTTCGGAGTGAGGACGGTCACGAAAGCGTCCGTTTTCCCACCGAACGTGGACGCGACGCCATTCGTCGGGAAATCGTCGGATTCGGTTGAGCCGGTGACGCAAACGTTGCCCGCACCGTCCAGCGCGAGGCTGATCCCGTTGTCGTGACCGCTGCCACCCAGGTAGGTGGAATAGACGAGCGCCGAGCCGTTGGCGGCCAGTTTGGCGACGAAGGCATCGTAACGGTACGCTCCCGAGGTGGCTTTGCCATGGAGGTTGGTCGAAAGCGCGTCGGGCGTGACCGGGAAGTTTTCTGAGAACGTCGCGCCGGTGATCCAGAGGCTCTCGTCGGCCGCCAAGGCCAGGTCAAAGCCGACGTCGTCCTTCACGCCACCCAGGTAGGTTGCGAACACCAAGTTGGTGCCGGTCGGGTCCAGCTTGGCCACAAACACGTCCTTGAGCACGTTGTTGGTGTCGGCCGGGTCGCCGTTGAACGTCGGATCCAGACCGTTGAGCACCGGGAAGTTGGTCGAGAACGTCTCGCCCGTGACGTACGCCGCTCCCGCCGAATCCACCGTGACGCTCCAGGCGCGCTCAGGGCCGGCACCGCCAAGATACGTCGAGTAAGCCAGGATCGGATCAATCACCAGCGGCCGGCGTGGGTCATAGTCGCCGACGTGGAACGTCGCCGTCCGACCGTCCAACACGAACCGACACGGCACCGCCCGCCGCCGTCCGTCCACGTCCTGGTAAGCGATCGGCGCGCGCAACCGCATTTCGCCAGTCCCGGCCCGCAGCACGAGATCGCCCGAGGCATCCAAGGTGAGCGCACGGACGCCCTCGATCGCCAAGTTGATCTGTCGGGGGTCGCCGCCCGACGCCACGACGAAGTCGTATTCGAGCTGGCGCTGATTGCCGTAATAGACCAGGTCAATGCCGGGATAGACCGCGTCGTATCGAATACGGGCGAAAGTGGGCACGTTCGTGCGCCAGGCCTTCGGGTCGTTGCCGAGGAAGTAGTTGATCCGGGTGGGTAGCGCCTCCAGAGGGGACGCGGGGGCGTTGGGGTTCGCTCCCACGAGCCGGACTCGCAGAGTCGAAACGGCGGTCCCGAGCGCAGCCCTATGGCGCCCGACGCGCCGATCGAACCGCCCCTTGGACTCCTCGGTCGTGATTTGTGGCAACGCCAACGTAACCTCTGTCGGCTGGAGGGAGACGGCATAGCCGGATCCTCGACAGACGAAGCGGCGGCCAGCGGCGGTTCCGCCTGCTTCGAACATCAAGGGCACCTGGCTGAAGGCGGCGCCCGGCGGTTCAGCCACCCCACCCGTGCAGAGAATCAGGCAGACCACTGCCGCGGCGACGGGAGACAACGAGGCAAGCCGCCCCGGGCCGGGTCGCGCCTGCGGGCAGTCGGGCAATCCGCAAGATTCCTGCATAGGCGAAAGACGATTGTCCTGTAGTTGAGCGGCGATGGTTGGGCTTTTGCCGCTGGGTGTCAAAGGATTTAGTCCAATCCACACCGGCAACGTGATCGTCCCCTGCTTTGACATCCGCTCCCGGTCTGCTGGGCACGCACGAGGTCATCCTCCGGGTTCATGGGTTGCCTCCGTCCCGGTGCCGGGCCAGCAGGCTCACGGCTTGTCGCAGTTCGGCCAGATCGCGTTTGAGCGTCTGGATTTCGGCATCTTTCTCCTTCACCACTTCGTTCAATCCCTGGATCGCCGCCAGCGCCACACCATCGGCGTCCACGGTGGCAATGTGTTTGTCGTCGGTGCCGAGAGCGAAGGCAGCGTGGAAATCCTGGGCCATCGGACCGACATGCGGCGTCGCCGCGTCGCCCTTGAAATTCCAACGACTGATCCCGTCGCACGCCGTCCGCAGGTAGCCGCCGCCGCTGTCGTCCACGATCAACGCCTTGTAGCGGCCGCTGAACAGGTGGCCGGAGAGCTTGCGCCGGTGGTTCTGCCCAAGGGTATAGCTGCTCAGCAGTCAGCGCATCCCCGCCACCAGGTTTCCATTGGGAGTCTCGACCACCAGATCAGCATGGTTCCTCATCAGAGCGCAGACGTGCACCTGGAAACCCGTCTTTTGACAGGCTTCAGCCAAGCTCTTGAGGAATTCCTGCCGATCGACATTATCGTGGAAGATGGCCTCCCGCCGGTCACCCCGGCTCGTGACGTGGCGCATGGCCCCTGAACGCTCGACTCGTCTCCCGGCACGCCAGGAGGATGGCCGAACAACCCCTCTCGTCAAGCCATGTTATCGTTTGACCCCTCTGCCAACCCCCAAGCCACCGCTTCGACACCCCACCGGCGCATAGGCAGCAACCAAGCACGATACCATTGACCCGTTCACAGCCCATTATGGACTTGAGATCAGCAAGCGATAAAATCGCTGCCGTACTGTGTTGGTGATGATCAGGAAACCATCGTTGTGGGGTGCGCCCGGCCAGGGCTGCCAATCTGGCCCGGAGTGAAGCTCGTCCCGGTATTGAACGGTGTAGTTGAAGCCAAGCCTCGGAGTGAAGCGGAGAGCGCAACGACCATCAGGA
>Ga0315286_10005022_pt1 | contig 12737 bp, 10 predicted proteins | sample YL17G10_0_MG_FD_205038 | JGI IMG/M metagenome (GOLD analysis project Ga0315286, IMG submission 205038) | Sediment microbial communities from Yellowstone Lake, YNP, Wyoming, USA - YL17G10_0 | ecosystem: Environmental > Aquatic > Freshwater > Lake > Sediment | place: USA: Wyoming | collected... | reverse complement strand
CGCGGGCGATCGCGTTCTTGATGCTGCCGTCCGCGTGGGCTTCGTCGACCACGGTTCGCACGTCCTCGTAGAGCCGGCGGTAGTTGGGCCGGCCGCGCTCGGCGTCCGCCAGATCGACGAGCTGGGCGAAGAGACTGATCTCCGGGAGCGAAAAAAGCGTGTCAACCGACGCGTAGGTCTGCCCGGTCACCCGGATGTGCTTGGTGGTGTAGAGACCCTTGCGCATCTCGGGGGGCAGCTTGCGCGTGCCGTGGTATGCCTGGACCACGTAGTGGTGGCGGTCCATCTTGAGGATGTTGCCGCGCTGCCGGTCGACGATCAGCCCGCGGATCACGAAGGCGTGGTCGTGGCGCAGGCGCAACACCTCACGCGGATAGCCACGCTCGACCAGCTTGCGTTTGGCCTGGTCGAAGGCCAGGCGCTCGAAGGGAATCGGCTTGTAGATCGCGAGCGTGTGATCCAGGTCAAACCCGATCGCGCGGGCACTGGTCAGCCGGAGATTGCGATTGACGAAGATGCGCTGCTGCCGGTCGAGATCGGGGGCCTCCGCCGGGAGCGATCGCCGGGTCATCTCAGCCTTCCCGCAAGCCCGCGCGCAGGACGCGCGCGGCGTTGCGCCACATGACCTTCTCGATGGTCGCCGCCCCGAGCCCGATCGCCGTCAGGGCGGCGGCAAGCCGGGGCAGGTCCTGGAACCCACGGAGATCCATCGGCACGACGGGCATGCCGTCGAAGTCCGTTCCGATCGCCACCGCCTCCTCCCCGGCCACCGCGACCGCGTGCTTGACATGCGCCGCCACGGTTGCCGCGCTGACCGGGACATCCGGCCCGGCCAGGAACGGAGGGTAGAGCATGATGCCCAGCACGCCCGCGCGATCCGCCACCGCGCGCATCTGGGCGTCGGTCAGGTTCCGCGGATGCGGCTGCAACGCGGCGCAGGCGGTGTGGCTGACGAGGAACGGCCGGTCGAGGAGCGCCAGGGCCTCCACGAAGGTTCGCGGCGAGGCGTGGGACAGATCGAGCACCACCCCCAGCCGCTGCGCGCGCAGGATCAGCTCGCGTCCCAGGGGGGTGAGCCCCTCGTCGATCGCGTCGCGGCAGCCGCTGGCGAAAGGGTTGCGATGGTTCCAGGTGAGAATCAGTATGCGCAGGCCCAGGGCGTGATACGCATCGAACATCGCCAGGCTGCCGACCAGCGAGTGCGCCCCTTCCAAAGCCAACAGCACCCCTACCGGTCCACCCGGCGCGCAGGCATCGAGATCCGACGCGCGGGTCACGAGGCGCAGACGGCCGCCGGAGCGCGCGATCAGATCCCGCGCGCCGACGAACATCCGCGTAACCCGCGCCGCGCTCTCCGCCGGCGGCAGGCGGAACTCGTCGCAAGCGGCCCAGCCGACCGCGAGCGCCCCGCCGCCTTCCAAGCGTGGCAGGTCGACCTGCGCCCGTCCGCTCCCCTGCAGGAGGTCGAGATCCGGATCCAGGGTGTGGCGCGGCGTGTCCTGATGCAGGTCGATCAGCGCCATCGGTCCTCCCGCGAGCGCCGGACACGGCCCAGACGCAGGATCGTCGCCAGCGTGCGAACCCCGTCGCGCCAGTCGATCTTCTTGCCCTCTCCATAGCCGCGCCCGGCGTAGGAGATCGGCAGCTCGCGGAACCGCGCCCCGGCGCGCGCGGCACGCCAGGTCAGCTCGGGCTCGATCTCGAATCCGTCCGAGACCAACGGCAGTCCACGCACCAGATCGCCGCGAAACGCCTTGTAGCAGGTCTCCATGTCGGACAGGCGCAGGCCGGTGAAGAGATTGCTGAGGAGGGTCAGGAAGCGGTTGACCGCGTAGTGACCGAGACGGCTCGCCCGGCGTCCCCGTCCCAGGAAGCGCGAGCCGTAGACGGCATCCGCTTCCCCGCGGGCAATCGGCTCGATCAGTCGCGGGAACTCGCGCGGGTCGTACTCGAGATCCGCGTCTTGGATCACCACCACGTCCCCGGTCGTGTGCGGCAGCGCGGTGCGAAACGCGGCCCCCTTGCCCCGGTTCCGGTCGTGCCGGAAGAGGCGCAGGTCGGGGCCGCCGAGCCCCGCCAAGTGCTCGAGCGTGCCGTCGGTCGAGCCGTCGTCGACGATCAGGATCTCCATCTCCAGCGGCACGGCCCGCACCCGACGCAGGATTTCCTCGATCGTGGCGCGCTCGTTGTACGTCGGAATGATGACCGAGAGCTTCATGCCCTGCGCTCCGTCAGCGATTTCGGCCGCGTGCGGGTGCGCCGCCGGTCGATCGGCTCCGGCACCTCCCCGTCGCCCGACCCCGCACCGTGCCACTCGAGAAAGCCAGCCTACCGGATCCTTCCGGTGCCGACAACCGTGCCCCAGCCAACGTGCCCCGACAATCGTTCCCCTGGGACCGGAGGTTCGGCTCGGGTATGCTAACCGGTTCTTGATCGGGGAACTTGTCTCGCCGCCGCCGGTGCCCGCCGGCGGAAGAACGAAGGAGGAGAGCATGGCGCACGCCGAACGGGTCTGGGAGCTGCTGCGGCAGGTCCAGTTCCCCGGTCTGGATCGCAACGTTGTCGACCTCGGCTATGTGACCGAGGTCGGGTTCGAGGAAGACCAGTGGATCATCCGTCTCGACCTGAAGACCTCCGACAGCGGGGCCGCCACCACGATGGAACGCGAGATCCACGAGCGTCTCGAGGGCGCCGGGATTCCGCACCGCCTGCTGCTCAGTCCCGCGGCCGCCACGCATGCCGCTCATCAGACCGAGGACCTGGTACCGGGGATCAAGCACAAGGTCGTCGTCGCCAGTGCCAAGGGAGGCGTCGGTAAATCGACGGTGGCGGTCAATCTGGCGCTCGCCCTGGCGCAGAGCGGCGCGCGCACGGGACTGCTGGATGCGGACGTCTACGGCCCGAGCATACCGGTCATGCTCGGCGCGACCGATCGACGGCCGCTTTCCCGCGGAAACAAGCTGATTCCGATCGAGGCGCACGGGATTCTGGCGATGTCCCTCGGCTTCCTGGTCGAGGGCCTCGATCCGATAATCTGGCGCGGCCCCCTGGCCAGCCGGGCATTGGAGCAGCTCCTCTCGGACGTCGAGTGGGGACCCTTGGATTACCTGGTGCTCGACCTCCCACCGGGAACCGGTGACATTCAGATCTCGGTGGCGCAGAAGTCCAATCCCTCCGGTGCGGTCATCGTCACCACCCCCCAGGACGTCGCCCTCACCGACGCGATTCGGGGCGTGCACATGTTCCGCAAGGTCGAAGTCCCGGTGCTGGGTCTGGTGGAGAACATGAGCTACTTCAAGTGCCCTCACTGTCACAAGCCGACTGAGGTCTTCCCGCGCGGGGCCCTACGGCTGGAGGTGGAGCGGCTGGAAGTGCCGATCCTGGCTCGCATCCCGATCGACCCGGCGATAGCGGTCGGGGGCGACGCCGGGCAACCGATCCTGAGCGCGTCACCGAACTCGGCGACCGCGACCGCCTTCCGTCACCTCGGCGAGCAGGTCGCCCGCCGGCTCGCCCGCCCCCGCCCGCCGCGCTAGCGGTCGCGGAGGCAGGATGCACGAGGACGCAGGAGTCACAATCGACGCGGCGGCCGAGGGCCCCGGCACGGCTTGGTCGCCGATCGAGATCGATCCCGCGGCGCAGCGTCCCCCGTTCGACTGGCGCGCGCTCTTCGCCAACGACCGCCCGGTCGAGCTCGAGATCGGATCGGGCAAGGGGATGTTCCTGAAAGTCGCGGCCCGCACCTGTCCCGAGGTCAATTACCTCGGCGTCGAGCGCGCCAGCCGCTTCTACCGGACCGCGGTCGACCGTCTGATGCGGGCGCGACTGCCGAACGTCCGTCTCATGCGGGCCGACGGACTCGACGTCCTCGATCGCTGGATCGCCCCGGGTTCGATCCGCGCGCTGCACATCTATTTCCCCGACCCGTGGCCCAAGAAGCGTCACCGCAAGCGGCGCCTCTTCTGCCCTGCGCTGCTCGACCTCGCGACCCGCGTGCTGCCGGCGGGCGGCGAGATCCGGCTGGCGACGGACCACGTGGAGTACGGCGCCGCGATCCGGGAGCTCTTCGACGGGGCGCGCGACCGGTTCGCACGAGCCGACTGGGCAGCGGCGGAGGCGGAGCGTTTGCCGACCAATTACGCCCTGAAGTGGCAGCGCGCGGGACGGGTCCTCTGGTGGGGTTGCTATCGACGGCTTCCCGATCGGATCGGGGTGACGCTGGCACCGCCGGCACCATGATGCTATGGTAGTCGGCCGCCCGGTCGCGGCGCCTTCAGGAGCCGCACGTCCGGGCCGATTCTTCACGCAAGGGACACGGGCGAAGTTGGTGCGCCGTTCGGCGTACCCCGGGGTTCGGGGGCAGGAGAAACCGATGAGTTGGCTGGACGATGAACGACTGGAACGCGACCCGCAGCGGGTTCAGGAACCGGACGAGGAACCCGAGGACGAGGACGAAGAGGAAGACGAGGAGCGCAAGTCCACCGACGAGGACGAGCGCCTCGCGGAGAAGGTGCTCAAGACCCGGACGATCCTGATCAGCGAGGCGATCACCGACGAGGTTGCCCGCCGGGTCTTTCAGCAGCTGCTGGTCCTAGAAGCCGAGGCGCGCGACAAACCGATCACGCTGATCATCAATTCGCCCGGCGGAGAAGCCGATTCGGGCTTCGGGATCTTCGACATGCTGCGATTCGTCGCCCCCCCGGTACGGACCCTGGTCGCCGGCCTCTGCGCCAGCGCGGCGGTGATCGTGTTCCTCGCGGGGGAAAAGGGACAGCGCCTCAGCCTGCCCCACTCGCGCTTCATGATGCATCAGCCCTCGAGCGCGAGTTTCGGGCAGGCCTCCGATCTGCAGATTGCATCGGCGGAGATCGTGCGCCTGCGCGAACGCTACAACCGAATCGTCGCCGACATGATCGGCAAGGACGTCGATGTCGTGCGCCGCGACGCGGACCGTGACTTCTGGCTCACGGCCGGGGAGGCGTGCGAGTACGGCCTGGTCGATCGGACGGTCCAACGTCGCGAAGAGGTCGAGCAGAGCTAAAGGCGCCACGGCGCGCGGCCGATAACAGCCAATAGAGCCCGATGCTGGCGCGAAGCCACCGACGGGCCCTTCGGTCGCATGACGAATCGAACCTCCTGACGCGCAAGCCGAGCTGCGAAGGCACTGAGGCCCCTGCAGGCAGGGGCCTCAATGCATTGCGGCCGCGAGGGCTTGGGGTAGAGCCCGGGTCTCGCGCTGGGTACCGGCGGACTCTGCAATCAATTGCATTGCAACAGAATACGCGCGTACTCTCACGCTGTTTCAGCGGTCCGAGCGGATTCGAAAAGAGGCGGCCCGCAGCGCATGCACGCCGCGGGCCTCAGGCCGTGGAGCTGAGGGGGATCGAACCCCTGACCCCATGACTGCCAGTCATGTGCTCTCCCATCTGAGCTACAGCCCCGTGGGAATCGTTGGTGATCGTATCGGCCGCCGGCGGAGGGCGTCAAGGCAAAAGCCGGCGCTGCCGCATCCTCACCGGTTGCTTCCCGTGGCGGAGCTGTCCTAGATTCCCCCGGCCGGCGCGACGCACGGGTCGCGCCCTTTCCTGCGGGAGTGGTGAAACTGGTAGACGCGCGGGACTCAAAATCCCGTGGGGGCGACCCCGTGTCGGTTCGATTCCGACCTCCCGCAAGTCGACGCGAGACGAATCGGTCATGACATCGCTCTCGATTCCACAGCGCTGGCAGCGCGACGTGCCCCTGGCCCGGTTGACGACCTGGCGCATCGGCGGCCCGGCGCGCTTCCTCACGGCGCCGGCCACGGTCGACGAACTGCGTACCGACCTCGCGCTCGCCGCCCGCCTCGAACTGCCCGTCTTCGCGCTCGGCGGAGGGAGCAACCTGCTCTTCCCCGACGCCGGCTACCCCGGCCTGCTCGTCCGCGTGCCGGCGGGGAGACCGCGTTTCGAGACCGTCGCGGGGAACGGGGGCATCGCGATCGACGTGCCCGCGGGCGCGGCGCTCTCGGCTCTGGCGCAGGAGTCGGCCCGCGACGGCTGGTCCGGTCTGGAATGGGCCGGCGGCATACCGGGCACGATCGGCGGCGCGGTGATCAACAACGCCGGCGCCTACGGCGGTGAGATCGCCGACGCGCTACGCAGTGTTTCGGTGCTGGCGCCCGACGGCGCGGTCGAGACCTGGGAAGCCGCGCGGCTCGGGCTCGTCTATCGTTGCTCGGTGTTGAAGGGTCGGGAGCCGACCGAGCTCTTCCTGCTCGCCGCGCGCTTCGCGCTGGTCGCGGGCAATCCGGAGGAGACCGCCCGCCGCCTCTGCGACTGCCAGGAACGCCGCGCCACCCGCATCCCGTGCGAACCCAGCTGCGGGTCGGTCTTCCACAATCTCCCCGATCGCCCGGCGGGACGCATCATTCAGGAGGCGGGACTCTCGGGGAGGTGCATCGGGGACGCGCAGATATCACCGCAACACGCCAATTTCATCGTGAACACCGGCGCCGCGCGGGCGAGCGACGTCCTGGCCTTGATCGAGCTGGTGGGTCAGGTGGTCTTCGAGCAGACCGGGATCCGTCTGGAGCTGGAGGCCCAACTCGTCGGATTCGGCGGCCCGCAGCGCCATCCGAGCAATCCGTAGCCCGCGCGCGGCGCTCCCGGCGGCGCTCAGGAGACCGGGGTCGTGGCCGCGCTGGCCGCCGTCCCGCCGAGCGCTTCCAGGTCACCCTCGAGCAGGACCGTCGGGTTCTGCAGCCCGAACCGCTCCAGCACGTCCGGATGAACTTCGCCGAAGCGGAGCACCGGCCCCCCACCCTCCAGGATCGCCACCGCCGCCCGACCCCGCAGGAACGGCGCCGCCTCCAGCGGCTCCAGACGCCACGGGCGACGGAACTCGCGGCCGATCGCATCGGCGATCGCCTTGATCTCCTCGAAGCCGGCGCGCGGCGAGATCTCTCCGCAGGCGAAGTTCCGCACGTCGCGCGCACCGGTATCGGCCCCGGAGTCGAGCAGGGTCACCTCGCCGATCTCGAAGACCGACTGCGGCAGCGGATGGATCACGTTGCGTCGGAAGGTCTCGAGGATTCCCGGAAGCAGACTGGTGCGCAACATCGTCTGCTCGGAAGAGACCGGGTTGGCCAGACGCACCGCGTCCACCGCGGGCGCGCGCCCCAACCCGCGGTCGTGCACCTCCTCGCCGGTGAGGAGCAGGGTCATCACCTCGAGGAACCCGAGGCCGCACAGGAGCGCCCGCGTGCTCTCGGCAAGGGTCTCGATGGCGCGCGCGTCCCCGACGGTAAAGGTCGGCACGAGCGACGGGACGATGTTGTGATAGCCGTAGGCGATTCCCAGATCCTCCACCAGGTCCCGCTCGTGCAGTATGTCGTTGCGGTAGGCGGGCACGCTCACGCAGAGCGCGTCCCCCTGCACCGTGACGTCGTGCCGCATGCGCCGCAGCAGCGCGGCTCCCTGTTCCGGGTCGAGGTCGACGCCCAGCACCCGCGCCGCGCGCGCGGTGCTGACCGACGCCGCCTGCGGGGCGAAGTCCGGCGTCACCCGGCGTTCCTCCCCCGGTCCGCGGATCTCCACCGCGCGCACCTGCACGCCGGGAAGATTCTCGCAGAGACTGCTGACCAGGATGTTGAGCGTGCGGCCGACGGTGCGCTCCGCCAGACCGGTGACGTCGATCACCAGACGCCGGCTCGCCGCGGTCACCTTGGTCTCCTCGGAATTGATGATCGGCGGCATCGAGAGCACGCGGCCGGTCCGGTCGGTGAGCAGGGGGTAGCGTGCATGATCCGCGAGCAATCCGGCGAAGGCGATCCCCTTGGGATGGCGCGCCAGGATCTCGCGCAGGGTCATCGCGTGCCGCGCATCCAAGCTCTGGGCCCCGAGCGGGACGAAGCTTCGCGTCGCGGGTTCCCCGACCCCGTAAACCAGCTCCGGCTCGACCCTGTCGAAGTCGTAGACCCCGATCGAGGCGTGCTTGCGATTGCGGCCGATCGCCCAGTGCAGATTCTCCTGGAGCTTCATCACGATCTTGAGCGCGTCCGGGTCGAGCGTAACGTTCTCCAACACCGCCGCAACGATCCACGGGCGATACGACCGCGGGTCGCGCACCGCCGCGTCGACCGTGAGCCGCGCGGCTGGCGGCCCGACCGGGTAGCGCGGCAGGCCGGTCTCGATCTCCAGGTAGCCGCGCAGCGCGCGCGCCAGACCGCCCGGATCGAACATGTCGGGACGCACGGCGAGCAGCTCCATGCGGATCACTTCGAGCGGCGGCAGCGCCTCGCAGCTCGCGCGCAGCTCGGCCCCGCAGACCTCGCACGCCGGTGGGATCTCCTCGCTCGAGGTACGCTCGTGGATCGCGCCACAGGCCCGGCAGCGCACGCGCTCGAGCTGGGTGTAGCCCTCGACGTCGCACCCCAGGTGACCCAGGTGACGCAGCAGGTCCTGCGGATCGAGCGGGCGGCCCAGCAGCGCGCGCAGGCGCTCGACGGGAATCCCGACTACCGGCATAGCGGCACCTCCTTGAGCCACTCCAGGTCGATCTGGTAGAGGGCACGCATCTCGAGAATGTCGTAGCGCAGCATCGCGAGCCGCTCCAGCCCGAGACCCCAGGCCAGCACCGGCACCTGACAGCCCAGCGGCTCAGTCACCTCGGGGCGGAAGATCCCCGCCCCCCCCATCTCGAACCAGTCCTGCTTCGCCTCGACCCAGATGAAGACCTCGACGCTCGGCTCGGTGTAGGGGAAGAAGCCGGGGCGGAACTCGAGCCGATCGAAGCCCATCTTGTGGTAGAAGGCCGCCAGCGTGCCGAGCAGGTTGGCGAAGGTCGCCGCCTCGTCGATGATGATGCCGTCGACCTGATGGAACACCGGCAGGTGCTTGTAGTCGATCGCCTCCCGCCGGAAAACGCGCCCGACGCAGAAGACCTTGCGCGGTCCCTTCGGGTCCTCGGCCACCGCCCGGATCGTCGCCGCGGTGGTATGGGTGCGAAGCACCGTGCCCCGCGCGCGCTCCGGATCCCAGCGATAGCCCCAACCGAGCGAGCCGGTCTCGCCGCCGTCCTCGTGCGTGCGGCGCACGCGCTCGACGAGCCCCGCGTCGGCGGGGAGCGCCACGCGCGCCGGCCGCTCCAAGTAGAACGTGTCCTGCATCTCGCGCGCCGGATGGTCCTGCGGCTGGAAGAGCGCATCGAAGTTCCAGAAGGCCGACTCGACGAGCGGGGACGCGATTTCCGCGAAACCCATCTCGAGAAAAACGCGGCGGGTATCGGCGATGATCCGCTGCATCGGGTGCGCCTTGCCCGGATGACGCGGAGCGACCCCGAGCCGCACGTCGTAGCTCTTGAACGACGCCTCGCGCCACGCGCCCGCGCGGATCAACTCCGGCGTGAGCTGGCCGATTTCCTTCGCCTCCCGGATTCCGCCCGCGACGCGCGCGCGCCCCGCCGGGCTGAGACGTACCCGGCGCACTTTCCTCGTGCGCACCTCGAGAAGCTCGCGGCGACCCTTGAGCAGCTCGAGCGCCCGCTCGAGATCGCAGATCGACACCAACTCCTCTTCGCGCGCCTTGCGGTCCGCGCGCGCGGCGAGCGCCTCCAGCGCTTTCTCGTCCTCCGCTTTCGTCGTCGCACCGCCCGCGGCCGCCGGGCCGGCGCGAAGCGTCCCGCCCTCCTTGATAGCCCAGCCCTTCTGGGCGAGCTGGCGCAGCGAACCGCCGACCTCCGCCGGCGTGAGTCCGGTCACCGCGGGCAGGTCGGTCAGCGCCAGCGGGCGTCCGGCGGCCAGGAGAGCGTTCAGCACCCGGCGCTCGGGCAGTCCCCCGGCCAGCACCTCGCGTGCACCCTCCTTGAGAACCAGCTCGCGATACGGGATCTCGCGCAGCTCGACCAGTCCGACATCGGCCAGGAGCTGGGAGCCCGCTGCCGCCAGGGCTTGATCGATCCCGAGGTTCCGCGCCAGCTCGGAGACGGCGATCTCGCCCTCCAGCCGACCGAGACCCTCGAGGATCACGTACTGCTCGCGCGGAAAGCTCTCCATCCTCTAGCTCTCCCTGGTTCGATCGGTCAGCCGGCCCCACTCCAGCTCCGCGGCCCGCGCACAGAGCGCGATCGCGGCCGTCTCGGTGCGCAGCCGGTGCGGCGCGAGCGCGATCCGGCGCGCCCCTCGCGTCTCCAGCAGCGCCTGCTCGCGCTCGCTCAAGCCCCCTTCCGGACCGACGAGAAGCAACAGACTAGCGAATCGCTCCGGCACGCCGCAACCGGAGGGGGGCCGGCCGGTGAGATCGGCCACCCAGATCGCCGCGTCGGCGCCGGCGACAGCGAGCAGCTCCACCAGCGAAGCGTGCATCTCGACCGCGGGCCAGACGGCGCGGCCGGATTGCTTCATCGCCGCGCGCGCGATCTCGCGCCACCGCCTGCAGCGGGATTCGTCCGCCCCGGCGTGGCCTTTCACGCAGCGTTCGGCGCAGAACAGATCGATCGCGCCGACCCCCAGCTCGACCGCTTTCTCGATCGCCCAGTCGAGACGCGCCAGCGAGCGGATGCGCGGCAATGCCAGCCGCACCGGTCGTGGCAGCTCGCCCGGGCACGCTCGCATCGCGAGCAGGCGCGCCTGGAGCAGCGCGCGCCCCACGCGCGTCACCTCCGCCTCCCCCTCGCACCCTTGCCCGTCGATCAGACGGACGCGTTCGCCACGCCGCACCCGTAGCACGCGCACCGCGTGGGTCGCCTCGGCGCGCGGCAGCTGCAACTCCCCCCCCGGCGCCGGCCACGGGGGCGGGACGTGGAAGGTACGGTGCCCGCCGGCTTCAGTCGCCGGCGGCATCGTCGAATGACTCGGCCGCGCCCTTGCCGGGCTTGGGCGGCTGCATGCCCGGCATGCGGCCCAGTTCCTGGAGCAGGGTCTTCTCCTTCGCGGAGAGCTTCTGCGGGGTCCAGACCAGCACCCGGACGTAGAGGTCGCCGCGACGGCCGCCGAGCGAGATCCCCCGGTCGCGCAGACGCAGCATCTTCCCCGATTGGATACCCGCCGGGATCTTGAGCTCGACCGAGCCGTCGAGCGTCGGGATCGACACGCGCGTGCCGAGGGCCGCCTGCGCTACGCTCACCGGCAGCGCGCATAGCAGGTCCGCGCCACGGCGTTCGAAGAGCGGGTGCGGTTTCTCTCGGATCTCGAGAATCAAGTCCCCCGGCGACCCGCCGCGCCAGCCCTCGTTGCCGGCGCCGCGCTTGGCCAGCCGCTCGCCGTCCCCGACGCCGGCGGGGATGCGCAGTGCCAGTTCCTCCTCCGCTTCGACGCGCCCTTCGCCGCGGCAGCGCGGGCACGGGTCCTCGATCAGCACGCCTTCGCCCTTGCAGCGGCGGCACGGCTCGGTCCGGATCACCTGGCCCCAGAGCACGCGCTGGACGACCTTGATCTCGCCCGTGCCGTCGCACTGCGAGCAGCTCAGAGTGTGCCCCCCGGGCGGCGCTCCACTCCCGCCGCATTCGCCGCAGCGCACGCGACGGCGCAGCCGCACGGTCTTCTCGACGCTGCGGGAGATCTCCTCCAGGGTGAGCGGCAGCACCAGCCGCAGATCCTCACCGCGGCGATCGCGCGCCCCACCGCGCCGTCCCACGAAGTCGCCGCCCATGAAGGAGCTGAAGAGGTCGCCGAAGTCGCCCCAGCCCGAGTAGGCACGGGCGAACTCGCGGAAGATCTCGAGCGGATCGACCCCCGCGGCCCCGCCCGTCGCGCCTCCCCGCACCCCGGCGCGCCCGAAGCGGTCGTACTGCGCCCGCTTCTCCGGATCGCACAGGACCTGATACGCCTCCGAGACGGACTTGAAGTGCTCCTCGGCCGCGTGGTTCCCGGGGTTCTTGTCCGGGTGGTACTGGACCGCCAGCCGGTGGTAGGCCTTGCGGATCTCCTCCGGGGCCGCGGTCCGCTCCACCCCCAGGATCTGGTAGTAGTCCTCAGCCGCCATGGTCTCCCGTCCTTAGTGGCCGCGTTGCGCGAATATCGACCGCAGCGTCATGACCAGGATCCGCAGATCCAGGAGCAACGACCAGTTCGCGACGTAGTAGAGGTCGTAGCGCGTGCGCACCTCGATCGGCACGCTGCCGCGCAGCCCGTTGACCTGCGCCCAGCCGGTGATGCCGCTCTTGACCCGATGCCGATCGAAGTATCCCGGAACCAGCTCCTCGAAGCGATCCACGAAGTAGGGCCGCTCCGGCCGCGGTCCAACCAGGCTCATGTCCCCGCGCAGCACGTTCAGGAGCTGCGGTAGCTCGTCGAGGCTCCAGGTGCGGAGGAACCTGCCCATGCGCGTGCGGCGGGGATCCCCGGACAGCGCCCAGACCGGCCCGGTGTCGCGCTCGGCCCCGACGTGCATCGAGCGGAACTTCAGAATCTGGAAGACGCGCCGGTCGCGCCCCACGCGGCCCTGCCGGTAGAAAACCGGACCGGGCGAGTCGAGACGAATCGCTAGCGCCAGGAGCAGCAGCAGCGGGCTCAGCAGCAGCAGCAGCGGCACCGTGATGCAGAGATCGAGCGCACGCTTCGCGACCCCGTTCCACCCGGAAAGCGGGATTTCACGCAGGCCGACGATCGGGATGCCGTCGACTTCGTCGAAGCGCGCGCGGCGTGAGATGAGCGCCAGCAGATCCGGAACGAAGTCGATCTCGACTTCCAGCGCGCGGCACTGCCGCAACACCTCGAGCAGGCCCTCCTGACCGGCGAGCGGCAGCGCGACCACGATGCGATC
>Ga0315286_10005021_pt1 | contig 12740 bp, 6 predicted proteins | sample YL17G10_0_MG_FD_205038 | JGI IMG/M metagenome (GOLD analysis project Ga0315286, IMG submission 205038) | Sediment microbial communities from Yellowstone Lake, YNP, Wyoming, USA - YL17G10_0 | ecosystem: Environmental > Aquatic > Freshwater > Lake > Sediment | place: USA: Wyoming | collected... | reverse complement strand
AACGACAGGTTTTCGCCGCAGACCACGACGTCGGCGATCAAGGGCGAGAACGCTTCGAGGAATTCCGCCCGCAGCTTGCCCGCTGCGACCCAGGAACCCGTGCCGAGCTTGAAGTCCTCGGCAAGCCGACCTGCGAACCGCAGCCCTTTCTGGATGTCTGCTGCATCGTGGAATTGCGCGGTGTCGCCGGTGCGGTAAAAACCTTCTTCGTCGTAGATGCCGCGATTCGCGTCCGGGCTCGACAGGTAACCGGGCGTCACGATCTGGCCCCGGATACGTACTTCGTAGCGCGGCCCGTTCGGCACCAGCTTGAGGGTCATGCCGGGCATCGGCAGCCCGATGCCCACTTCTTCGGTCGGGAAATAGATCGACATGCACCCTGACGTGGTTTCGGTGGCGCCGTAACCCGTCGTGAAGAAGATCCGCTCGCCGATGGTCTCCACCGCCAGGCGCTGGAAGCGCTCGTACAGCGCCTGCGGCAGGCCGGCGCCCCCATACAGCGCGAGACGGAGGTTGCGGAAGAACTGCGTGCGCAGTTCCGCGTCCTGCTCCAGCGCGTCGGCCAGCATCGCGTAGCCGAACGGCACGTTGATATAGAAGCTCGGCGGAATTTCCTTGATGTTGCGCAGCGACTCGTCGAACAGGCCGGGCATGGGCCGGCCGGCGTCGATGTAGAACCGGCCGCCGCTGCACAGCGTGGCGAACTGGTTGCATGCGCCCGACACGTGACTCCAGGGCAGCCAGTCGAGCATCGTTTCGTTCCAGCCGGCCGTCTGGGCCAGCACTTGTCGCGCCTGGGCGATGTTGGCCGAGACCATGCGCTGCGTCTGCACCACGGCTTTCGGCATGCTCGTGGAGCCGGAAGTCAGCATGTAGAGGGAGTGTGCGTCAGGATCGAGGCCGGATATCGCCAGTTCGACGGCCGGCGTCACGGTCGTGGCCAGCACGTCGGCGTAGGCGATGGCAGGGCGGGCGAGTGCTGAAGGATCCGCCGTCACCACGATCGCGTCGCCGAAATCGACCGTCTCGAGTGCGCGTTTAAACGGCCCTGTCTGCTCGGCGAACACCACGGCAGGCTTGACCAGGTTCACCACGTGCCGCAAACGGCCGAAATCGCCGGGCATCAACGAATAGTTGGCACTGACCGGACAGACGGGCACGCCCGAGGCCATGCCACCGAATTTCACGACGGCGTGCGCGACCGAGTTGCCCGAGAGGATCAACAGCGAGCGGCCCGCCGGCACGCCCTGGTCGATCAGCCACTGCGTGACCGCGTCCGCCGCGTGCTTGAACTCCCCGAACGAGTGCTCGACCCACGGGCCGCCTTTGCCCGCACGTTCGGCAATGCAGGGCCGGCCGGGATCGCGCGCTGCCCACTCCGACAGTTGCCCCGGCAGGTTGGGAAGAAAGGGTGCGAGCTCGGTGACGGGTTCGACGACGAGCGTGCCGTCGGCGCGCCGTTCGACGCGCATGTCGGAAGGCGGAAAGAACGTGGCGCGAAACGGTGCCTTGACCGGGTTCATGTAGGCTCAGGACCGATCGTACGAAAGGTCGCTCGCGTCCTTGCGGCCAAGGTGCATGCCGGGCCTGGCCGGGTCGAACAGGCCGGTGCACCAGCCTTCGCTCGACGGCGTATCGCGGTTCCAGTCGAATACCGTGCGCCGGTGCGCGATCTTCCACTGGCACTGGCGACGTTCGAAACGGTCGATGAGCCGGCCGCCCGTGAACGTGTCGGTGGATCTGCCGTCTGCAGCAAACCGGGCGAACGTCCACAGGTAGGTTTCGACCCATGCCAAGTCACCGTCGAATTCGATGTGACTGGTGCCGAGCAGATGCTGCATTGCACCCATGAGCCGGATGCGCGGCACCGCACCCTCCACGTAGTCGAAGGCATTGCCCGTGTAGTTGCCGCCGTGCTCCTCGATCGCATCCGGGTGGTAGCAGGATTTCAGCAAGCCGGCGTCGGCCCGGTCGACGCCGCGCGCATAGCGCGCTAGCACTTCCCGTATCTCATCCCTGGCGAGCATGCGCTCGAGTCGCGGCTGCAAGGCGTCGGCCGCGCCGGTGGCGGTAGTCATGCTGTTGTTTCCCCTGCGTGATCGGGCATCATGCCCCTAGACTTGCACAATAAGACTGAAAGGAAAACTGGCAATGGTCAAGCACGAAAGCCGTCCGGGTCCGCGTGTTGCGATCGTCACCGGAGCGGGCATCGGGCTTGGCCGGGCATACGCCCGCCGGCTTGCGGCCGACGGCCTGCGCGTCATCGTGAACAACCGGCGCCGCGAAGTCGACGCTGCCGGACGGGGCAGCGCGGACCACGTGGTCGACGAAATTCTCGCGGCGGGGGGCGAGGCCGTGGCCAATTACGAAGACGTCTGTGCGGAGGGTGCCGGTGCGCGCATGGTCGACCAGGCATTGTCGACCTGGGGCCGGCTCGACGTACTGGTCAACAATGCCGGCGTGGACCAGCATGCCGCGTTCCACAAGATCGACCTCGATTCGTTCCGCCGCATTTTCGACGTCAACTTCTTCGGCACGCTGGGCGTGACCCACGCGGCATGGCGGCACATGCGCGAGGCCGGGCATGGTCGGGTCCTGGTCTCGACGTCCTCCGCCGGGCTCCATGGGCTGCACGGGCTTTCGGCGTATGCCGCATCGAAAGCGGCCCTGATCGGTCTCGCCCGCTCGCTGGCACAGGAGGGTGCGACGCGCGATTTGTATTGCAATGCAATAGCACCGTACGCCGCAACCCGCATGACCGCAGCGCATACCCGCGATGCCGATGCGCTCGCGGCGATGTCACCGGACCATATTGCGCCGCTGGTTTCGATGCTGGTAAACGAGCGTTCCGAGGTCAACGGGCAGGTGATCGTTGCAGGGCGGGGCTGGGCCCGCCGCAGTGCAACAGTCGAACTGGAGCCGCTGGTCTACGTCGGGCACGAGGCGCCAATTGATGCGTCCACGCAACGGTTCGCCGGGCCACTGCGCATTGCAGGAATCTGCCGTGAGTTCCGCGATGCGCTGGAATCTTACGAGGACTTTCAGTCTCATGTTGTAGGAGACTTGCGACAACTCTAGGCGCGCGGTAGCCTACGGCGGTCTAGTTAAGCAAGCGACTGAAGCGTCGGGGGAAACGACGCCAGGTCACGATCTTCGAAAGCACGCTCAGGGGGCCTTAGATGAAATTTGACCGCACGCGCCAATCCGTTCGTCGGGGATCGCCGATCGCCTACGCGGTGACGGCTATTCTCTCCGCCGCTTCCGCAATGCCTGTCAAGGCAGCCACGTCCGAAGGTCTCGAGGAGGTCGTCGTCACGGCGCAGCGCCGCGAGACCTCATTGCAGACCACCGCGGTCGCGATCTCCGCTTTCTCGGGCCAGAAGCTCGCTGAAGACAAGATTTTTACGGTCAGCGACCTTGCCAACAGCGTGCCTGCGTTCTCCTTTACTGCGAACACTCCGCTCGACGTCGAACTGAACATTCGCGGCATCACCAACACGCGGCTCGACTCGCCGACTGCCGACCCGTCCGTCGGTACGTTCGTCGACGGTGTCTACGTCGGCCGCACGGGCGACTACAATTTCGACTTCTACGACCTCGAGCGCATCGAAGTCATCCGCGGCCCGCAAGGCGTGCTGCTCGGCAAGAACGTGGTCGGTGGCGCGCTCAGCATCATCACCGCGGCACCGAAGTTCGAGAACTCGGGCGAGGCGATGCTCTCGTTCGGCAACTACGATGCGATTACCGCGGCAGGGCATGTTACCGGCGGACTCACCGACGACGTGGCGGGTCGCTTTTCGTTCCAGGCACGCAAGCACAGCGGCTACGGTCGCGACGTGCTGCACAACCGGGACGTCGAAGACCTCGATTCCTTCCAGGGCCGCGCCCAGCTGTTGTGGGAACCGGGTGAGAGCGGTTGGCGTGTCCGCGGCATCGCCGATTACTCCAACGACTCGACCAACGGCATCAACGTCGTCGCCGTCGACGGCGGGACGACGAACTGCGAAACCACCTACCTCAAGAGCAACTGCACGCGGCCCTGGAGCAACCTGCGTGCATACCTCGGCCTCACCGACGAGCGCCAAAACATCGCCCAGAGCATCCAGTACAAGGATCAGCCTCGCATCAATCAATTCATGGAGCGCGACGGCTATGGCCTGACGCTCGATGTCGAGAAGGAGTTCAAGGCATTCACCTTCAATTCGCTGACGGGCTACCGCACCGCGAACAGCGACCAGGTGTTCGACCAGACGGGTGCGGGTCCGGAGGCGCTCGGCTGGAGCGTGGCGGAGTGGTCCAAGTACATCGCCTGGATGAACGCGAAATACGGCACGCGCCCTGCGACCTCGAATAACGGCCAGTTCCTGTTCGCGCAACCGGTGGGCGAAAAGGTCGATGCCGATGCCTTGAGCCAGGAGTTCCGCTTCACGTCGACCCCCAGCGACAGCCGCTTCGACTGGATCGGCGGTCTGTACTACAAGAATGACAATATCCAGAAGAACGACCGGTTCATCGGTGAAAACTTCCTCGGTGCGGTCATCCCTGGCGGCAACAACCCGCTGTCGACGCTCAGCGGCCAAAGCAACTGGTACAACGACGGCGAGACCGAGAACATGGCCGCCTTCGCACAGGTGGGCTTCAAGTTCACTGACGCCCTCAAGCTCAACGTCGGTGTGCGCTACACCTCGGACGACAAGAAAGGCACGGTGCGCGGCCTCGTGGTCGAGACCGGCGACCGTTTCAGCCCGAACGACCCGCGTGCCAACGTGACCATCGAAGCGCTGTGCCGCGCCCCGGACGGCACCATTATCCGCACGCCGACGGGTGGCACTGGCGTTGCGACCTGCACCGCGCCGAACGCGTGGATCTACGCGGAAGGAACGGGCTTCACGACCAAGTACGGCGAGAAGTGGACCGAGGTCACGCCGCAGGCAACACTCGAGTGGACCGTCACCGACCAGGTCTTCACGTACCTCACGTATTCGGAAGGTTTTAAGGGCGGCGGTTTCGACGACACGCCGGCAAACCCCGCGCAGGCATCGACGCCGTTCGATCCGGAGAAGGCGAAGAACTACGAAATCGGCATCAAGTCCGACTTCTTCGACAATCGCTTCCGCATCAACGCCGACGTGTTTTACATGGACTACACGAACCTGCAGGTCACGCAGACCAACGCAGCGTGCCTGTGCAACATCACGGACAACGCGGCAAGCGCGGAAATCAAGGGCGTCGAGGCCGAACTGTCGTACGTGCCGCTCGACAGCCTGCGGCTTTCGCTGTCCGGTTCGTTCGTCGATGCCAAGTACAAGGACTTCCTGGAGTCCGCGATCAACCCGAGCACGGGCCAGCGGCTGGACAGCTCGGACAATCGCATGCAGCGCACGCCGGAGACGCAGGTCAGCGGCGGTGTCGACTACACGATGGGTCTCGGCAGCTGGGGCAATGCGCTCAACTTCCGGGTGAACTACACCTGGCAGAGCGACATGTACTGGGCGACGGACAATATTGCGTCCGAGCCTTCGTACGGCCTGCTCGACGCGCGCATCGCACTCGGACCTGAGGGCGCTCCGTGGCAGGTGGCGGTCTGGGGTCGCAACGTGACCGACGAGCTGTACCGGACGAACATCATCTCGTTCTTCGGCGAAGAAGTGTCGCAGTTCGGCGCGCCGCGAACCTACGGCATGGACTTCACGTTCAAGTTCTGATGACCCAGTTCTGACGACGGCGGGCGGTGCGCTTCACGGCGCACCGCCCTGACCGTCCGGCGCCCACGTGGAGCCTCCGTGGTTGAAACGACCGCCATCTGCCGTTTCTGCCATGCAACCTGCGGGCTGCGAGTCACGATCGAGCAGGGCCGCGTCGTCGGCATCTCTGGCGACATCGACAACCCCGTGTATCACGGGTACAGCTGCGTCAAGGGACGCAACTACCACGAATTCCATTACGACCCGGAGCGCGTGCTGCACCCGTTGCGGCGCGATGCGAGCGGTTCGTTCCAGCCGGTCAGCCTCGATGCCGCGCTGACTGGAATCGCCGCTGACCTGCAGCGCATCCTGGCGCAGCACGGTCCACGCTCCGTTGCGATGTATGGCGGTACCTTCAGTCATTTCTGTTCGGCGGGCGTGATGCTGCGCGACGCGTTCATGGACGCGATCGGCTCGCCGATGCGCTTCAGCAATGCCTCGATCGACCAGCCGGGCAAGCCCATCTCGATGGCCCTGCACGGTCGGTGGGGCGCAGGGCCGCAGGCGTTTGCCGATGCGGATGTCTGCCTGCTCGTGGGTGCGAACCCGCTGGTGTCGATGTGGGGCGGCATCCCGACGTTCAATCCGGCGAAGCGACTGCACGAGGCGCGTGCCGGTGGCCTCAAGTTGATCGTCATCGACCCGCGCGTCACGGAGACGGCACGCAAGGCCGACATCCACCTGCAGTGCCTGCCGGGTCACGACGTCGAGCTGCTGGCCGCCATGCTCAACGTGATTTTCTCCGAGGGCCTGCAGGACAGCAGTTTCGTCGCCGCCGAAACGCAGGGATTCGAAGCGCTGCGGTCTGCGGTGGCTCCGTTCACCGTGGAGCGCGTCGCACCACTTGCCGGGGTGCCGGCAGAGCAGATTGCCGAGGCTGCACGAACGTTCGCGAAGGCACGGCGTGGCAACGCCACCAGCGGCACCGGTCCGAGCATGGCGCCGTACGGCGTGCTCATGGATTACCTCGTGCTCGCCCTCAACACGGTCTGCGGACGCTGGGTCCGTGCGGGTGAGTTGTTGCCAAACCGCGGCGTGTTGTTCCGCCAGTTTTCCGGAGTGGCGCGAGCCGAGAAGCCGCGACCGGGAGTCGGGCTGGGCCAGCGGCTCCGAATTCGCAATCTCACGGAGACTGCCGTGGGCCTGCCCACATCGGCGCTTGCGGACGAGATCCTGACGCCCGGCGAAGGGCAGGTGCGTGCACTGATCGTCGTCGGCGGCAATCCGCTGCTGTCGTGGCCCAACCAGGCCAAGACCCGCCGTGCGCTCGAGTCGCTCGACCTGCTCGTCGTGGTGGATCCGCAGGTCTCTGCGACGGGACGGTTTGCGCACTATATCCTCGGTCCGCGATTTGGATTCGAGGAGCCGGCGATGTCGTTCGGCAACGAGGGAATCACGACTTACGGGTTGTCGATCGGCTATCAGGAGCCTTACGCGCAGTACCAGCCGCGCTTGATCGAGCCGCCCGATGGGTCGGAGGTGCTGGCCGACTGGCGCATCTTCTACGAGTTCGCGCGGCGCATGGGGTTGAAGCTTGCCTACAGGGGCCAGCCGATCGACATGGACGTTGCACCGACCACCGAGGGGCTGATGGAGCAGTTCGTGCGCCGCAGTCGCGTGCCGCTCGAGGTAATCAAGCAGCACCCGCACGGCCACCTGTATCCCGACCCCCAGCCCTTCGCGGAACCGAAGGAGGCCGATTGGCCGCATCGTTTGCAGCTCGGCGACGCCACGATGCTCGACCAGCTGCATCAGGTTTCGGCGCGCCTTGCTGCGGCTGCACACGTGTCGAGCGCCGCCGCCGACGTTGCGCCGAATGACGGCGCCATCGATCTGCTGCTGGTGAGCCGGCGCGAGCATGCGGTCTACAACTCCGTCGCGCATCACTTGCCGGCGCTGCGGCGCCGGCGCCCCTTCAATCCTGCCTATGTGAATCCGGCCGATGCGCTGCGATTGGGCATCGACGATGGCGGCGCCATCGAGATCGAATCGTCGGTGGGACGGGTGCATGCCGTGCTGCAGTTCGCGGCGGACGTACGGGAAGGCGTCGTTTCGATGGCGCACGGCTTCGACCCGTTGGCTGGAGCAGGGCTGAGCGCCAGCACGGCCGCGTTGGTCGACGACGAGCACGATTACGAACCGCTGAGCGGCCTGCCGCGCATGAGCGCGATCCCGGTGCGAATGCGGAGGCGGCCGGACTGCACGGCGATGGTTCTGCTCCAGGACAACCTTGCCGAAACGAGTTGAAAGCAACGTGCGTGGTCTGCAGCAGACGCTTAGGAACCGGCACATTCACATGATTGCCCTTGGCGGGGTGATCGGTGCCGGGCTGTTCGTCGGGAGCGGCGTGGTCGTACAGTCGGCGGGTCCTGCCGCCGTCGTTTCGTTCGCGCTCACCGGAGCGTTGGTCGTGCTCGTTATGCGCATGCTTGGCGAAATGGCCGTGGCGTTTCCCGGCATCGGCGGCTTCTACGAGTACAGCCGGCTCGCGATGGGCGAGCTGGCCGGTTTCCTCACCGGTTGGATGTACTGGTACTTCTGGATCATCGTGGTCGCGCTCGAGGCGGTTGCGGGCGCCAAGTTGCTGGCCTACTGGTATCCGGGCGTCACGCCGTGGGCATGCACGCTAGGGCTCACGGCGCTGTTCATGTTCGTCAACCTGCTGTCGGTCCGGTCATGGGGCGAGGCCGAGTTCTGGTTCGCATCGATCAAGGTTGCCGCCATCGTGCTGTTCCTGGCGGCGGGTTGTGCCTACGTGCTCGGACTGTGGCCCGACGCGGACGGTGGGTTTGCGAACCTCACGCACAATGGTGGATTCGCGCCCAACGGCATCGGGCCTGTATTGACCGGAGCGGTGGCTGCGACGGGTTTTTATTTCGGCGCCGAACTCGTGACGATCGCCGCTGCCGAGTCGTCAGAACCAGCGCGCGCCGTGGCACGGGCCGCGCAATCGGTGGTCTCGCGCGTCCTGCTGTTCTACGTCGGCTCCATCTTCCTCGTCGTCTGCATCGTGCCGTGGAACGACGCCGACGCGATGTCGCGACCCTACGTCAGCGCGCTCGAAGCCCTGGGTGTCCCCGGGGCTGCGGACATGATGAATGCGGTCATTCTTACGGCAGTTCTCTCGGCGCTCAATTCCGGCGTCTTCGGTTCGTCACGCATGTTGATGGCGTTGGCGCGGCGTGGCGATGCGCCCCAGGCCTTCGCCAGACTCGATTCTCGCGGTGTTCCGGTCGCCGCAATCATCGCCGGCACCGTGTTTGGTTACGTCGCCGTGGTCATGAGCTACGTCTCGCCGGACAAGGTCTTTGCGTTCCTGGTGAATTCCTATGGCACCGTGGCGGTCTTCGTCTACGTCCTGATCGCGGTGTCGCAGCTGGTGCTGCGTCGCCGCCTCGAGCGCGAGGCGCCGGAGAAGCTGCAGTTCCGCATGTGGGGATATCCCTACCTGACATGGATCGCCATCGCTGCCATGGCCTGCATATTGACGGCGATGGCGTTCATTCCCGAACAGCGCATATCGCTGCTGTTCGGGGTGGTCAGTGTCGGCGCGCTGCTGGTGGCCTATGCTGTGCGCGGGCGGTTGCGCAGGCTCCCAAGCGTCGCACAGGTCGGGCAGGCAGGCGATCGCGAGGCAGGGTGACGCATTGCCTGAATCAAGTTTCGCATGAGGGAGGCGCTGACGATGAGAATGACATGTGCCGTGATGATGACCGCGCTGACGGCGTCCTCTGCTTTGGCACAGACGCCGGCAAGCTTCGCAGATGCCACGGCCAGCGATCCCGTGGCCATGGGATGGATGGTCGGCGCACCGCCCCCGCCGGAGCGCCTGATCCGCTTCGACGACGGCAGCTTCATTAAATTTCCACAGCTGCGCTGGAGCTTCTCGCATTGGCGCGAGCTTTACCCGACTGTCGAGGTCGCGCGTGGCGATGGCCCGGTGAGTTCGCTGCCGCGCGCGGAGCGCAGTGATCTCGACGTCGTGACGTTTGTGCCTCTCGGCGGCACGCAACCGATGACCTGGGCACAATCGCTGGCTGCCAACTACACCGATGGCATTCTGGTGATGCACCGGGGTCGCGTCGTGTACGAACGCTATTTCGGGGCTCTCAAGCCCGACGGAATGCATATCGCGCACTCGGTCACCAAGTCTTTCGCCGGCACGATCGCGGCTATGTTGGTGGCGGAAGGAAAGCTCGATGCCGAGGCCAAGATCGCACGTTACCTGCCCGAACTCGCTGGCAGCGCATTCGGCGATGCGACGGTACGGCAGGTGCTCGACATGACGACGGGACTCAAGTACAGCGAGAAGTACGCCGATCCAGATGCGGACGTCTGGAGATTCGCGCGTTCGGCCAGCCTGGTGCCGAGGCCTGCCGGCTATACCGGTCCGGCCACGTCCTACGAATTCCTCGCGACGCTGGCCAAGGAAGGCGAGCACGGCCAGGCATTCGTGTACAAGTCACCCAATACCGAAGTCCTCGGGTGGCTCATCCGTCGCGTGACGGGACAGCGATTCGAACAGGTGCTCAGCGACCGTCTGTGGCGTCCGCTGGGCATGGAGCACGACGGCTACATGCAGGTGGACTCGAGTGGTGCGTCGCTGGTGTCCGGTGGACTCAATCTCCGTCTGCGCGACTTGGCACGCTTCTGCGACATGATGCGACAGGGCGGCCGATTCAATGGCCGCCAGGTCGTGCCTGCCGCCGTGGTGGCCGAGATCGCAGGCGGTGCCAGCCGTGAGGACTTCGCGAAGGCAGGGTACAAGACGCTGCCAGGCTGGAGCTATCACGATCAATGGTGGGTCTCGCACAACGACGACGGCGCGTATTCGGCGCGGGGCGTTTACGGCCAGACCTGCTACGTGGATCCGAAGGCGGAGATGTCGCTCGTCCGATTCGCCTCTTTCCCGATCGCAACTAACGCCCACCTGGACCCCACGTCGCTGCCGGCGTACCAGGCGCTTGCCGACTACCTGCAGGCGCACGCGCACCAGGCGCCATAGTACGGTGCACCCGCTGCGGGCTGCTGTAGAACGAGCACTTCACGGTGGATGGGAGGCTGATCGAGTCGTGGGCGGCGGTGAAGAGCATGCGTCGTGGCGGCGGTGGCGATGCGCCTGGGCCGGGACGTAACGGGACCGTCGACTTCCACGGCGAGCGGCGCACGAACCAGACGCACGGGGCTGCCGGTCGATGTCGACGTGGCTGGTTTGCACGGCCGGTACAAAAGGGCGCCCCTGCGCCAGCGAGATAGGAACAGCGCTTCGAAGACAGGGTTGGACGCGGGTTCGAGATGGGGGCCGGACGGCGACGGAAGACGTGTTTGGCAAAAGCACCGCGTATAGCAGGCAATCCAATTCAGGCTGTCCGGCTGCTTTCGACCGAGACTGTGTGAAAACGCGGAGCCGGCTTCGCGACAGTGACTTACTTTGCGATTCGCTTTGCCGAAGTCGAAAAGCATCGAAGCTACGACCGCGAAATTTACATTAGATTATGCGTATCGTGCGGGTAGCGAGCGTTTTCACACAGCCTCGACCCGGAGCGGACCGTCGGGCCTGCGAGATGCAGACGCTCAGCGTGCCAGTCTCCGGAACGCGAGCGGGTGATGGACAATGAACCTGCAACCGGAAAATTCCCCAGCGAGTCTCTTTCAACTTTACTTCCGTCAAGCGACTGAGTGGTTGGTTGCACAGGTGGCTACTCGGTCACGAGTTTGGGTTACAGGCGAACTAGGGGGGCGCGTGTGTTCTGCATGTGGTGTACCGCGACGCACCATGACCCGAATGTCCTGCGGGGGGTGGGTTTGCAGGGCAAACGGATCATGGGCGCCGGGTATTCTTTGCGCTCCTGGTGCCAGCGCCGTTACGGGGTGTACCAGATCGGTGACGTGTAGGCGCGGTCCTGGATGCTCGCCGGAACGTCCGTCGGAAGTTTCACACCGAAGACCTTGGCGTCATAAGTCGTCCAGCGCGGCGTCGGGATCTCCAGTACTCGCACGTAGTAGAACGCCCGCAGTTTCGGATCAAAGGCGGGGTCCCTCCAGTAAGCCGTAAGAAACGCAGCGCCGATCGCGTTGGTGTAGCTTGCTTCCTTCACGTTGACCGTGTTGCCCACGGGCGGCAGCTTGCCGTTCGCGCCCGGTTTGCGGTCACCGGACCACGCCACGTCGTAGATCTTCTCCTGGGTCTTGCCCGAGGCGTCGAGCCAGCCTTTAACGACCTGGATGCGGTCGATGTTGGCACCATCCGCATCACGCATGGCGCGAACCAGGAACGTCGGCGACTTGCCAGCGGACGCGCTCTTGAGATCGCCACCCATCGGTACGCCGCGCTTGTAACCTTGTTCGGCAAAGTCCGAGCGCTCGAGATCCTGGGCGGTGAAGTCGAAGCCGCCAAAGACCCGCACCACGAGGCGCGTGCCGGTGGTGGCGTAGACCTCCTTGCGTGCCATCGCGTCCCACAACGCTTCGCGCGTGTTGTCGCGTGCCCAGACGGCCGCCAAACCCGACGCACTGGTCTCGCGTGCGAGGTGCTGATTGCTGCGCGCGCGGTCGGCCGGCACCCGGCCAACAATCACTTCATCGAAGCGGATCGGGTCGGCGGAGGGTTCCAGCACGGCCACCTTGCCGAAGAAATTGTCCTCGGTGGTGGTGACCAGGCCGGTGTGCATGTCGGTCGAGCCGATCAAGCCGAACTTGAAGGGGTTGACGCCGAGCTTGGCCTCATAGGCCAGTCCGCGCTTGAAGGCCTCGCGGGTGTACTCGCGCGGCAGCATGTCGGGCGTCTTGAGCACCGGTCCGAAGCTGCCTTTGTCCCAGCGTTCGAAGTTGGCGAACTCGTCGTTGCGCGACAGCGCCGGGTGCGTTTCGCCGTCGCCTTTGGGCTGCGTGGTTTCGTAGATCGGCTCCCAGCGCATGCGGCGCTCAGCGTAGTCGCGGTCGAGCGGCTTCTTCGTGGTCAGCGTTACGTCATCGAACATCAAGCCGTTCGACAGG
>Ga0315286_10005020_pt1 | contig 12741 bp, 12 predicted proteins | sample YL17G10_0_MG_FD_205038 | JGI IMG/M metagenome (GOLD analysis project Ga0315286, IMG submission 205038) | Sediment microbial communities from Yellowstone Lake, YNP, Wyoming, USA - YL17G10_0 | ecosystem: Environmental > Aquatic > Freshwater > Lake > Sediment | place: USA: Wyoming | collected... | reverse complement strand
AATTATCCAAAATGGGGTTAATGGTCTGCTTGTGGAAATCAGAGATGTAACAGGCTTTGTGAATGCGATTAACCAGGTTCTATCTGACCCGGAACTGGCTGGCAGGCTGGCGGAGAATGCCCATCGCTCCGTCCGGCAATATGATGTCAATACAGTTGTCCAGCAGCTATCCAATACTTATTCTTCATTGCTCCATGAACCTGGAGACCCGCTATGACGGAAACCACGGAATCAAGAATTTCACGCAAGGGGAAGGTCTGGAATACGATCAAGATCCTGCTGGCTGTGTTGTTGATCGCGTATGTCATCAGCCGCACGGACTTGAAGGCAGTTCGGCATACCTGGCAGATCCTTTCCCAATCCTGGTTGTTGCTCAGCGTACTCTGTTTTGTGGTGATGACGATCATTAAAGCGCTCGAATACCGCGCCCTTATCGATCCGCCACTCTCCTTCTGGAATGTGCTCAATATTATCGTAATGCAAAATGCCATCTCCAACTTCGTTTCCAATGCCGCAGGAGTTGTGTCATATATGTCCATGTTTCGCGCGGAACATGGCGTCAGGTTATCGCGGTCGGCGGTTGCTTTCATCGTGGTCAAGGTGGGAGACCTGGTCGCCATTTTATGCATGTTGACCATCTCGATGGGAATGATCTGGAGCAAATTGTACACGCTGCATGGGTTGCTGCTGTTCTTGAGCGCTGGCATCCTGGCAGCTCTGCTGGTATTTCTTACCACGCTATTCTCCCGCCAGTGGCTCGTCGGGCTGCTGGAACGCTTCCTTGCCTGGTCCAGGTTGGTCAAGTTCGAGCCTGTGCAGCGCGTGCTGGAATTGCTTAAAGATCTGGGCGGACAGGAACAATCCGTGGTGATGGGAATGCTCCTGCGCGGAGTGGTCTATTCCGGTCTGTATTTTTCCTTAACCATCGCCTGGTTCTACGCCACTATCCGCGCCTTCAGCATCCCCATTATTTTTCCTGAAATTCTATTCATCTCTGCCATGCTGCAGGTCATTTCCTTCATCCCGATCCAGGTCTTTGGCGGACTGGGAGTGACCGAGGTCTCATCCCTGTATCTGTATGGTCTGTTTGGGGTCCCGCAGGTCGAGATCTCTGCCGCCCTGATCGGAATTCGCATTTACAACACCCTTCTCAATGCACTCACTTTGCTCTATATCCCTTTTGGGCGAGCAAAAAAGTGAAGCACCGGTAAATGATCAGCAAATCTGAATTTTATCCAAATGAATAACCATTATAGGAGTTAAGGAGTGATAGATGGGATATTTGCCAGCAATTCTGATCGGGTTGATCGGCGGGGTGGCGGTGGGTATCCAATCTCCCATTGCCGGGGCGATGGGGCAAAAGGTCGGGGGCACCTCCAGCAGTTTTATAATTCACTTGAGCGGTGCGATCCTTTCAGCCGTTTTCCTGTTCCTGAAAGGCGGCGAAAAGATCCGCGATTGGCAAACCCTGCCATGGTACATGTTGTTTGCCGGGGTGTTTGGGCTGATCCTGTACCAGACGATCAATATCACCCTGCCGCGCCTGGGAAGTACCATGATGATCGCACTGATCATTATCGGTCAACTCCTGACCGGGGTGGTGATCGATCATTTCGGTTTGATGGGTGTCGTTACCCATCACATAGACCTTTCCCGCCTCCTGGGCATCGCTGCCTTGCTGGCTGGCGGTTTTCTGATCTCACGCTGAACCCTTGACCCTTCAACGGTTGGGGTTATAATTCAACAACTGAATTATGGAAAATTCATCTGAACAAACCCGTGAGCTGGCTCTGCTCGAATCGATCGAACATGACCCGGATGTGACCCAGGCAAACCTGGCTACCCAATTAGGCGTTGCGGTCGGCACCATCAACTGGCATATCAAGCGCTTGATCGAGAAGGGTTACATCAAGATCAAGCGTGCCGAGCGCAAGAAACTGCGCTATATCATCACCCCGGAAGGGATCGCCCTGCGCGCCCGTCTGACCGTTGATTTTGTCGAGCAACAGTTCAATTTATATCGCCGAACGCGCCAGCGTGTCAAAGAACACCTGGACCTGGTGCAGAAGGCTGGCTACCATTCCATCCGGCTGGAGGGTGTTGGGGATGTGGCAGACATTTGCAAGTTGACCTGCATCGAACAAGGTGTCGGGTTGTCTGCCGAGACTGGAAACCCTGTCCTTGAGGTGGCGGGATTCAACGTGATCCTGCACATGGAGGCGGAATATGAACGCTAAGGATCACATCCTGGTGACGGGTGGAGCCGGTTATATCGGTTCCCTGCTGACCGCCGAGCTGCTGCGCAACGGATACCGCGTCTCCGTGCTGGACAAGCTTATTTTTGGCGGAGAATCTTTGTTGGGTTACATGGCACACCCCGATTTTTACTTCGCCCGCGCGGATGTCACCGAAGCGCGCAGCCTGCACAACTTTCTTCCGCGCGAATGGCCTCGCCCGGAGGCCGTGGTGCATTTGGCAGCCATTGTTGGTTTCCCTGCCTGCCAGGCGATCGGCAAACAAGCTGCCTGGAGCTACAACGTGGATGCCACCCGCCAGGTCTTCGAGCAAGCGATCAGCCTGGATGTGCCGCGCTTCATCTTTGCCTCCACCTACAGCAACTATGGGCTTTCGCAGAATGGGCAACCTGTGAACGAAGGATCGGCGTTGAATCCGCAATCCCTTTACGCCGAGACCAAGATCGCCGCGGAAGAATACCTGCTCTCACAAAAGGATTCATCCACGGCTGCCCTGATCTTTCGCCTGGCAACCCTGTACGGCATCTCGCCTCGCACCCGATTTGACTTGATCGTCAACCAGTTCGTGCTGGATGCATTCACCAAACGGGAACTGATCATATACCAGCGCGGCTATTCGCGATCTTTTGTGCATGTGCGTGACGTAGTGTGCGGCATCCTGCTCGGGCTGCAAGCACCTGTGGAGAAGATACGCGGGCAGGTCTTCAACCTGGGCATCGAGGACGGAAATTACACCAAGGATGAGATCGTCGCCCTGGTGATCAAACGCCTGCCCGAGACGGTCGTCCGTTATAAAGATCTGACCTTCGGCGGGGATATGCGCGATATCCGTGTTTCCTTTGAAAAAATTCAACGTGAACTGGGTTTTAAAGCCGGGATGACCGTGGATGATGGTGTGCGCGAGGTTGTGCATGCCCTGCGGACCGGATTGATCCGTAATCCGACCGATGAGCATTACCGAAACGCCAGTTTCATCGTGCAATAAGCACTGGTTCCATTCGATGGAGTAAAAAATGACAGATCCTTTCTGGAAAAATAAACGGGTGGTCGTGACCGGGGGGGCGGGATTTTTGGGTTCGTTCCTGACCGAAAAACTGGCTAACCTGGGTGCCGGGGATATCCTGGTGCCGCATATCGAGCACTATGACCTGACCAACCATAATGAAGTCCTCCACCTTTTACAAGATGTGCGCAAGCCCCTCGAAAAGCGTCCTGAACACCTGAAACCTGGTAACCTGTCCCAATTTAAACCTGCCAGCACGGATCCGGCTCATACGGTCATCATCCACCTGGCCGCGCACGTCGGCGGCATCGGCGCCAACCGGGAACACCCCGCCGAGTTTTTCTATGACAACCTGATGATGGGGGTGGAATTGATGCACCAGGCATGGAAGGTCGGCGTGGAAAAATTCGTTGCCATTGGCACGGTCTGCGCCTACCCCAAGTTCACTCCAGTTCCTTTCAAAGAAGACGACATCTGGAACGGTTACCCGGAAGAAACGAATGCCCCCTACGGTCTGGCAAAGAAAATGCTTCTGGTGCAGGCTCAGTCTTACCGGCAGCAGTATGGTTTCAATGCCATCTATCTTCTACCTGTCAACCTGTATGGGCCGCGCGATAATTTCGACCTGGCGAGCTCGCATGTCATCCCGGCTTTGATCCGCAAGTGTATCGAAGCCCAACAGGAAGGCAGACACGAGATCGAGGTCTGGGGAGATGGCTCTCCCACGCGCGAATTCCTGTATGTTGAGGACGCGGTGGAGGGCATCCTGCTGGCGACGGAAAAATATAATGGGTCAGAACCGGTCAACCTTGGTTCCGGTTATGAGATCCCGATCAAAGATCTGGTGGAACTGATCGCCCGCCTGACCGGTTTCAACGGAAAATTGGTTTGGGACGTGAGCAAACCCAATGGGCAACCCCGCCGAGGTCTGGATGTGAACCGCGCCCGCCAGGAATTTGGCTTCCAGGCAGGCACCTCCTTTGAGGATGGTTTGCGGCGAACAATTGATTGGTACCGTGGAACCCTGAAATATAACGGAAAACAATGACAGAAACAACCCAAATTGCCAAACCTGAGATGCCCGTGCTGGTGATCCGCGCCTCCAAAGGCTGGTCTGCCCTCAATTTGAGAGACCTGTGGGTGTACCGAGAACTGATCTATTTTCTCACCTGGCGCGACATCAAAGTGCGCTATAAGCAGGCAGCCCTGGGAGTTGCCTGGGCATTACTGCAACCCCTGCTGACCATGGTCATCTTCAGTGTCATTCTGGGCAACCTGCTCAAGGTACCCACTGAAAATGGCATACCCTACCCGGTCTTCAGTTTTGTGGCGCTGCTGCCCTGGCAACTATTCGCCAATGCCCTGCAGAAATCCGGTATAAGCCTGGTGGGAAATGCCAACCTGCTGACCAAGATCTACTTTCCGCGGCTGGTCATACCCATCTCTGCCGTGGCAGGCGGGCTGGTCGATTTTGGCATCTCGTTCCTGGTCCTGTTCGGGCTGATGTGGTATTACCATATTCAGCTTACATGGAACATCCTGTGGCTCCCTTTGTTAATCCTGCTGGCGCTGTTGACCGCCCTGGCGGTTGGATTGTGGCTTTCCGCCCTGAATGTGCAATATCGGGATGTTCAGCAGATGATACCCTTCCTTGTGCAGGCATGGTTCTATGCCTCGCCGGTGGTCTATTCCGCCGGTATCATTCCGAGTGCCAGATGGCAGCTGGTCTATGCCCTGAACCCGATGGCAGGCGTCATCCAGGGTTTCCGCTGGGCTTTGCTGGGCACACAACCCCCGGATGCCGCCCTGGCTGTCTCAAGCCTTGTGGTTCTGGTACTGCTGGTGAGCGGAGTGTACTTTTTCAAGCGCATGGAACGCACCTTCGCGGATATTGTCTAGGCAGGGATGATGTATGAGTGATATAGCCATCCGTGCGGAAAATATCGGCAAGATGTATCACATCGGAGCTCTTGCCCGGCGTAATGACACCCTGCGTGATGCGTTGGTGGATTTCGGCAGCCAGGTGGGTGCCCGCCTGAAGCGCTCCGACCATGATGGGCAGTCCCAGGCAGACAACCTGGTCTGGGCACTGCGGGAAGTCTCCTTCGAAGTGCGCCAGGGTCAGGTGCTGGGCGTGATCGGCAAAAATGGAGCCGGGAAAAGCACCCTGTTGAAGGTACTGTCACGGGTCACCGAACCGAGCACCGGCTCGATCGAGATCCACGGGCGGGTCGGGTCACTGCTCGAAGTAGGGACGGGTTTTCACCCCGAACTGACCGGGCGCGAGAATATCTACCTGAACGGTGCCATCCTGGGTATGAAACGGGAGGAGATCGAACGGAAATTCGATGAGATCGTGGCATTTTCTGAAGTGGAGCAATTCATCGACACCCCGGTCAAGCGCTATTCGAGCGGGATGTACCTGCGCCTGGCGTTTGCGGTGGCAGCCCATCTCGAACCCGAGATCCTGGTCGTGGACGAGGTCCTGGCGGTCGGAGATGCCGAGTTCCAGCGAAAATGCCTGGGCAAGATGGGCGATGTCGCCCAGCAGGGACGCACGGTCATGTTCGTCAGCCATAACATGTCTGCCATCCTGCGCCTGACACAGGAATCGATCGTGCTGGATAAAGGTCGCCTGGTGATGCGGGCAGTTTCATCAGAAGCAGTGGACCATTACCTTTCCGCCGGGCACGCCAAGGCAGGCGAGCGCATCTGGCAGGCAGATGAGATCCCCTCCACTGCAGCGCCGTTCGTTCCGCTGGCATTGCGCCTGCTGGATGCCCGCGGTCAGGTGATCGATACGGTGCGTTCGACCGAAGCCGTCACGATCGAGATGGAGTACAGATTGAACGAGCCCATTAGCGGTCTCCGAATAGGGGTCTACCTGAACACAGCCCGGGCTGATGCTGTGCTGACCTCTTTTGACACGGATGAACCGGGCATGTTTGAAAAGTTCACCAACCGGGCTGCCGGGCATTACCTCAGCCGCTGCAGTCTGCCTGCGGACACATTGAACCAGGGGCGCTATTCGCTCGGCATCAATGCCAGTTCTTACCGCATCCAGCGCTTTTTCCAGGATGAACAGGCGCTGGATTTCAACGTGGACGGTGCCGGCGCACCTGGCATGCAGTGGCCTGAACCGCGCCCCGGGGTGATCCGCCCGCGCATGCAATGGACGATCGAGGCTCTCTAGGCAGGACGGCATGGATCCCATCAAAGACCTGATCGGGGAGGTTCCATTCAGCGCAGACATCTATTGGGTGCTGCGGAATAAACAGAAACCATTTAACAGTCACTTCAAACTGGAAGGATTGCGAAAGAACCTGCCGGAGTTGTGTGCCTCTGCCCGGACTTTCAGCCAGCCTGCCCCGCAGGGAAAACGCATCTATATCTTTGCGAACCTGCACTACTGGATCGAACAGGCGGCTGTGATCGGCCTGGCACTGACTGGCAAGGGACACCGGGTGAGCCTAGCTTACCTACCCTACTCGGATTGGGACAGGGCTCATTCCAGTTTCGATGTTCGCCGCCAGGGACTGTATGCCCGTGAAACGCTCAAGCCTGCCAGTGAGGTGATGGAGGTACGCTCCCTGCTGGATGTCCGTCCGCAGGCAAACCTGACACAGGCAGCACAAACGGCGGTGGAGCAGGTGACTGCCTTCGATGTACAGTACACCTCACAGACAGAACAGGTCGATCCGGCTTCTGCGTTGTATCAATTAAGGTTGAAACGAAATACTCAGGCGGCAAAATTTGGTCTGACCTGGCTGGAAAGGGGCAAACCTGACCTGCTGGTGGTTCCCAACGGAACCATCCTGGAGATGGGTATTCTCTACCGTCTGGCTCGAAGCATGGACATTCCTGTGGTTACATACGAGTTCAATGACCAGAAGGAACAGATCTGGGTGGCGCAAAATGACGAGATCATGCACCAGAATACCGATCAACTCTGGAAGGCGCGCTCGTCTGTGCCTCTGAGTCCCTCCCAACGGGGGCAGATCGAAGCACTTGAGTCCGCCCGGCAGGGTGGGCGTAGTTTCGGCAAGTCTGAACGTTTGTGGCAGAATGCTCCGTCCATTGGCAGTCAGGTTGTGCAGTCCACTCTGGGTTTGGATGAACGACCGGTAGTGCTGCTGGCGACGAATGTGCTGGGAGACAGCCTGACCCTCGGTCGCAATGTCATTTGTCCGGGCATGGGTGACTGGATCAGCCGAACGGTTCAGTATTTCGACAGTCGTCCGGATGTACAGCTGGTCGTCCGTATTCACCCGGGTGAGCAGTTGACTCATGGACCTTCCATGCTCAATGTGATCCACTCTGCCCTGCCGGAACTGCCGGCGCATATCCACATCATCAAGCCGGCTGACAGGGTGAACACCTACGACATCATGGAACTGACCAGCCTGGGGCTGGTGTACACCACCACCACCGGTCTGGAGATGGCTATGCAGGGCATCCCGGTCATTGCCGCCGGTGAAACCCATTACCGAAAAGCTGGATTTTGCCTGGCACCCGATACATGGCAAGAGTATCTCCACCTGCTGGAGACCAGCCTGGCGGACCTTTCTGCCCGGCGCCTTACGACCGCCCAGGTCGAACTGGCATGGAATTATGCCTACCGCTTCTTCTTTGAATTTCCGCAGCCCTTCCCCTGGAGGCTGCTCCAATTTTGGAATGATTACCAGATCTGGCCGCTCAGCCGCGTGCTGAATAAGAAAGGATACGATCTGTATGGCAGGGCTTTTGACCACCTGGCAGGTGAACCATTCGACTGGAAGGGTTTGGATGCGCATGGATGAGTCGCAGATCAAAGACCAGGTGCGATCGTTTTACGACCGGGTGGGCTGGCAGCAGGTCAGTGATGGTATTTACCAGAATGCCCGGTATGAAGACCTGCGTCCGGTCTCACAGGAGTACATCCTGCGCTGCCATATGCGTGTAAAACGCTTCCTGGCGGACTCGGGGGATTACCTGCTGGATGCCGGCTCCGGACCGGTGCAGTATCCCGCCTATTTAACCTATTCACAGAATTACAGATTCAGGGTCTGTGCGGATATCTCCATCACCGCGCTGAGGGAAGCACGCCTGCGGCTTGGAAAAAAAGGTCTTTACGTGGTTTGTGATATCGCCAACCTGCCCTTTCGATCCGAAAGTTTCGAAGGCATCGTATCCCTGCACACCATCCACCATGTCCCCTATGAAAGCCAGCCGCGGGCATACCTGAGCCTGTATCGCTTGTTAAAGCCCGGAAAAAATGCCGCCATAGTGAACGCCTGGAACCAATCCAGGCTGATGGAGCGATGGAAGTGGTTGATGCTCCTGATGGAACGCCTGACCGGTCTTTGGAACCGATTGTTCCACCGTGAATTGAAAGGAACAGCCACTCAGTCAACCGATAGTCCGGTGGCGGAGAAAATCCCGCCGACCGGGACATATACACAACATTATGAAGCCGAAACCTTGCTGGCGGAACTGGCGACCTGCCAGATCCCGGCTGAGATCCATCCATGGCGCAGTCTAAGTGTGCGTTTTTTGCGAGCTGTCATCCACCCCGGACTGGCGGGTGGATCTCTGTTGCGCCTGGTCTACAACCTGGAAGGAAGATACCCCCGGTATTTTGGGAAGAATGGGCAATATCCATTGATCATTTTACGAAAACCAGAACAGGAGTCCGCATGATGAATTGGAAGGATAAAGTGATCCTTGTCACTGGAGGAACCGGTTCATTTGGAAAAAAGTTCATTCAGGTGATGCTGGAGGAGATCCATCCGAAGAAAACCATCGTTTTCAGCCGGGATGAACTCAAACAGTATGAGATGCAGTCCAGCGGGTATGACCATCCCAACCTGCGTTATTTCCTGGGGGATGTGCGTGATCGCGACCGCCTGCGCAGGGCGATGAACGGAGTGGACATTGTAGTGCATGCGGCGGCATTGAAGCAGGTTCCCGCCTGTGAGTACAATCCGATGGAAGCGGTCAAGACCAACATCATGGGCACCAGCAACGTGGTGGAGGCAGCCCTGGATGCCGGCGTGAAGAAGGTGCTGGCGATCAGCACCGACAAGGCGGTCAACCCGGTTAATCTATATGGGGCGACAAAACTGGCGGCTGAAAAACTGGTCATCCAGAGCAATGCCTATGCTGCTGGTACAGCCACGCGTTACTCATGCGTGCGATATGGCAACGTGGTGGGCAGCCGCGGCTCGGTTGTGCCGGTCTTTCTGAAGCAGCGCCAGAGCGGTCAGCTCAGCATAACGGACGCGCGTATGACCCGCTTCTGGTTGTCCCTCGAACAGGGCGTGCGCTTTGTCATCCACTGTATTGAAGAGATGGAGGGGGGAGAGGTGTTCGTCCCCCACATCCCCAGCATGAAGGTGATCGACCTGGCTAGGGCGATCGCACCGGAAGCACAGGTCAATGTGATCGGAATTCGCCCAGGTGAAAAACTGCATGAAGTCTTGATCTCCGAGGATGAATCGCGCAACACGGTGGAGATGGAGGACAAGTTCGTGGTCCAACCGGCGGAAGCGCTCTGGTTTGGATATTCATGGCATGAGAAAGGCAAATTGCTGCCTGATGGTTTCCGTTATGCCAGTGATGACAACACCGATTGGCTGGACATTGAAGGCATCCGTAAACTTGTGGCACCATTCGAAGAGATGTTCGATAAGGGAAAACTGGAAGGTTAAATGCGCATCCTGGTCACTGGAGCAAGCGGTCTACTGGGATTGAACCTCTCCCTGGCGGTAATGCCTTCCCACATGGTCATCGGTGTGGATCGCAGCAAGCTGGCAGGAGTACCCTTTGAATTGATCAACCTGGACCTGCTGGAAGCTGGCGTCCTCGACCGCATGCTGGAGAGCGTGAGACCCGAATGGCTGATCCATTGTGCCGCCCTGGCAGACATGGAAGCCTGCGAGAGGGATCCCGCCGGAAGCCATGCTCTGAATGCGGAATTGCCCGGGAAACTGGCAACCGCCTGCCGGAAGCAGGGTGTGAAGATGCTGCACATCTCAACCGATAGTGTCTTTGACGGGACAAAGGAAGGTTTTTATTGCGAAGAGGATGCTCCCAATCCGCAGGGCGTATATGCGCGTACCAAGCTGGAAGGGGAGCAGGTAGTTCTCAACCTGAACCCGCAGGCTTGCGTGGTGCGCGTTAACTTCTTTGGCTGGAGTCTGACCGGCAGACATGGGCTGGCGGAGTTCTTTGTCCATAACCTGAATGCCGGCAAGCCTGTCAATGGATTCAAGGATGTGTATTTTTGCCCGCTGTTCGTTGGTGACCTGGCAGTTGTCCTGATCAAAATGCTTGAGAAGAACCTGAGCGGGTTGTATCACGCTGTCGGTTCCGAAGTGACCAGTAAGTATGAGTTTGGAAGAGAGATCGCCCGCGTATTTGGCTGGAATGAAAACCAGATCTCGCCCATATCCGTGGAGGATTCTGGATTGAAAGCCAGGCGTTCTCACAACATGCGCCTGTCTGTCCACAGGTTATCCACTGCCCTGGGCATGGATATCCCCGGTTATTCCACCGGTTTGAAGCAGTTCTATACACAGGCTCAACAGGGTTATCCACAGAAAATCGCCAGTTTTCAACAGGTCCCATCGGTTTCATAAAGGTGAGAATACCTATGAGGACTTTATTGGAGGTCAAATGGAGTTAAAAATTGGAGAACGGCATATCGGTACACAGCATCCCACTTACTTTATTGCCGATGTGGCTGCCAACCATGACGGCGACCTGCAGCGCGCCATCCAACTCATCCGACTGGCGAAGGAAGCCGGTGCGGATGCCGCCAAGTTCCAGAATTTCCAGGCAGCCCGGATCGTTTCCGATTATGGTTTCAAACACATGGACGGGCAGGTTTCCCACCAGGCGACCTGGAATAGATCGGTATTCGAGGTCTACCAGGGTGCTTCCATCCCGTTGGACTGGACACCGATCTTGAAACAGACTTGTGACGAGGCTGGCATCGACTACTTCACCTCCCCCTACGACTTCGATGCGATCGATTATGTGGCGGATTACATCCCGGCATATAAGATCGGTTCGGGTGAGATCGACTGGATCGAGTCGCTTGAATACATTGCCCGCAAAGGGAAACCGGTGCTGTTGGCAACAGGTGCCGCCAATATCGGCGAAGTTCAAAGGGCGGTACATGCCATCCTGGCTTTCAATTTGCAGCTGGTTCTGATGCAATGCAACACCAATTACACCGCCAGCCCGGAGAATTACGACCATATTCACTTGAACGTGCTAAAAACCTATGTCGGCATGTTCCCGCAGGTGGTACTGGGCCTGTCGGATCACACCCATGGTCTGGCAACGGTGCTGGGCGCGGTCGCATTGGGAGCGCGCGTAGTCGAACGGCACTTCACCGATGATAACGACCGGGAAGGACCCGACCATAAGTTTGCCACCGATCCGCAGGATTGGGCGGACATGGTGGCAGAGACCCGCAAGTTGGAACGTGCTCTGGGCAGTGCGGATAAATTTGTTGCCGGGAATGAAAAAGATACGGTGGTGGTACAGAGACGCTGCCTGCGTGCAGCCCGCGATATCCAGGCGGGAGAAGTCCTGGAGCGTGCCATGATCGATGTCCTGCGTCCCGCCAGCCCGGGGGCGATCCTGCCATACCAATTAATGGAAGTGATCGGAACCAGAGTCCTGCACGCCCTGCCGCAAGGCAGGGAATTGAGGTGGACCGATCTGGGTGCCTGACCTGTTATGCGCATTATATACTTCAGCAAGGATTACGGACCACACGATCACCGCTTCCTTTCTGCCCTGGCAGAAAGCAGCCACCAGGTGTTCTACCTGCGGCTGGAACGAGGCTTGCGTGAGACCGAACCGCGACCTGTCCCAAAAGGGATCGAACAGGTCAGTTGGAGCGGTGGTCTTCGCCCGGTCAGGTGGCAGGATGGTCCCCGACTGCTGTTGGAATTGCGCCGGGTCATTAAGCAGGTTAAACCAGAGGTAGTGCACGCCGGACCGATCCAGACCTGTGCCCTGCTGGCAGCCCTGTCCGGTTTTCATCCCCTGTTGGTCATGTCGTGGGGCTTTGACCTGATGAAGGATGTCGACCGAAACGGACTCTGGCACCAGGCGACAAAAATTGCCTTGCGGCGGGCAGACTGGTTCACCAGTGATTGTGAGGTCACCCGCCAAAAAGCACTGGCATTTGGAGTACCAGTCGAACGCACTACGGTCTTCCCGTGGGGAGTGGATCTAAAGTTGTTTTCTACCGCCTCCCGCACGGTTGCTGCTGTTCCCTCCGACCAGATCACATTGATGTGCAATCGTTCCTGGGAACCCAATTATGGAGTGGATGTGCTGGCACGCGCCTTTGTGCAGGTTGCCCGGCAGAGATCTGATATCCGCCTGTTGCTGCTGGGTGGTGGCTCTCAAGCCGAATTGCTTGAAACCATTTTCAGCACCGGGGGTGTTTCAGACCGAGTGGAGTTTGGCGGACAGGTCACG
>Ga0315286_10005019_pt1 | contig 12742 bp, 7 predicted proteins | sample YL17G10_0_MG_FD_205038 | JGI IMG/M metagenome (GOLD analysis project Ga0315286, IMG submission 205038) | Sediment microbial communities from Yellowstone Lake, YNP, Wyoming, USA - YL17G10_0 | ecosystem: Environmental > Aquatic > Freshwater > Lake > Sediment | place: USA: Wyoming | collected... | reverse complement strand
TATCGATGGTGTAACCCGCCAGCAGGGTCTTATCTCCCTGGATGACCGGGAATTTGATCGACGTGTAGTTGCGGCCATTAAAATCCTCGTTCAGTCTCAGCACCTCTCTTTTGGTAACGACGGCCCAATCGTCGGCTGTCATTTTTGCTGCAATATCAGCCGGGAACAGTTCATCCATGGTCTTGCCGACCATTTCAGAAACCGGGATGCCGAGCATATCCTGAAAATTATCACTGAATTTTAGATTGCGACTTTCGGAGGGAGTCACCGCCTTGATATAAGCGTAAATAGGTGAGTGCTTTAGAAACAATGTGAACAATTCTTCACTTTCCCGCAGCTTCTCTTCCGCCCGCTTGCGCTCGGTGATATCCTGGACTGTGCCGAAAAGTCCATTAACTTGTCCTTTGGAATCATATTTTGCACCGCCAAAGGCATTCACGTAGCGGATGTCGCCATTTGGGCGAATGAGTTTCAATTCAAGCTGGTATGATTCACCTGTTTCCATTGCTTTTTCAACACTCGTTTTCAGAAATTCCCAGCTTTCGGGAGTATAGATGTTGGATTGTTCCATATAGGTGGGTGCCGGAAGTAGTGGGTCGAGCCCGGCAATTTGGTAAAGTTCTTCTGTCCAGGTTACAGTATCCGTATCGGGTTTCCAATCCCACACACCGATATGTGCCAGTTTTTGTGCATCATTAAGCCGGTCAGCGCTTTCTTTTAGGAGCCCAGCAGCGTTCTTCCGCTCGGTGATGTCCTGCAGAAAAGCCACGAACTGCCCGCCGTCTTCAGCCCGGTACTGGACGCTGATCTCGACATAAAAAAAACTCCCATCCTTGCGGCGGTGCCGGGACTCGAAACAATCCTCACCCTGCTCGAGGATCTTTTGGATGTGGGAGGCTGTGTCGCCGGGTGTTTCTTTGTCTTCCAGGTCAGGAATTGACATGGTCAGCAGTTCCTGCTCAGTGTAGCCGCTCATCCGACAATAAGTTTCATTGACTTCCAGCAGGCCTCCCTGCATGTCCACCAGCCAGAAGCCGTCCATTGCCGTCTCAAGGATGGTCCGGTGCTGTTTCTCGCTTGCTCGCAGCGCATCTTCCGTCTGCTTGTTCTCAATAAATCTGCCAAGTCGTTCAGCAATTGCCTCGATAAGCTCTCTCTCTTCTAGCAGGAAAGGACTCTCGACCTCATCCAACCGCTTTTCAAGGTAACCTACTTCGATCTTCCCAATGTCTGTTCCATCCACCTTGATCGGCGTGGATTGAATCCAGGCAGATTCTTTGAAGTTTTTTGTGCAGAACTCCCTCCCGCGGACCACTATCCTGGCGCAGGAGATCTCCGGGTATTGCCAGCCTGCTGGAAGGATGTTCGTTAATTCCTGATAAACCTCATCCAGGGTGATACCTTCTCTTTCGATGATCATGGACAAACCAAATAATGTCCGCAGCTCTTTAACCCGTTCTTGTTTCTGATGCTCCACCAGCCTGGCCTCCCGCCGCGTTTCTGCCTGCTTGAGTTCGCGTTCAATGGCTGGGGCCAGGCGCGCCAGGTTGCCTTTCATCACATAGTCGTGCGCTCCGGCTTTCATCATCGCCACGGCGGTCTCTTCGCCCATGGTGCCCGACACTGCGATGAATGGGATATCCAGTCCCGCTTCCTGAAAAACCTTGAGGGCGGCAAAGCCATCCAGCCCCGGCATACTAAAATCTGAGATCACGATCTCCCAGGGTTGCTTCTCCAGTGCCCGGCGTATCTGCGCGGCGGTATCAACCCGTTCGTACGTAAGGGTGTAACCCGCTTTGGTCAACATGCGCACGAGCAGCTGCGCATCGCTTTCCATGTCTTCGACGATCAAAACAGCCAGTGGTTTTGCCATGCTCAGCTCCCTTTGGGCGGAACGGACATGGTCCCGGGGTCGGTAAGGGGCGAGGTAAACCCGGTGCTTTTACGGAGTGGGGCGGGTTCATTCAAAACCAGCCAGTACAACCCCAGGTGCTCCACCGCCTGGATGAATTGGGTGAAATCCACTGGTTTTCGGATGTAACTGTTGGCGCCCAGGTCATAACTTTGCGCCACGTCCTGTTCTTCCTTGGAGGTGGTCAGTATCACCACCGGCAGGCGGCTGGTGAGCGGGTCGAGGCGTATCTGGCGCAGGACTTCCAGCCCGTCCACACCCGGCAGTTTGAGATCCAACAACACCAGCGCAGGTACCTGGCTCACATCCCGGTTGGTGTGCTTTCCAGCGGCAAACAGGTAATCCAGCGCTGCCTGCCCATCTTCCGCCACGATCAACTCATTGGCGATATGGCTTTTTGCAAATGCTCGTTGGGTTAGCGCAATATCACTGGGATTATCTTCAACCAAAAGGATTATTTTAGGGTTCATGGGATCTCCTCAAGCGAAAAGTAGAAGGTGGCGCCCTGGTCCACGACCGCCTGTGCCCAAATGCGACCGCCGTGGCGGTGAACGATGCGCTGGACGGTGGTCAGCCCAACCCCCGTGCCGGGAAAATCGGAGGCCTTATGCATGCGCTGAAAGGCACCGAATAGTTTTTTTGCCAGTGCCATTTCAAAGCCCACCCCGTTGTCGCGCACAAAGTAAGCGGATTTACCATCAATCTCGGTTTGTCCAAACTGGATGCGCGCCTGCGGGGTCTTGCCGGTGAATTTGAAGGCGTTGTCCAGCAGGTTGGTCAGGGCGACCTCCAAAAGTCGCGCGTCCCCATTGGCGTTCAACCCTGGTTGGAGGACGAACTCCACCTGCCGCTCCGGTTGTTCTTTCTGCAATTGTGCGAAGATCGTCGCGGCAATGGTGCTTAGATCCACTCTTTGTGTGCTCATCTCGCTGGTTGTCAAACGCGAGAGTTGCAGCAGGTCGTCGATCAATTGCCCCATGCGCTGGGTTTCAGAGCGCACCCGCTCGAGGTAGGTTTTTGCCTGTCCTTCCAGCTGGCTGCCGTAATCTTCCAGCAATGCCAGGCTCCAACCGTCAATGCCGCGCAGCGGGGCGCGCAGGTCGTGCGAGACCGAATAGGAAAAAGCTTCCAGTTCCTTGTTGGTAGATTCGAGTTGGGCGGATTGCCTTTTCAATTCCACTGTGCGCTCTGCAACCATCTGTTCGAGATGGTCCTTGTGTCCCTGGAGTTCCTTGCTCAACAGCTCCGCCCGGTCGCGCGCTTCGACGGCATCCGTCATCATGTTCAGCGCCGCCTTGCGGGATTGGAGCAGGTCCTGCTCCGCCTGCTTGCGCTCGGTGATATCTTGGTTGATGGTAATGGCGCCACTGATGCTCCCGTCGCTTTCGCGCAGCGGCACGGCAGAGTCGAGGATAATCTTGTGCGTGCCATCAAAGCACTCGATCTCAACTTCCTCTTCAATTGAAGTTTCGCCCTTCTCAAGGGCTCGAGCCCCAGCCCATTCATGAGCTTCTATCAGTTTACCGCTGTCGGTCCGCCAGCCCTTGTATTCACCTAGCTGATCTATGCCAATGTAATGTACCCCAGCCCAGATTCGCTGGGCGGCAGCGCTGCTGGTTACAATCTTTCCTTCCGCGTTAATAATCCAGAGTCCCACCGGCAGAATATTTACGGCGGTTTGTAACAACGCTTCACTCTCCCGCAACGCCTGCTCCGCCTTCTTGCGCTCGGTGATGTCGCGGAACACCGCGTAGGCTCGAAACGGCTTCTTCTCGCCCGGAAGGAATTCCGGAGTGGAGTTGACGCTGAGCCATACATAGAAGTCTGATTTCGGGTTGTAGATGCCCATCACCTCACCAAGCGCGGGCTTGCCAGTCGTCGCCGCGACATGGAGGGAGTGGGTTTCTCCCGGAAACGGTGAGCCGTCCGCATGGATCGCCTTCCAGCGCGGATCAACCGAAGTTCTGCCCTGCAACTGGTCGAGCGAGAGTCCAAGCAGCCTCTCTGCCGCAGGATTCGCAGAGATGATTTTGCCATCGTGATCCTCGTAGACGATGCCTTCCGACATCGTCTCAAAAAGAGCATGGAACTTCTTTTCGCTTTCGGCTAGCGCCTCTTCCGCCTGCTTGCGCTCGGTGATGTCCTGAAAGAAGCCAAAGACTCTGCGGTGTTCCATATCCGCCTTTCCAATGGCATGCACGCTGCGCAGGTTGCCTTTTGCCGTGATGATCTCCAACTCCACATCAAACGGTTCGCCCTGCTCGATCGCCCGTTTGACCGCCCCTTCAATGATCGGCTTGGAGGCGGGCGTGAAGTAGTCGATGCCCTGGTCCACCGTCGGATGGCCGGTGCTGTCCAGTTCGTGGATCTCGTAGACCGTTTCGGTCCAGGTTTGCAGCCTGGTCTCAATATCAAATTCCCAACCGCCGACTTTTCCCAGCCTTTCGGCCTGGATAAGCAAGTCTTGGTTTTTCACGAGCGCCTCCGCCGATTTCGCCTCGCTGTCGTGCAGCACCAAGGCTCGCTGCTCGGCGACACGGCGGAATCCCACGGTCATGCCGATCAGGATCACAACGAAGACGATCTTGGCCAGCGCCAGCTCCAGGGGCAGCTCCCCGGCTGCGCCCTGGACCTGCACATACGGCTCCACGATCACGGACGCCACCATGACCAGGGGGATCGTCACGCCCCAGACGATGGCCTCCTGCCGCCGGCCGAGCAGGACTGCCGCGAATCCGACCAGCGACAGCCACCAGATGGTCGAAGTCAGCCCGTATGCGACCGGGATCAAGAGCGTTATTGTTGCTATGAGTGCTGTTCCATGAGCGGCACCCGAGGACCTCGTTTGCGGTCTGCGCCGGTACCAGGCCCAGAGTGCTGTCAGGGCAACGAGGCCCGCAGCATTGCCCCACCAGGGGGTTGGCAATCCTGTTTGCAGAGTGACTACCAACCGCTGGACGGCGAAGACCAGTAATGCAAACCCGACAGCCGCCATGCCGACCTGGATGAAGCGGTTTCGATCGCCAACCACGTCCGTCTTCGCATCGCTCCGCGGCCCGATGTGATTGCTAAAGCTCATCGATACCCCCTCCGCCCGGCGTTCCCGGAGCCGGGCCGGCACCGGGAAGGTTGTCAGCCTGAAGCTGGTCCATCGCATGGCGCGGCGCTTCGCCCAGGCGACGGCCAAGCTCGTTGATTTCCTCTTTCAGTTCGATCATGCGCAATTCGCGGCCGACCGAGGCGCGGTTGAATTGCGCGAGTTCTTTATTGCTGGCGTGGAGTTCCTCCACCTTTTGCCGCAGCGCTTCTTCCGCCTGCTTGCGATCTGTTATATCCCTGCCGATCCCCTGTAATTCTTGGACTTTGCCAGACTCGTTCAGAACAGCGGCATTATCCCAACTGAACCAGCGTATGCCTGCAGGGGTGGGATGCCGGGTTTCAGTCTGCATGTGGTGCGGGGGCGACTGGATGGCTTTTATCATCGCTGTGACAGTTGGCTTGTCCTCGGGAAAGACGGTCGGTGAAAATGATTTTCCAAGCAATTCTTCACGAGTTTTTCCAAAAGTTTTGCAATAGGCATCGTTCACAAATGTCAGGTGTCCGTCCAGGTCGCTGCGTGCGATCAGATCAGATTGCGTTTCAACCAGGCTCTTAAAGCGCGCCTCGCTTGCGTTCAGCGCTGCATCCGCTTGCTTGCGCTCGATCAGCCGCCACATGCCTTCCATCAGCAGGGTCAGTTGTTCCGCATCCGAGTTGTCGTAATCGCCCTGCTTGTTGCCCACGCCTGCCACAAGTACGATGTGCTGGCCAGCAAAGACAGGCACATTCATGTGCCGGCGTACGCGGACATGCCCCTGCGGATGGCCTTTTTTAGCCGGATTGGGCGCGGCGTAGTCGTTGGTGATGACCGGCCGGCGCTGCCGGACCGCCTCGCCCCATAATCCGGTCTCCGTGACGACGTATTGGATCGGCTTATCGATGATGGCACATTCCTTCATCGCCTGCTTGGACCAGGCGTGCATGCTGAGCACGGTTTCATCGTCGTTGAGAAAGGCCAGGTAACCGATCTCGCTTTGCGTAATACGAACCGCTTCCTCTAAAGCATAGTCGGTAAGTTGCTGGTGCGTCACATCGGTCATCTGGTTCAGCTTCAGCAGAACCTGGATGCGTTCGGTATGCAGGTGCAGGATTTGCTCAGCCTGTTTGCGCTCGGTGATGACTTCCAGGGCGATGCACCAATGCTCTCGTCCATCCAACAGTAGCGGCTCCACGCCAATACTCATCCAAACTTTGCTGGGAGCTCCGTTCCGCTCCAGCTCCATCTCCAATTCTGCCCCGTGCATGGAGCCACCCTTCGCAATTAATCCTTCAACACCGTTGCGTACTTTGCAAAGCTTGCAAACTTTTGAATAGCCGCAGCCGCGCGTGTCTTTACTCCGGTGAACGCAGCGCAGGGCATTACCAGGCCGGTGTTGAAGAATTTCCGCTTTATCGCCTCCGCACATGCTTATGCCAGCCAGGTTAACCATGACGATATTGGTTGTTTCGTCAATGACCAGCATGGCGACCGGCGAGGATTCGAAGACCGCATCAAAGTTCATTTCAAGACTAACACTGTGTTGCCTCAGCTCCTCTTCCAACTGCTTGCGAACCATGGCAACACTAATGTTTGCGGCAATCCCCTCGAAGTGGGATATCATCTCAGCCGTGAAACACCCTTTACGACGGTCGTTCAATTGTAGAAGCCCAACGATCTTCATTCCACTGCGGATCGGAATGAGTGCGATGGACTGGAAGCCCGCATGAATGCAGCGATTGCGCGGATGGAGTCTCGGGTCCTGCTCCGGCGCAAGGTCCAAAAAAGGCAACGAATCGTTTGTCCAGGCACTTCCACCGGGGGTAAAGAGCGGATTGGTAAGGTCTGCCTTTCCAGAAAGTATTAGCCCGCAGGTGCATTCCAGGCTCGGGGCGCCGTTCTCATCCAGACAAACCCCGCCACCCGGGCCGCGCACCGTCAATGTATTCTCCGTGAGTAGGAAATCCTCGGTAAATCCGTTCTGGACATAATAAGGGAAGTCATCTTCCTTCTGCAGGCGTATTCCCACTGCGCTGAATCCTGTTTCCCGCTGGATGGCAGCCAGAACGCAGTTGATTGCATCCGGTAAGGGTAGAGGTTCATTGAGAAACCCCAGTATTTCCGCCGCCAGTTTCTGGCGGCTCTCCGCCCGCTTCCGCTCGCTGACATCATGCAAAAAGATTATTCTCCCTCCGAGCGTACCATTTTTTTCGTAAAAAGGTGAATCGCTAAGTTCATAAATACGGTTTTCCTTGCCGTTTGGGAGGTTTATTTCGATTGTTTTTTTACTCTTCTGATGAGATCGTTCGCCAGGCGGTAGCAGGTTGGTGATAACTTGTTCCAATTGCTTCCCAACCAGCTCTTGCACACCGAGACCAAGAATACTCTGCGTGGCCGGGTTCACTTCCACAATGCGGTCCTGGTAGTCAAGGATCATCAAGCCATCTGCCATACCCGAGAGCACGGCAGCCTGTGCGATCGGCTTGATATCGAATAATCGCCAGCGGAACATGCCGGTTGCCAGTAATATGCCGGAAATGCTGAAACCGAGAGGGGTAAGGTCCATATTCTTGAATGGATTGATACGCAACACATAAAGGAGGTTGCCAACCCAGGGCGCCAGGATCCCGATCACAACCAGGATGCTCTGCCAGCGGAATATTTTGGCCGGTACCAGTGTTAAGCGGAATGTTATGACCGTGGCGGCCAGCAGGACCAGGTAGCTGTACACCCAATAGACCCAAAACATTGGGCCGTAGGTCTTGTCAGAAAATACCAATCCATTTTCCTGGTAAGGAATATACCTGGCCCATATAAGTCCGTGGTTTCCATTCGTCCAGGCCAGCACCAGGGTTGTCAATGGTATTACTGCCAGCCATGCCAACCGCTTTATATTCAGCTTCTGGTTCGAACCGGAATGATACAGTACATATCCCAACACCATCAAAGGCACGCTGACAACGCCAATATATTCGATCTTTGCCCACAAGATTTTATGCGTTAGATCCTGGTCGACCAGGCCCATCAGAGCTGCCACGATCCATTCGGTGATCCCTGATAATAGCAGGATGAGTGGAATAGTCTCAGAATTTTTCCGACGTAAAAGCAAAACATATACGACAATGAACATGCAGATCATCGCCGCGGCTAGCATGATGAGCACGTAGGGTGACCATATCGGTTTCATTTCATTTGCTTCCGCATGCGCATTCCCCCACCAAGCTGCTCTGGGCAATGGTGTGGTCGGCGAGTCCAGATATGGTGAAGAGCGGCGCGTGGTGAATAAAGGCGCTGATACTGGCGGGCAGTTCCTGCACAGGCGCGATCACATCTGCCAGCCCCGCATCAATGGCGCTGTACGGCATTCCGTCAAATTTTGCCGTTTCGGGTGACTGCACAAAAACACTGCCGTCCTTTTCCTTGATGGCGCGCAGTCCCAGCGTACCGTCTGAGCCCATGCCCGAAAGGATCACGCCGAGACTGTGTTCCTGCTGGTCTTCTGCCAGCGCGCGCAAGAAGAAATCGATCGGCAGACGGAGACCGCGCGGCGCGCTTGGATCTAGTAGATGAAGCACACCGTGCAGGATGGACATGTCCTTGTTGGGGGGGATTACGTAGACGCAATTCGGCTTGACCCTGGTACTGTCTTTTACCTGCGAAACCGGCATGCTGGTGCTGCGCCGGAGCAGTTCCACCAGGATACCCTTATGCGTAGGGTCGAGGTGATGGACGATGACGAAAGCCATGCCGCTCTCGGCAGGCACATTGGCAAGAAATGATACCAAGGCCTCAAGTCCCCCGGCAGATGCGCCAATGCCGACAATCGGAAAACCGGTTTCTGTCAGAGTGCTTTTTCCCCCTAGCATTGAAAGCTTACCCCCCCCCCCCCGTTTCGTATAGCCTTATCCGCTGAAGCCCTCGCTTCCTTTTTGGCTTGGTGGTTTCTGGTTTTGCAACGGGTTTCTTCTTGGAGTTCATGAGCTTTCTCTCTTGTTCAGAGACGCATAGCTTGGCAACCGGACGGTAATTTAGCTACCTTTTTCCATTTCCCCCAGAACCTCCATGCGGCCGTGGTTGGCCTTGATTGCCCACTTATATGCAATCTAAAAATACTATACTCCATATTCCCACAACACACAATCCCATCCAAATGATCAATGACCTAGCCAGCATTCTTCTTCCCCTTGCCCCCCGCCTCCTGTCCAGCCCCGCGGCCTCTCTACAAACCACGCATCCAGAGCCAAGATCCCTCGCTAGTTTGCATGTTTAGGCAAAGGGGATTATAGTAGACAGTCAAGGTGAGATAATCGATCATGAGTTGAATTCTCCTTTTCTCAACCTTCGTTCTCTTATAGATATTTCCCCCCCCCTTATTTTTGGGAAGGGTGTGGTTCGGAACAGATTATGTTAGGGTCACAAAATACCAGCCAGAATTCCAAGAATTTTGAGGAGTTTCTGGCTGGTTTGCGTTTTGAGCAGAGGGGGAAACTGGAGGCTCTTTTAGGAACAAGCGATCATTCAACAATAAGAGACCAATAGATTGTTGATGAAATCGTCAGATTCGACCCTGGATATTTGATTATTAATCGAAAAACCCAAGGTATAACCGATAGGAGATCTCCAAGGATTCCAGAGCGGTTGTTCTAGCCTCTCGAAGAGATCGAGCTAGCGTGCGTTGGCAATGGCCTTGATGCCACCAGGGTTGTCGAGGGAAGAGAGATCACCCGGATCTTTGCCGAGGTAAGTTGCCCGGATCATACGGCGCATGATCTTGGCACTGCAGATCTCTAGTAATTCGGTTGTGAAGAGCAAGCTATCAGGTTTGAGCGCTTTGCCTCTTTAGTTCCTACACAACGGGCAGACGGTCATAATCGAAAGCGGGCAATTGCTTCGATTGAATGTTTGATGAAAAACAGATACCAAAATCACATTCTACTTTCAGCAGTTGTGGATATTTTCTCGGCAACCGCCATGTTGTCCGCCTGTCACGCCTCTCGCGGGCAAACCTTAGTGCATGTTTCAACCGCCAGCCCCCAGGAACCCTCCCCTCAGCTGCTCTATCCATTCTCGCTGCCGCTATGCTCAAGAACGATGATCACATGAAACACCACTCCTCAAGCCCACCGAGGGTGAAGGTCACAAGGTAGTTTGTCTTTTTCCAGAGGTAGTCAGGCAACACCGGCCAGATTTATCATAATCAATTTTTTCTCTTGAGGCCATTTACTTAATCACCAGACTCAGGATGTAGCTGATCAGAGGTGCGACGATCAGGGCGGGGAGAAAACTCCCCACCCTAATTTTTTTAATTTCCAACAAGCTGCTGATTCCAATTCCAATCAGAAGTATTCCGCCAGTAGCTGTCATTTCGTTCATCATTGAATTGCTCATTATGGAATTTAATTGAGCTGCAAGAAGACTGATACTGCCCTGATAAACAAAGACTGGTAAAGCAGAAAATAAGACCCCAATCCCCATCGTGGAGGCAAAGGCAATGGATATAAAACCATCGAGGATCGATTTAATGGATAGGGTGAGATAATCTCCTCGCAATCCATCGCTAATCGAGCCAAGAACTGCCATCGGTCCAGTGCAAAACAACAATGATGCACTGAGAAAACCGCGTACAAAACGGCTGGAACTTCCATCGGAACCACCCGTAACCCTTTTTTCCAGCCAAATCCCCAGTGATTGTACGCGATCTTCTATTTTCCACCACTCTCCCAGAAGTCCACCAACAATTAACGCACCCAGCACGATGAGCGAATTTTCGGTTTTCAAGAACATCGTAATACCGATAGATACAGTGAATATACCCATACCTGCAACGACGGTATTCTTTAAATTTTCTGAAAGCCGTGCTCCAAAGAAAATACCGAACAGACCACCAATAATGATGGCAGCGAAGTTGATGAAGGTTCCAGTCATTTATCTAATTATCACACAGTCAATGATTATTAATCTCCATCTGGCAGAGGCGGCAAGGATTGCATACCAAATGACTGTGCCGAACGTAATGTAATGGTTCGAAGTTCCTTGCGCAGGTCTTTGGTAATATTTGTCGGTTGATAGCCCGAAATTAACCTTTCAACCCGATCGCGCGCTCGTTCAAAAGTCGATTTCTCACCCCGGCTTTTCCAACCTTCGAATGAAGCCCGGTCAATTACTTCAGAGGGCATATACTGTTCCTCCCGGAACCACTTGCGTGTATGCGGTAAGGTCAAGAAATCTCCTTTATGCCCGTTCTTCTGCATCAAGGAAAGTGCAATGGGGTTATCACGAACTTCAATTCCTTTCACAAAACGTTTAGTCATTCCAATCATTTCAGCATCGATGACCAGCTTTTCAAAGCTCAAGCACGATTCAAGATCCAACATTCCACAACCTGAAATCATATTTGCTCCAGAAAGTGCAGCAATTAAATTACTACCCATGGACTCCAATCCACATTGTGCGTCGATAATCTTCGTATCGCTCATGCCCATGTAAACATGTGTTGGCAACCCCAATGCTTTCCCGATTTGCACATAAGCTGAACTGATCATCCAGGTTTCGACTGCCCCCATGGGTGTTGATCCTTCCCGCATGTCAAATATCGCTGGTGAGCCTCCCCAGACAATAGGTGCACCCTCTTTGGCCAATTGATGGATCACAACTCCACTCAAACTTTCTGCAGTATGCTGAACGACTGCTCCAGCAAGCGTAACCGGTGCAGTTGCCCCGGCTAGAGGCATGGAAATAAGTTGCGCAGGGATGGAGAAACGAGCGCAATCGATCAAATTTTGGCAGGTTGTATCACTCCAAAGCAAGGGAGGGGACGGGCAGACATCAAAAACAGCAGTGGGTCTTAATGCCAAAGCTTTGTCACCGCCAGCGACGGCTGATAGCATTTCTTTCATCGTCCACCAGGTATCTTTACGAAATGCTCCGGTGATAATCGGTTTATTCATGTAATTTAGTGCCAAATATAAACGGTAGAGATCGCCGATTTCCGGGGTAACGTCCGAGCATACAAAAGCCGTACTTTGTGCATCAATCTGGGGGAGTGTCTCTACAAGTTTTACGAATTTAATCAGGTCATTCGTTGATGGTAGACGAGGTCGTTCGGTCTGGCTGTCGATGATAGTCAACCCTCCCGACCCTGGATCGAAATGGACCTTTTCTCCAAAATAGTGAACCGCGGGATTACCATTCAGGTCGAATAGAGAAAACTCATGTGGGACAGTTTTCAAAGCCTGGCGGGTGATCTTTTCAGGAATCCAAGCCACCTGAGCCTGAAAGTCAACTTTTGCACCAGCATTTGCCAATAGTTCCAATGCTTCTTGATTATGAATCCGAATCCCGGGATTTTCCAAAATTGCAATCCCTTCAGAAATAATTTGATTGACCAATTCGATATCAAGTAATTCCACTTTTGGACGTATCATCTCGGGCTCCTTAGTGCAGAAATTTCAATGAATTAGGTATCGGATATTATCGTGGATAAGAACCGATTTACAAACCAAGAATTTGCTTGGCGGCCATGACCGCGCCGATGGCATCTTCGGAGTAACCATCCGCTTTTATTTTATGGACCCAGTCGCGGGTGACAGGCGCACCTCCCACCATTACTTTGACCTTTTTGCTCAAGCCCAACTTATCCAGTTCGTCAATTACTTCCTTTTGCTTGACCATGGTGGTTGTTAAAAGAGCGCTCAAGGCGACGATATTGGCATTAACTTCCTTAACTTTAGCAATGATCCTGGCTGCTGGGACAT
>Ga0315286_10005018_pt1 | contig 12743 bp, 7 predicted proteins | sample YL17G10_0_MG_FD_205038 | JGI IMG/M metagenome (GOLD analysis project Ga0315286, IMG submission 205038) | Sediment microbial communities from Yellowstone Lake, YNP, Wyoming, USA - YL17G10_0 | ecosystem: Environmental > Aquatic > Freshwater > Lake > Sediment | place: USA: Wyoming | collected... | reverse complement strand
GCAACGCGCGCGGCACGTCCGCCAGGCTCTGCGTCGGCACTGCGACGACGTTGAGTCCCAGCGAGCGCAGTCGCGTGATCGTCGTTTCCGGCGTCCCCGTGGGCCACACCAGCACCACGTCGGGTCGCAGTTCGAGGACCCGCTCGGGGTCCACGCGCCACGCATCGCCTACGCGCGGCACCGCTTGCGCCGCCGCGGGGTAATCGCTGAATTCGACGGTGCCGACCAGCAGCGATCCGGCGCCCGCCGCATACGCGATCTCGGTGAGATTCGGAGCGAGGCTGATGAGGCGTGGCTGGTGTGGCGCAACCGTCTTCGCACCACTGGCGACAGCCTTCGCCACGAACGTGGCTGGCAAGACAGCCGCGGCGAGCAACAGAGCCGCACCGAAGAGCAAGGAACTTCGTCGTGGCGACCGCCTGATGGCCGCGCCGATGCCGGGAAATGTCATCCGCGTCTACCCGGGCAACTCAGACAGCGGCGCCCGTGATGACGAGGAGCGCGATGACGGTCACCCAGATCCAGAGCGCGCGCTGCACGATCCGCCACGCACCACGCGCCGTCGTGACATCGAGCATGTCCGGGTTCACCGTGGCCAGGCTGGGCTGCAACGAACCCTTGCCCACGCGCGCCAGCAGGTCCTCGGTGCGATCGAGGATGCCCGTCGCCGGACCCACGCGATCGACTGCCGAGCGCCAGTTGCCCACCGCATCCTCGAAACTCCCGGCGAGCGCATACGCCAGCGCCGTGAGTCGCGCCGGCAACCAGGACAGCACCCCGTGGACGAGTGTCAGGACGCTGCCGAGGTCCCCGCGGATTCGCGGCACGCCCTGGCGCGCAGCTTCGAACGCCACGCGCCGCCGCAACATGTCGCTGACCCGGTAGAGCCACGCGCCACCGGCACCGAGCACCATGAACCAGAAGATCACGCCGAAGATGCGGTTGTTGGCCTGGATGAAGACCGCCTCTTCCACCGCTTCGCGAGCGCCGAGGCCGAGCGGCGTCGGGCTCGATTCGAGGAGTTCCTTGCCGCGACGCAGGGCCTCGTCGCGATCGTGGCGCTCGAGAGCCGCAGCGTAGTCATCGACCTCGTCCTGCAGGTCGCGCGGACCGAAGGCGAACAGCAGGACGAAGACGGCGAACGCGAACTGCAACAGGCCGAGCAGCTGCGGATCGAGCCAGTGCGCCACCAGCAGCACGGGCACCACGGGCAGCGCGATCAGGCCGATTGCCGCAAGCACGACCGGGAATCCGGCCTGTCCCGCCATGGCGCTGTCCGCCCAGTCGAAATACGGATCGAGCCACCGCCACTCGCGCAGGTGCAGCAGGTGCGTGAGGCCCCGCTCGCATGCCAACGCGAACATGAGCGCGAGCAGGCTCATGCCGGCGCGACCTCGAGTTCGAACTGCACCAGCGACCGCAACCGCGGCCAGTCGAAGGCCGGGCCCGGATCCGACTTGCGGCCAGGCGCGATGTCGCTGTGCCCGACGACGCGGTCGGGCGTGAGCCGCGGGTAACTGTGGCAAAGCACGGCAATCACCCGGGCGAGCATTGCATACTGCGTTGATTCGTAGGGTGAATGATCGGCGCCTTCGAGTTCGATCCCGATCGAAAAATCATTGCAGCGCTCGCGCCCGGCCCACGATGACACGCCGGCATGCCAGGCCCGGCGCTGGAACGGGACGTATTGCACCACCTCGCCGCTGCGCCGGATCAACAGGTGGGAGGACACCCGCAGGCCCGCCACCTCGGCGAAGTACGGATGAACGTCGGGCGGCAGCACGTTGGTGAACAACTGGTCGATCCAGGGCCCGCCGAACTCGCCGGGCGGCAGGCTGATGCCGTGCACGACGATAAGATCGGGCTCGCTGCCCGGCGGCCGTTCGTCGCAATTCGGCGAAGGCTCCTGGCGGGCCAGCTCGAGCAGGCCGCGATCCGTGTCGATCGCGAATCGTGCGGCCGGTAGATTCGCAGGGCGTTGTCGTCGCATCACCCACATGATGCCCTAAAATCCCTCCATGACGTCCAGCCCGCCCGTCCGCGACCTGCATCCGCTCGCCGAACGCGATCTGCGCGTCGTCTGGCACCCCTGCACGCAGATGAAGGACCACGAGTGGTTGCCGCTGACCCCGATTGAGCGGGGCGAAGGGGTCTGGCTGTACGGCTACGACGGCCGGCGCTACCTCGACGCCATCAGCTCCTGGTGGGTCAACCTGTTCGGCCACGCCAACCCTCGCATCAACGCCGCCATCACCACCCAGCTCGGCAAGCTCGAGCACGTGATCCTGGCGGGATTTACCCATGAGCCTGCAGTTCAGCTGGCCGAACGGCTCACCGGCCTCGCCCCGCCCGGCCTGACGCGCTGCTTCTACGCCGACAATGGTTCGAGCGCGATCGAAGTCGCAATCAAGATGAGCTTTCACTACTGGCGCAACCAGGACCGGTCGCGCAAGAAGCGCTTCATCACCCTGTCGAACAGCTACCACGGCGAGACGCTCGGCGCGCTGGCCGTTGGTCACGTCGAGCTGTACCGCGATATCTACCAGCCGCTGCTGATGGACGTGATGGTCGCGCCCTCGCCCGATGCGTACGTGCGTGAAGCGGGCGAAACCGCCGAGGATTGCGCGCGCCGCGCCATCGCGGCCATGAATGCGCTGCTGGCACAACACGCGGACGAAACCTGTGCCGTGATCGTCGAACCGCTGGTGCAGTGTGCGGCCGGCATGCGCATGCACGCACCGCTGTACCTGCAACTGCTGCGCGAAACCTGCGACCGGCACGGCGTGCACCTGATTGCCGACGAAATCGCGGTCGGTTTCGGCCGCACCGGCACGCTGTTCGCCTGCGAACAGGCCGGCATCACGCCGGACTTCATCTGCCTGTCGAAGGGCCTGACCGGCGGCTACCTCCCGCTCTCGGTGGTACTGACGAACGACGGCGTCTACGGCGCCTTCTACGACGAATACACGCAGCAACGCGCTTTCCTGCATTCGCACAGCTACACCGGCAACGCGCTCGCCTGCACGGCGGCGCTCGCCACGCTCGACATTTTCGCCAGCGACGGCGTGATCGAGCGCAATCGCGCCCTCGCCGCCCATCTCGGCCGCCGGGCCTGCGAACTCCTCGGTGAACTCGAGCACGTGGCCGAAGTTCGCCAGTGCGGCATGATCGTCGCGGCCGAACTCGCCCGTGGCGCCGATCGCACCAGTCCGTTCGACTGGCGTGAGCGCCGCGGCTTGCGCGTCTACCGCCACGGCCTCGAACACGAGGCGCTGCTGCGTCCGATCGGCAACGTCGTCTACTTCATGCCTCCCTACGTGATCACTCCCGACGAGATCGACGCACTGATCCTCACGGCACGGGACGGCATCGTGGCGGCCACATGCGATTGACGCGCGTCTTCGTCGATTCGCCGCTGACGCCCGATGCGGACGTGCGCCTGCCTGATGCGGCGGCCAACCACGTCGGCCGCGTGCTGCGACTGCGCGCAGGTGCGGTGATCGTGGCGTTCGACGGCAGCGGCAGCGACTACCGCTGCGAAATCCTCTCGGTTCAAGGCGACGAAGTGCGCGTGCGCGTGGGGCCACGTGCGTCTGGGCTGCCCGAGTCGCCCCTGCGCATCACGCTCGTGCAGGCCGTCTCGCGCGGCGAACGCATGGACTGGACGCTGCAGAAGGCGACCGAACTCGGCGTGCGCACCATTGTTCCGGTTCTTTCCGCGCGCAGCGTCGTGCGCCTCGACGACAGGCAGGCGGAGAAGAAGCTGCGGCACTGGCAGGCCATCGTCGCGGGGGCCTGCGAGCAGTGCGGGCGCAGCGTCGTGCCGGAAATCCGCCAGCCCCAGGAACTGTCGCGCTACCTCGCGTCGTCCGCCCGCGAAGGACAGCGTTTCGTGCTGAGCCCGACCGGTCCCGCCTCGCTGGCGGGCCTGACCAGCGTGGGAGCGCGCGTTGAATTGCTGATCGGGCCGGAAGGCGGGCTCGACGACGCCGAACTCGAACGCGCGGCCGCGTCGGGCTATGCGCCCGTTCGACTCGGGCCCCGTGTGCTGCGCACGGAAACGGCGGGCATCGTCGCACTGACGGTACTGCAGGCGACCTGGGGGGACCTGGTCTAGCGGACGAAAATCGGGCTCAGCGGGTTCGTGAATTGCAACGTTCAGCGCGACCAGATGCCGTCCCGTCGTCTAGGCGCGGGTTTCTTCGGCGATCATGCCTTCGAGTTGCTCGAAGTCCGGGATGAGCGGCGTCTCGTTGACCATCTTCACCTGCCCGATCACGGGCATGCGTTCGCCGAAGCTGCGTGAGTCGTCGGCATGGACGACGTCCGGCGTCAGCCGCACGAGTTGCGGAAAGCCCTGCGTCAGCACGGCGAAATTGCCGCCGGTCTGGCCCGTGATTCCCTGCATGACGACGATGCGGGTGCGGCCGCTCGTGCGCGGCAAAGTCTTGCCGCAAGTGGCCTCGAAAGACACGAGCGGGACGCGGCGGCCGCCCCACGCGATCGTGCCCAGGTACCATGGCGGCGCGCCGTCCATCGGGGTGGGCGCCTGGTAGTTGATGACTTCAGTGACGCACGAGCGGGGCAACAGCAGGCGATCATCCGCCAGCGCCACCAGCAGGCAATAGATCTCGTGGCCCGCTCCGCCGATGCTGGCTTTCGTCGCCGTGCCGGACCCCATGCTCCCGCTCCTGTCCCCGCCTGGAGACCCCGTCATGACAGCCTCCGCCGCGCGAGCACGAGCGGCTCGATGGCGTCCAGCAACTGGCTTTCCTGGTACGGTTTGCCGAGGTAATCGTCCACGCCCAGTTCGATCGCCCGGGCGCGGTGTTTATCGCCCACTCGCGACGTGATCATGATGATCGGCACATCGGCGAGCCGCGCATCGTGGCGCACGTGCGCCGCAACCTCGTAGCCGTCCATGCGTGGCATTTCAATGTCGAGCAGGATCACGTCGGGCACGTGCTCCTGCAGCAAGGACAACGCTTCCACGCCGTCCTTCGCGGTGAGCACGCGCATGCCATTGCGCTCGAGCAGGCGCTGCGTGACGCGACGCACCGTGATCGAATCGTCGACCACCATCACGAAGATGCGGTCGTCGTGCACCGAACGCGCGGATTCGGCCGAGCGGGCTCGCCACTCCGAGCGGACCAGCGTGCCCATGTCGAGAATGACGACGATGCGGCCGTCGCCGAGGATGGTCGCGCCGGAGATACCACGGATACCCGCGATCTGCGGACCGACGGGTTTCACCACGATTTCGCGGCTGCCGATCAGTTCGTCCAGGACCAGCGCTGTCGAATGCTCGCCGGCGCGCACAAGGATGACGGGCAGCGCGACGTCGATCTCGGGGAGGATGGAGGGCCCACTGCCGACGAACACCCCCAGGTGCTGGAACCGGTAATGGTGGCCGCCGTAGTCGAACGTAGCCGGCTCCTCGTCCAGATGGCGCTGGATTTCGGTGCGCGTAAGGCGTGCAACGCCTTCGACCGTGGCCATCGGCAGCGCGAACAGTTCGTCATGCACACGCACGATCAGCGCTTGCGTGATCGCGAGCGTGAAGGGCAAGCGGATCGTGAAGCGCGCGCCCGCACCGGGCTTCGATTCGATGAACAGCGCGCCGCCGAGTTTCTTGATCTCGGTCGCGACGACGTCCATGCCGACCCCGCGGCCGGCCTGTTGCGTAAGGCGATCCGCGGTGCTGAATCCAGGTTCGAGGATCAGTTGCAGCGACTCTTCGTCGGTCAGCTCCATGCCTGGCTGCAGCAGGCCCATCTGCCGCGCCTTGGCACGGATGGCCGCGACGTTGAGGCCGGCACCGTCGTCCTCGACAGTGATCACCACCTCGGCGCCCTCGCGCTGCAGCTTCAGCGTGATGTGGCCCGTCTCGGGCTTGCCGGCTGCGACGCGTTCCGCCGGCATCTCGAGGCCATGGACCACGGCATTGCGCAGCATGTGCTCGAACGGCGGCAGCATGCGCTCGAGCACCTGCCGGTCGAGTTCGCCGGACGCGCCTTCCACGATCAGCTCGGCCTTCTTGCCCGCTTCGGTCGCGGCCTGCCGCAGCAGGCGGGCGAGACGCTGCACGTGCCGCTGGAACGGCACCATGCGCGTGCGCATCAGGCCGTTCTGCACCTCGGTGACGACGCGGCCCTGCTGCTGCAGCAGGTTCTGCGTGTCCCGATTGAGCTGGGCGAGCAGCCCCTCGATACTGGCGACGTCGCTGACGGACTCGGCCAGGGCGCGCGAGAGCTGCTGGATGTTCGAATACCGATCGAGTTCGAGCGGATCGAAATCGGTGCGCTGCACCTGGTCTTCGGTTTGATGCTTGTTGAGGATCTGCGCCTCGGTCTCCATCTCGAGCTTGCGCAACTGTTCGCGCAGCCGGGTGACGGTGCGGTCGAGCTCGGCAAGGTTGAACTCGATCGAGGTCATCTGCTGCTCGATGCGCGCGCGGAAGATGCTCACTTCGCCCGCGTTGTTCAGCAGGTCATCGAGCAGGTCCGCATCGACACGCGCCAGTTCGCCACGCTCGGTGGGCGCAACGGGTTCACGCCCCGGCAGCACCGGTGTGTGCGCAGTTGCGGCGACCTCGTGCGTGGCAGGCACCTGCGCCGGGGTCGGCACCACGAAACGCGCAGGCTGCGGCGCGACCCCTTCGATCGGGCGAACGGGCCCAGCGTAAGGACGCTCGAACTCGTCAGACGCGAAGGGTGCGACGACTGCGGCAGCCACTGCCTGCAGTTCGGACGGCTGCTCGCTCGCGACGGCGGCCGGCGGCTCTGCCATGGGTCGCTCGATTTCTACGGCAGGCAACTCTTCGGCAGACAGTAATTCCTCGGCAAAGATCGCCGCAAAGTCTTCCTCGGCGGCGGTGGGAATGCTTGCTTCCGCGAGCTCCACCACCGGTTCCGCTGGCGCCTCGATGACGATCCCGGCCGGGAGAGCCCCGACCTCCGGCGTCTCGACCCCGCTCTCCTCGACCGGCAGCTCGGCTGCCGTGTCGGATTCGACTGCGACGCGTTCGATGACCTCGGGCGTCACCACTGCGGCTTCGATGACCTCGGCAGGCGGCACGATCGGCGTCGACGCGAACGCTGGCTCCATCGGTGCAACAGTCGCCGGCACCGCTGCTGCCACCGCCCGGATCCGCAGGATGAGTTCGAGTGCGGGCGGCAGGCGCTGGCCCGATTTGGCCATCTCGCGCATCTGGTGCAACTCGTCGAGCGAGCGTTGCAGCACGTCAAACGCAGCGGCATCGGCCGCCGACGTGCCCGATTCGATCGCGGCCAGGAACGATTCGACTTCGTGACTCAGGTCGCCCATGGCCCGGATGCCCGCCATGCGGGCACCGCCCTTGAGCGTGTGCAGCAGTCGTTTGAGTTCGGTGACCTGCGCGTGGTCCGCGCGATCGGCCCGCCAGCGTCCAAACGCAGCCTCGGACTGTTCGAGCAGCTCGGTCGCCTCCTCGCCGAAGATCGCGGCGATTTCTGCATCGAAGTCTTCACCGAAGCCGGGTTCGTCGTCCTCCGGCAACGGCAGGTTGAACGGCGGAGGGGGCGGTTCGACGGGCGCGCTGGGCGCGCTATCCAGCCGTGCGACCAGCGCTTCGTGCGGAGCCGTATGGTCGATGTCCGGCTCATACGAACGCAGCGCGTCGTCGCCCAGGTGCGGCAACGCCGGATCCGTGAGTTCCTCTGCCGGCACCGCCGCGGCATCGTCGATGACGACGGACAGGTCCGGCGCGGCGGGCATGCCCGGCTGCCAGGACTGCGCGAGCGTGCGCTCCGCCGCATCGGCAAGCCACGCAAGCTCCGCGTCGAGCTGCCGATCAAGCTCCACCCAACCCGCCGTCAGGCGCGTCTGCTCGGGAAAGAACCCGGTATTCTCGTCGACGTGCTCGGACACCGTCTCGAGCAACCGCACGGTGTCTTGCAGCAACTCGAGCGCGTCGCTGCTCATGCCGTGGCCGTTGTCGAAGAGCTTGCGGACGTAATGCTCCATCGGCTCGGCGACCTTGATGCCCTGGCGCGCCCCGGCCGTCTTGGCGATGCCGCTCAGCGTGTGGCAGGCCCGGTAGAGCGCTTCCGAAACCAGGTGCGGCGCGACGCCACGGGCGCAACGCTCGAGGAACTGACGCACGACCAGGATGTGGCCGGCGGTTTCCTTGCGGAAAATTTCGCGCAGCACCGGATCCATGGCCGGCTCTTCCAGCGGAGCCGCCGCAGCCGCGGCCGCTCGCTGCTCCGCAGCGGTCGGTGCGGGCGGGGGCGCCGGTACGGCAGTGGCTGGCAACGCCGGCCCTTCGCGGCCCGACAGTGTGTCGGCTCGCGTCATGATCGCGGCGATGTCGATACCGGCCAGTTCACCGCCGTCGATCTCGTCGATGAGCTGCGGCATGGCCGCGACAGCATCACGCACGATGGACACGATGTCCGGCGAACGCAGCAGCGTCTGGCTGATCACGCGATTCAGCAGCGACTCGACGCTCCAGGAGAATTCGCCAATGCGTTGTGCGCCGACCATGCGACCGCTGCCCTTCAGCGTGTGGAACGCGCGGCGCAGGTCGCGCAGGGCCGCAGCGTCCTGCGGGTTCTGCTCCCACTGCGGGAACAGCACGGCGAGGCGTGTCGCGTTTTCGCGCGCTTCCTCCACGAACAACTGCAGGAATTCGGGGTCGGCGCCCGTAGCCACGAACGGCGCTGGCAATGACGGCCGGGGCACCGCAACGGGTACAGGCGCTTCGATCGCTGCGGCAGGCGCAGCAGCCTGCTCGTCCACGGGCTTCGTCTCGTGCAGCGGGATCACCCGCGCCAGCGAGGGCTCCAGCTCGGCGAGACGCGCTTCGGCGGCGTCGAGCACCTGCCACTGGTCGGCACGGCCGGCCTGCAGCGTCTCCATGTAGTACTCGACGGCGACCACCGCATCGGCCAGCCGCTCGAGGCGGGGCGGGCTCAGCGACTGCTCATCGGGACGCACGATCGTGCCCAGCGCGCGACCGACACTTTCCATCACTTCGACCGCGCGCTGCTTGCCCAGCATCAACAGTCCGGCAGTGATACCGCGCACGAGCTGCGGCACCTGGTCGAGCCCCTGCGCCTCGGCGGGCGCCGACAGGGAATGCGTCACCGCCTCCTTGATCCGCGCCATGTTGACGATGCACTCGCGCAGCACGGCTTCCTGCACGAGGCGGAATTCCTCGTCCGTCGGCTCGCCCGGCGAGTCGGCGGACGTCGCATCGGGCAGGATCAACCGCACGAGCTGCGCGTCGAGGCTGTCCTCGACGGCTATCAGGGCCGCCGCAATGCCGAGCAGCGCCGTGTCGTCCGGCGGGATGCGGCGTTCGACGATCGCCTTCAGCGAATCGAGTTCTCCTTCGACGCGCGCGCGCAGCGCTCCAAGCCCGAGCACGCCGAGCGTGTCGCTGATCTTGCGCAGCATCTCGAGCTGCGGCTGCAGGTCGTCCACGTGCGTGGCGCCCTTGCGGACGAAGATGTCGAGCACGTCCTTGACGCGAGTCAAGTCCTCGCGGATGGCAGCGGCAACGGTACGCATCAGCCGCACGCTTGGAGCGGACAGCGCTTCGGCCGCGTCGGTCGTGGTGGCATCGGCGGCGGCCACCATGTCGTGCAGGCCGAACGACTCGCGCACCGCGGCAACGCGCTCGCCGGCCTCCGCGCTCTGCGCGACGTAATACAGCAGGTTATTCAGCACCTCGACCGGCGGCGACGCGGAATAGCGCCGCTCACCCTTCTGCAGCCGCTTCAGCTCGCGGTCAACGTGACCGAGCACGCGCTTGACCGACACGTTGGGCTCGACCCCACCGGCCTGCAACGCTTCGAGCAGCGCACCGACGACCCACCACAGCTGGAACAGCGGTTGGGTCGAGGCCGCCCGCTCGAACTGCATGGCGATTTCTGCAAGATGCCGGAGGTTTTCTGCCGCCTGCTCGCCGCGGATCCAGCCGAGCAACGCGATCTGGAAGCGCGGACGCAAGCGCTTGGCGAGTTCCGCCACTTCACGGTCGCTGAAGGACCGCGACGATGGCTTCGGTTGTTCGTCCGAACGCAGGTTGAGCAGCAGCAAAGTGCCTTCCGACAGCAATGCGCCACCACGGACAGCGCGCAGGTCGTTGAGCAACGGCAGCAGCACGAGTGGCAGGTCACGCGCGCCGGTCGCGACGCGTTCCACGTACGACGGCAGTTGCTCCATCGCCCGCATCAGCGCATCGAGACCGTCCGAATCCGTCCCGCCATCACCGGAATGCGCGTCGACGTAGCGGGCGACGAATTCCATTTCCTCGGCCAGCAGCGCACCGCCGTAGACTTCGGCGAGGCGCAGCGCACCGCGGGCCAGATGGATGTGCGCAGCGAAGCGATGCAGTGCACCCCGGTCGCCGGGACGCTCTGCAAAAGCCTCCAGCGCCACGCGCGCCTCGTTGAGCTCGGACGCGATTTCGCGCGAGATCACCTGCAACGAGGCGTGGGCCTCGTCGACCGTGGCGAGTGGCATCGGTTCTTGGTTCACGCTGGACAGTCCGGTCAATCAGCCGGCGAGGCTGCCGATGCGACGGATGCGATCCGCGCCCGGTTCCGCCGCCGTAGGCGACTCGTCCGACTTGAGCGCGGGGAACTCGCCCGTCAAGTGCGTCATCATCGAGCCGGGCAGCCGAAAACCGGTCACCGACTTGCGCAACTGGGCCGCCAGTTCGGCGAGCTTGCCGATCGACGTGGACGTGGCCGTGGTGCTCTCGGCGGTCTGTGCGCTGATTTCGCGCAGTACCTGCATGTTGCGCGAGATGCTCTGTGACACGCCGGCCTGCTGGCGCGAGCTGGCGGAGATGTTCTGCACGAGGCTCGCGATCTGGTTCGAGACCTGCTCGATCTCCTCGAGCGCGGCCCCCGCGTTTTCGGCGAGCAGCGCGCCGCCCACGACGTCGGTCGTGGTGCGCTCCATCGACACGACGGCCTCGTTCGTGTCCGCCTGGATCGTGCGCACGAGCACTTCGATCTGCTTGGTCGCGGTGGCCGCGCGCTCGGCCAGCCGCTGGACTTCGTCGGCCACGACCGCAAAGCCGCGACCGGCTTCACCCGCCATCGACGCCTGGATCGACGCATTGAGCGCGAGGATGTTCGTCTGCTCGGCGATATCGTTGATCAGCTCGACGATGTTGCCGATTTCCTGCGAGCTTTCACCGAGGCGCTTGATGCGCTTCGATGTCTCCTGGATGTTCTCGCGGATCGCGTTCATGCCGGTGATCGTGCGGCGCACGGCGTCACCGCCCTTGTGCGCGACGTCCACCGAGTGACGCGCCACGTCGGACGAGCGCTCGGCGTTGCCGGATACTTCTTCCGTCGAGGAAGCCATGGCCGCGATCGACTCCGAAGCGGCGCCGATCTGCTTGGACTGCGCTGCGGAAGCCTTGGCGAGGTGCGTCGAGAGCGCCTGCGTCTGGCGCGTGGCGCCATCGAGCTTGACGGCCGAATCATTGATCGTGACGACGAGTTCACGCAACGCCTCGATCGCGTAGTTGATCGAGTCTGCGATCGCACCGGTGATGTCTTCGGTGACCGTGGCCTGCACCGTGAGGTCGCCATCGGCGAGGCTCGACAACTCATCGAGCAGGCGCAGGATCGCCTGCTGGTTGCGCTCGTTCTGGCGGGTCTGAAATTCCGCGGCGTCACGCAGGGCCGCGAGTTCGCGCTGCAGCCAGAAGGCAGCGCCGAGCGTCAGCAGCGTGATTGCGATGAACAGCAGCGGCAGCCATGGGCTGGCGAAGAGACGGCCGTACCCGAGCGCGCCCTTCGCGTCGAGCCTGGCGAGACCGGCGCTCAGGCCCGCGCCGGTTTCGGTCAGTGCGTTGCGCGCCGCCTGCATCTGTTCGAGCTGGTCGGCGAGCTTGATCACCGCGCGGACCTGCTCGGCTTCGGTGCCGAATGCAACCGCCAGCGCCTTCGCGGCGCCGGCCGCATCGCCGACCGCCGGAGCGATGCCGAGCGTGTTGTCCTGGCCGTTCACGCCAGCGGTGACCTGCGCCATGAAATCGAGGCTGTCGGTGAGGCGGCGCGACGCCGCCTCGACCGAAGCCGTGCCATCGGCCAGCGCCGTGAGGTCCTGGTCGATCGCCTGCGCGCGCAGTTCGAAACGCTCGAAATTGCGATTCACGGCATCGGGACGACCGGGACCCATCGCCTTCAGCACGCCGGCCGCAGTGGACAACAACCAGGGCGTGGACTCGCGCACGCTCGCCGCAGACTGCTGCGCCTGCAGCGCGGCAGTGCGGCCGTCCAGCACGGCCTGCGACTGTTCGAGCAATGCGGGCCAGCCGCGCTCGCCGCCGAGCACGCGGGCGCTCGGTGACGACAGCAGGCCGACCGCGGACTTGCCGGCATCGATTTCGTCGATCACCCGCTCGAGCCGGGTACGCGAGGCCGCCAGCGCATCGAACGCCGGGGCGGAACCGCGCACGGCGGCGCCTGCCTGCAACGGAATGTTTTGCGCGAGCGCCGTAAGGGAAGACATGTGCTCCCGCAGCTGCGCCTGCTGCTGCATCGCGCGGCCAGAAAGCAGCAAGGCCCCCGCGGCCAGCAGCGCCGCGACGAACGCCAAGCCGAGCAGCGTGGGCTGCAGGCGGGCGGCGTCGATTCGATTGGTCATGTCGTCACCATTCTTGTCGGATCGGGCCGACGGCTCAGGAAGCCGCGGCCTGCATGAACTGTGGGCTCTCGAGCAGTGCCCGCACG
>Ga0315286_10005016_pt1 | contig 12746 bp, 10 predicted proteins | sample YL17G10_0_MG_FD_205038 | JGI IMG/M metagenome (GOLD analysis project Ga0315286, IMG submission 205038) | Sediment microbial communities from Yellowstone Lake, YNP, Wyoming, USA - YL17G10_0 | ecosystem: Environmental > Aquatic > Freshwater > Lake > Sediment | place: USA: Wyoming | collected... | reverse complement strand
CTCTTTACCTGGTACAACGGGCCGGTGGCGGCGGTCCTGTTCGACGTCGTGCCGCGCAACGTCGCCGCGACGGTGATGGGGGCGTACGTCTTCTTCATCCACATCGCGGGCGACGCCGTGGCGCTGCCCGTGGTGGGGTTCCTGTCCGACCGCTACGGCCTGCGGGCCGCGATGCTGGCGCTTCCGGCCGTGGGTCTTCTCGGGGGACTCATCCTGCTCATCTCCGTGCGCACCGTGGCGCGCGACATGGCCCGGGTGAGGCAGGTCAGCGGGGCGTGATCGCCCGGCGCATCCGGGTGGCCTCGTCGCGGTAGGCCTGCGCCTGTTCCTCCGCCGTCGCTTCACTCCAACCCAGTTCCCGTCCCAACAACCGCGCGACCGTCGACGCGGCATCCGTGGCCTGGCCCGTGTGCGTGTGATAGAGGTGCGTGCGGCGGATCATCACGTCGGCCACGGTCATCGCCATCTCGCGCCGTGCCTGGTGGACCACGTCAGCGGCGATCACCGGGAGGCCCGGTACGATCCACTCGCCGAGGGCGGGCTCGCGCCGGACGAGGTTGGCGACCGCCGCCGCCTCACTGCCGTAGCGTCCCACCAGCGCACGGGCGAGGCCGTCGTCGAAACCTTCGTCCGTCAGGTCGCGGGCCAGCAGGCCCAGGTCCGCCACCTCGCCGCCCGGGAGAGGCTCAGTCCCGGTGGCAGCATGGCGTACGAGAGACCGGCCGTCCACCGCGCGCAGGCGTCGCGCCACCAGGTCCACGACCTCGGCGGCCATCGACCGGTAGGTGGTGAGCTTGCCGCCCGCGATGGTGATGAGACCGCTCGCCCCCTCGACGATCCGGTGCTCGCGCGGCACGGCGGCCGTGGACGTGGTACCCGGCACGTCGAGGAGCGGCCGGTACCCGGCCCACGCCGCGACCACGTCGTCCGGGTTCAGCCGGGCGTTCGGGAAGTAGGCATTGGCGGAGCGGAGCAAGTATGTGATATCGGCGGCGTCGGCGAGCGGTTCGTCCAGGACCTCGGTGATGTCGGTGTCGGTCGTGCCGATGATCGAGTGGTCACCCCAGGGCAGCACGAACATCACCCGGCCGTCGAGGGGCGACGTGAGGGTGAGGGCCTCGGTGTGTCCGATGCGCTGCCGCGGCACGACGACGTGCGATCCCTTGGTGGGCCGGAGCAGCGGCGCGGCGGACGGCTCATCGAGGCGGCGCACCGCGTCGGTCCACGGCCCGGTGGCGTTGACCACGACGTGGGCGTGGAGCGCGCAGCGCTCGCCGGTCACGCGGTCCTCCACCACGGCACCCCGCACCCGGCCGGAGGCCTTCTCGAGTCCCGTGACCGCCACGTAGTTCGCGACCCGCGCGCCGTGGCGATGCGCCGAGCGCGCCGTGGCGAGGGTGAGCCGGGCATCGTCGCACTGGGCGTCCCAGTAGACCGCGCCGCCCTTCAGGTCCTGGTCGCGCAGCGCGGGTTCGAGGCGGCGCACGCCGGTTCGGCCGAGGCTCCGGTGGGCGTGGACGTTCCGGAAGAGCGACAGGGCGTCGTAGAGCCAGAGGCCCGCGCCGAGGGTCCAGCGGCCCACGCGCGAGGCGGCGTGCACGGGGAAGAGGAACGGCGCCGGCCGCACGAGGTGCGGCGCGATGCGGAGCAGAATGGCGCGCTCGCGACTCGACTCGAAGACGAGGCGCAGCCAGCCGTGCTCCAGGTAGCGCAATCCTCCGTGGATCAGGCGCGAGGAGCGGGACGACGCGCCACGGCCGAAGTCGCCTGCGTCCACGAGCACGGTGGAGTACCCTCGCATTGCGGCGTCGCGGGCGATGCCGGCGCCCGTGACGCCTCCTCCGATGACGAGAAGGTCCACGGCCTGCGTCGTAGCGGCGTCGAGATCGGCGCGGCGTGTCGCCGCGGAGAACGCGTGTTCCACTGTTCAAGCCTCCGGTCGGAATCTGCAGCAAGAATGCCGGTCGCGCACGCCCCGATGTCGCTGGCCCGTCCCCAGCACATCGGCTAGTTTCTTCACGCCGGCGTCGCGCGCGCGCCGCGGCCAACCGGGGAGCGAGGCAGATGACAGAGCGAAACGGACGGCGTGTGGCCATCGTCGGCGGGTGCCGAACGCCCTTCGCGAAGGCGGGCACGGCCTTCCGAGACCTCGGCGCCGTGGATCTGGCGAAGGCCGCCGGGCGCGAATTACTGGCCCGTACCGACGTGGACCCCGGCATCGTGGACCAGGTCATCTTCGGCCAGGTGGTCCCGTCCGTGCTCGCCCCGAACGTGGCGCGCGAGGTGAGCCTCCTGCCGCAGTTCCCGAGGACGATCCCCGCCCATTCACTGAACCGGGCCTGCGCGTCCGCGAGCCAGGCCATCGCCGAAGGGCACGCGCAGATCGCGCTCGGCCACGCCGACGTCGTGATCGCCGGCGGGACCGAATCCCTGTCCGACGTTCCCATCCTCCATTCGCGTCGCTTCAGTGCCCTGCTGGTCGAAGCGAGCAAGGCGAAGTCCCTCGGCGCACGGCTCGGTGTATTGGCCCGGGTCCGGCCACGCGACCTCGTGCCAGTCACTCCCGCCATCGCGGAGCCGTCCACGGGACTGACGATGGGGCAGTCGGCGGAGAAGATGGCGAAGGAGAACGGCATCTCCCGTGAAGCGCAGGACCGGTTCGCGCTGCGGTCCCACCAGTTGGCGGCCGCCGGCGCGGCGGATGGCCGGCTGACGGCGGAGATCGCGCCGGTCTTCGTGGCTCCGGCCTTCGAGCCGGTCGGCACGGACAACGGCGTGCGGTCCGACAGCACCCTCGACCAACTGGCCAAGCTCAGGCCGGCCTTCGATCGCCGCTACGGCACCGTCACTGCGGCGAACGCCTCGCCGCTCACCGACGGTGCCGCGGCCGTCCTGCTGATGAGCGACGCGGCCGCTCGGGCCCACGGACACACGCCCCTCGCCTACATCCGTTCGTATGCCGTCGCGGCCGTGGACCCGGGAGAACAACTCCTGATGGGCCCCGCCTACGCGGTGCCAAAGGCGCTCGAGCGGGCCGGCATCACCTGGAAGGACCTCGGCGTGGTCGAGATGCATGAGGCGTTCGCGGCGCAGGTGCTCTCGAACGTGCAAGCCTTCGAATCGGGCCGCTGGGCCGAAGCGCACCTGGGCCGTTCCGACCCCGTCGGCGAGGTCGACTGGGATGTCACAAATGTGATGGGCGGGTCCATCGCGATCGGCCACCCCTTCGGCGCCACCGGCGCGCGGCTCACGACGACACTCGTGAACGAGATGCGGCGACGCGGGGCCGAGTTCGGCCTCATCTCGATCTGCGCGCAGGGCGGGATGGGCTTCGCGATGGTCCTGGAGGCGGGACGATGAACGGGGGCGCGTTCACGGTCGCGGCGTCGGACGGCGTGGCGGTGGTGACGTTCGACCTGCCCGGCGAGCCGGTCAACAAGTTCTCGCGCGCCGTGCGCGAGGAGTTCGCGGGGGTGCTCGGCGCGCTGGAGCGAGATACCGCGGTGCGGGCGGTCGTCTTCATCTCCGGCAAACCGGACACGTTCATCGCCGGCGCCGACATCGACGAGTTCGTCGCGCTGAAGAGCGCCGAAGAGGCGACGCAACTCTCGCGGCAGGGACAGCTGTTCCTCGACCGCATCGCCGCGTTCCCCAAGCCGTTCGTGGTGGCGATCCACGGGGCGTGCCTCGGCGGGGGGCTGGAACTCTCCCTCGCGTGCCACTACCGGATCGCCACCGACCACCCGAAGACGGTCCTGGCGCTGCCCGAAGTGCAACTGGGCATCATTCCCGGGGCGGGCGGCTGCAACCGCCTGCCGCGCGTGGTCGGGCTCCGCGCCGCTCTCGAGATGATCCTCTCGAGCAAGAACGTCCGGGCCGCGAAGGCGTTTAGGATGGGCCTCGTGGACGAACTCATCGCGCCGGCCATCCTGCGCGAGGTCGCCGTGGGCGCCGCCCAGCGGCTGGCCGAAGGCGAGCGGCTCCGTCGGCGGGGCCAGGGCGGGCTGGCCGCCTGGTTCTTCGACCGGAGTGCCGCGGGCCAGGCGCTCGTGCTGCGGCAGGCCCGTGCGATGACGCTCAAGCAGACGCGGGGCCACTACCCCGCGCCGCTCGCCGCCCTCGACGCGGTCCGCGTCAGCCTGGCCGGCGGACTCGCGCGCGGGCTGCCGTACGAGGCGGAGCAGTTCGGCCGGATGGCCGTGACGGATGTGTCGCGGCAGCTCGTGGACGTCTTTTTCGCGACAACGGCACTGAAGAAGGACCCCGGCGTCGCACCCCCGGCGCCGGCCCCGAAGCCGGTTTCGCAACTCGCCGTGGTGGGCGCGGGCTTCATGGGCGCGGGCATCGCGAGCGTGGCGGCGATCCAGGCCGGCGTGCCGGTCCGCCTGCGAGACGCCGATCTGGCGCGCGTCGGGGCGGGGATGAAGGCGGTGGCGGACATCATCGGTGACCGGGTGCGGCGCAGGAGCGCGACAAGGCTCGAGGGCGCGCGGCAGATGGCGCTGATCTCCGGAGGCGCGGACTACGCCGGCTTCCGCCGTGCCGACCTCGTCGTCGAAGCGGTGTTCGAGGACCTGGCCGTGAAGCAGGGGGTGCTGCGCGAGGTGGAAGCGGCGACCGGATCCGACTGCGTCTTCGCGTCGAACACCTCGACGATCCCGATCGGTCGCATCGCGGAGGTGTCGGCGCATCCCGAGACCGTGGTGGGGATGCACTTCTTCTCTCCCGTGCACAAGATGCCGTTGCTCGAGGTGATCGCGGCCGAGCGGACGGCGCCGCAGACCGTGGTGACGGCGGTGGCGTTCGGCCGGAAGATGGGCAAGACCGTCATCGTCGTGCGCGACCGCCCCGGCTTCTTCGTCAATCGCATCCTCACGCCGTACCTGAACGAGGCGAGCCGACTGCTGTCGGAGGGCGCGCCGATCGACGCCATCGACCGTGCGCTGACGGGGTGGGGCTTCCCCGTCGGCCCGTTCACGCTTCTCGACGAGGTCGGCCTCGACGTGGCGGTGAAGGCGGCGGGGGTGATGCACGAGGCGTTCGGCGCGCGGCTGGCTCCGGGCGCGGACCTCGCCGGCCTCGTCGCGGGTGGCCGCCTCGGACGCAAGAACGCCAGGGGGTTCTACGTCTACCGGGACGGCAAGAGGGCCGGCGTGGATGAGTCCGTGTACGCCGCGCTCAAGGTCACCCCTGGCGTGGCCCCATCCGCCGCCGCCATCGCCGAGCGACTGGCGTTCACGATGCTGAACGAGGCGGCCCGCGCCTTGGGCGAAGGTGTCGTGCGCTCCGCCCGCGACGGGGACATCGGCGCCATCTTCGGCATCGGCTTCCCGCCCTTCCGCGGTGGCCCGTTCCGTGCGTTGGACGCCGTTGGCGCCGCGCAGGCGGTCGGTCTACTCGAACGTCTCGCCAGTAGATGTGGTGACCGCTTCGTGCCCGCACCGATCCTCGCCGATCTCGCTCGGCGGGGTGGACGCTTCCACCCGACAGCCTGACAGGATACATGCTACGCCAGACCCTGATCTACCTCAGCAAGCAGCAGCGGATCAACAACTTCGTCTGCACCAATCCGCTGGCGTCCCGATTCGCATCCCGCTTCGTAGCCGGGGATACCTTGGACACCGCGGTGGAGGCGGTGCGGCGTCTCGGGGCGTCCGGCACCACGGCGACGCTGGACATGCTCGGCGAGAGTGTGTCGACCGACGCCGAGGCGGAGGCCGCGGTCGCGGGGGCGCTCTCCATCCTCGAGCGGATCGCCGCCGAACGACTGACGGCGAACCTCTCCGTCAAGCTGACGCAACTCGGCTTCGCTCTCGACGCGACGCGATTCAGCCGGAACATCCGTCGCATCCTCGATCGGGCGAAGCAGCTGGGGATCTTTGTCCGTATCGACATGGAGGGGAGCGAGCACACCCAGCGAACGCTCGACCTGTTCGAAAAGGAGTTGCACCCCGTCTACGGTGACGGCGTGGGCATCGTGATTCAGTCGTACCTGCGGAGGAGCGCGGCGGACACCGAGCGCCTGGTCGCCGCCCGGGCAAAGGTGCGTCTCTGCAAAGGCGCCTACAGCGAGCCGGCCACCGTCGCGTTCCCCGACAAGCGCGACGTGGCCCGGAGCTACGTCGAGATCACCGAGCGCCTGCTGCGGTCCGGCCAGTACCACGGCATCGCCACGCACGACGCGGCCATCATCGAGCAGGTGAAGCGCTTCGCGAAGGAGCAGGGCATCGGGCCGGAGCGCTTCGAGTTCCAGATGCTCTACGGGATCCGGCGTGACCTCCAGAACGCGCTGCGCAGCGAAGGCTACAACGTGCGCATCTACGTGCCGTTCGGGACGCACTGGTACCCGTACTTCATGCGCCGCCTGGCGGAAGCTCCTTCGACGCTGGCCTTCATCCCCTGGAGCGTCCTGAAGGAGAGTCTCGGCCGGTGACGGACGCGGACGAGACGCTGGGCGGCTATCAGGCGGTCCACGGGTGCCCACCGGCGTTCGAGGGGGCCGATGGCCGTTCGTATTCCGCAGGCGTCATCTCGGAGGACGTCCCGGGACCGGACGGACGCTACGGGGCTGCGGTGCTCTTCGTGCGCTGGTCGCCTTCGAACGAACCCGACGGCCACCTGGAGACGGACTTCCTGGCCTCCGACGCCGATCCGTCCCGCGCGGAACAGGCCGTCGGCCGGATGACGCTGCTGGACGCGAAACGCCACCTCGATGGACTCATCGCCGGGCGGCGCCCGCCGGAGGATTCGTGACGTCGGTGCCGTTGCTCACCACCTTCAAGGGCGAGCACTTCGCGGACCAGGCCACGCTCCCGCGACGACTCGCTCCGCCCTACGACGTGATCGGGCCATCGCAGCGGGTCGCGCTCTCGGCGCTCGATCCCGCGAACATCGTCCACGTAGACCTGCCGCTCGCAGCGGAGGGTGGCGACCCCTACCTGGTCGCGGCCCAGACGCTCGCGGCGTGGCGCGCCGCAGGGACGATGGCCCGTGAGGCGGCGCCGGCGGCGTACGTGCTCCGCACCACGGCGTCACTGCCGGACGGCAGCGTCCGCTCGCGGACGGGAGCGTTCCTGGCGCTCAGTGCCGAACCATTCGCGATGGGCCGGGTCTTGCCGCACGAGAAGACCCATGCGGGCCCGAAAGAGGATCGCCGGCGGCTGATGCACGCCACGGGCTGCAACCTGAGCCCCGTCTTCGTGCTGGCACCGGACGCGTCCGGTGAACTCGCCTCGCTGCTGGCGGAGGTCGGGCGGACGGCGCCGTGGGCGACGTGCGAGGCGATCGGGGCGACGCAGGAGGTGTGGATCGTCGAGGGCGCGGCGGCGGAGCGGATTGCGAGGGAGGCGGGGGCGGCCCCGGTCTACATCGCGGACGGACACCACCGCTTCGAGACGTCGGTGCTGTTCCGGGACGAAGCGCCGGCGGCGTGGCGCCAGGGCGCGGCCCGCACACTGGCGCACGTGGTCTCCTTCCAGGATCCCGGTCTCGCCATCCTGCCGACCCACCGGATCGTGCAGGGCGCTCCCCTGAGCCGCGAAGCCTTCCTGGCGGCGGCGCAGCCGTACTTCACGCTCGCGCCTGACGCCGGCGAGGCCACGTTGAGGGTGCTGTTCGCGGACTGCGCCGAGGTCCCCCTGCGCCTGCGCCCCGGCGCCGACCTCTCGGCGGTGCGGGACCTGCCTCCCCACCCGGCGGTACGGGACCTCGCCGTGACGCTGTCCGACGCACTCGTCATCCGCGGGATCGCGGCGAAGCTGATGCGGGGCGCACCGGCGCTGGGGTACACGGCCGACGCCGCCGAGGCGCGCGCGGCGGCGTGCGGAGCGGAGTGCGCCTTCGCCGTGCTGTTGCCGCCCACGCGGATGGACGAGGTGCGGCGCGTGGCCGATGCGGGACAGGTGATGCCCCAGAAGTCCACGTTCTTCGCGCCGAAGATCCCGACCGGTGTCGTGATCCGGCGGTTCGAGGGCGAGGACTAGGCCGACGGACCCCGCTCCAGGGCCGCAATGATGGCACGGCAGAACTGCGGCAGGTCGGCGGGTGTCCGCGACGAGATCAGCGGGCCGTCCACGACGACCGGCTCGTCGACGTAGGTCGCGCCCGCGTTCACCACGTCGTCCCGGATCGCGCGGACGCAGGTCGCGCGCCGGCCCTTCAGGAGTCCCGCGGAGGCCAGGACCCAGGCGGCGTGGCAGATGAAGGCCACAGGCTTCCCCGCCTCCACCATGTCCCGCGTGATCCGCAGCAGATGGTCCGACCGCCGCATCACGTCCGGCGCCCATCCGCCGGGGATGACCAGCCCGTCGTACGTCTCCGCGTAGACGTCGTCCACGTGATGATCGACGGTGACGGGGTAGCCCTTCTTGCCGAAGTAGACCTTCTCTCCCAGCCCTGCCACGACGGTCGCCGCGCCCTCCTCCTCGAGGCGGATCTTGGGGTACCACAGCTCGAGGTCCTCGTACTGCGGCGCGGCGAAGAACAGGACGGTCTTGCCCTGGAGTTTCATGCCGGCACCCTCACGGATTCGGGGTGTTCGAGAGGATCTTCGGACGGGCCTTGTCGGACGCCGGGGGCGGCAGCTCGGCCCCCGTGACCGTCTGCAGCGCCGCGGCGACCTGCGCCGCGCTGATGAGCGAGGTCCCGGCTACGACGCGGGCCCACTCGTCCGCGGCGGGCCGCCCACCGATGCGGACGGTTTCCTCGCGCATCTCCTCCTCGGTCACGCGTCGCGACAACCGGCCGGCGGCCATCGAGAGGAGCCGGCGCGCGACGTCGTCGAGATTGGAGCGACCTCGAGTGGCGCGGCGGATGGCCGCGTCGAGCAGGAGGCCTGCCAGCATCCCTTTGCGGTAGACGAGACGGACAGTGTTGTCGCCGCCCGGACGTTCCCGGCTCTCGCTCGTCATCGTCAACGACGTCCGATGCGGGATCCGCCCGTAGTTGGCGAGCGACTCGTAGCAGAGGGCGGCCAACTCACGCGGGTCGTTCCGCCATTCCGCGTAGAGGCGGGCCGCGAAGTAGTCCGTCGCACCCTCGGTCCACCACCGTTCGGCCTCCATCGCGCCGCCGAACCACAGGTGCAGCGTCTCGTGGAAGGTGTCGTGGCTTCGCGAGCGTTCGAGGAGTTCCCCCGGCTCCCAGAGGAGGCCGATACTGGAGAGACCCTGCAGGCTCCCGCTGGTGCGGCCCTTGCGGCCGGCATCGCTGATGAAGATGACGCGGGGCGCCGGTACCGGGCCGAAGGCCTCAGCGCCGCGGGCGAGCGCCTGGCCGACGAGTTCTGCGAGCGCCGAGTCGCTGAATCCGCGCTGGCCCCGGACGGCGAGCGTGTACGTCGCGTCGCCGACGCGGCCGCGGTAGAGCCGGTAGTCCGCCGCCGCGGCGATAGTGGCGTCGGTGAAGTCGTCGCCCGAGCGCGGGCGGAGTTCCGGTCCGGCGCTGTCCCAGTTGGCGACGAGCCGCCACCCCTCCGGCAGGACGAAGCGCACGCGGATGACCGGGTACGGGCGCCCGGTCTTCCGGCTCAGTACCGGGTCGGGTGCCACGAAGAGGCTGCGCGTCACCGCGTACAGGCGCGCGGAGTCGAGCCCCGACGCAGTCGATCCGGACGAGACGGAGTCGTTGAAGTCGAGCCGATACCGGAAGCGTATCGCGCCGGCCGGTGCGCGCTCGATGACGTACGCGCTTCCGGTGCGCTGCACGGACAAGGGACCGCCGCGGTCGTCGGTGGCGGCGAATCCGGCGACGGCGGTCCCCGCGGCGCCGGATCGCGCCGGGGCCGCGAGCACGACGCTTCCGGCGGCGGTGGTGAGCCGGGCTTCGACCGACAGGTGCCGGTCGGCGGAGTACACCGCCACGTGGTACATCAGCGTATCGGGAGGTTCCTGCGCCCTTCCGGAAGTGGCGAGCACGATCGCGAGCGCGAGGCCCGCGACGCTCATCTTGACAGGCCCCATCCTAGCCAGAGTACTTCATCCCGGTCTCGGCCAGGGTCAGCGGCAGACCCTCGCGTTCCACGCCGGCCTCGACGACCTCTCCAAGGACCAGCGTGTGATCGCCCGCAGGCATCGTCGCGACCAGGCGGCACTCCAGCCAGCCGAGGCAGGCAGTGATCACGGGGGCGCCCGTGACGGGCGCCGGCCTGGTCGGAATGCCGGAGAGCTTCTGCGCGGTGGCGCCGCCGCCGTGGCCGAGCCGGGATGCGAGTTCGCGTTGCTCGGCACTGAGGACGTTCACCGCGAAGGCCTTGGCGTCGCGGATCATCGGAAGACAGCGCGACTCGCTCTCGGCCGCCACGACGACCATCGGCGGAGCGAACGAGGCCTGCATCACCCACGCGGCCGCGATGGCGTGCTGGTCGTCCCCGGCCCGCACGGTGACGGCGTGAAGGCCGTAGGGGAAGAGCCGCAATACGGTCTGCTTGTCGGTTTCATTCACGAGCGCGCTCGCGTCGGATGGATGCGCGAGAAACTAGCGCAGGCGTCCGGGCCGCGCGAGGCGTGCCGAGGGAAAGGGACAGATATGACGACGCATCGACCCTGGTTTGCTCTCGTGGCGGCCGCACTGCTCGCCGCGTGCTCCCAGCCCGCTCCTGTGCGACCCGCCGACCTCATCGTCTATGGTCGCGTCTGGACGGGGGACTCCGCGGCGCCCACTGCCGCAGGGATCGCCGTGCGCGGCGGGACCATCGTGGCCGTCGGCTCGAAGCGTCAGATCGACCGCTTCCGCGGTCCGGGGACGCGGGTGCTCGACAACGGCGAACGAAGCGTCGTGCCGGGGTTCGGGGACTCCCACACGCATTTCATCAGCGGCGGGTTCCAGTTGATGTCGGTGGACCTCCGTGACGCCGACACTCCGGCGGAGTTCGTCCGGCGACTCGCGGAGTTCGCGAAGGGGCTACCGAAGGGGAGGTGGATCCTGGGCGGCGACTGGGACCACGAGCGGTGGCCCGGCGCTCCGCTGCCGCGCAAGGAGTGGATCGACTCCGTGACGCCCGACCATCCGGTCTTCGTGAGCCGTCTCGACGGTCACATGGGCGTCGCGAACTCCGCGGCGCTGCGGCGGGCGAGGATCACCCGCGCGAGCCGTGCACCAGCGGGCGGCGAGATCCTCCGCGACGCGGCGACCGGTGAGATCACGGGGCTGCTCAAGGACAACGCGATGGACCCGATCTGGCGAGCGGTGCCGGACCGCACCACCGCCGAGACCGACAGCGCCCTGGCTGTCGCGCTCCGCCACGCCGCCGAGAACGGTGTCACCACCATCCACTCGGTGGACGGCTGGGGAGACCTTGCGGCGTTCAAGCGGGCGCTCGCCCGGAACGCCCTGACGGCGCGGGTCTACGCGTTCGTGCCGATCTCCACGTGGAAGATGCTCGCGGACACGGTGCGCGCCGAGGGCCGCGGCGACGACTGGCTGCGCTGGGGTGGCCTGAAGGGCTTTATGGACGGCTCCCTCGGTTCCACGACCGCCGCCTTCTTCGAACCGTACCTGGACGCCCCCAACACCCGCGGCCTGCTGGTCACCGATTCGGCGACGATGCGCGGCTGGATCCTCGCGGCGGACAGCGCCGGCCTCCAGGTCGGGATCCACGCCATCGGCGACCGTGCCAACGCGGAGTTGCTCGACTTCTATGCCGAGGCGGCACGGCTGCACGGGGGACGAGACCGCCGGTTCCGCATCGAGCACGCGCAGCACCTGCGGCAGGCCGACATTCCGCGCTTCGGCCAACAGGGTGTCGTGCCGGTGATGCAGCCCTACCATGCCATCGACGATGGCCGCTGGGCCTGGAAGCGCCTGGACACCCTTCGCCTGAGCGGCACCTACGCGTTCCGCAGCCTGTTGGCGTCCAGCGCGCACTTGGCGTTCGGAAGCGATTGGACCGTGGCGCCGCTCTCCCCGATCCTCGGGATCTACGCGGCGGTGACCCGCAGGACCCTCGACGACAAGAACCCCGGCGGTTGGTTCCCCGAGGAGAAGATCACACTGGAGCAGGCCCTGAAAGCCTACACCGCCGGCGTCGCATACGCCGGCTTCATGGAAGGCCGCACGGGCATACTGCGCCCCGAAATGCTGGCCGACGTCGTGCTTCTGGACCGCGATCTGTTCGCGGTTCCGCCGGAAAGCCTCAGCACGGTTCGCGTCCAGGCGACGATCGCGGGTGGTCGGGTCGTCTACGAGCGCCGTTGACCGGCGGGAAGCCCCGGGTATTTTGCTCGGCTATGGCCACCAGGACGAAGGCGGACGCGCGTGGGCCCCGGCTCTCAAAGGAAGAGCTACTGGAGATGTACCGCCTGATGCTCCTGTCCCGGCGCCTGGACGACAAGGAGATCCAACTCAAGAGGCAGAACCGGGTCTTCTTCCAGATCTCCGGTGCCGGCCACGAAGCGGTCCTGGTGGCGGCCGGCAAGCTGCTCAAGCCGGGGCACGACTGGTTCTATCCGTACTACCGCGACCGTGCCCTCTGTCTGACCCTCGGCATGACCGCCGAGGAGATGCTCAAGTGCGCGGTGGGCGCCGCGGATGAACCCAATTCGGGCGGCCGGCAGATGCCGTCCCACTGGGGACACAAGCGGCTGAACATCGTCAGCCAGTCGAGCCCGACCGGCACACAGTGCCTGCAGTCGGTCGGGTGCGCCGAGGCGTGGTACCGCTGGGATCGGGTGGAGGCGGCGCGCCCCGCGGTCGGCGCGGTCCACGGCGACGAGGTGGCCTACTGTTCGCTCGGGGACGGCACGACCAGC
>Ga0315286_10005015_pt1 | contig 12746 bp, 7 predicted proteins | sample YL17G10_0_MG_FD_205038 | JGI IMG/M metagenome (GOLD analysis project Ga0315286, IMG submission 205038) | Sediment microbial communities from Yellowstone Lake, YNP, Wyoming, USA - YL17G10_0 | ecosystem: Environmental > Aquatic > Freshwater > Lake > Sediment | place: USA: Wyoming | collected... | reverse complement strand
CCGCCGCAGCCGTCAGGCACTTTGCCGGCAGAATAAGGCACTGGCAGATCTGGAATGAGCCGAATGGCGGATTCTGGAAGGGTACGCCCCAGCAGTACGCCGCTCTGCTGGCCGCCGCCGGCAGGGCGATCCACCAGGCCGACCCCAATGCAATGGTTCTCGGCCTGAATATGGCCTTCTGCGACGTCCTCTGGGCCAAGAAGGTTCTCGATCTTGTCCCTTACGATTGTTTTGACATTGCCTGCTTTCACCCTTATCGCGTCCCCTCCGCCCCCGAAGAACCCTTCGACTGGTGGGAGCTCGACCAATACGTCAAAAGCTGGCATCCCAACGATCTAAAGCCCGACTACCCGCTCGTCCACATGACCTTCCTCCAGCAGACCCAAGAGCTTATCAACGTAATGGCCGAATTCGGCAGCCCCAAACCCGTCTGGATCACTGAAATCTGCTGGAACAGCCAGATTCACCCTTACGGCGTCCCGGAAACCCGCCAGGCCGACCTCGTCGTCCGGTTCCACGTCCTTTCCATCGCATCGGGCAAGGTCGAAAAAGTGTTTTGGTGGACCTTCAGGGACACAGGAACCAGGCAATTCGACCAGGCCGATATGGTCGGCCTCCTCCGCAACGACCTGGCCCCCAAGTATTCCTACTATGCGTTCTCCTTTATGACGCGGATGCTCGAAGGCAAGAAGTGGCTTCGCAACGATGCCTTTGGCCCCGATGTCTATGCCGCTGTCTTCACCGACCCGGCCGCCGAGCAGGATATAATCGTAGCCTGGACAACCAAGCCTTATGCCTATATCCGCGTCAACAATGAAAAGGGACTCAACATATACGATATCTACGGCACACGCAGGTTCGTTCCCGTTGTCGAAGTCCGCACCACGAGTCTCCCCATCCCCCTCGGAACCAGCCCGGTCTATATCACAGGCTCAAAGGGCCTAAAGGCCCGCCTCCGCCCCGACCCCGGGTGGTGAGCCCCGTTAAAAATCTTCCCATTTCTAACGGGGTGAGCCAAATCTGTCATTCGTAATACAATCCTTCAACTTCTTGTTTTTTCTGCTTGATATTGGAATCCGGCTGCCATAACCGCCGTCGAAATAAGACGTTATGGTCTGTTTTGGATTTTGAGTTTTGGTGATTCGGATTTGTTTCGGATTTCGGATTTCGTGCTTCGGATTTGGTTGAGGCCACAGGCCGCGCCAGGTACTTGTCCGCCCTTCACATATCCGCTATAATCCTTGCTCGCTGTATCTTGATTTGCAGGCTCTCATCCGAAAAAGTTGGTTGATTCAGAAGGATACCGCCCCAGCCTGCTCCGCCGAAGCGGCTGCGAAGGCCGGATGCTGTCGCCTTAAAGTGGCCCCGCCACGGCAGGGCCGCGCTAAATCCAAAAGACTTAGACCGCAATAACCTTAAAATTCACCAACTTGTTTGGAGTTGAACCCAAAAAGTGAAAAAAACCATCACCGCCCCCTTATGGGGCCGACCAAATCGGCTTGCCAGTCTCGTGAAACAGCGCCAGCCTCGGGCCGTCCTTCATCACCACCAGAAGTACCCGCGGCCTGCCGTCCTCGCCCAGCAGCCTCAGTTCCGGGCCGTACTCCGTCACCCGCACCCGTACCGCGGGCTTACCGTTCTCGTCCCGCAGTTCCAGTTCCGGCCCGTACACGGACATCTGCAGCTCGGCGCGGTTCGTGGAGTTCCCGTCCCGGAGGACCAACCTCGGCCCGTCTTTGTTCACATCCAGCAAGGCACCGCCGTACCCCTTCTCGCCGCGCAGCTCCACCGCCGGGTCGTTCCCGCGCATCACGAGCAAGACGCCGCCCTTCCCCTTCTCAGTGACCAGGCTTAGCTCTGTCGTGCGCTTTGTCACCACCAGTTCGGCGCGGCGGTCACCGTTCTCGTCACAGAGGGTCAGCGACGGCCCGCCCTTGAACCCCTGCAGTTCAGCGCAGAGTTCCCCGTTCTCGTCGTACAGCACCAGGGCCGGCGCGCCGTTGGTCATCGAGAGCTCCGCACGCTCCTCGCCGTTCTCGTCCTCAAGAACGAATCGCTTGGCTCGAATTTCTTCTGACATAATCGCCTCCCTTCCGCCCAAGAACTGGCGGGCAAGTTTGTTTTGGATGTTTAGTTTTCCGTCAAAAACCAGTGATCCGCCCGGCTTTCCCCCGATTGTAACTGACATACCCCTGAGTGCAACTCAAAGCCCCGTAGGAGGCGATTTAACAGGCGATAATCGAAAATCACTTGGTATCAACACGTATGGGTGTTCTCCGTACCGTCTCCGTCCACGCAGTGAGAGTTGCTTATAGCTTTTTTCCTCTCAACATCACCGCCCCCTTATGTGGCCGACCAAATCACCTTGCCGTTCTCATCACTCAGCTTCAGGACCGGCCCGTCCGTGCCCACGAACAGCCCGGCACGGGCCTTCCTATTCTCGTCAAAGAGGAGGAGCAGTGGTGCTTCCCCCTCGATGCCCAGCAGGGCAAGGAACTTGCGGGCCTCGTCATCCAACCCCGGGCCTATTCCTTCCTTGCCCACGGCGAGGACCACCCGGACCTCACCGTTCGCGTCATACAGGCTCAGCACCGGCCTGTCTTCGAACACCACCAGCATGGCGCGGGGCTTGCCGTTCTTATCACGCAGCACCAGGCCCGCCTCTTCCTCGATCATTCCCAGCGCGGCGCGGACGTTGCCATTATCGTCCTCAAGGACGAATGCGTTGGCTCGAATTTCTACTGACATAATCAGCTCCTTGTTGTTGTTTTGGATGTTTAGTTTCCCGTCTGCCGGGCTTCCCCCTGATTGTAACTGATATATGGCTGAGCGCAAGTGAAAAATGCCGTAGGACTCGATTTAACCGGTGATAATCGAAAATCACTTGGTATCAACACGTATGGGTGTTCTCCGTACCGTCTCCGTCCACGCAGTGCCGGTTGATTACAGCTTTTCCATTCTCAACATCCGCGCACCGAGGCCGAGCAGCAAGAGCGCAACCAACACTGGCTATTCCCAGCAAGCACTCGCTGGGTCAAGGTTGCAGTCAAGCCAATGGGTAAGAAATACGGCCAAATCGCCAAAATCCACCTTGCAGTCACCATTAAAATCCATAGCAGGATATTTGACACAAAGAGGTTTAGCCCCGGAATCGGGAATAACAAGAATGGTCGCTGAGGGGCTGTGTTCTGCGATATTGACCGCCCAAGGCGTACCATCGAACCATTCACCGGCGAGCAGACCCGTTCCCAAAACATAATCACCGTCGAAAACAAGACCACCGTACACACGGAAGTTCCGTCCGTAGAAGGTAACCACACTGGAGCTAGAAGCGTGGAGAAAGGGCACAGACCCCCCGGATATGGCCACTGTGCTGGAGTTCTTGGCGAAGAGGTTGGTCACAGACCGGCCCGAGATGTCCACAGTACTCCAGTCGGCGGCCGTGAGGGTGGTCACAGACCCGCCGGATACGGCCACTGTGCTGGAATTATTGGCGGCGAGGTTGGCCACAGACCCGCCGGAGATGTCCACTGCGCTGGAGTCGTTGGCGTAAAGGATGTTCACAGACCCGCCGGAGATGTCCACTGCGCTCGAGTTCTTGTTGTAAAGGATGTTCACAGACCCGCCGGAGATGTTCACCGCGCTGGAGTGCAAGGCGTCGAGGTTGATCACAGACCCGCCAGATATGTCCACTGTGCTGGAGTTATTGGCGAAGAGGTTGGTCACAGACCCGCCGGATATGTCCACTGTGCTCGAGTCGTAGGCGTAGAGGTACGCCACAGACCCGGCGGAGATGTCCACATTGCTAAGTCCGTAGGCATAGAGGCTACCCACAGACCCACCAGAGACGATAAAAGCCCGGCTCATATCATATAGGGTGCCTACAGAATGGTACGAGTCCACTGTGAGCGACTGATCGCTCCAAAGAATGAAGTCGCCCCGGCTTTCACCGGCCAACGGGCCAAGAAGTGCGAGCAAAACCGCTACGGCCAGACAATACCTTGCGATGAGACTTGTCCGTGTGGGCGGACTGTTTTGCCTGTGGATTGTACTTCTCATTTTCCTACTCCCTTCAAAAGAAGTATCAACACTTTTAGAACCGAATGGGCAAAGGTGCTGCTCAAAGATGAAACGACTGGCTCCTCCTATACGGGCCAAGAGCCTCTCAAACTAATACTATCATACACCTTGCCTGATGGATTTGTCAAGTGTGGAAACTACGGGTTTTGAAGTTATTTTTCGCAAGAAACTGCGTTTTTAGGCCATGTAATCAAGCACCCATTTCCCCAATCGACTCAACAATCCGTGTTCTTCGTGTCTTCGAGCCTTCGTGGCCAGCCCCCCCCGTCGAGATACGCTTCACGCTTCACTCTTCACGCTTCGCCAGAAATTTCACTTGACACCCAACTTCCCATCGTGTATAATATACATCTAACAAAATAGGAGGTAATCAACATCAAAGTCAACGTCGAAGCACAGGCGAAACGCAGCGCATATCCCGGCACGCCGGGAATTCATCGCCAAACCCCATTCTGTCTCCTGTCTTCTGTATTCTGTCTTCCGTATTCTGTCTCCCGTCTTCTGTCTTATTTGTGCCTTCGTGTCTTCGTGGTTACAAGTCAATTATGCAACGACCGGAGGGAGTCCTGAGCGAAGTCGAAGGAAACAAACCCAATTCCCCAAAGGCCAAAACCAACGCAACCTCTTATGCCACACGGATTTACCCCAATATTCCGCTCCACCCAACCCCAAAAAACAAAGCCAAAACAAACCCAATCCCAGCCAAAAACTCGAGCTCTGCTCGACCCTGAGCAAAGTCGAAGGGCCAAAACAAACCCAATCCTGGCGCAATACGCAATACGCGATACGCAATACGAGATACGAAATCCATCCCTTGCCCATCGGCCGCGAATCCGGTATAATCCCGCCCTTGAAGAATCCTAATTTGCAGAGAAAGCATATATGGCCGACAATATCGCACAACAAGTTCAGTTATTGAAACGCGGCACGGTAGAGGTCTTCACCGAGGCCGAGCTGGCTCAGAAGCTCACCGACGCCGCCAAGACACATCGCCAGTTGCGTATTAAGCTCGGCCTGGACCCCACCAGCCCCGATATCCACCTCGGCCACACCGTCGTCCTGCGAAAAATGCGCCAGTTCCAGGACCTCGGCCATAAGGCCGTCCTCATCATCGGCGACTACACCGCCCGAATCGGCGACCCATCCGGACAGAACACAACAAGGCCCATCCTCTCGCCCGAGGAAATCGAGCAAAACGCAAAGACCTACTTCGAGCAGGCCGGCAAAATCCTCGACACCTCCCAGGAAAAGCTCGAAATCAGGTACAACAGCGAATGGCTCGCCAAACTGACCCTCATTGAGCTTATCCAGATTGCCGCCAAAAAGACCGTCGCCCAGATGCTCCAGCGAGATACCTTCAAGAAGCGCCTCGCCGCCGACATCGACGTCTATACCCACGAATTCCTCTACCCCCTGATGCAGGGCTACGACTCCGTTATGATAAGAAGCGACGTTGAGCTTGGCGGCACCGACCAGACCTTTAACAACCTCGTCGGCCGCGACATACAGAAGGCCTACGGCCAGCCCCCCCAGGTCGTCATCACCGTGCCAATCCTCGTCGGCCTCGACGGCAAAGAAAAAATGAGCAAGTCCAAAGGCAACTACATCGGCGTCACAGACCAGCCCAACGATATGTTCGGCAAGGTTATGAGCATCTCCGACGATATGATGGAGAATTACTTCACCCTGCTGACCGGCATCCCCGCCGACAAAATCGCCGAACTGACCGACCCCGCCAAGACCCACCCCAAAGAGGCCAAGGTCCTCCTCGGCAAAACCGTCGTCGCTCAATTCTACGACACCGCAGCCGCCGATGCCGCCGCCGCCGAATTCGACAAAGTCTTCGCCCAAAAACAGCTCCCCGATGAAATCCCCGAAATCGCAATTGCTCCCACGCCGATTACGGCCGCCAAATTGCTTTTTGCCTGCGGACTGGTCTCAACCGGCGGAGAGGCGAAAAGAATGATAAAGCAGGGCGGCGCAACCATCGACGGCCAAAAACTAACCGACCCCAACGCCGAAATTACCCCCAAAACCGGTATGATAGTCCGAGTCGGAAAGCTGAAATTCACAAGAATAACAACCACCCATTGACCGGCCTTTGCCTTATATGTCCCCCCTGTCACGCTCCTATGCCCCTCTGTCATGCTGAGCGAAACGAAGTGAAGCGAAGCATCTGGCCTGCGAATGTAATTAACCCGGCAATGATGTTATTTCGTTCCCCGCCGGTTCCATTTCGGCCAAAAAAAACCGTGCAATCCGCGAAATCCGTGGTTACAATATAGCGCTATGGAACTGCCAAAATTACAGAAACCGGATAAATACGTCGGCCTGTTCATATTTGACTTCGGCGGCCCCCAGGGCCGGGCCAACGCCGGCGTCGGCTTTACCGCCCAGGAGGTGGCCGAGCTTCTCGAAAGCGAGAAATACAGGCACGGCAAGGTCTATAAGATTCACCGCGCTTACCCCGATGGCAGGCTCGATCTAAGAGGCGTCCCCGCCGAGACCTTCCAGCTCGAGGCCGGGATGTTCTTCTATTCCCAGGACCTTGAAACCGCCCGTAAAGACTACAAAACGCTCATCGGTTTGGCTGTAAAAGTCGCCCCGCCTTGCCGCGCCAAAGTCCACCTGGCCAAGTACAGCGACGACAAATTCGCCGTTGCCCTGATATATCCTGCCGAGTATGACGACGAGGTAAGCACCTGGCTTCTCGACGGCGATTACAGGACCGCCGGCGCCGCCGAGGGCGGAACCGGCGAGGTGCAGAGATATTACGATTCCGCCGCCGAGATACTTGAAAGACACCAACTGTTCGGCAAATCCGAACCTATAAGCAGGACAGGCGAGGAATTGCTCGCCTCTTTGAAATTAGCCGTCCAAAGATGATTGATCGTTATGGCTGCTCGAACCAGACTCAGTGCGTTCTTCTGCTCAATCGCAGCCGGCTTGCTTTGCGTGTTTGGCGGACGAAGGGGCAAGCCGACGCCGGCCGATTATGAACGCATCGAGTTCAAAACCAGCACCCAGCGTCTCGGCGTCCGCTTCACCGAAAAGATTCGGGACGTTTATCGCTTCAAATGGATTAGGCGGGCGTCAAAAACCGGCGACAGGGGCTGACGGCTCGGTGCATATTTACGCGAGATACGAGATGCGAAATACGAGATACAAGGACCCGCCCGGCGAGCCGCCCGTGCTCAGCCAAAACGCCCTGACCGTCCTGAAAAGCAGGTATCTCATCAAGGACGATAAGGGCAGGTGCATCGAAACGCCCGCGCAGATGTTCAGCAGGGTCGCCTCGCTCGTCGCCCAGGCCGAGGCCCGATATGGAGCCGCCAAAGCCCGGGTCCGCCAATGGCACAAGGACTACTACGATTTGATGGCCTCATTGCGATTCCTGCCCAACTCCCCGGCCCTTATGAACGCAGGCCGAAGGGGAATGCTCAGCGCCTGCTTTGTCCTGCCGGTCGAGGACAGCATCGAAGGCATCTTCGAGGCGATCAAGCAGACCGCCCTCATCCAGCAGGCCGGCGGCGGCACAGGATTCTCCTTCGATAGACTAAGACCGACCGGCGACCGCGTCGCCTCCAGCGGCGGAACAACGTCCGGCCCGGTCAGCTTCTGGCGCGTCTTCTCGCAGACCACCGAGGCCATTCAGCAGGGGGCCTTTCGCCGCGGCGCCAATATGGGAATGATGAGCGTCGAGCACCCCGATATTCTGAAATTTCTCCACGCCAAGCAGAACCTAAAGGCCTTCACCAACTTCAACATCTCCGTCAAAGTCACCGACGCCTGGATGAAAAAGGTCCTCAAATCCGCCCGCTCGCCCCACGTCGTTATAAACCCACGCACACAGCAGAGGTATCTCTTGCCCAAGCGGCTGGACTTCGCAAATTACACGATAGCGGACTTGCACGAGCTCTCGCCCGACGCCAGACTCCCGGCTTTGCGAGCAGCCGGCTTTTACACTGTCGCCGATATATGGGATGTCCTCATCCGCTGTGCACACGCAACCGGCGAGCCGGGCCTGGTCTTTATCGACCGGATAAACCGCGACAATCCCACCCCGGCACTCGGCCCCATAGAGGCCACCAATCCCTGCGGCGAACAGCCCCTCCTTCCATACGAAGCCTGCACCCTCGGCAGCATCAACCTCGCCAAATTTGTGACTTATGCCGATGGTAGGGCGGCTTTGGACTGGCCCGAGCTAGCAGGGACCGTCGCGCTGGCCGTGCGCTTCCTCGATAATATCATCGACGTATGCAATTACCCCATCGATGACACCGCCCGGCTGGCCCGCGCCAACCGCAAGATCGGCCTCGGCGTAATGGGCTTTGCCGATTGCCTGTTCCTGCTCGGAATACCCTACGATTCTCGCCGGGGCGTCGAATTTGGCTCGCACCTTATGAAATTCATCAACAACGAGGCCCACAAGGCCTCCTCTGAGCTGGCCGAGGCGCGAGGGCCCTTTACGAATTGGGATGGCAGCATCTGGTGCCGCAAAAAAGAGAAGCTCCGCAACGCCGCCATCACCTGCGCCGCTCCCACCGGCACTATAAGCATCATTGCTGATTGCTCGTGCGGCATTGAGCCGGCCTATTCCCTCGTATTTACACGCCAGGTCCTCGACGGCACAAGACTGCTCGAAATAAATCCCATATTCAAAAAACTCGCTGAAAAACACGGCTTCTACAGCAAGAAACTTGAAAGGCAAATCGCCAAAACCGGCTCCATTCAGCGAATCTCTGCAATCCCCGCGGGAATCCGCAGGATTTTCAGATGCGCATACGATATTAGGCCCGATTGGCACATCAAAATGCAGGCCGCCTTCCAGGACCATTGCGACGCTGCCGTCAGCAAGACCATAAACCTCCCCGAAAACGCAACCCGCGCCGCCGTGGAAAAGGCCTACAAAACGGCCTACCGCCTCGGCTGCAAGGGCATCACAGTCTATCGCCGAGGCTCCCGATCGCGTGAGCCTATGACCCTCGAATGACCGTATCTGCCCCTTCATCGTTATTCGGACTCTTGCTTGATTTGCCCCTGCCCCCCGCGACAACGGCCCGCCACTCAGCGTCTGGCCAAAAACAGCAGAATATTGCCGTCTCCGCCCTAAAATCCCGAACTTCTTTCCATCCCGCGGCGTATGCAATTATAGAAACAAGCAAACATTAAGAGCTTTCGCGCTAAAGTGGCAATCGTGTGCTTGCCGATAAGAAGGTCGAACAAAAAAGAAGATTTTTCTCCCCTCCGGAAAACATCGGGTAACACCAAGTTGCTCGATGTTTTCTTTTGCGCTCCAAGCCAACGTCCGGACTTACCAATTAACCGTGCCCATCCCCTTGACGCCCGCACCTAAGCCCAGTATCCTATAAGCGGCAGCAATGAGGCCTTTACGATAGATGATTTAGGCAACAGGGATTCGGTCATCATCCGGGATGGAAATAACGTGAACTACGACATCGGCAACCTGAAAAGCAAGCGTGGTAACGCCGGTGGCAAGGGCCTGAAAAGTGAGAGCAGGCGGGCGGAAATGACACGTGAACATAATCATACTTGGCCGATGAGTTCCACCAGCCCCTGTTGGAATACCGGCAAAAAAATGGATAGAAAAGTCAAGATAGTGAACTATATTAGGTGGCTGTCCCTTAGGTTGCTTGAAGAAATAAAATCTAAAGTCGAACCTTCTAAGAAAAATGGCTTATCCATAGGGAAGCGAATTAAAAAGGGTTTGAGGACTCCAGGGCTAATGGTTGCACTTTGGTCCCAGGTTCTCTCCACTCCATCAGCTATTGCAGATACACTCTTTAAATCAGAGATACAGAGAGACATAGAAGCTCATCTGTCAAAATTAAACGATTGTTTGAAGACATTCCTTCACCAGGATAGGATTCGTGGTTTCTATGACTATCAGGATCAGACGTGGCCGTTAGTTTACGAAAGACTCGACCCTACAAGGATTGACATACCTAAAGGTGCGTGGCCCCTCGACAATGAAAAAGGGTTCGGTTCATTTCTCAGATCAATCAACGACCTCCACATAATCATAGACAATCCCAACACGAATCCGAAAGATAGAGTACCAATCTTCGAAGGTGTTACAAAGCTTATTTACGACAATCCGTTCTTACAATATCAAGCCTTCTATTATTCAGGAGACGGAAGATTTGGTAAAGGTGAGGTTGCAAAAGTTCCCAACAATATCTTTGTCCAGTTCATGAGCAAGCGACTAATGCTGTTGGCACTAAAGGCACTGCCAGGTTTGAACCCTGAGAACGAGAAACAATTGCTTGTTAGCTCACTATTCCCCAATGAACCAAATGGCAGGACTGGCGCGAGTTTGTTTTATAAGCATGGAGTATTGCTGGTGGGATTTGGTATACAACCGGATGTTGATAAACGGTTGTACACCAGAGGACTTCCTCCCCAAAAGGGGTGGAAATCAGTTAAAGGAGGAATGCATGCTTTTGGTAGCATGGGCTATACCTATTTTATAGACGATTACATCAAAGAGATCGATCATCTGTTCGACCTCTATCCGCGGCATCTCGTTTCTGCAGGGAAACCATTTATCAGTATTACTGTGCATGGAGGCTACTATATAAATGAGATGGACGACTTTGCGAATAAGTACTATCCAATGCATGCAGGAGCATACAAGTGGCTTGGTTACCTTCATGGGGAAGATTTGAACACCTTTGGTTCTGGGGTTAATATCCAAGCTGGAATGACCAAGGCTCGCTTCAGAACAACCTCCATGTACGGGGAACCTTCACTCGTTCTCCCATCGCATGGACTATACAATAACTTCAGCCACGAGCTCACACACTATCTTCATGCCACAGTCGCGCATGAACGACCAGACTTTAGGAAAAGGTTGAATGAGCTCATCGATCTAGGAGTAAAAGAAAAGTCAAACATAAGAGCAATAGATTGCGATCTGGAAAAATTTGGTGGATCAGGCATACCTGCATACGAGTGGTTTCGCAAGAATCCTCAGGAGTTTGTTGCGACTGTGGCGAATGTGGCTCACGTAAATCCAATCGCTGTGCTCAGATGGTGCGTCGCCCTTGCAACAAGTAGGGATGAGAAGATACAACCGCTTAATCACATGTTGTGGATGTTGGATGCTCACAGTCTTGATTCGAAGTTCAAGGAAACCAACAAATCATTCATGCCCACCCTACAGCCCACAGGATATGGATATAATAGAGTTAATTTTAATCTGGAACGTGATGAACAAGGCCGGATCACATCTATGAGTTGGTTTGGTGGCAAAATAGGACTCATTTATGGAGATGATGGATTTGCTCGTGTATCTAAAGCGATGTTTTCACGCTAACCTAGTCCCAAAACAAGCGAATTTGTTCAAGCAGGAGAGTGACATTGCCGCGGATTTTTAAGGGACATAACTTTACCTGACCGGCTGCTCGGCCGGTTTATCGGATGGTATAACAGCAAACGATACCATGAAACCATCGGTAATGTAACGCCAGATGATGTTTACTATGGACGTCGTGAGGAGATACTAAAGCAACGGGCAGAATTAAAAAGAAAAACAATTCTTGAAAGAGAGAAATACAACGATAGAATTACAGTAAAAGGAGCCGAAACCGTCTCTTAATTCAAAGGCAGATTTGTCTCATTCTTGCTGAAGACATACACTTCGTGTTTTTGTGGCGAGTTACGCGTTCTTTCCGCAGCATTTTTTGTATTTTTTCCCGCTCCCGCATGGGCACGGGTCGTTCCTGCCGACCTTGGGCTGTTCCAACTTAATCTGCTTGACTACTACCTCGCCCTGCGGCGCCTGTGCCGCCGCTCGCTGCCGCTCGGCCATAGCAAACTGTCCCACCTCATCATGACTGGTCTGGCTCACGTTCCACACGCTTCGCGCCCGCGCCCCGGCCTCCAGACGCACCCGGAAGATGATGTCCGTAACGCGGTCCTCGATGGATTCGAGCATCTCGTTGAACATCCTGAACCCTTCGCGCTTGTACTCGATTTTCGGGTCCTTTTCCGCGAACGAGCGGGTCCAGATGCTGTTCTTGAGGTGGTCCATTGCGTAGAGATGGTCCTTCCAGGCGCTGTCATATACCTGCACCAGCACGTATCGCTCCAGGTCGCTCAGCTCGGCCCGCAGAAACTCTCTGCCCACCACCGACAGCCGCTCCTTCATCTCGGCTCCGTCGCCCAGCTCCTCTTCGCTCAGCGAAGCGCCGAATCTTTCGTTGGCCCATTTCGTAACCTCGCCAACGCTCAGGCCGGCAATCCTCTGGGCAATCTCCTCATCCAACTTCCCATTGTTGAACCTGTCGCTCAGTTCGAGCAGTTGTCTGTGCAGGTCTTTTGGTTTGGCGTTCTGAATTCGCTCGGCGGACAGGCCGGCGTTGTATTTCTTATTTGCCCATTCGGCCAGAGACTCGAAGGCGTATATGTTGGGGCCTTGCGGGCCATAGACCATATTCATCGCGAATTCGACGGGGTACTCTATCTCTTTTCGCTTATATTTCGCCGCCGTTTCATCGAGCAGCCGCTTGTGTACTTCGGACTTTTTAAGGCCCCTTAATTCCTCGATGTCCAATTTTATGTCGAACTTGGACCACGCCCAGCTCGCGAACATTCGAAGGCCGAAGTCGTCTTTAAGAAATTCCGCCAATTGCGAGCAGTCC
>Ga0315286_10005013_pt1 | contig 12753 bp, 11 predicted proteins | sample YL17G10_0_MG_FD_205038 | JGI IMG/M metagenome (GOLD analysis project Ga0315286, IMG submission 205038) | Sediment microbial communities from Yellowstone Lake, YNP, Wyoming, USA - YL17G10_0 | ecosystem: Environmental > Aquatic > Freshwater > Lake > Sediment | place: USA: Wyoming | collected... | reverse complement strand
CCTTCAAGATCTGGCACTGGGTGATGGTGTCCGTTCGGACGCAGTCCTGACTGCCCAACCCCTTGGTGCGGACCAAATCAATAATGGCCAACCGTTCAAGCAGTTGGGAGACCCGGTGTACTTTGAATACCTGGCTGGGGCAATTGATAAAGCCAGCACTCCCGACCCGGTTCCCTTCGTCAAGAAGGTAACTGAAATTATCAATGGCTTGAACTCAGATGGTACACTACTCCAATTTTCTCAAAAATATTACGGTTTGGACTTGACCACAGCCGCCACTTCGTTCGATCTGGCTGCATTGAACCAATGGCCGTAAACTCTTAAGCAAAATTGTTCGTGTAGGGGCGGAAGAGAATTGTCTCAGAGATAGAATTTTGGGGCTGATTGAGGTTACTTGGTTTTGCTATTCAGTCAGCCCCTTCTTGTTTATATCCTAGGATTGTGAGGTACCCATGGCTGTAGAAACGATGAAGATGCCGATGCAACCAGGTCTTGACCCTGATCTGGATATGGGTCAATCCTTGATGGCTCAAAAACGCAGGGAGCAAATTATCCAGACTGTAAAAATTGGGGTTGTTTGGGTTGTGTTAATTATTTTCTTGACCATTATCCTACTCCAATTTAATTTTGATCCCGCCTACATGTTTGCGCACTACAATTTTGTACTTAAAGGTCTGGGGATCACGATTGCGCTTTCATTTATCTCAATATTCTGCGCAACTATTCTGGCTTTGTTGGGGGCAATTGCCCGGCTTTCAAATAACGCCATTGCACTGGGTATTTCTGGGCTTTATGTATCAATCTTCCGTGGCACTCCCTTGCTTGTCCAAATTTTTATTATTTACAGCGGATTACCAATGATGGGCGCGGCTTTGGCAGCCAAAGGCTACCCTCAACTCCAACAGACGCTAACCCTCACCGCTTTTCAAACCGGTATCCTGGCATTAAGCCTTAACTATGGTGCCTATATGACTGAAATTTTCCGGGCAGGCATCCAGTCCATCAGCGGTGGTCAACGTGAAGCGGCAGAATCAATCGGTATGAATCGCATGCAGGTTATGCGCCGCATCATCCTGCCCCAGGCGGTGCGTGTGATCATACCAGATATCGGCAACCAGTTCATCGCTATGCAGAAGGATTCAGCCCAGGTATCTGTCATGGGCGTCTGGGAGATGACCTTCCGTGCCAGCCGTTTTGCCCGTGTGGATAGTAAGTTCATGGAAATGTTCATTGTCGCCGCTTTCTTCTATTGGGTCCTGACCATCGTCTCATCCTGGGCGGTGGGAATTGTTGAGAAACGTATGAGGCACGCCTATGAGCGATAATGAGATCATCCGCGTTGAGAATTTACATAAGTGGTTCGACCTGCTGCATGTCCTGAAAGGTGTATCATTTTCTGTCACCCAAAAGGAAGTGGTAGTCATCATCGGTCGCAGCGGTTCAGGCAAAAGCACCCTGCTGCGCTGTTTGAATTTCCTTGAAGAGCCATCTGCGGGTACGATCACGATTGCTGGTCAATCAATGACCATGGGTCCCGGCCTCCGTTTCAGCCACAACAAGGCTATCTCCATGCGCTTAAACACCGGCATGGTGTTCCAGGATTTCAACCTGTTCCCGCATATGACTGCCCTGGATAACGTCATCGAGGGATTGGTGACAGTTAAGAAGATGCCCAAGGATCAAGCTATCCCCATCGGGAAGAAATATCTCCAAAAGGTGGGGTTGGAGGAAAAAGGTTTCGAACACCCCATTCGCCTTTCGGGTGGGCAGAAACAACGCGTCGCCATTGCCCGTGCCCTGGCAATGGAGCCCAAGGTCATGCTCTTTGATGAGCCCACCTCCGCCCTCGACCCCGAGCTGATCGGTGAGGTCCTTGATGTGATGAAGCAGTTAGCGGCTGAAGGCACCACCATGGTCATAGTCACTCACGAAATGGGCTTTGCCTGCGACGTGGCCGACCGGATTTTATTTGTCGATAAGGGACTGATCGTTGAATCCGGTCCCCCCGACCAGATCTTCAGTCACGCCCAGGATGAGCGCACGAAGCTTTTCCTGGAGCCCATCCGCAAGGTCCAGCAGATATTCATGGAGTGATCAACGTTTGGTTGTCATAGTTGTTCCAAATAAAAATTCACCTAACATGGAACCGGGATCAAGGATCCCGGCTTCTTGTTTTTGAGTAGGTTCTTTTCAAGATACCACTCTGACCCTTAACTGTCATTGCGAGACCAGCTAACTTTGCTGGTCGAACTAGTTCCCGCTGATATTCGGGGAGCAATCTTCCTGATTATCTGGTTGAGATCAATGGTTCCAGAATCCTTCTCTTGGAGAGTTATTTTCTAAAAAAGTTCTAAAAATTCCATATATAATCAACATGCTGCCCTTATATATTATTAAAATGCAATGATCCAATAATAAAAATTACACCAAAAGATAAAGCCCATAAAATGACCTCCTACAAGCTGACCAAACTGATCCTCATCCTCTTTGCCGTACTCACCATCTACACCATCGTCAGCCAGTACGCCGGTGTTCCCTACCAGCCCTTCTTCACCCCCCTGCTCACCTTGCTGGCATTTACCTTCGCCGTTCAGCATGGCTCACAAAACCTGGGTTGGAAGCGTGCGCTGTTATTACTCGGCCTTACCTTTGCCATCAGCTTATTGTTCGAATGCGTGGGGGTGGCTACAGGCAAAGTGTATGGTCCCTACTATTACACCGACAAGCTGGGTTACAAATTCCTGGGCTTGGTCCCATTGCTCATCCCGGTCGCTTGGTTCATGATGACCTACCCCTCCTATGTGATCGCCAACCGCCTGGTTCCGTCATTTAAATCCGTTCAGGTCTGGCGGCTTACCGTGGCATCTGTTGCAGCAGTCGTTATGACCGCCTGGGACCTGGCGATGGATCCCATGATGGTGGCAGGCGGACATTGGGTGTGGGAACAGCCTGGTGCCTATTTTGGCATACCCTTACAGAACTATTTGGGCTGGTTCCTCACCACTTTTGTTACTTTCTGGTTATTCCTCTCTTTGGCACGCATTCATCCAAGGCAGGATTCATCCAACGATTCATTCAATCAGCTTCCGATCTTGAGTTATGCCATCCTCGGCATAAGCACCATCCTCACCGACTTTCTCTTCGGCCTGGTCGGTCCTGCCCTGGTGGGTATCTTCGCCATGCTGCCCTGGGTGCTGCTGGGCTGGTGGAAAAAAACGTGATCATTTAGATTGATTTTCTTTATTTTCGTCCAACGCTGGGCTGGTTAATAATTTCGGGTTTTTGTCTGTTTTAACGGCTAACTTCATTATAAACAAGAAAACGATCGATCTGCAACAAGATATCGTTTGACTTCGGATCAGACGGTTGTGGGTTCGAATCCCGCCGGGGGCGCTAAATTTACTCGATAAAAATGAGCCGATTCCCAAATTCTCACCCAGCAAACCGAATTAAAGCACCTTAAAAGCACCTCTGGATAACTCCCAGGATGGGTCCTGGGGAAAAAATATGATCGGCATCCAGAAAATTGACCAAGAGATCGGTCACATGTGGAATGCGTGTGCAATCCGATCAGCTAATCCGTTTATGATCGATTGGTAATTGAAATTACCCAATAACTAGAATTGAATCTTTAACCGCATAATTTCGATAGACTCTCTTATAAATAATATGTATAGTGAATTAGTAAAACCACCAAAATTGGCTGGATATACTCCAAGTATTCCGTATAATTAATAATTGGAAAGTTCCTTGCAATGATTGAATCTGTATTTTTTCCACAATTGGCTTGAACAAAGGTTTGCATTTTCGTTTCGAGTATTTATCAGGAGAATAACTAATGAACAAAGTAACTTCTAAAAATGATGGTAAAAAGTCCAAATCAATACGGTTTCACACTACTATCCTACAAACAGGGAAAAATACTGCTGGCATTCAAGTTCCTGAAGAAATAATAGAACAACTTAGTTCAGGCAAACAGCCTCTCGTTCGCGTCACGATTAATAAATACACTTACCGTAGTGCAGTGGCTGTAATGGACAGTAAATATATGATTAGTTTTAATTCTGATCATCGGAAAGCCACTGGTGTTCAAGGGGGCGAAGAGACAGATGTTACTTTGGAACTCGATTTAGAACCACGCACTGTTGAAATCCCTAAAGACTTAAAAGACGCCTTAATTGAGGCGAATGCACTCGACGCCTTTGAAAAATCGGCGCCGTCAATGAAAAAGGAATATGTTCGTCAAGTAGAAGAAGCCAAAGCGCAAGAAACGCGCGAGCGTCGAATTGCTAAAATTATAGAAAAATTAAGAGCAGTTTGACAGATTGTCTCATTGCTTCTTGCATCAAAACTGCCCAACAAAGTCTGCAGCTGACTGGTGGGATTCTGTAGCATTTTCAGGCTTTTTTCTACACCCCAGCGGAATCCTGCTCCTGAGCCGAATCTACACCCGCCCCCCATTGCCAGTAACACACGCCGTTAGGCGGCTAACATTTAGACAAGTCCAACCGCCTTTGGAGTCGATTATAATTTTCTTTGGAAAGGATATTTCTATCTTATGAAATCCATTAGGCAAATCACTTTTGTAATAATTGTTTTCTTTATTTCGTCATGCAACTCGTTGTCGTCAAACTCCCCAACTTTAACAACAGGAGAAACAACCGCGTTTGATACGCCAGCATCAAGCGTAAACACTCCATTCCCCCTTCTGAAGACAACCATGGGAGATTTTATTGTTGTGTCAGCGCGATTAGTCGATGAAGCCCACGAAAACAAAGCCCCAAGTGGATATAAGTTTTTATTGATAGGATTGGCTCAACCAGACTTGCAAAAAATAGTCGCAGGTGAGTTTTCCTTTGAATCTTTTCAATCTATGGCTTCGGGCAGTGATGGTGAAATCTACATTTTAGGAAGCGATGGCTCTAAAACAGATTATGGAGGAATGGGTGGGTGGCTTGATAATAATGAACCCGTAGCGGATGATTTTGTGATGGGATTTTTAGTACCCCTTGCAGAAACCTACACTTTATATTGGTCTAACAACACTCCCATTCCCTTGAGTATTGAACAATGAGTTAGAAAATATTGTTGCCGAAATATATTTAGCCACCCTACATAGCGTACGATGAACGCTGGAGATTCCCCTTGCAAATCATCAGAGATACAATGCCCTCATGAAGATTCTCACTAAAGCCTCTTGTATAAATGCTTTGACCCAGGTTATCACTGGTAAAAATAGGACCGCTCTCTTGAAAATCCAGGAGAGTGGCCTAACTCGAATTTGATTATTATTCTAGCCACCATACACTTTTACTCACAAAGGATTGATCGGCACGATAAATGTACTCCTGTAATTTGTGCAACCAAAGAACAGGAGGATATCATGCCGATCAACGAGCTTTATCATACATGGTTTAAGGAAATTCGACAATTGCGACCGAAGGAAAGAATAACACGTATTCAGAATTTTGCCTGGCTTTTGGTCGGAATTCACCAAAGCCGTTCGGTTTACGTGAGCCGGATTGCAGGGAAGATCCCTGGTAAAGCCAAGCTGCTCAGTTACACCCAACGTCTGAGCCGCTTGTTGGCCAACCGGGCGATCAATGTTCGTGCCTGGTATGAGCCGATTGCTCGCAGCTGGCTGGAAAGTCAAGCCAGACATGTGCATCAAATTCGGCTGATCGTGGATGGTACCAAAGTTGGTTTTGCTCATCAGTTGCTGATCGTCAGTCTGGCTTATCGTAAACGCGCCATTCCCATTGCCTGGACCTGGGTCAATTATGCTAAAGGGCATAGTCCATCGCCAGCTCCATTGGCTTTGTTGACCTACGTTAGAAGCCTTCTGCCTGAAGGAATTCATATTTTATTGGTAGGAGACACTGAATTTGGCGCCGTGGACGTGCTGCAAGAGCTGGATCAATGGCATTGGGACTACGTTTTGCGCCAAAAAGCCGGTACCTTGATTTGTCTTGAGGATCAAATGGAATGGCAAAACTTTGGCAGTTGGGTGAAGAAGCCCGGTCAGAGCGTGTGGCTGGGAAAAGGTTGGTTGACGCAATACAAGAGGTATCCGGAGAACTTGCTGGCTTATTGGAAAATGGGAGAAGACGAACCGTGGTGCCTGGCTACGAACCTGCCTGACCGGCATATGACTTTGCAAGCCTACGCCCGAAGAATGTGGATCGAGGAAATGTTCGGCGATTTGAAACGTCATGGTTTTGACCTTGAAAGCACTATGCTGCGTCATGCAGATAAACTATCCAGGTTGACTCTGGCGGTGGCTTTGTTGTATGTCTGGTCAATTTCCATAGGCACAAAAACGATCCAGAATAGCCAAAGAGAGCAAGTTGATCGTAAAGACAGGCGTGATTTGAGCATTTTCCAAATTGGTTTGCGCTTCATTGAATATTTGTTGATAAATTCGATTCCGTGTCCGATAAACCTGTGTGTTTACCGATGAACCATCAAACTGTATGGTGGCTAGATGTAATTGTTTTTTTGAAACAACTCCCCTACATCATGACTTAAGCATCACCATCGGGCTGATACTTTGCCCCTGGTTGCTGAATCACTTACTTACCCGTATACTTGGAAATGTACTGACGTTCCAACGTTCAAACGTTTTAACTTGTTAACGCAATAGGAGTCCTCTATGCAATGGGAAAACCTCACCTCCGCTGAATTCGCCCTCGCCGTGAAAGCCACCGGCGTGTGCATCCTCGCCTGTGGCGTGGTCGAGCGTCACAGCACCCACCTGCCCCTCGGCACCGACTACCTCTCCGGGCACGCCATCGCCTGCCTGGCCGCCGAGCAGGAAAAGGCGGTCGTCTTCCCGCCCTTCTACTTCGGCCAGATCTACGAAGCGCGCTGCTTCCCCGGCACAATCACCATCAAGCCCACCCTGCTCATGCAGCTCTTCCAGGGCGTGCTGGATGAGATCGGGCGCAACGGCTTCAAAAAGATCATCTTGCTCAATGCCCACGGCGGCAACGAGCACTTTCTGCCCTTCCTGGCGCAGTGCAGCCTGTAGGAGCAGAAACCCTATTCGGTTTATCTGTATACGGGCGAGCTCTCTCCTGAGCGCGAGCAGGAATGGCAATCGCTCCTTGAGACCCCCGAACATGGCCACGCCTGTGAGTGCGAGAGTAGCGTGCTCATGGCCAGCTACCCCGAGCTGGTGGATCTGAACGATGTCTCACCCCAACCTGGCACCGCCCAGCATCGCCTGTCTCACCTGCCCTTCAATTACTCCGGCATCTGGTGGTATGCCGATTACCCCGAGCATTACGCCGGCGATCCCCGCCCGGCCAGCATCGAGAAAGGGCTGCGCTTACGCCAGATCCGGGTGGATGCATTTGTCGAATATATCCAGGCTGTCAAAGCCGACCAGGTCGTGCCGGCATTGGAGAAGGAGTTTTTCGAGCGGGAGAGTATGCTGCGCCAGCCTTAAGCCAGCGGTATTTGGATCACAGAATATTGGTCAGTGGGTAGTGCGGGTCCGTGCCCAAGCCAGATCTCTGCTTCTTGTGTGCTCTGTCGCAGGATCAAATAAGCTTTCATATCGGTGTTGGCATAGGGCCATCTAATCCCAGACCGGGAGCAGATCAGGTCGAAGAAAAAACGCATATCCCCCGCCTCACTTGTCGTATGGTCCTTGTGCTGCATGGCTTTCCGGGTATACCACTCACGCCGCTTATACCACCGCCGATCCTCCGGGGGTAGATCTTCCAATTCCCTTACCCAGCGGTGCTTCTTCTGCGAGAAAATGTTCACCTGGAACAAATAACTCCCAGGCTGATCACCCAGAATAGTCGACAGGATCTGATTTGCAGTAAACTCATGTTTTTCAGCGTGCGCCTTTCCGCCCCGAACAGATACTGCATTCAGTGCATACCCATCGAAGTACAGGCCCATGTCCTTTATCACTTTACCAGGCTCACAATCTGGTCCCAGCCTGAGGGTCATCCAGGTGGCGACATTTGCCAATATTCCAGTTTTTTGATCTGTGGAGGTTCTGACATGCAGGGAATCCACCGCCTGGGCATACCCATCGCTGCGCCACCCGAAGGCGGGTCCAGGCAGCAGGTCAGGGTAGATGAACGCATGCATCGTGACAGGATCATTTCCATCACCGACATTAAAGGATGCCAGGCGCAGCTGGTCGAAACCGCTGCCCTCTTCAAACTCGATATCCTCTTCGGTGTGCCACAAAATGACTGACCCATCCTCTTGCCGGTACATGCCGGTCTGGCAGCCGGTGCTGTCGTGCTGCAGGAATAGCGCCAATACCATTGGGCTGATGGATTGTTGGTCAGCCAGAACCGGGTGCTCAAAGCCCACCAACCCAGCCCCTTCCGCCCAGGCTTCCAGGCAATCGAGGTATTCTCGCACCGCTCCCCGCAGACGCGAGTCCAATTTCTTGTCTTCGATCTTTCCTCGGAGAGTATCTGCACATGAATGCGCTTGCTGCATCAAGTGGCCGATTTTGAGCGCATCCAACCGTTCGAAACGTTGGTGCAGGATCTTTTGCACCTGCTGACCGGCATGCTCCCCCAACCTATGGTGGGCATTCCGCAGATCATATTGGGTGAGATCAAGAAAAACCAACCCACCGAATCTATCCTTGACTGCCTGTAAAGCATTCAGTGTATGCATAAAAACCAGCTATCCATTGCCGTCTTCAATCAGGAATTAACAATAATGATGAGTATAGGAACCTTTACTTCGCCGGGATGTATCCCATGGGAGCACGCTCAATTTTTTCCACAGGCAGTACATCCTCCAGCTCATACGCCCGGTTGCCTAATCCAAGTTTTTCACCATATTCGGTGGCTACATACGGGTCCTTGAGCGGTCCATGCAGCCAGCGGAATGGGTGCCCCTCACGAGTGTGTACTTCCAAGGAACATGGAATATTCTCCTCAATCAGTGGTGTTTTGGCAGTCATATCCAAAACTGCCTGGTCAATGGCAACAATGTCATCCGAGCCAAATACGCCTGCATCCGGAAGGATTTGCATGCTGGTGAAACCGAAACAATCACACACCGGGGTCATATGCGTCGCAAGATTGATGTGCACCACATTCTCCGGTTTAAACGTAGATAGTGTAATCGCCACGCTGATCGCGCACGCCTCCATAAAGGAATGGAAGTTGTCTGCATCGATCTTCAGGCTCCCTGGAGGCGCTACACACAGGCACCTTCCGCAAGCATTACATTGCTCAGGATGTAAATGGAGCATTTCGGGTTTTTCCTTATCCTCAACCAGTGCCTCAAATGGGCAGGCCTGCATGATTGCCTTGCGGGCATTCTCATCAGGGGATTTTTCCGGGAACCAATACGGGTCATATTGCATCGTATCATGCATGGCGCCGCGTGTCTCTCCCACCATGCATCCCAATGCCAGGTTCTTGATTGCCGCTCCGAACCCACAGCTGGGATGTCCCTTGACGTGCGCCAGGTTCACCATGAAGGTCGCATCCTGGATCATCCCCGCCAATTTCCAATCCTGGATGTTCTTGTAAGGCCGGTGATGGCTGTAATAGTATTTCTCATCTGGTCCGGCTGTGTGATAGACATCGCAGCCGATCACATCGCGGGAGTAACCCCGCTTTTCAGCACCAGCCACATCCCAATTCACGTCCGCAATGAAGGGTTTACCACCGCCTTCTTTGATCGCCTCAACCACCTTGCGCACAAAAACCGGGTGTATGGTGGAATAGACAATGTTATTCCCGGTATGCATCTTGATGACCACTGTCTCATCCTTGACCCGTTCTCGCAAATGAAGCTGTTCAAGGATCAGATCAAGCTTGGCGGGTAAGGTCTCTTTCGCTTCCAAACGCGCCTGTCGTGGAGAGCCGTAAAAAACTTTGCTGGACATGAATGATTTCCTTTCGGGAGTGAGAAGTGGGTATATTATACTCATGAAGAATATCCGGGAACACCCCACGGGTGTCGGTCGTCTATATATTAACACTGTATATGGCACTTGCGTATTAATTTGTTTTCCTATAAACTGTAAAGTGTATCAGGCGTGGACCTAATAATTCCATACCCGGAGGATAGAATTATGTATGCCAAGTATAGTAAACCAGTTTTCGTTATCGGTATTATTACCATATTGTTAGCGGTTGGAATCATTGCAGTACAAGCCCAAGAAGGACAGCCCCAAGCGGGTCAAAAAGTTTTCATCCCGGTAATTAATAACGGAGGGCTCAAAATCTCCGGTCGGGTGCTCAATCCTCAAAACGTTCCCATTTCTGGGGTTACCATCCAAACGAACCATGGTCAATCGGTGGTAACTGATGAAAATGGTGCTTATTCATTTTACCGTTTGTCTGAAGGCAATTACACGCTCGAACCTTCCATGGGTGGAATTATCTTTTCACCACCTTCCTCTTCCGTCATCGTCCCGCCAGATTTGGTATCGTTGAATTTTACTGCGGATGTGGTATGTTCCAATACACTGCTCAATGGTGGGTTTGAAAGCAATTCGGACTGGGATTTCCCCATCACTGAATATTCGGCCGCATATAGCACCGCAGAAGCCCATAGTGGAAGCCGCTCTGCGCGCACCGGGATCACCAATCCAGCGGATAATCGATATAGCTATTCTTCCACCCGCCAGTGTGTGAGTATCCCCTCCGGTACTACCAGTGCAGTTCTCACCTTTTGGATCAAATCCTTCAGCGCGGGCGCTAATGGACTTTCCCTGCCCAGCAAACCAGAAGTTGGCTCACCATTCAATGAGGTCCAAATGGCAGGGGATGTTCAGTACGTCCTGGTCCTTGATCAATACTTCAATATCATCAACACACTCGTCTGGCAGCTTAACAATAACCAGGCATGGACCAAATATGAGTTCAATCTCACTGCCTATAAAGGGCAAACCATCTGGCTTCATTTTGGTACCTATAACGATGGCTATAATGGTGTTTCTTCTATGTTTGTGGATGATGTCTCTCTGGCTATCAACCCTGGTGGTGGTTCTCCCACCCCAGCACCCACTACAGCTCCATGCAATAACATCTTCCAAAACCCTGGCTTCGAAACCGTGAGTGCCTGGGAAATACCCGTCACTGTGTATTCAGCAGGCTATTCAACTGCTCAGAAACATGCTGGTTCATGGTCCATGCGGACAGGCATCACAAACCCTGCGGATAACATCTATAGCTACTCGGATTTCCGTCAAGCTATTCAAATTCCAAACAGCGGATCGATTTCTAAGGCTGGTTTCTGGTTGTATTCACTCAGTGGTGAAGCGAAAGGCTTATCCCAACCTGAGAAGATCACTCCCACCAGGCGTCCTTTTACTGAAACAGTTTTAAGTGGTGATTTACAATATGTCCTGATATTGGATCAATACCAGAACTGGATCGATACACTTGTCTGGCAGCGTGCCGATGAGGGGTATTGGCACTATTTCGAGTTTGATTTGCGACCCTATGCTGGCAGTAAAATTTACTTGCAATTTGGCACCTATAACGATGGAGGCTATGGGGTTACTAGTATGTATGTGGATGATGTCAGTCTGTACGATTGCCCATCCACACCCACCCCGGGTTCGAGCCCCACCCCAACCCGCACTCCATCCGCCTCACCCACCCCAACCCGCACCCCTACCCCGACTATCACACCCACCCCAGGAGCGTGCCAGGAGTTGATTGTCAACAATAATTTTGATGGCAATAATGGCTGGGAGATCCCAATCACGATGTATCCAGCTGACTACTCGAATGCGGAGTATCACAGCGCGTTCCGTTCGATGCGGACAGGTATCGTTGTCCCAGCAGATAACACGTATAGCTACTCCGATTTCCGCCAGACGGTATCCATCCCCTCCAATGCGAGCCACGTCACCCTGGGCATGTGGATCTATCCCATCAGTGGGGAGTTAAATCTGCTCTCTGTGCCTCCCAAACCCGTCCTTGGTTCACCCTGGAAAGAGACTCAAATGTCCGGGGATGTCCAATATCTGCTGGTCATGGATACGAGCTACAATATCATTGATGTCCTGCTGTGGCAGCTCAGTGACAGCCAGAATTGGACCAACATGAAATTTGATCTCAGTAATTATCGCGGTTGGACGGTATTGCTACAGTGGGGTACATACAACGATGGCGGTGGCGGCATCTCCGCCATGTATGTGGATGATGTGACCTTACAGAATTGCCCGTAATGTCAGAGATATAGCAGACTTCCCGGAAGAGCACTTCTTCCGGGAAGTTTATCTTATTCAAGTTCTGAGGCAACCCTGGCGATAGGCTCTTTACTCAAAAAAGCACCTGCTGCCCACATGATTGATAATACACCTGCTAGGATCAGAAACCAACCAATGAACTGCAGCTGAATATGCCATACATCCGCATAATTCACTCCAGCGATGGTATGGGTAGACCCCATCCAATACTGGATGGTCAGGGCAATTGCTCCGGCTGTTATGGAAGCCAACCCTCCAGCTGTTCCTGCGGTGTTGGAGGAAACAGGTTGTCCGAAACCAATCTCCTTCCAAATCGGTGGGATTCGGAAGATTAGGAATACCACCAAAGTGAGAATATTCATGTAGGTGACCATATCAACCGGCATCGATCCACCCCGTAAGGCGCGGGACACGATGACATGGATCACACCAATGATTGAACCTCCAACTAAAGCGATGACTGAATAACGATACGCATTGGGTCGATTGCGGATGAGCAACAAAACTGCCCGGGCTCCCATCACCCCGAACGCAAGAGTAACAACAACAAA
>Ga0315286_10005011_pt1 | contig 12758 bp, 15 predicted proteins | sample YL17G10_0_MG_FD_205038 | JGI IMG/M metagenome (GOLD analysis project Ga0315286, IMG submission 205038) | Sediment microbial communities from Yellowstone Lake, YNP, Wyoming, USA - YL17G10_0 | ecosystem: Environmental > Aquatic > Freshwater > Lake > Sediment | place: USA: Wyoming | collected... | reverse complement strand
TCAAAAATATTCTTGAGGTCCTGAGAGTGTGCTCGAAAGAATCCAAGCACCAGGGTTTTCTCCTGGGTGCGCTTCCGTTTGGTGTCTGGCTGTTTCGCTTCGCCAATAGCAAGTGTCATCTTGGCATCGAGCCATCGAATGAACTCGTTGGTGTGCTGAACGGTATTGGTAATCGCTGCACCTTCGCGGACCTTGGAGTTGTGGAAGGTCTTGAGGTAGTCACGGTAGACCGTGTTCAGCGCAATCTGGTTCAGCACTTTACCGTTGATCGCTTGGAACATCGTGCCTGCCACTGAGAGCAAGGAGGTACAGTGCGCCGTTTCAGCTACCGTGAAGCTCACTGTGCCGCTTTCGTCGACCAAATCCGCGTTGCGGAACCAGACCTCTTTCGTGTGGTGTAGGTACCCTAGGTCGACCTTGTAGGACGCCTTGAGGTTTGCTATTGTGGTGCCATGGTATTCCGTGTGAAACACTATGCCCAGAGCAGCAGCAACAATACGGCTAGCAAGAGTAGTACCGGCAGGAATAGCATAGGTAAGAGTATTCGGAGTAAAGGTGACATATTTCTCTCCTTCGATAGCCTCGGATTTGACGTCACCTTTTGTAAACATGAGGTCGCCTTGTAGAATCCCTTTTATTCCTAATTTTGGAAGATAGCGAAGGCAGGCTTTGAGTTTTTGGTTCAACCCCTCGGATGGATGATTTTGGTCAATGTCGTGCTCAGTATAGTTCAACTTGGCATTCTTGTTGAACACACCTTTGGTACCCACGAAGAACTTGCCGGTCTCTGGATTGAGCCCACAGACCACCGCGGGGGCCCCGTCGAACTTGGTGGTCACGTTGATCGGTTTCTCAGTGTGCCCGGAGAGCATGTCTCTGAGACTACGGAGAAAATTGATCGCCTCGCGGGCACCATCGACCCCACGATTCAACACCTGGTCTTCGAGGTGCTCCAGGTGCACATTCTTACCCTCAGAGGATTCTGTGATAAACGTTTTGAGAGACATGCGAGCGGTTTCCATGTTATTTGGCGATCACAAACTTTGCAGAGGTCTCAGAGCGAGACGTCGCATAGGCATACAACAACTGTATCCATCTAGTGCTTCGTTCTTTGTCGCTTTCCAGCCATCTAATAAGGTCTGGAAACATGACATTCGTGAAAAGATTCGCACTGTGCCACTCTCGCAACTCTCTATACTTGTCCCTGTTTCGTATTCCAAGGTCCCGGTACTCTTTTGAGTTTCGTATCTTCTTGAATTCGGCTTCTGCTTTGTCAAACTGACTGATAAATTTTCGAGAGTAGTTTGTATTCCCTTCGGCCATAGACATGAATTCAGCCATGATTTCGGGAGCAGCAGAACCCTCACGCGACACCGCCAAGCCGCCTCCTGGTGTATGAACTATCTCAGCCTTGAATGCTGGTGTCTCAGGGTCATGTCGAATGCGAAAAAAACTTTGAGGATGCTTAGGGTCATAACTAAATTGCAAATATCGAGCTTCGTGCTTCGCTTTGGTGTAGGATTTCCATGGCTTGAGTTTGTCATATTTGAATTGTCCAATCACCTTCAATTCATCTTTTCTACTGAAATTCACTTTCAGAAGATGGGCCTCTTTGGTCTGTTGTTTCAACGAGAGAGGCAACAAATCTCCAGAATCCATCAAGCCACTAATCAGACTATTCAACTGTCCAAACGTCAGAGACTTGCGAGTAGATTCCTGCAACAAATCTTTGAGTTCTTTCTTCGCTTTCTCCGATGAAAAATAAATGTCAGCAGGACTCCACTTGTTTATCTGTGAAAACACCTGACCACGTGAGGCATTAGGTTGAGCATTGATCTTCTTCTGAGTCGCATTGGCCAGAGAATACAACTCTGCGATAGTGCCCGCCACAGCCTTATCGTCACGAAGATAGAACAAATCTGACCATCTGGGTGTTTTGATTTTAGTGAAATTTCGACTAATATCCTGCACTTGCTTAATAATTGCTTTGGCAATTTGAACGGATGACTTATACCAATCGTTGTCACTTTTGAACAATGCCTCGATATCTCTCAGTGGAACAGTGGGAGCATCGACGCGGTCCTTGTAAACTGTCTCAACCGTCATGGACTTATTTTTTGAATCCCACTCTTCTTTGAATTCGGGATACGTCTTATACGCTTCCAAGTCAAATACCTTATCAACCTTTGACTCACCGAGATAGTCCGCCATCGCACAGAACAATGCCTGTGCTGATTCTTGAACTGCTGTCTTTCGATTAGCCATGATATTCTCCTGTTGATAAGCTATTTATATCACGAACCAGGGGCAATGTCAAGCTGTATTTGGCCTTCTTTTTGAGGAATCGCTTGTAGCAGGGGTCGTCAAGTCCGAACACGGCTCGGTACCTCGTCACAATATCGGGGTGCACCCCATAGTGCTCCTCAAGGGCCGCGGTGAGCCCATAGGCGTCGATCTCGTTGGTGGCCCCATAGTACCTCCGGTTTCGCTGGACCAATGGGTCTGAGTGTCGCACCTGTGGGGGTCGAGGGCACGCCTTGGCTTTGTGGTTTTGGAGCAGATGAACGCGCTCATGGGCAATCGTGGCGAACATGTCAAAGAGGATACGGCGCCTGAGGTTGCCCGTGAATCGCACCTTTTTCTTGGGGTCCTGTGAGTAGTTACTCAATGACACAAAACACACTGGGTCACCGTGATAGTCAGGGTCGAAGCATCCTGTCACACACAAAAGATTATCGGATGGTGGGGTGTGCCGGGTGTTGGTGTATTGAATGGGGAGTGACTTGCCCGTGAATCGAATCCAGGGGTAGGGTCTAAAAGACTTTCTGAGCCGGCTCAAAATTTGTCCAAGCGACTGCTCGCCTTCGGGAGCCTGGTAGACCAGGTTGTAGATTTTTTGGAGTTTCATAGGTAGTGCAGGTACCCACTGACGATATACTTGGGTCCACTGGTCACCTTGCAGCCCCAATGCGGGTGTGTCCAGAGCGGAGGGAACATCAGGAGTCGCCCAGCGACCGCGGGGATCGTGACGCATGGGTGGGCTTGATCTTGGCCAAACTGGGTTTCGCCACCAATTTCCACGGTGTTCAGGTAGAACAGGAACGCCACAAAGCGCCGTGCTGAGGCGTAGCTCCCGACGTCGGTGTGCAGGGCGAACTCGTCCTTGCCGTTGGGGAGATAGCGTTTCATTCTGAACGCCTCGTACCCAAAGGTCTTGGGGTACTGTGTAACACCGAGCGTGTGAAGTGTCCGGTAGACCTTGAAGGCCTCTTGCTGGTATGCGAGGAGCCGTTGGGTCTCATCGGGCCCGTTTTGTGAAATGTTCACCTCCAGGCAGTGCCGGATGCCGGCATAGAAGGTGTCGGTTTGCTCCTGAAACTCGTTGCGTTCAAATTTCTCAATGAGGGACTTGCAGAAATTTATTGGGATCACCTCGTCCAGCACGGTGACATAGGCGTACCCCGCTTGGTACGCAGCGACCCCGAGGTTGAATTCGTTTCTCATATTTTTCTCTTTCTACAATTATCAAAATGCCATCTCTTCATTGAGTTCAATCCACCAACCTTATCACAATGAGAGCAAGTGACCAGAGGACGTTTAACTCCCAACGAGTTTGAATTTCCACGCATAGCTGCTGACATGAGTTGTCTGGATTCGTCGCTCCGTTTAGTGCCCAGACCATATCTCTTACCCCTCATACGCATAGAGGTAAATTGTTTGAATTCATCGCTACACTTGAAGCCAGTTTTATGTTTGTTGCCAAGATTGGCGATTCTTGCTACCCTTCGCTGGGCTTCTTCTTTTCCTATTTGGCCAGAAATCGTCCAAGCGGCGATACGATCATATTCAATGTGAGTAATCTCGTCGAAATAATGTTGGTGAACTTGGGCATGTTGTGCTGTGTTAAGGTCTACCGTGTTATCGGGCGCGTTGAACCCAATAAAATTTCCAAATCGTTTTTTCCATTCATGTTTGGGAATTATATGATGTCGCATTAAATCTTGAACCCTTTGAAATCTCGTTTTTTGTGCTCGAATGGTTTTCGTATCTTCTCATCCCCGTCGTCGTCTTTCGCTTGTCCGGCATCGCAAATATTGGTTTGTGCAGAAGCTGCCACGTCATAGAGCCTCATTTTTGATCGATCAACTCCAACTACAAACCGTTTATTTACATTTTTATCGGCGTACCTATTTTTGAGAGTTTTGACCATGAACTGATTCAGGGCTTCCAGTTCTTCGTTGGTGATGATGGCCGCCATGAAGTCTGCTGTGGCTGGTAGACCAAAGGACTCTGAGGTATCTGTCAGTTCGAGGTCGCTGGAATCGAACCCCTGTCGCGTCGTCTGGGTTGCTGAAATCACAGGAACTTTATGTTCAACCGCGAGACCACGAAGTTCCTCGGCTATCGCCTTGATGTAAGTATAGGAATTCACGTTGCCACCCGGGCGAATCCTGGACGACGCACAGATATTCAGGTAGTCAATGAAAATCAGATCGGGGCGAAATGATTTCTTGAGTTGCAGTTCATTCAAGAGCGCGGTGAAATGAAGCGTCGAAGCTGCGGCCGTTGGGTATTCCTTGATAATCAACTTACCGCAGGTCTTGTGTTTGAGGGCAGCAAATCGTTGCTCATAATCCTTCTTGTCAATCTTCTCCAGAGTGTTGATATCCACATTGAGGAGATTCGCGTCAATGCGTTCAGCAATACGTTCCTCAGCCATTTCCATGGTGATATAGAGCACATTGAAACCCCTGGACAATGCTGCTCCCGCAAGGTGACACATGACCAGGGTCTTTCCGACACCTGTTCCTGCAAGAAAAATGTTGAGCGTCTTGAGGGAGAATCCACCGCGCGTGATCTTGTTGAAAAAGTCCAGGTCGAATGGTATCTTTTTCTCTGTGTGGTGGTAAAATTCGTACCGAGAGTCGGAATCCATCATGTAGTCATGCCCCACATGGTTATCGAACGTCACCGAGAGTGCTTTGGTGAGGAGGTCGGGGATCGAGCCCTTGGATTTCTTCCCCGTCTTGTCGTCCATAATCGAGACTGCTTCCAGTACCGAATTATAGAGCGCGGAGTCTTGACAGAACCGTTCGGTCTGAGCAATCAACCAGGGAATGTCTGTGGGTTCCTGTCGGTCGGCATTGAGTTCTTGAAGCAGGGACACGGCCTGCTGGACCTGTTCCTCTTTGAGATTGTGCATCTCTGTGACGGTGATGACCAGGGCCTCGTGGGTCGGGAGGTTCTTGTAGGTGTCGATGAACTTGGTGATCTGTTCATAGATCAGTTGTTCGGTCTGCTCTTTGAAATACTCAGTCTTGAGGAAGGGTATCACCTTACGGGCATATTCCTCGTGGTAGATGAGGTTCTTGAGGATGGTCGATTCGAGTCTCAGCATGATTCGTCGTCCTTCGCGGTCACGGACTCCAAATTATGCTGCTCGCTCATAATGATTGAGGTGAGCACGTCACCGAGGTGGTTGGTAAACTCTTGCGAGCCCACGAGGTCTTTGTAAGGTCGACCCGCGGTGTCATAGAGCGTGTATTGAAACGCGAGACCCATGACCCCATTGTCCAACACCTGCGGTTTCACCCACCCATAATAGTAGGTGATACCTGCCCATGGTCCTACGAGGAGCTTGACCGCACTGACGGGTTCGTCAAGCGTGATATCGACAAACGTGTAATCAGTGTTTTCCTGTGGGAGTTTCTTTGGGGACGTCGTCGTTCCCCAAAATCTCGCCGAAAGCCACTTCATAATTTTTTCGAATATACGCATCAAAATCCTCATTGGCTAAAATGTCCTTCCAGAATTCCTCGGTCTTGGTCTCCGCTTCGCGCACCTTCGTCTTGCTGCCGGGCTTGAGGTACCATCCAGGTAATGGCTTCTCAACAAATCCACCCGCAAGCGCAATCTCTAGAAGTCCAGAATACGGCTGGATACCTTTTTCGAATGTCACCGAAATAGGAAGCTTTGATTTCTCTTTCACAAACCGCGACTTCTCCACGTTGATCACGAAATTGAAACCAGCCACTTCCCCCTCGACCTTTTCCTGTTGCCGTCCAACAATCCAGATCGTGTCGGCAGCATACGTCATGCCAGTTCCACCACCAGGAATCGCTTTCGGGAACATCCCAATTTCCATGTATGTATGATTGACCACAACCAGAGGAATGTCTTTGATTCTCAGGTGTGGGGTAATCATGCGGAACAGCGACTTGATACTTTTTGCTCTCGTCATGTCAGCGACGGTCTTGCCCTCAAGGGTATCCTCGACCTCTTTCAGAGACGCAAGCTGGCCAATCGAGTCAATCACAATCATCAGGTGGTCGCCACGCTTCATCTCAGCGAGTTGCTTCATAATGTCTTGCTTGAGTTGTTCGACGTCGGTGATGGGGGTGTGGAACACTTTCTTCATGTCGATGCCGAACGTCTGAAAGTAGGAGCCGGGGGTACCGAACTCGGCGTCATAAAACAAAATGATACCGTCCTTGTGCTTTCTCAGGAATGCTCGCATCAGCAACAAGGCAATGCCCGTTTTGAAATGCTTGGAAGGTCCAGCAATCTCAGTCACACCAGAGGTCAAACCGCCCTTCAGCGTACCTGATAGCGCAATGTTGATCACCGGGACCTCTGTGGGAATCAACTGTCGCTCACCAAACACTTCAGACTCATCGAGGACGCTGGCGATGTCAATGCTACTGTTTTTCTTGATTCGATCCATCAACGACATAATTTAGATTCCTTTGAGGGTGTTCACCAACGCGGAGAATACAATGTCCTTGCCGCGCTCGACGTCGGACAATTCGCTATAGGGTCTCAAGTTCGGGTGTTCCTTTTTGGCTACGTCCTTGACAGGACCCACCTTCCACTTATTTTCCAGCTTGATCTTGACCCATTGTTTGTGCGATGCTTCAGGACTCGCGTCAGGATTCTTGAGGTGAAACTCCACACCATTGACAATCGAATCCTTGATTTCTTGGGGTACGTGCTTCCATGCGGGTTGCGAGTAATCCCCAAACGCATGGCAATACGCGCGGTTATTCTCGTGGCAGATTTCTGCAATTTGTTCGTTGGTGAATTTCATATTGATCCTTTCGATTATAGCACAGTTGAAGTGATAAGTCAATCCTGGTGTCTCACGAGGTCCATCACAAATGATACGCCGCTATTCAGGTAACCTTGACAGTTCCAGGTTGGACAGTACCATGATGGGTACTTGTTTCGAAAACCTTTGAGGGGGTGTCCATAGACCAGTTCGTCTGAGTGGAATTCGCGGTCACAGCGATTGCAAAGGACCTTGCCCTTATAGTCCATTTTGGGGATATCGACGACCTTGAAGTCATCTTTTATTGGGGTGGTCATCCGAAAAAATCCTCCAGGCTCGAAGTGCGTTCCGAGTGCCAACCGATGCTTTTCAACACGATATTTAGTGGATCAAGAAAGGCCTTGGTGAACATCAGGTCATAGTCCACACAGGTTTCCAGGTGGAATTCCTTGGGCACCCGTACCAGGAAGGACATGACGGGTTCTCTGAAAATGTTGGGTTCCTTGAGGTACACGAATTTGAGCTTTTCGCCAGACTTGAGCATTTCATATTGCGTATCGAGATTCATCTGTTTCAGGAACCGATTGTAGACCAGCGCACCCTTGACGTGGATGGCGGTCTTGTCGTCATAGATTCGACGGTCCCAGTTCTTGCCATCGCCCTCAAGGGGTTCTTCGAACGCCAGTGACGCTTCGACCTTTCGACGCTTGCCGTCACTCTCAGACTTTTCCAAGTCATTCATGCCGCGAGGGAATGCGATATCAGCAATCGGGAGGGTCTTGAAGGCCACACGAAACGTTTCAATATGGGTAATCAACTCATCCTCAGTGCCGTTCATGATAATGGTCAGGGCCTCTTTGATTTTTACGCGGCAGGCTCCTGGTGTTGACGACTTGATCGCTTCAAGACCGTGAATGACCATTTTGGGCTTCTTGTACCGGATACCCTCAGAGTCCCACACGTTCAGAATGTAGCGTTTCTTGGCGGTCCAGATGCCTTTGTTGGCCAGCGATTCGCGCTTCATACGCATCTTCTGAGCATATGCATGGGTGTATTCAGCGAGTTCCGTATAACTCATCTCGATAATCCCTTTGATTTTTTCCTTGAATACTTTGTCGAGGAAGTCGATGACCTTGTTGGTGTCTGTGGTGTCCTTGAACACTTTGCGGACCAGGGGAGCGAGGTGTAGGTAGACTGAATCTGTGTCACTCGCCACCACATAGTCTTTGTTCACAGTTTTGAGCAACCCATTTAAGAATTCATTGAGACAGTTCGCAATCCAGCGGATACCGAGTTGGCCGGCCAACGTGACACCTTCGGCAATCCGAATGTCGAAGAACCTGAAGTACTCAGAGCCCATGGCGCCGTAGGCGGAGTTGAGACCTACCTTTTTGGCCAACTGAAGGTTCTTAAACTTTGAAATCAGCAAGCCCAGTTCTTTCTTCCGTACATCGTCCATACATTCTTCGCGTTCCTTTTCCAATTCAATTTGCTTGCTCTTGTAGTGGACTCGGGCAGCATACATGGTGCTCATGATCTCAGCGAGGAATCCAACGCGAGTCGTATCGAAAAACTGACCATTAGGCGTCATCGTGCAACCCACGAGGCCGTCGAGGTCGATCTTCTTTTGGAGCAACGCTTCCACTGAGATACCCTGAGCCAGCACCGCCTTCATTTCGGGGGTGTATCGCTCAGGTTCAATCAATGTCTCGGGTGACATGTTATACTGCATGATCAAGTGGGGATACAAGCTGTCCAAGTCGAGACTCATCAACCACTCAAAGAGACCCGTCTGTGGGTCCTTGACATACGCACCCTCATACGCTTCCTCTTTTTCCTCTCCCTTTTTGGGAGGAATCACGATACCTTTGCGGTGGAGGTGGTTGTAGGTGATCGCATCCCACATACGCACCTGAAAAAACGCGTCCTCATAGTTCGTCTTGTTGTCGTAGGCCAGCAGAACCGCCATATCAATCAGGCGACCTTTGTCATTCAGCTTCTCGACCAGTTCGACGTCGTGAATGTTATACTCGATAAACTTTTGGAAATTGTCTCGGTACAGATTATGGAGGGTTTCGTATTCCTCGTAGTTGACTTTGCGTTCACCCAGTTCGACGTGGGCGATATAGTCGAGCTTGTAGGATTCTTGGTTGGACTTGGGGGCATACTTGTTATAGAGTTGAAAATAGTCAAGCATAGAGATACCAAGAAGTTGGTAGGTGGTGACGGGTTTGCCGAACTTGGATTTCTCTTCACGGCGCGACACTTTACCCCAGGGTGACAACCACTTGGCTTGCTCCTCACTCAAGACCGAGCAGATTCGTCCGACCAGGTAGGGAATATCGAACGTCTTGACGCTCCATCCTGTTACAATGTCGGGAGCTTTGTCTCTCCATAATTCCAGGAATGCAGCGAGAAGATCGATTTCCTGTCCACACGGCACCCAGTGAATATCAGCACGATGGGGTGTGTAGTTCCCGCACCCAAAGACATGATACTGTGGGTCGTTGGAAAATTTGACGGTGATAGCGGTAACGGGATTGAGGCAGGTATCGACATCAGGCATCCGGTGTTCCGTGTCAACTTCGATATCGATGTAGGCGGTCACGACATGGGCAATGTCCCATTCCATAACCTCTTCGGGATGCTGTTCTGCGATGAAGGCCGTCGCAAAGTTTTGCTGCCCGTAGATCGTGAAACCTTCCACGTCCTCATACCTTTTAATATGTTCCTTGGCCGCATAGATCGACTCGAATACTTTGGGTTCGACAGGATAACCTTGGAGGGTTTTCCACTTGACAGGAATATCAGGGATATTGGAGGGCATGAACAGTGTCGGGGCATACGGAATCTTCCGCTGCACCCGACGACCGTTTTCGATACCGCGATAGTAGATAAAGTTACCGTGAGCGGTAACGTTCGTGTAGAAAGGTTTGGACATGGACTATGATAGCACACTCACAGGAGATTGTCAACCGTTAATCCCAGGAGGCAGCACGAGACCAGAGAACAATTGCTTATAATGGTTGAGCAGGTCTTGTACCGGTGTGACGACCGTTAAAATATCGGTCACATGGAGAGGAATACCGGTTTTGTATTCTTCGACGTATTCGAGGAATGGTCCGAAACCAATCTGAGCTTGCCCCTGCCCAGGTGTCTTACTGGGTATCAGTCCCACGGACACCGCATTCTTTACCAGGACCTTTCCTTGGCTGTGAATCGACGCGTCACTAGGTTCGGTAGACACGATCTCACCCATCAACTGAAACCCATTGTTGAGCACAATAACCTTGATGTCACCCATGATTAGTCACTCCTTCTAGTTAAAAACGGTGTCATATCCGGTGACACCCACCCGGCGGGCTTCAAGATTTTCCCGTCTGCTCGTCGCTTCAATTGTCCAGTGGTCGGATCAACTTGTAGCTTCGTCATGTTCGCTCTGGTCAGTTCTTTCCAGGCACCGTCAACGTCCCAACCGCGAGCAATACAGTATCCGAGAGTGACCCATATGAGGTCCATTGCTTCATTGAGTTTGTTTGGATTATTGGGAGAAATTGAGGCATTGTAAAATTCATCATACTCCTCATCAACCAGATATTCATAGATACGAACCGTTCGGTCGTCCGGCCCTATCGCTTCAATAAAATTCTCAACATCATCACGCATACTCATGGTTGGAGTCCTACCAAATAGGTTGTTTTGTTGTTCACTCTCACAGCGGTATAGGTTTCCTTTCTCTGCTTGTCCAGGAGATACTGTCCATGCACCCATCCAGAGTTTGGTTGCCCTGGTGTGTAAAATTCCAGAATGATCTTGTCGAAGTCTGGAAGATTCTTGCTACACCAGACTGCCAACTCGTAGTTGCTGATACCGTCCACTTCAAAATCTACTGCTTGACCAGTGCAGTGCTTGCTGAGTTTGTCAATCGTTGAGGTCAGAGGGTTGACAGACATGTTCAATGCGAGGGATCGGTACCCGGAATTGACTCGCACAGGACCGAATACGTTCCGCACGGGTTCCAGGATATGCACACACACCAACACCAAATTGTTCAAGTGCTGATCGGTAGGTGTATTGTCTATGCCTAATCTCAGTGCGGTATCCGAGCGTGTCATTTCCCGCAGTGAAAAGTGTGGGCTTAGTTGGCTCATGTCCAGAGTCCTCCTCGAATTTCTACCAAGAGCTTTAACATTTCTGTATCTTCTTTCTCGTATTTATTCTCAAGTTCCCCCTGGGATTCCAGGTACGCTGAATACTCAGGTGAGAAGCTGATTACATTATTTCCCCTAATACGGGTTTCAGATCCAGTAAACCCACCCATAAATGGTTCTACTCGGGCAGGACGCGAACGAGTCCAGAAACGATAGAGCATGAACACTTCTTGAGCCTGTTGGGCTTGTCTGGGGCTGTCTTTCAGACTCATGGCCCATCTGAGGTGATGGAGACCGCGGCGAACATTGCGACCAGGAGGCAGCAACCAATGAAGCAAAGGAAGATCATGAATGATCCGGTAGACTTTCTGACCGGTGCTCTCAAAATAATAGGGACCCCAATGTGAACCAAGTTCCTGTTCGACAAAATTTACGAGGACTTGAAACATCACATGAAGCAAAATGGTATCGGCATCGCGGTAATGACCGCGAGGACAATCTGGGTGCCTGATAACGACGCGGTCACTGGGGCAGATCCATCGATTGTGGATGTAAGCTAAGGTGTCACGAATCATATAAATCTCTCCTCGACATCAACAAAAAATTGTTCAATGTAACATAGGGCAGAAGCGAGTTCTATATCAGAACACTTATAGTGGTTCTGAATATCCTCAGGCCTCATACCTTTGAGACCGAGGTAGGGCCAATCCGCGCAGAGGTTGTTGTGCCACAGCGCCAACTTTTGAGAAGTCTTGGATGGACCCGAGCCACTTGAGTAGGTGTCATCATGGTAGAATGAGTACCAAGCGGAGTCTGGTGAAAATTTGGAATAAAGGCAGCCTTGTTTCATCGCATAGTGCATGATACAACCTCTAATATAAAAGAGACATCCCCAACGCTTCCGAGCGAACCTGACGTCTAATCTGAAACGAACAAGACTGTTCCAACCGCCCAAAACTCATATCCCACTTGAGGACCCACAGGTCTTCACTTCGGATCACTGAATCAACTCGCCTACGGCTCGTGCTAGGAAGCAGCGGCTGTAGATTTTGGTTTCTGGGCATAACCTTGCCATCCGAACGAAGGATACCTAAATAGGCATATCAAACAACTCACTTCTACAAAGCGGGGTAGGCTAATGTTCACCCCTTACGAGTTCCTTGCTTCACACAACGTTGCCGTCGTGATCTGTCAGCGCAGACTGACTGACCGGTTTGATTCGATCAGGAGTCTTGTAGGTCTAAGGTGTCCCTACTCACTTGGACTTGAATTGGTGAGGTCTATCCATCACCCGAACTGAGACATATTTGTATGGAGCGAACTTATGTGCTTTGTGTCGGTGGTAGTGTTTTCCTACCCATTGTATATTTCGTGACTAACTGCCACTCACCCTTTTCTTTGTGAGCAATAATCTTGATCTGTGCCAACGGTGCTGCTGCGCCCAAGGTCCCTGGGTGGAGGATACTGCAGAGTTTCCACTCAGCGAGGAGTCCTGCAATCGCATTGCGCCGTGCAAGGTCGTTTTCGGTAATGTCTGTGGGTTTGCCGTCAAGAAGGAA
>Ga0315286_10005010_pt1 | contig 12760 bp, 11 predicted proteins | sample YL17G10_0_MG_FD_205038 | JGI IMG/M metagenome (GOLD analysis project Ga0315286, IMG submission 205038) | Sediment microbial communities from Yellowstone Lake, YNP, Wyoming, USA - YL17G10_0 | ecosystem: Environmental > Aquatic > Freshwater > Lake > Sediment | place: USA: Wyoming | collected... | reverse complement strand
TCTCCCAGTTGAGCACCAGGTGAAGGTCAGCGTAAAACGGGGAGAACTTCCCGCCCTTGGCGAAAGGGAACCAGCGCTCGGATAGTGTGGCTCTTGGTACTTCCCACCATGCTCGCACGAAGCGGAAATCGTCTGAGGTTTGCGTGCCGACTCTTGCTGTCCGCCCGTTGGCCTCGAAGGGCGGGAACTCCGTGAACAACCGACGAAGCCGCTCGGTTACCCAGTACGCAAACGGTGAACCCGGCACTCGCGAAGCTGGAGGAGTTCACCTCGAAGCGCTGCTTGCCATGGGCCGTGCTGGGATCGTGGATCGCCGCGAGCAGCGCTGCCGCCTTGTCGTCGGCTTCGAGCACGCGGAGGAAGACGGTCTTCATCGAGAGGTCCTCTTGCGGGCAATGAGAGAGAACGGCCGACTGATCTGCGCGCAAAGTGCGTTCATCGAGCCTGCTCGCGTCTGGAAGTGATGACACGCTTCCCTTTTTCGGTCAGGCGGTATTGCTGCAAGCGACTGTTGGGCTTTTCAGGGAGTGTGCGTTCGACGAGGCCCAGTTCCAGAGCGCGATGAACCGAGCGCTTGAACGAGCCGGATACGGTCCGGGCGCCGCATGCTCTCGCCCACTCGGAGATGGGCAGCGGTCTACTCTCCAGCCTGCGCAGTAACGACTCGGCCCCCGACTCGGCCCTCGACTCGGCCCCCGACTCTGGCCGCGGCTGCCCCTGGCCAACCGGTACGCGGAACGAAATCGGCGAGCCGGCTCTCGCAAATGGTGCCTCAGCCTCGTCGTCGCAGTTGAGGAAGCGCGGGAAGCTGCCCATGGCTCACCGGATGAAGACGATGGCATGGCCGGCGGCGAGCAACGGGTCTAGCTCGTGATGATCGGTTGTCAGGAGCCTACCGCCACGCCACTCGGCCAGCGCAAGGGCGACGCAATCGGCCAGGGAAATGCGCCGCCAGTGCGCCTTGAGCTTACCGGCCCGCTCGACGACGTCGCGTGGGAATTGCATCTCCACCGTAATTCCGAGCGATTGGAGGTCATTCCACAGATCGCCCAACTGAACCGAAGAATCGCGGCGCACGGCATCGTAGTAGACCTCGCAAAGATTGATCGCGTGTACGATCACCTCGACCTGCGGATCAGCGAGCCGTGCCTTTACTTGATCAGCACCCTCCTCGCCGCGTTGCAGGGCAATCACGGCGCATGCGTCGAGCACTACGACCTGCTCACTCATCCTGCTTCTCGCGACGTCCCTCGATGGCGATCTCCGCCTCCTTGAGACGGGCGAACTCGTCACTAGTGCTCAAGCGTTGGCGCCACCGCGTCTGGACCGCGGCGAGCCTTTGGCTCCGCTCTTCCGAGGACAGGTCGCGGAACGCCGGGCCCGGCACGGGCGCGTCGATGACCACGACAAGCTCGTGGCGGCCGGGCGGAACGGATTCCGGTAGCTTCAATGTAACGGTCCGATCCGGCGGCACGTCACAGGTGAGATTCATTGTGTGCATGCGGTTCCTCCTGGGCACTTGGTCGAAAACTAGCACGAAGACACGCTGGTTGCCTTTCGCGTGGAGCCACGGCTAACTGCGGACTTCTGCAAGCAATATGCTGCCACCTCGACCATCGCGGTGTCGAGGACACCATAGCCGAGATCCGCGAACACCGTCGGTGGTGCTTCCTTGAGCAGAACCTCCTCCCGCCATTTCTGGAAGCTCGACAGGAAGAAGCCGGTGCGCGAGGTGATGGCGCCGAGCACACCGTGTTGAGGGAGGAAGCGCACGCCACGTTCGACAAACGCCGCGTACACATCGTTCTTCGTGCGCGGGAATCTAGTAGCGATGTATTCTTTCGCCGCTTTGGCGGACTCGCCAAACGGCGGATTCATGAGGACCACCTCATAGCGTTTGCCGCAGACGTCGATGAACGCAAAGCCCCGCCCCGCGTCGTCGGCAAAGAGGCGGCGCTGGTAACCGCTGCCATTCTCTGCCTGCTCCGCGTAGCGTCGAAGTTGCTCAATCACGCGCTCCTCGGCGTCCTCCCAAAATTCCGCATCGGAAATTCCGGAAAGGTCGAAGAGCAACATCTGCTCTGCCTTGCGGCGCTGCTGGTCGGGGAAGAGGGCAAGTTGCTCGGTCTTTGACAAGCCGAGCCACTGCTTCTTCGCCGCGGCAATCGTGCCGCGCAGCTCCTCTTCGATCTTCAACAGTGAGCCCGCCTCACCGGCGAGCTTCATCTTCTCGAATACGGCTTCGATGAGCTGGCCGAGCAGACGCGGCTGGAGCTGCGCTGTGAACTCCCGGAGCAACTCTTCTTCGCCCGGCATCGGCTCGGCGCAGACAATGTTCGAGCGTTTGATGGCCGGGCGCTCCGCCGGCTTGAGGCCGAGCCGCTGCCACGCCTTCTGCGCCCGCAGCCAGAGCGAGAGGCCGGCGATCTGGGCGCAGCGCGGGTCAATATCGATGCCGTGGATGTTGTGCTCGATGATCATCTTCGGGACCGCCTTCAAGAAAGCGTCCCTCGATGAGTAGGCAGTAGGCAGAGGGCTGAAGGCAGAACCGGAATAGTCGTACCCTATTTCCTTGAGAGCGAGTTCATAAGCCCTTTGATCAACCGGCCGACCTCCGCAGCGGACTGAAGAATGCCCTCCACCACTTCCGGGCCCAGGTAACCCAGTCTCTGCGCGATCATAATCTGAGTTTCCACTTCCCGAACCGAGCCGTGGGCGATGGACAGGAAATTGTGAAACTCCTTGATCGACGCTCGACCCTGACCCTCCGCGATGTTCGACGGAATCGACACGGCGGCCCGCCGCAGCTGACTGGTCAGCGCGTACGTCTCCTCTTTGGGAAAGCGCTTCGTCGCTTGATAGACCATCTCCACGAGGTCCATCGCCTTCTGCCAGGCGATCAAGTCCCTGTAGTTCTGCCCCGCCATCGGCGCTCCTCTCTTCCAGTGCCGTTAGCCTACAGCCTACTGCATACTGCGCCTCCCAGGCCTCCTCATAGATCACCTCGAATAGGTCGAAGGCGTAGAGGCCGAAGTGCATGGAGCCGCACGCCGGGTCGAGCAGTCGGATCTCCCGCGGATCCTTCAGTGGCCGATGTGGGATGTAGACAGGCTGTTTGAGAAGCTGTTCCTGGCTGAGATTCTCGTCTGCACTCTCACCTCTGCCCTCTGCCTTCTGTCTACTGCCTACTTCCTCCCCAGGCGCAAGGAAGATCTCGTTGGGGCGGCGGACGAGGTAGCGGCATTGATCCTTCAGCCTGGATTCGCCGCGGGTCATCTCGTACCAGATGCGGCCCAGAGTGTTGTCGGTGAGGAACTCGACGACGTAGCGCGGCGTGAAGAACTGGTTGCGGACGGCCAGCTCGTAGCTGTTGCGCGGGGCGGCCGACTTCTCTCGCATTTTCTTCCGCTCGGCCGGGTCGTTGAAGTACTGGTAGATCCAGCCGATGGTTTCGTCCTGCTGCCAGAGTGGCGCAAGAGCAGGTGCATTCAGCAACGCCAGCACCTGGTCGAGGCACTGCTCCTCCGGAAAGACAAGGGAGCGGGGATCTCGCAGATCGAAGAGCACGCCGAGGTCGGTGGCGAGCTCATCGCACATGCGATCGAGAAAGACCCGATACGTCTCACCGCGCGGACCTAGCGCACCACCGCTCAAGCGCTCGAACAACTGAAACCCGTCGGACGCCATGCCGCGGCGGACACACTCGATGACGTGGCCGCGCTCTTCGCAGAGTCGCAACGCGGCAAGCCGGTTGAGTGCGGTGAAGGAAGTCTCACGGACGAGCCGGTCGAATGCAGCTGCTCGCCTTTTCGTCTCGGGGCCAACTTCGTTGGCGGCAAGATGGTCCTGCCACTCGCGAAGCTCCCGCGCGATCTCCCGTCCCTTCTCATCTAGGTGACCGAGCGCATCCAGCGGCAACGCCGTCCCGTCCGGCTGAAGGCCGTAGGTGCCTTGCAGTTGCTTTCGGACGTCCTCGGTCAGCAGGCGGCGACAGTCGCCAACCATCTTCGCGAGCGCACTGCGGGTGGGTTGGTCGAAACTCATAGTGGTCAGTGGTCGGTGCTCAGTGGTCAGTCTTCTGCTTCAGTGAAGCGCTGAGACCGTTGATGAGACGACCGACTTCGGCGGCTAGGTTGAGCAGGGCTTCCGCCCGTTGGGGTGGCCAGTAGCCTTGTTCCTCGGCGATGATGATTTGAGTTTCGACTTCCATCAGGGAGCCGTAGGCGATGCTGAGGTGATTGAGAAACTCTCTGGTCGACCTCCGACCCTGTCCCTCTGCGATGTTCGACGGGACTGATACGGCCGCTCGTCGGATTTGGCTGGTCAGACCGTACAGCTCCTCCTTCGGCCATGTCCTTGTCTCATCGTAGATCGCCTTGACGAGGTCCATCGCCTTTCTCCAGACGACCAAGTCTCGATAACTCCGTACCGTCATTCTCTGTCCGTACTGCCCACTGACCACTGCCCCAGGCCACTGTCTTCAGCCTCACTGACCACCGACCACTGCCCCCTGACTACTGTCCTGGAACAGCGCCACGTAAGGAGCGTACGTGAATCGACGATTCCTGGACTGCCCACTGGTCTCGCGCAGGATGCCGGCCTTGACGAACTGCTCCACGAGCTTGTTGGCGGTGGCATACGCGCAGCTCAAATGCTCCTCGACCAGGCGAACCGTGGTGATTGGCTGTTCGAAGAGGTAGTCGAGCAGGCGGGTTCCGGCGCCGGCGATCGCCTGCTCCGCGAGCAACTGACGATGGCGTTCGCGCAGTTGCAGGATCGCCCGTGCGGTCGCCGTCGCGGCTTCGCTGACTTCACCGACGCCGAGCAAAAAGAACTTCAGCCACCCTTCCCAGTCGCCGTCGTTCCGGAGCGCCATGAGCCGGTCATAGTACTCGGCGCGATGGGCCTTGAGATAGGCGCTCAGATACAACAATGGGCGATGCAGGACTCCACGGTGGCAGAGCAGGAAGGTGATGAGCAGCCGTCCGACGCGGCCATTGCCGTCGAGAAACGGATGGATCCTCTCGAACTGCGCGTGAGCCAACGCACAGTGAAAGAGAACGGGCAGCGATGTGTCGTGCAGGAAACGTTCGAGGTCGCCGAGCGCCGTATGCATCTCATGAACCGGCGGCGGTACAAACGTGGCCGTGGCCAGCGTGCACCCTTGCGGCCCGATCCAGTTCTGAGTGCTGCGAAACTCGCCGGGACTGCGGTTGCCACCACGCGTGCGACCCAAGAGCTTCTCATGGATCTCGCGGATCAGGCGCAAGCTCAAGGGGAGATCGCGGAGGCGGTCGAGCCCGTATTGCATCGCGTGCACGTAGTTCACGACCTCTTGGATGTCTTTCGGGTACTCCTGGCCCCGCGGGTCGACCTCGAACTGAAGCACTTCCTCGAGGGTGCTTTGCGTGCCTTCGATTTGTGAGCTCAGGACGGCCTCTTGCCGGACGTACATCGCGACAAACAAGTCCGGGTTTGGGAGGATCGACGTGACACCATCTAAGCGACCCAGCGAAAGGTCGGCCGCCGAAAGGAGCTGGACCAACTCCGGTTCCACCCGAATCGCCGGGTCAGGAGGTAACGGGGCCGGGATGAACGCTCGGTACCCTTGGGCTTGTACCACGTAGCGACCGGCTCGCATCGCCCTCTTACGACTCCACTATTTCAGTCCCGCATAACATGGCCTACCCGGGAGAACTCTTATTTCAGAATCTTGCCGATTCGTAAAACAAGCAGCGAGTCGTCGTTTCACTGAATCAAACGACCCGACTTCTCTACCCTTTGCGAACACGGATGTACCTGTTTGCGCGCAGCACTTCCCCCAGGCGGGCACGGAGCGACGATAACCATGACTCCAGGTCCGCTGTGTTCCGAAGGAACTCTGGAGGCGCAAGTTCGGTCAGCTCGATGATTTCCTCAGTTGCTTCAGCTGGCGCAATCGCAGGCTGAGCCGGTGGAGGCACACGGCGACGAATTTCTTGGGTAGCCTCTGCCCTCAGTGCGGCCAAGCTGGCTTCGCGCGCGAGCAGCCGGCGGAGTTCAGCTACCTCGCGGCCCGGCTCAGGCGTCGTTGGCAAAGGGTTAGCGGCAAACCTAGCAGCGATCTCTTCCCGATCCTCGGGGGTGATGCGAGTCCACTCGGGTAGCGATTCCAGCTCCTGAATGGTCTCGCGCACGGATTCGGCGTACCGCATGTGCCGTGCCTGGTATTCAGTGCGCACTTGATCGAGGACCGAGCGAACGTCGCCACGAAGCGCCGGCTGGCGCTCCTGGAAGTTCTCCGAACCAAGAGCCTCCTGAATAGCGGCCATACGTTCTAGCGACAACGAGGACAGACCCGATGCCGGGAAGAGATCGGGCAACTCGCCCAGGCTGCGTTCCACTTCGCGAGCTTGTCGGACTTCCGCCTCCCCTCCGCCACCAAGCGAGTCTGAAACCGAACGAGCCCAGGTCGTGTCAGCCAGCAGCGTGCAGTCCACTGTCCCGAGGACAGCGGTCGCCCCACTTCCATCTTGTTTGAGGAGGTCGGCTGCCGTCTCGAGAAGACGCGTCGCGCGTTCCTCACCGGGCAGACCCAGCAAACGCAAGCGGTCAGGCAAAGATCCGATCTTCTCAATGAGACCGGGCACGTGCTTGCGGACGGCGCGGCTGATGTGATCCTCGAGCGGCAACACCTCATCGCCGAACATTTGCTGCAGGTTGGTTGCGGCGCGATCAAGCGCTTCCAGAGGTGTTGGGCTGTCGCGACGTGAGACGCCGACGCGATTGAAGGCCACCGTGGACTTCATGGCTTCCTGAGCGAGCGGTCCTGATGTCTTCACAACACCGCCCGGCGTGTGGAGCTCTATCTCGCCGGCGACTAGCAAAGCCGCGAAAAGGTACCGCGTTGCGTCCTTGGACCAACCGTATGGAGGCCCAGCGAAAAAGTCCTGGAGCGCGTTGCCCTGCAAACGGCCGGCGCCGGACTGATCTGCCTTTTCTTGAAACGCTCGCAATGTCTCGGCGAGCGCAGCATGATTCCGATCGACTTGCGGCCGGCCGCCCCTCACCACCACCAGGCCCAGCGGGTCGAGTTCCCTCGGCATTCGATCCAGCCGTTCCACGGCAAGGAACTTGGCGGCCACGTCGGTCGCCGGCCGAATCGGGGCCAGGCGAAAGCTCTTGAACACTTCCTTGGCAACCTTATCAAGCTGGGTTCGCGCGGCGGCGTCGATGGTGAGGCCCTCTTCGCCGACCGGTCGCGGCCGACCAGCAAACACAAAGGTGCCCTCTTGGAGCGCCTTGGCGAGAGCTTTCTGGGCGCGTTCGCACGACACTTCCGCGTTGCGGCGTTCGGCTCTGAGGAACTGCGCGACATCCCGATCGGCCTCGCGCTCGGGCGTGTTTTGGACGATCATTTCCGAACGGCAAGCTTCTACGAGATGATCGTCAAGCTCTGCCGGCAGCGCGATCAGCCAGGCGATCGTGTTGCGGAACTCCGGAAGCGTATTCGTTTCCGTGAGCAGCGCGGTGCGGCGGGCAGCCAGCAAGCCGGGCTCCGTTGCCTCTATACGAAACTGAATCTCGGCATCATCGCCAACGATGGCGACCTTGCCGTACCGGACCCCGGCCTTCACCTCCTTCACGTTCTCGAGACGGATCGAGGGCGGTGGATCGAAGATCGATTCGAGGAGCTTGTTACGAGCGTGATTCACTTCGGCCGCTGGCGGAACGTAGGCGTTGCGCTTGTCCCGCAGCGGCTTGACCCCTTCGCTGAGGAAGAGGAATCCGCCCGCCTGCGGGTCCTCGATGACGCTGCACTCCTTCTCTGCCACCAACTTGCGGAGGACCTCGCGGACCTCGTCGGTAAGTGATGCCGCGCCAAGCGAAGGATAAAGCAGCGCGGCAATGTTTTCGGGCGTTTTCGGGAAGCCCTCCACCGCCTGTAGGGCTGCGATGGCTTTCGCGACACGGATTGCGAGCTTGTCGTTCGGGAACGCCTTCGCCACCCGATCTACTCCGGTCACGACGTGCGGCAGAACTTTGGCGATGTCGGCACGCAGCGTATCGTAGAAATCGTCCGCACACGCCAAAGAGCTGATCGGCCGATCGGCAACTTTGACCGCGCCCGCCGGCAGCACGCGACTGGCATCGACGAGCAGGTCCTGGATCACCCGAATGGCCGACCGCAATCCGATTCCACCGGTCGAGCGCGCAAGAGTCCGGATCAGCTCCAAGAGCAAATCGAAGTGTTGTGGCAGAAATGGGTACAGACGAACGAACGTGTCGGCGTCCGGGTCACCTTTGAAGAGGACCGTGCCCTGAAGCCGAGTATCGGTCAGCAGCTTCTGACCACGTTCTGCGAACAACTGCTTCAGTCGTTGCTCTCCGTCGGGTGATTTTGTGAGCAAGCGACGATACGTGATCTCACGGATATCGCGGGCGTCGAGGTCAATGGCGATTGGAAAACGGTCGCGAAGTTTGTTCAACTCGGCTGAATTGTGTGCTGCTTTCTCGATGATCTCCGCGAGCGTCTGTTGGCCCGTCGCTGCGATCCACACCTTTCCATGGCCCAGCTCCTTCAGGTTGCGCGCCATCCCGTCGAGATTGAGGATCAGCTCGCCGCGCGGCGCGACGTACTGACCAGTTTCGTCGATCAGAAAGAGGATGTTCTCCCGGCCCGTCTTGCGGTGGACGAGGTCGATCATTTCCTGTGCGCGCGTGCGAACGTCAGCAGCCTCTTCAAAGCGAAGCCGACTGAAGCTCTCCGGTGTCTCGAATTCCTGCGGCAACAGCTCCGGGACGATTTGCGCGGCGCGGGCCACACCGATCAGGGGATCGTTGTGGATTTTCTCCCACTCGTCGTCGAACTTCTTCCGGTACGCACCACGGAACCGGTCTGAGAGCCCGCGCTTGTCGAGGGTGAACTCCAATTGCGCCAGCTTCTTTTCCTTCGAATATCCGGCCCACTGCAGGACCTTCCAATAGAGCACCGTCGACACGGGCGCCGATGCGGTATCGGCGAGTTGCTCCGCACCGAGATCGAGCATCACGACGGCAGTTGGCTTCTTTGTAGCGAGGGTTCGCAGCTCAGCTTTGAGCGCCGACGAATTCAAACGTTCACAGAGCAGGTCGAGAAACAGCCGCCCGCCGACTGTGCGCTGCGGATCGAGCGCAAACCCAAGGTACTTGGTGAACGAACTCTTGCCTGACCCGTAGAAGCCAGCAACCCAGACACCAATCTCCGTTACCTGCCCGCCTCGAAGGCCCTCCCCGAACACGTCGAGGAATCGCTGGAAGCACTTTTCGACGTTGTCGGTGACCTCGTACTCCTCGATCTCAGCCGCCAAGCGCTTTTCATCGGCAGCGTAATAGTCGATCACCTTCTCGATGGGGCGATCGATCGGCCGGCGCGTCGAGAACAGCTCCCGAATGCGATTCATTCCAGCCCTCCCAGCAGTGTGGAGCGATAGTTGCCGTCAACGGGATAGAAGCCCAGGAAGTACAAGCCGTACTGGCCAGATCGCCGGCCGGGATAGAAGATCACCGTGGGAACTTTCACCCGGTCGTGCAGGCCGCTTTCCAGTGCGCGGGTACGGAAGTACGGGTGGAGTGCGGCCGTCTCGGTCACAAACACGATCGTGCGCTCTCTGGGTTCGGAAACGTGGCTTGCTATGGCTTCGACCAGGGCATTGTTCGTTCGTAGAACGTCGCGGACGGCTTCGTTCAGTGCAGCGGGATCAGCGTCTGATTCGAGCGCAAGCCATTCGTCCCAGCGGTCCGAGTCATCGACGATCTTCCAGAGGAGATCTGCTAGCGACACGCGCTCCACAGTCCATCCCTCATTCTTGAGTTGTGCAGTCCACACAGGGAGCTTCTGCTTCACGGCCAGCGTTTCACCAGGTTCATGCACGAAATAGAAGAACGGGTCGCTCTTGGCGGGATTCAGCGCATCTGGCTGGCGCAGTTTGGTGAGAAGTTCCTGGAAGGTCTCATCCAGCGAGGGCATCCACCACCTCCTGCATGCTCTCATACCGCCACGTGATCCGGACCACGGAGCCGGCGGCCTGCACCACCCACCAGCCGTCGCTGCTCAGACGATCCATCGCGGCAATGACTTCCCGCTCGTGCAGGCCGAACAGGGCCCAGTCCCGGTGAGCCACCACGCCCGCATCGGTTGCTCCGCCAAAGTGGAGATCGTGGGCGAGGTAGACGATCGTGCCATCGCTCGGCCGGTAGTTGATCGTTTCGCGGCGCCCGCGGCGAGCGGTGCCGAGCAATCCGAACTCGGTCAGGATGCGCACGACGCCCTGTGCAACGCGCTCTTTCACCGTCTTGGACCATAGTTCGGGAATGCGGCCCTCTGCTCGGGCGTCGACCAAGAACGCCGTGACGTCCTTTGTGCTGAGGGCGAGCCGGCCTTGCGTCAAGGCTGGCCAGTAGACCTCCACGATGGCGTCACGCAGGAGCACGTCCTGTCGGGCAGCGTACAGTAGGCAAATGTCAGAGAAGAGCCGCCCACCATTGCGCCGGCCCAGGACCGTCCGCATCAACAGAGCCGGCTTGCCTTCCTCACAGAGAAAGCGCGGCGCGAACACTTTGCAGACGACATCGTCGGCCCGCTTGGTGGTCGCTTTACCGAGGATACCCTCCCTGTGAACGCGATCTCGGAACTCAAGGGCGCTCTCACCTGGCCGCCAGGCCCGGAGAAGGGCCTTCATGTCGTCGAGCAGGCCGCTGCCTTTGCAGACTGCGCTGGTGTAGCGGGGAGTCGCGGCGGGTGCCGCTGTGGCGCAACGTCAACGAGGTCATCAGCACCATCATGTTGAACTTCGTCGCGCTCGGGCTGATCGGGTATTTGGTGCAAGGGCCGTTGATGGAGGCCGGGGGCCGCTACCCGCAAACCGACGCGATCCTACCTGCGCTGTGGATGCCCCGCTTGGTGCTCGGCCATCGCGCCCACGCGGGGCTGCCGCTCGCGCTTTTGATTGCCGGCGCGATGCATGTGCTGCTCTACCGTGGCGTCGCCGGCTATGAGATGCGAGCCGCGGGATTGAACCCGGCAGCGGCGCGGCTGGCTGGCATCGACGTCGACAGCCGCCTGCTGTTGTCACTGCTGGTGAGTGGAGCGTTGGCGGGGCTGGCCGGCGGCATCGAAGTGAGCGCGGTGACGCACCGGCTCTACGAGCACTTCTCGCCGGGGTGGGGCTTCACCGCCATTGCCGTCGGCCTGCTCGGACGGCTCTCTCCGGCCGGCGTGGTGGTCGCAGCCGTCTTCTTCGGCGCCCTCGACGCCGGCTCCAACGCCATGCAACGCGCTGCGGGAGTGTCATCGGTGCTCGTGTCCATCATCCAGGCCGTTGTCATCCTATCGCTGGTCACCCTCGAGCGCGGCCGCTGGCTGCCGGGCAGGCGGACTGCGCAAGAAAAGCAATTAGCGCCTTGAAGTGCTCCGGCGCAGCGGTTCTCGGGTGTGCGCTCGCCTGGAGATCGAGGGGCAGGGCGACTTGTCATTGTCCGCCAGTGGATCGCGAAGGCCGGAGAAGACCTCCGCACCGCCGAGCACAACGCGTTCAGGCCGGTTTTACCGTCGGCAATATTGAACGCGTAGGTGTCGGGAGACCGGCGAAGGCGCGGATGTCCCTGAGTTCGATCTTCGCCAAGTCGACACCCCCGGCGACGGGAAATCTACCGCTGTGATGCAGCTGGCGCGAGCCCGCAGCGTGTCACGGAACCTTCGTGAACTGGTGGTGCACCAGCTCCTGGATTGTGTCGAGGGCGAACCGCACGTCCTTGGTCGCAAGGTTCGGCGCGCCGAAATGGCTTAGCTGATTCAGCACCGTCGAACGGACGGTTTCCGCATCTTGCACCAGTTGCGGCGCGATGAAGTCCACGTGTCCGTCGGCCCGCCGCGCCTGCTGGCGCTTGACGATGCCTTTCCACAGCTTGTCCGACTTTACCTCCTTGGGATCCGGCTTGTAAGCGATCTCGACGCCAAACTTCTCGCACACGTTGCGCAGGCGGGTTTCAAAGGCCGCGCGGATGTAGACCGCGGCTGCCATCAGGTCGCCGACGTTCAGGTGCTTCTCGGCGACGTCGAGCAGTGAGCCCTGCTGTTCAAGCACAAGTGGGCGCGTCGGCTGGCCCGGCACGGTTTGCATCTCCAGCAGCCGGAGATACGTCCACCGTCCCGTGTGCTCGGTGTATTCACGGGCGAGGTCGAACCAGACACGATCATGCGTCAAGAGCAGGATCTGCCAATCCGCGAATTCCTGTTGGAGCATCTGGAGCACGGGCAGCCGATTCGGGTGGTCTAGTCCGATGAGCACGTCGTCGAGAAGCATCGTCCGGGCCGGAGCGGGTGCACCTGGGATGCCGGGCGGGAGCGCAACTCGCGCAGCAGCAAAATAGATCGCCAATGCCAGCGCGGACAGCCGGGCCTCGTTGAGAAAATGCTGCGGCTCGTCCGGGCCGTGGTTGTACACCTGGACCGTCAGTTCCAGCTTCTGGCCGGTGAAACTACGGAACCCCCAACGCTCATCGTAGTCGACTGTCGGTGGTTGGAGCTGGAACGTCATGCCCAGGTCACCGAACTGTGCCAGAAGTCGATTCGCTTCTGCGGCGATCTGCGGCAGATAATTGGCCAACGCCTCGGTCAGGCGTGCGCACGCATCCTTGACGGCTTTGATGTTGCGTTGGTTGTGATAGTGGGGGCGGGCCGCTCGCGCTTCCTCTACGAGCACGCCCAACTTTGTCGGACGCCGGCCGCTCACCACCACTG